>Ga0265295_1000237_pt1 | contig 113199 bp, 92 predicted proteins | sample Munlansysbiofilm_FD_192503 | JGI IMG/M metagenome (GOLD analysis project Ga0265295, IMG submission 192503) | Leachate microbial communities from a municipal landfill in Southern Ontario, Canada - Methane capture system biofilm | ecosystem: Engineered > Solid waste > Landfill > Unclassified ...
ACCACGGCGTGGCCGCCGAGGGCGTCTCGCAGTATCCGGCCGAGGTCACCGCCCAGATGGTGCGCAACTTCGTGCGCGGCGGCGCCGGGATCAATGCCCTGGCAAGGCGCGCCGGGGCCGGGGTGTGTGTGGTCGATGTCGGCGCCCGGGACGATTTTTCCGACCTGGTGCGGGCGGGTGCGATCGTGGCCAGGAAAATAGGCCGGGGCACGGCCAACATCGCAGAGGGGCCGGCCATGAGCCGGACCCATGCGGTCATGGCGGTGGAGGCCGGGATCGAGGTCGCCAACAGCCTGGCCGCGACCACCGACGTGTTCGGCACCGGCGAGATGGGGATCGGCAACACCACGCCCAGCACCGCCATTGCCGCGGTGTTCACCGGCAGGAAGACGGCCGAACTCACCGGCCGGGGCACCGGTATCGACGACGAACGGCTGCGCCACAAAGTCGCGGTGATCGAGCGGGCCCTGGCGGTCAACGCGCCCGACGCCAAGGACGGCCTCGACGTGCTGGCCAAGGTGGGCGGTTTCGAGATCGGGGCCATTGCCGGTCTGGTCATCGGCGCGGCGGCCCAACGCAAGCCGGTGATCGTCGACGGCCTGATCGCCGCCGCCGGCGCGATGATCGCCGTCTCCCTGGAACCCTTTGTCCGCGATTACCTCATCTGCGCCCACCGCAGCGTCGAACCCGGCCATGGCGCGCTGCTTGCACGCCTGCAACGGAAGCCGCTGCTCGATCTCAACCTCCGGCTGGGCGAGGGCACCGGCGCGGCCCTGGCCATGCATCTGGTGGACGCGGCGGTGGCCATCCTCACCGAGGTGGCCACCTTTGCCGAGGCCGGAGTCAGCGGGGCCGCCTGATCGACAGGAATGAACGGCGGTACAAAAAATTGTATTTTCAGGAAGAACGATTCTTGACGACCATGGCCGGGAGTGTTAGATTGTGGCCGTGGCCAATGGACCCCAAAGACTGGAGAGGAGCCGTGAAAAGCGCAATTGCGGCCATAACGTTGTTCGTTGCCGTGTTCACCGGCAACGCCACGCCGGTGGCGGCCGGGGAGGCCCAGGCGGCGATGGTGGGGCAGACGGTCGGGTATCGATATGAAATACCGGCCTCGCTGAACGCGGACGAGCGGAAATGGTTCAAGATCTTTCAGGAGGGGAATCTCCTCTCCGAAGGGTGGCAGTCCATTTCCGCCGAACTCCTCGCCAAAACCCCGCCGGAGCAGCGGCCGGCCCAGAAGGTGGCCCTGGACAACCTGGGCAGGAAGATCGGCATGGAATGGTGCCGCGCCAATGCGGTCCGCAAGGTCGATTCCGCCATGCTGTCGACCTGGGGCGACATCCTCCGCACCACCGCCCGCACCAATCCCCAGCAGCTCGCCAAGGCCATCGCCTTCATCGATCAGAAAGTCGACGCCGCGCTCGACTGATCGCCGCTTTTTTCCCCTTGTTCTTTCCCTTCCCCCTGTTCCGTTCCCTCTTCGCTCCGTTCCACCCTGCACACCAGTCGCCCCTGGCGGAGCATGACGTCCACCTCGGCTCCCGGCCGCACCTGGGTCGCCTCGGTCACCAGCCGCGGTTTTTTCCCTGACGTCCGCACGATGGCATAGCCCCGCGCCAGGGTCGCCAGCGGACTGACGGCCTGGAGAACCCCCACCACCCGCCCGAATTGTTCCTCCCTGGCACGGATCAGGGAAGCGATGGCCTGCGCCAGCCTGAGGCCGAACCCATGCACCTGCTGCCCGCGGACGGCGAGAAGGCGGCCGGGATGGTGGTGCGCCAGGCGAAGGACGCTCCGGTCCAGCCGGTGCCCCTGTTCGGCCAGGATCGCGCTCAGGCCGCGTTCCAGGCGCAGGCTGAGATGGTCGAGCCGGAGCAGGAGCCGGTCCAGGGGATAGGGCATGGTGGCAAGCCGCTGGCGGGCGAGCAGCAGGCGCTGTTCGCTCCGGTCCATCTGATGGCGCAGGCTGCGGCGCATCCTGGCGTGGAACTGGGCTGTCCCGGCGCGCAGGGCCTCGCCGTCCGGCACCAGCAGTTCCGCCGCCCCGCTGGGTGTCGGGGCGCGGAAGTCGGCGGCGAAATCGGCGATGGTGAAATCGGTTTCGTGGCCGACGGCACTGACCACGGGCACGGTGGAGGCGCGAATGGCCCTGGCCAGATCCTCGTCGTTGAAGGCCCACAGATCCTCGACCGAGCCGCCGCCCCGGCAGAGGACGATCAGGTCGGTAGCGAGGCGGGCATTGACGGTCTCGATGGCCCGGATCATCTCGGCCGCGGCCCGGTCCCCCTGCACAACCGTCGGGTAGACCGCGATCCGGATCGGCGGAAAGCGCCGGGTGGCGATGCGGATGAAGTCGTGGACCGCCGCGCCCCGGGGCGCGGTGATCAGGGTGATGTGGGCCGGGACGGACGGCAGGGGCCGTTTGCGATGTTCGTCGAACACCCCTTCGGCGGCCAGCCGCCGCTTGAGCGCCTCGAAGGCCTGGTACAGCGCACCGGCGCCCTGCAATTCGACGGTGTCGACAATCAATTGATAGTCGCCCCTCGGCTCGTACACCGAGATCCGGCCCCGGCAGACCACATGGGCGCCGTCCTTGGGCATCTGCGCCAGATAGCGCTGCTGCATCTTGAACAGCACCGCCCTGACCTGGGCGCCGGCATCCTTGAGGGTGAAGTAGAGATGGCCGGACGCGGGCCGGTGCAGATTGGAGATTTCGCCGGCAACGCTGACAAAGGGAAAGCGCCCTTCCAGGAGGGTGCGGATGGCGCCGGTCAGTTCGGAGACGGTGAGGACGCGGCGGTCATCCATGGGGGCGCGCGGCCGCTGAAGGGAACGGGGCGGTGTCGCCATGGGCAGAATCTCGAAAAAAGCCGCGCAACCGGACTCGGGGGCCGCGGCGGTCCTGGTTTTTACCAAAGGGTCCCCTTTGCCTGATGCTTTTTTTTCCCGCCGGGGTATAATCGGGCACGCTGTGCGCCGGACGGGACGTCATTCTCTTGTACCGTCATGCCCGGCTCCGCGCAACGGGTATTTTCCCGGCGCGGCACGGGTGCGGAGTGGCGCGGCATGCCGGCGCCAGGCCGCTTTTTTCCTCCTCGCGGCCGCAGGGCGGACAAGAATCACATCAACACACCATCAGGGAGCTCGCGCCGCATGGCGGATCAGAATTCCATCGACCGGGAGGCCATCAAACTCCAGCCCTTCACCCCGTCGGGGCTGCTGGAGCAGTTCAATCTGCCCCATAAAACCATTCAGTTTCTCCGGCGGCATCAGCATCTCATCTGGCTGGCCGTGGCGGCGGTGCTGGTCCTGATCCTTGCCGTTGCCGGGATGTCCACCTGGCGCGGATACCAGGAGGAAAAGGCGGCCTCGGCCCTGGACATCGCCCTCGCCGCCAAAGAGGACAAACGGCACCTGTTGGAGGCGGTGATCCAGGACTACGGATCGACGGTCTCCGGGCTCTGGGCGCGGATCGAACTGGCGTTCCTCGAAGAAAAAGAGGGGCAGCGGCCGCAGGCCATGGACCGGCTGGCGGCAATCAACGCCAAGCTGGCCGCCGGCGCGCCGCTCAAGCCGCTGGTGCTGACCAAGCTGGCGGGCCTCTACGAGAACGAGCGGCAGTTCGACAAGGCCGTGGCGCTCAACACCGAACTGGCGGCCCTGGGCGACAGTTTCGCCCCGGCGGCCTATCGGGCGCTGGGGCGGTTGAACGAGCAGTTGGGCAAGAAGGCGGAAGCGGTGGCCATGTACGAAAAATACCTGGAACTCACCGTTGTCCAGCCAGGACAGGCCATGGCCGATCCGGTGCGGGACATGGTGCAATCGCGACTCAACCAGTTGAAAAAGTAATGGACATTCTTCGCATACCGGAAGAGATGCGGGCCTGGTCGCGGGCCAGGGCGCGCGGGGGCAAAACCGTCGGCCTGGTGCCCACCATGGGCTATTTCCACGAGGGCCATCTCAGCCTGATGCGGCGGGCGGCCGAGCTATGCGATGCCGTGGTGGTCAGCCTGTTCGTCAATCCCACCCAGTTCGGCCCCAACGAGGACCTGGACCGCTATCCCCGCGATTTCGAGCGCGACATGGACCTGCTTCGGAAGGAGCCGGTCACCGCGGTCTTCGCCCCAACCCCGGAGCTGATGTATCCCGCCGGGTTCCAGACCGAGGTGCGGGTGCAGCAGCTGGCCACCCATCTCTGCGGCAAGAGCCGGCCGGTCCATTTCGCCGGGGTGGCCACGGTGGTGACCAAGCTGTTCAACATCGTCCTGCCCGAGGTGGCCGTGTTCGGCGAGAAGGATTTCCAGCAGCTGGCGATCATCCGCCGGCTGGTGGCCGATCTCGACATTCCGGTGCGGATCGTCGGCCATCCGATTGTCCGCGAGGCGGACGGCCTGGCCATGAGTTCCCGCAACGCCAATCTCGACCCGGCCAACCGGGCGGCGGCGCTCAGCCTGTCCACCGCCCTGCAGCTGGCCCGCACCGAGGCAGCACGGGGTGTGCGGGCCACCGCCGAATTGGGGCGGCTTCTGGAGCGCCACATTCACTCCTTTGCCGGCACGGCCATCGACTATGTCAGCTTTGTCGACTGCGACAGCCTGGAGGCGATGGCAACGGTCGACGAACGCACGGTCCTGGCCCTGGCGGTGCATGTCGAGGGCAGGGCCGGCAAGGTGCGCCTGATCGACAACGGCTTTGTCCTGCCGCGATAGCGGCCGGAAAGTGCGGCCGGGGTCGCTGCCCCGGTTTTCCCTATACGAAAGAAAAAGAGGTTGATTGTGCCTGGTTTCGAGATTTTCGGCGCCGAGGAAAAAGCGCAGGTGATGGAGGTTCTGGAGAGCGGCGTGCTCTTTCGCTACGAGTTCGCGGCCCAGCGCAAGGGGGTGTGGAAGGTGCTCGAATTCGAGCGGGCCTTTGCCGCCTACACCGGTGCGGCCCATGCCCAGGCGGTCACGTCGGGCACGGCCGCCCTCAAGGTCGCCCTGGCGGCGCTCGGCGTGGGCGAGGGCGACGAGGTCATCACCCAGGGCTTCACCTTCGTCGCCACCTGGGAGGCGATCCTCGACTGTGGCGCGGTGCCGGTGTTCGCCGAGGTCGATCTGACCCTGAACATGGACCCCGCCGACCTGGAAAAGAAGATCACCCCGAGGACCAAAGCCATCATTCCGGTGCACATGATGGGTGCCCAGGCGCGCATCGAGGCGATCAAGGCCATCGCTGACCGGCACGGGATTCCGGTGATCGAGGACACGGCCCAGGCCGCCGGCGGCCGCCTGCACGGCCGCCATCTCGGCACCTTCGGCGCGGTCGGCACCTTTTCCTTCGACGCGGTCAAGACCATGACCACCGGCGAGGGCGGCATGTGCATCACCAGCGACGAAACCCTGTGGCGGCGCATGTCCGAGTACCAGGACCACGGTCACGACCATCTCCCCAATCCCGGCGGCCGGGGCGGCGAGAGCCGTTCCTTTGTCGGGTTCAACTTTCGGATGATGGAGATCCAGGGCGCCATCGGCCTGGCCCAGTTGGCCAAGCTGGACGGCATCGTCGCGGCGCAGCAAAAGAACAAGGCCTTTTTCCGAGAGGCGGTGAGCGTGCTGCCCGGCGTCCAATTCCGCGAGATCCTCGACGAGGCCGGCGATTCGGCCACCTTCCTCACCTTCTTCCTGCCGGATGCGGCCCGAACCACTGCGGTGAACCGTGTGCTGCGCGAGGCGGGCGCGGGCGCGGTGCGCTGGAGCGAGAACGGCTGGCATTACTACCCCAACTGGGAGCACCTGCTGGAGGGCAAGACCTACTGCCACGGCGGCTGGCCCTTCAGTGTGGGCGGCAAGCGACGGGTGGTGTACGATCCGCAGGCGCTGCCGGCCTCGGCGGCGATCATGGAGCGGGCCCTGACCTACCAGGTGCCGATCCTGCTGCCGGACGAGCAGAAAACGAAGATCGCTGCGGCGCTGAAAAAAGCCGCCGCCGTCTGAATTCTTTCCTCATCTGTCCGGTTGGCGCGGCAGGTTGCGTCAACCGGATACCTCTTTTTTCCCTTTCCCCGCGTAAACATCGAAGCGGACGGCCTTGCCCCTGCGGGTGGAGCCGGGCGGCACGGCCGCAAGCGGCGGCGCCTTGAGCGGCCGCTTGACCACCACCTTTTTCGCTGCCACGGCCAGGGCGACCCGCAGCAGGTCGGCATCATCGCAATTCTTCTGATCGAGCAGCTGCAACAGCCGCAGTTCCTGCCTGACCAGGGCGGACTTGGTCCGTTCCGGAAACATGGGATCGAGATAGACCACCTCCGGCAATTCGACAAGCGCGGGCAACTGCTCGCGGGCATCGCCCACAATCAGGTCGATGCGGGCGGCAATCGCCGCCAGACCGGCAATGCAGCGGGCCCGTGCCAGACCGTCGGCCAGCAGGGCGGCCACCACCGGATTGGCCTCGATCATCCGCACCCGGTAGCCGGCGGCGGCGAGCAGAAAGCCATCGCGGCCAAGACCGGCGGTGGCATCGACCACCAGCGGCTGGCCGCCGCCCCGCACCCTGGCCGCCTGGACCAGCAGTTCCCGACCGGGATGCAGCAGCCGGCGGCGGAAATCCCGCGCGGTGAATTCGGCGCGCAGGCTGCCCGGCAGCAGGGGATCGCCCGGCTTGGCCAACTCCAGCCCCTCCGGCATGAACCGGAGCAGAAGCACGGCTCCTTCCGGTTCCTCGATCAAAGGGATGCCGAGCGTGTCGGCCAGGTGCTTGAGTTCGGTGCCGGTGCGGTGCGGACCGGCGAGCAGGGCGAGGGGGAAAGGGGGGGCGGTCAAGGGGGCGGCCTGGATAAGGTGATGGATTTGTTTGCCGATTGCCTTTTGTGTGGCCGCACTGTATCATGGACGCGCTACGAAAAGCAAACCAATGCGGCATGTTCCCGCACCCTGGCCAGGGTGGGACCGGCCGCGCCAACGCTCGTACCGCCCGCGATGGGCCGCATCTTCCCCCTCAGCCGCAGAAGAGCCGATGAACACCGTTGATCCCAAAGTCATTGCCATTATCCCGGCACGTTACCAGTCGAACCGTTTCGAGGGCAAACCGCTGGCCCTGATCCAGGGCAAACCCATGATCCAGCACGTGGTCGAGCGGGCCTGGCGGGTTCCCCTGCTGTCCCAGGTGGTGGTGGCCACCGACGACGAGCGGATCGCCGAGGCGGTGGCGGGGTTCGGCGGCACCTTCGTGATGACCCGGCGCGACCACGCCACCGGCACCGACCGGCTGGCCGAGGCGGCCCAGCTCATCGGCATCGAGGATCAGGACGTGATCGTCAATATCCAGGGCGATCAGCCGCTGTTTCCCCCGGCCATCGTCGAACAGGTGGCCGGGCCGCTGATTGCCGATCCCTCCCTGCCGATGGCCACCCTGATCTACAAGATCGTCCGGCCGGAGGAGATCACCGATCCCAACCATGTCAAGACCGTGTTCGACTGCCACGGCAACGCGCTCTACTTCTCGCGTTCGCCGATTCCCTTCCAGCGCGATCCCGGCGAGGCGCGGCGGCCGACCTATTACAAACACCTGGGCTTCTACGCGTACCGCAAGGGATTCTTGCTCACCTTTGTCGGTCTGCCCGAGGGGCAGTGGGAGCGGTTCGAAAAGCTGGAACAGTTGCGCGCCCTGGAGTTCGGTTACACCATCCGGGTGGTGCTGACCGATCACGATTCGGCGGAGGTCGACACGCCTGCGGACCTGCGCAGGGTGGAGCAGCTGCTGCTGGCGCAAGCGGCGTAAGCCGCCCGGAGCCGGGGCCTGTCTCCCTTTTTGTCCTTTCCCTGGAGCGAGCGGTTATGGCCGGGCAGCAACAATTCAAGAGCCACCTGCACTTCCTGACCTCGGAAGGGTTCTCCGTCCTCGATGTCCTGCCGGAAACCACCCTGGAGGAAAAGGTCACCTCCATCGTCCTCGACAGCACCGCCGGCGGGTTGCCGCCGGTCATCACCTCGCTTTTTGCCAAGTTGCGGCAGCAGATCGACGATCTCGACACCAGCGCGGTCAGGGTGGTGGTGTTTGGCGGCGGCACCGGCTTGTCCACCATTGTCGGCGGCGATTCCCGCCGGCTGGAGTGGGCGCGGCATCCCTTCAGCGGCCTGAAGGAGGTGTTTCCCCGGGTCAGCTCGGTGGTCTGCGTCACCGACGACGGCGGCTCCACCGGCGAATTGTTGAAGGATCTGCCGCTGATCGCCCTGGGCGACATCCGCCACGTGCTCATCTCCTCGATCCGCCGGGAGGATCTCGTCCGGGTCCATAATCTGGACCGGACCGGTGCCCGGCGCTGCGCCGCCGCCCTGCACGCGGTGTTCAATTACCGTTTCATCTCGCCGCCGGCCTCGGCGGACGCGTTGCTCCGCGACACCGGCGCGGTGCTGGCCGACCTGCCCGCGCCGATCCTGGCCTGCCTCACGGAGCTGACCGGCCTGCTCGCGAGCGACCCGCGGCTCAGTCCGACTTTGCAGCGGCCCCAATGCCTGGGCAATCTTCTGCTGGCCGCCGCCATCTACCGGCAACTGGACCCGGCGCTGACGCCCACCGACCTGCTCGCTTCGCACCAGGTGGTCCGGACGGCGACGATCCGCGGCCTGGGCGAACTCTCGGCCTGCCTGGGGGTGCGGCCGCAGGCGGTGCTGCCTTGCACCACCACCTTGTCCCAGTTGCAGATGCTCTACGGCAACGGCGTGCTGGTCACCAGCGAATACAAGTCGGGCAAGGCCCGGCGCGGCTATCCGGTCGACCGGGTGCTGGTCGAATTCAGCCGCGCGCCCTTCCTCCAGCCGGAGGTGGTCCAGCTGGTGCAGCAGGCGGACATCATCCTGTTCGCGCCCGGCAGTCTCTACACCTCGATCATTCCCATCCTCCAGGTTCCCGGCCTGGCCGGGGCCATCCGCACCAACACCGCCGCCCTCAAGGTCCTGGTCGCCAATATCTGGGTGCAGAAGGGGGAAACCGACGCCACCCGCGACGCCCCGGACCGGAAATTTTACGTCTCCGACCTCATCCGCGCCTACCACCGCAATATCCCCGGCGGGGTGGACGGACTCTTTTCCCATGTGGTCGCCCTGGACATGAGCGACATCCCCGGTTCGATCCTCCAACGGTACGCCCTGGAGGACAAGGAGCCGATCTACATCGACCGCAACCGGGTGCGGGCCCTGGGATTCGGTTCGGTGGAGGCCCGAATCTTCAACAACGATCTGCTGCGGCAGCGAGGGGCCATCCAGCACGATCCCGATGCCCTGGCCCGGGCGGTCAAGGGCCTGTGGGCATTGCAGCAGGCCGGCTGCCTGACGCAACCGGACCGCAAGGAAACGCTGCCGGCGGCCGATTTCGCCACGCCGGCCGACGACCGGCCCACGCCGGCCCCCTGCCTGCGCTACGAGAAAATCCGCTCGTTGCTGCACTCCCTCAGCACCGAGCTGGTGGTCGCCGGCTCGCTGAGCGTGGTCAGGACGACGGAGATGGAACGGAAATGGCTCCTGGACCGGCTGGTGGAAATCATCTTCCGGCATCCCGACATCCCGGTGGAGCACCTCCGGTACAGCCGCGGCATCACCCTGGTGGAGGCGGAATCGTGGAAGCGCTGCCAGGAGTGGGACAACATTTACTCCTTTTACGATCCCCACGACCAGCGCATCAAGATCCGCCAGGATCAGGTGGGCAATCTCAGCCGGTTCGAGATGGTTTTCCTGGTGGCCCTGGGCCAGTCGCTTCTGGGTAATTACGCCCAGGAAAAGCGGATGGAGGCGCTGGTCTGCGGCACCGACGTGGTGGGCCGGACCTATCGGCTGCGGGTCAGGGACAGGGAGCAGTTGGCGAGTTTTCTCCTGCCCGACGACATCGACACCTACCTGCGGCTGTCGCGGATGCACCGGCTGCGGCCGGAGGAGCAGGTCTACACCAGGGTGATCAATCCCGGCGAGGGCTTCACGCCCCCCGGTCTTTTTTTCGGCCTCTTCTACGCCTGGTATCTGGACAATCGTTTCGCGACCAACATAGAATACAAGATGTCCATCATGCGCACCACCATCTCCGATCTGATCCCCGAGCAGGTACGGATCGTCGACCGGCGGCGCCGGACCATCGATTTTTTCCGGGAGCGGATTTTCCGGCAGCGCTCCCCCTCCTTTTCCGGAGCGGTCGGGTGAACAGTTCTCTTCTCCTCGCGATCTGCTGCCTGCTGGCGGTCTACGCCGTCTTCTCGATCCTCTACTACGCGCTGCGGCTGCGGCCCGGACGCGGGCGGCCCGCCGCAACCGCGCCGGTTCCATCCCCGCCCGCAGACCGCCCGTCCGCGGCGGCCCCGTGCCCCAAGGCCGGCCCGGCAATGAACCCGGTGCTGCAACGGGCCGTGGACGAATGGCAGTACACCTTCGACGCCATCGCCGACCCGGTGCTCATCCTCGACAATGACCTGCGGATCGTCAAGGGCAACCGGGCCGCCGTCGGGCTGCTTGCGGTCAACGGTTCGACCATCGAGGGAAAGCACTGCCACCGGCTCTTTGCCGGCGGCGACCAGATCTGTCCGGGCTGCCCCGTCCAGACGGTTCTCCTTGAGAAAAAACCCCGGTACCAGGAAATGACCCACCGATATCTGGGGCGGACCTTCTCGGTGAGCTGTTCGCCCCTGTTCGATGCCGAACGCATTGTCGGCTATGTCTATTCCACCAAGGATATCAGCCACCAGCGCAACCTGGAAAAGCGCCTGATCCACGCCCACAAGCTGGAATCCATCGCCACCCTGGCCGGCGGCATCGCCCATGATTTCAACAACATCCTCGGCGCGATCCTCGGCAACGCCGACCTGCTGCTCTATCGTCTCCGCGCCGGCGGGGGCAGGGAGCCGGCGCCGTCCGGATCGCCGTTGACTCTGGCCGAGATCACCGAGCACCTCCAGGCGATCAAGCGCGCCGGCGTCAGAGCCAAAGAACTGGTGGGGCAGATCCTCGCCTTCAGCCGGCAGTCGACCAACCAGCGGCGCCAGCTGCTGATCGCCCCGGTGGTCAAGGAGTCCTGCCGGCTGCTGCGTTCCACCCTGCCCGCGACCATCGAGCTGAAGGTCGCCGTGCCCGAGGGCATCGGCATGATCCATGCCGATCCCGGCCAGATCCAGCAGGTGGTGATGCATCTGTGCACCAACGCGGCCCAGTCGCTGGCACACGAAACCGGTGTGATCGAAGTATCGCTGCGCGAGATTGAAACCGGCAAGGCGGAGCAGCTCCGCTACCACGATCTCGCTCCGGGGCGCTATGTGGTGCTGACCATTGCCGACACCGGCCAGGGCATGTCGCCGGAAACGCTCGAACGCATTTTCGATCCCTTTTTCACCACCAGGGAGGTGGGACAGGGGTCCGGCATGGGGCTATCGGTGCTGCACGGCATCATCGTGGCCCACGACGGGGTGATCGATGTCACCTCCACCGAGGGCGAGGGCACGGTCTTCACCGTGTTCTTCCCGCGCGTCCCCGATGCCGAGGGGGGCGAGGACAACCCGGAAAACGGCATGCCCCACGGCACCGGCACCATCCTGTTCGTCGACGACGAGGAAGACATCGTGACCGTCCGCACCCGCATGCTTTCCCACCTGGGCTACCGGGTGCTGCCGGCGACCAGCCCCGAACAGGCGCTGAGCGTGCTCGCCGGGAACGGGGAACGGATCGATCTGCTGATAACCGACCACACCATGCCGAGGATGACCGGCCTGCAGTTGGCCGCCCAGGCCCATGCGCTCCGGCCGGACCTGCCCGTCATCCTCTGTTCGGGCTATAGCGAGGCGTTGACCATGGAAGAAGCCCAGCGGTACGGGGTCCGCCGGTTTCTGGCCAAGCCGGTGGACATGCGGCTGCTGGCGCTTGCCGTCCGGGAGATTCTGCCCAATCGGAACGGGGGGGACACATGAGAATTTTGGTTATTGACGACGACGACCAGATGCGGACCCTGCTGCGGCAGGTGATGGAATGGGCCGGCCACGAGGTGATCGAGGCCGGCAACGGCCGGGAGGGCATGCAGAAATACCGTAAACGGCCGGCCGACCTGGTGATCACCGATCTGATCATGCCCGAACAGGAGGGCCTGGAAACCATCAGCTCACTCAAGAAGGAATATCCCCGTCTCAAGATCATCGCCATTTCCGGGGGCGGCCGCATCGGCCCGGAGGCGTACCTGCCGGCGGCCCAGGAACTGGGTGCGGACAGGGTCTTCAGCAAGCCGTTCGACGTCCGCGAACTCGCCGAGGCGGTGCAGGAGTTGCTCAACCATGGATAACATTCACGCGCTCGTTGTCGACAACAGCCCGATCATCCGCCGGATCCTCGAATACGTCCTCGTGGCCGAGGGATGCTCCGTGCAGTTGGCCGAGAACGGGCTGGAAGCCCTGGACCGCATGGCCCAGCGGCGCCCCGACATCGTCTTCACCGATTTGATCATGCCCAAGATCGACGGTGAAAAACTGAGTTACATCATCCGCAACACCCCGGAACTCAGGGAGGTCTTCCTGGTGGTCCTGTCCGGCGTCGCCCTGGAGGACAACGAAGTCATCAAGCGGATCGAGGCCGACGTCTGCATCGCCAAGGGGCCGGCCGCCGCCATGAGGGCGCACGTCAAGGATGCCCTGGAGCGGTTCCGCACCAACCAGCGGGACGGCACCGGGACCATCCACGGTCTGGAGGGGCTTTATCCGCGCGAGGTCACCAGCGAGCTGTTGCTCAGCAAAAAGCACCGCGAGGTGATCCTGGCCCGGATGGCCGAAGGCGTGGTCGAACTCAACCACGAGGGCCGGATCGTCATGGCCAACGATGCCGCCATCGCCCTGCTCGACCGGCCCGAGGCCCGGGTTCTGGGCAGCCATCTCGCCCATCTGGTGTCGCAGGCGGACGGCGGCCGGATCGCAACCTGGATGCAGCGGCTGGGCGGGCGGACCGGGTTCGAGCCCTTGGTTTTCTCCTATGACGACCCGATCCGCATGGGCGAGCGGCAGGTGACCTGCAACCTGGTGCCGGTTCCGGAAAAGACGACCTTTTTCGTCATCGGCATCCTTCAGGACGTCACCCGGCGGAAGATGCTGGAACAGCGCCAGCGCCAGTTGGAAAAGGAGTTGCAGCGGGTCCGCAGGCTGGAGGCCATGTCGCTGATGGCCAGCGGGATCTCGCATGATTTCAATAACCTGATGACCATCATCAGCGGCAATATCGAGATGGCCCGCTACGTCAGCCAGGACGGGAACGTCAACCAGATGCTGGGAGAGGCGGGCAGGGCGGTCAACCTGACCACGCAGTTGATCCGCCAGTTCACCACCTTTTCCGACAACTACCTGCCCCGGAAATCGGAGGTGCGGTTGTGCGCTCTCATCGGCGAGGTCCTGGAGCGGGAACTGCCGCCCACCGGCATCGACTTCCATGTGGCCTGCTGCGACAATGACGTGGCGATCTCCGTCGATCCCGCCCTGGTCAGCCAGGTCTTCAACAACCTGACCAGCAACGCCGTCGCCGCCATGGGGGCCGCCGGCCGGATCGAGGTGAGCGTCGACCGGGTCGACGGCGACGGCGAGGCGGCGCAAACCGGCCAGCCCTTGCCGGCGGGCGAACTGGTGCGGATCGTGTTCAGCGATTCCGGACCGGGGATTGCCCCGGACTTGCTCGACCAGGTCTTCGACCCCTATTTCTCGACCAAGCAGAAGGGCGCCCAGAAGGGGATGGGGCTGGGGCTGACCATTGTCCATGCCATTGTCAAGAAGCACGGCGGCACGGTCTGGATCGAGACGCCTCCGGGCGGCGGCTGCGCGGTCAGGCTGTATCTGCCGTCCCAGACGGCGGCGGCCGCTTCCCGGCATCGCGCCCGGACCGGGGACGGACGGCGGGTTCTGGTCATGGACGACGAGGAGATCATGCGGCTGATCAACAAAAAGATGTTCGAGCATTTCGGCTGCGCGGTCACGCTGGCCAGCAGCGGCGAAGAGGCGATCGACCTGTACCGGCGGCGGCTCGCCGAGGGCGGACGGTTCGACCTGGCCCTGCTCGACCTGCGGGTGGACCGCGGCATGGGCGGGCTGGAAGCCGCCCGCGCGATCATGGCGCTGGACCCGGAGGCCGCGTTGGTGGCCATCAGCGGCGACGGCACCAGCGAGGTCATGCTCCGGTACGGCGAGCACCATTTCGTCGCCGCCCTGGCCAAGCCGTTTTCCATCGACGCGGTCGAGGAACTGGTCGATCGTTTTCTTTGAGTCGGGGAAGGAAACTGGGTATAGTCGTCGCTTTCGCTTCCCGTTTCATGCCTGTGAATCCGTATGTACCTAGCCCGTAAGGAAATCGGCCCCCGGCAGCATCAGTACGTGCTCCGGGAATCCTACCGCAGCGGCGATGTCCTCTGTTCCCGCGAAGTGGCCGAATTGGGCCCCGATCCCGGCCGCTGCATCGTGTACACCGGCGAATCCTCCTTCCATCTCGACGAGGATTTCCTCCGCCGCCTGCGCGAACGGGGGGTGACCACGCCGTATGCCGAGCTGGAGGATCTGTTCTTTCCTTTCGTCGATCCCTATATCAAGAACCGGCAGCAGCCCTTTCGCCAGCGGTACAGCTACCGCAACTGGCGGCCGGCGGACAAGGACCTGCTGGCGCGGGCCATGGCGGAGACGCAGGCCCTGGACCGGCGGCGCATCCATTTCCTGCGCCTGGGCCGGACCTCGGCCGAAACCGTGGACAAGACCCAGGCCATGTACATTGTGCTGCTCGACAAGAGCCGCGACGAGATCGAGCAGCTGATCCTGGAGCGGGAGGCGGCCCTGCTGCCCCGCGAATACCAGAGCTACCTGTTCACCATCTTCGACCTGCAGCGGTTTTTCCACGAGAGCTACGCCCGCTCCATTCCCCAGGCTCTCGACCGGGAACGGCTGGATGCGGTCTTTGTCGAGGAAATCTGCCGGCTGGCGGCGGACGAAACCTTCTGGCAAGGCTTTGCCCGCGATAGTCGCCTGCCCTATCCCCTGGTCCGCTATCTGATCATGTACTTCGATTCCCTGCCGGACGAGCCGGTGTCCTGGGCCAATTTCGGCCGTTCCCGCCGTTTTCACCGGCGGCCGACCGTGGCCTCGAAAACCGTGTCCCGCAGCCAGGCCTTCGCCATCTTCGGGCTCGATGCCGAGCAACTGGCGGCCATGCGGAAACGGGACCTCACCCGTCTCTACCGGCAGAAGGCCCATGAACTGCACCCGGACAAGGGCGGCGATACCGAGCAGTTCATCCGCCTGACCGCAGCCTACGAAGAGCTGCTGCCCTCGCTGCGATGACCGCTCCCGTCGCCGGTACCGAAACCGGACAGGATGCCGCGGGGGGCGGCGAGGCTTCCCACGCCTCGCTGTTGCGCCTGCTCGCCCCCATCTTCCGCAGCCACTGGCCGCGCCTGCTGGTCGGTTTTCTCGCCCTGGTGGCCGTCGATTTCCTCCAGTTGCTCATCCCCCGCTTCGTCAAGTCGGCGGTGGACGGGCTGGCGGCGCAGACCGCCACCTCGGCCCGCCTGATCGATCTGAGCCTGGCCGTGCTGGCCGTGGCCGTCATCGTGGCCGGGCTCCGCTTCGTCTGGCGCTACCTGATCATCGGCTTTTCCCGCATCCTGGAAAAGAAGCTGCGCGACCGATTGTTCAACCACGTGCTGCGCATGGACCAGCCCTTTTTCGAGCGCTGGACCATCGGCGATCTCATGGCCCACGCCAGCAACGACCTGGCCACCATCCAGATGGCCTGCGGCATGGGGCTGGTGGCGGCGGTGGATTCCCTGGTGATGTCCGCGGCCGCCCTGGGATTCATGCTGGCGATCAGCGTCAAGCTGACCCTGATCGCGCTGTTGCCCATGCCGCTGTTGATCGTCTGCACCCGCGTCCTTTCCGGCCGCCTCCATCACCGCTTCAACCTGGTCCAGGAGCAGTTCGCCCTGCTCACCGAGTTCGCCCGCGCCACCCTGGTCTCGGTGCGGCTGATCAAGGCCTACACCCTGGAGCGTTTCCAGGAGGAACGGTTCCGCAGCCTGGGCGCGGCCTACGTGCGGAGCAATCTCAAGGTGGCGGCCATCCAGGGGCTGCTCTTTCCCATCGCCACCCTGGTGGGCAATATCGGCATGCTGCTCCTCCTTTACTACGGCGGCATCCTGGTCATCGACGACCACATCACCATCGGCGCCTTCGTCGCCTTTGTCAGCTACCTCTACATGCTCATCTGGCCGATGATGGCCCTGGGCTGGGTGGCCAACCTCTCCCAGCGGGGCATCACCAGCCTGCGCCGCATCCATCGCCTGCTGGCGCAGCGGCCGGTGGTCGAGACCGGCCGAGCTGAAATACAGCCGCTGCCGGCCGCCGTGCCGACTGCCTATGCCTGCCGAAAGCTCACCTTCACCTATCCGTCGGGCACCCGGCCGGCGCTCGCCGGGCTCGACCTGGACATCGGGCCGGGCCTGGTGGGCATGACCGGCCGCACCGGCTCGGGCAAATCCACCCTGTGCAAGCTGCTGCTCCGCATGTACCCGGTGGCCGACGGCATGCTCTTTTTCCGGGGCGTCGATGTCAACCGCCTCGGCCAGGCCGCCATCCGCGACTGCATTGCCTATGTCGGCCAGGAACCGGTGGTGTTCGCCGATACCGTGGCCGCCAACATCGCCTTCGGCCGGCCGGAGGCCACTATGGCCGAGATCGAGGCCGCAGCTCAAGCCGCAGCCATCGACGTCGATATCCGGGGCTTTGCCGAAGGATATCGGGCGGTGATCGGCGAGCGGGGCGTGAAGCTCTCCGGCGGCCAGCGGCAGCGGCTGGCCCTGGCCAGGGCGCTGCTCTGCGACCGTCCGATGCTGATCATCGACGACGCCCTGTCCGCCATCGACGTCGAGACCGAACAGCAGGTGCTGCGCGGCTTGCTCGACCATTTGCACGGCAAATCGGTTCTGCTCGTCTCCCACCGGATCAACGTCCTGCGCCATGCCGACCGGATCGTCATCCTCGACGGCGGCCGCCTGGTCGACGAGGGCCGGCACGAGACCCTGCTCACCAATCCCCTGTACCGCGCCATGGCGGAGAAGCAGCAGAACCATGCATAACTTCGGCTATGCGGAAGAGGGGCATCCGGGCAGCATCGGCGACGCCCGGCTGTGGCGGCGGATCCTCGGCTACTGCCGCGGCCACGCCTGGGCCCTGGCCGGCGCCATCCTGCTGGCGCTGCTCATCACCGTGGCCTCCCTGGCCCTGCCCCGGCTGATGCAGATGGGTATCGACACGGCCATCGTCGCCGAAGGGATCGGCCGCCCGGAGCGCATCGCCGGGCTCGGCCGGATAGCGCTCTATTACGGTCTGCTGGTCGGCGTAGTCTTCCTGGCCACCTTCGTCCAGGTGGTGGTGCTGGAATGGATCGGCCAGTCGATCATGCACCGCCTGCGGCAGCATCTCTTCACTCACCTGCTCACCCTCGACCTGCACTATTTCCACGGCCAGCCCGCCGGCCGCCTGGTGACCCGGCTGACCAACGACATCGAGAACATGCACGAGATGTTCACCTCGGTGATGGTCACCCTGTTCAACGACGGCCTCAAGCTGGTGGGTATCTTCTGGTTTTTGTTTCTGATGAACGGCCGGCTGGCCCTGGCGATGGCCGTTTTCATTCCCCTGGCCACGGTGAGCACCATGGTGTTCTCCCGCTTCGCCCGGGAGAAGTTCCGGGCCATCCGCGCGCAGCTGGCCCGGATCAACAGCTTTCTGGCCGAGTCCCTGGCCGGGGTGGCCGCGATCCAGTGCTTTGGCGGCCAGGAACGGAGCAGCCGCGCCCACAGCGGCCTCACCCAGGAGTACCAGGTGCGGACCTTCGGCCAGATCAAGGTGTTCGGCCTGTTCATGCCCCTGATCGATCTGATGAGTTCGGCCGCTATCGCCCTGATCATCTGGTACGGCGGCGGCGAGGTCATCCGCCGCCACCTGACCATCGGTGAACTCGCCGCCTTTGTCTCCTATATGCGCCTCTTTTTCCAGCCCCTGCGCGAACTCTCCCAGAAGTATTCCATTGTCCAGGCGGCCATGGCCTCGGCCGAACGCATTTTTCAGACCCTGGATACCCGTTCCGCCATGACGGCACCCGCCCTGCCGCCCGCCGCCGCGCCGGCTGCGGTCGCGGGCGCCATCGAGTTCAGGGGCGTGGTTTTCGGCTACGAGCCGGGCCAGCCGATCCTGCACGGCATCGATCTGCGTATCCGGCCGGGCGAAACCGTGGCCCTGGTCGGGGCCACCGGCGCCGGCAAATCGACCCTGATCTCGCTCCTGGTCCGCTTCTACGATCCGGTGGCCGGGCAGGTGCTGCTCGACGGCGTCGATGTCCGCACGCTGCCCCTGCCCACCCTACGGCAGCGGGTCGGCCTGATCATGCAGGATATTTTCATCCTGCCGGACACGGTGCGGGCCAACATCGTCCTCGACCAAGAACCGAACGAAGAGCGCCTGGCCGCCATCCTCGACCGGACCGGCCTGCGGGCCTTCATCGACCGGCTGCCCCGTGGTCTGGACACCCGTATCGGCGAGGGCGCCCTCAACCTCAGCCTGGGCGAGAAGCAGTTGCTTTCCTTTGTCCGGGCGCTGTACCGCGATCCGGCCATCCTGGTGCTCGACGAGGCCACCGCCTCCATCGACACCGAATCGGAGAACATGCTGGAGCAGGCGATCGCCGCCGGCTTCCGCGGCCGCACCTCGCTGGTGATCGCCCACCGGCTCTCCACCATCCGGCGGGTGGACCGGATCGTGGTCCTGGATCAGGGCCGGATCGTCGAGCAGGGCAGCCACGACGAACTGATGGCGCGGGAGAGCCTATACCGGGATCTTGTGCGGCTGGATGGGGAGTGAGGGGGGAGCGGTCGGGCAACTTCGCCGCTGAGACAATCCCGTTCGTCGGGATGCGGAGCCGGTCGCACTCCGGAAACAGGTTGGCGGGCCGCTAGTGTTTCGGGCTGTAGGCCGTGTTGCGGTAGAAGGGGATGGTCCGCTCCAGCATCTTCTGCAGGTCGCCGCTTCGATCGATGGCGGCCAGATAGTTGTTGGCCGCCTCGCGCAGGTCGTCGTCGTCGATCCGGACGGCCCAGGCCAGTTCCTCCCTGGTCAGGAGGATGTTGCCGGGCGTGAGCCCCTGGTCGATGTAAAGGGCGGCGTAGTAGTAGTTGGCGGGCTGGCTGAAGATGAAGACGTCGATGCTGCCCCTGATCAGGGCCTGCACTCCCTCCGGAGCCGTAGCGAAACGGTTGATCGCACCCTTGGGCCGCAGTCCCTTGAGCCAGGCGTCGGCGGTGCCCTCGGCGACCACGCCCAGCCGGATCGAAGGTTCGGTCAGGTGCCGGATGCCGTTGCCCAGCCGGTCGTAGTCGCTGAGCCGCACCAGGGTGGTCTGGCCCGAGGGCAGGTACGGGGCGGTGGTGGCGATTCTGTGTCGTTGCGCCTCGGCTACGGTCATCCCCGCCATGACGATGTCGATGTCCTTTGCCCGCAGGGCAGGGATCAGCTCATCCCTGGGCAGTTCCACCAGTTCCAGCCGCCGGTTCGTGAAACCGGCCAGCCCGGCGGCGAACATGGTTTCCAGCCCGGTGAGCGCGTTGTCCTTGGCATAGGCGAGCGGTGGCGCGTCGTTGACAATGCCCACCCTGAGGGTTTTGGCGGCCATGATCGCGCCGAACAGGTCCCTCGATTTGACGGCATCGGTGCAGCCGGTCAGCATGAGGACGGCCGCGAGCGGCAGCAGAAGTCGGAAGAAACGGGCCATATCGATCCTTGACGAGGCGGTGGGCGGTGTCGTTTTCGGTTGCTGGACGGGGTGTCGTTTCAACGGGCCGGGGCGATGCGCTGGCACGGCATGGACTTACCTGACTGCCGGTCGCGAGCGGTGGGCGGTCAGCAGGGCGGCAGCCGCCTCTTTGCTCAGATCGGCAATGGCCTGGGAGGCCTGGGCAACATAGCCGGAATAGTCCGGTTTGTCGATGGTCTGCGCCTGGCGGAAGGTTTTTCTGGTGAGGATGGTCTTGGCGACGCTGTCGCTGACCGTGTAGACGGCGACGGTGGCGAAGGTGCGGCCGTCGCCGCTGAACTCGTTCATTTCGACCTCCAGCTGATAACGGACGGCGCCGAAACGTGGTCCGGGATAGAGGCCGATGTTGTCGGTGGCGAGCAGGTCCTTGAGGGCGCCGACCATCTGCTGGCCGATCTGTTCGTCGAGGGGGCCGGCCCAGAGATGGGTGACCGAGGCACGGGTGGCGCCATCCGGCTGCTTATCGATCAGACCGCGTCCCTGCAGGTGCGGCGCCAGCCGGACCGGCATCAGCAGGATCATCCCGGAAAAACCGGAGAAATCCCGTGCCAGCGGTTGCTGGTGGACGGGGTGCAGGGTGTGGAGGGTGCTGGTGGTCGGCGTCAGGCAGGCGCTGAGCAGAAACGCGCAGAGCGCGGCCAGGCACAGGGAACGCGGGCAGAGACGGCGGCTGTTCATGGTGTGTCCTCGCGCTGGCCGAAGACCAGGGCATCGGGGTGCTGTTGGAGATAGTCGGTCAGTTGCCGGATCGAGACGGCGGTCCGCTCGATTTCCCGCAGGGAGGTCGTCACCTGGTAGGCAAAGATGGAATCCTTTGCGGTCAGCTGTTCGACGTTGTTCAGGGTTTTGGTGAGCGCCCCGGCCGTGGCGTTCAAGCCGGACAGCAGGTGCTTCAGTTCGGCGCTCGCCTCCGGCACCTCCCTGTCCGCGGTGCGGAGAAAGGTGGTGGCCGTGGCCGAGAGAGTGGCGAAATTGGCCAGCCCCGTTTTCAGCTCGGCGGCCAGGGCGGGAAACTCGGCGTCGGCGTGGGCGAGCAGGGCGTTGAGTCGCACCATGGTGGATTCCAGCGTCCCCAGCACATTGCGGGTTTCCTTGGAATTGACCAAGTCATTGATGCCGTCGAGGGCCGTGGCGGTTTTGTTGAGAATCTCGGTGAGGGGCAGGCTTTCCAGCTTTTGGGTGATCTGTTCGAATCCGGAGGGCTGGGTGGGAATTTCGAGCAGGGATTCGTCCCTGCCGCGCAGGGTCGTTTGCGCATCCGGGAAAAAGGCGAGATCGATGTAGAGCTTGCTGGTCAGGAGGCTGGTGATCTTCAACTGGGCGCGCAGGCCCTGGCCGATCATCTGCTTGAGGATGACATTGAGTTCCTCCGGACTCCAGCTCTTTTTCTGCTCGCCCGACAGGTCGGGTTTTTGCTCGATGTCCAGATACACCGGGATGATGTAGTTGTTGTGTTCCTTGTCGAAATTGATCTGGACGGCGCTGACCCGGCCGATGGTCACCCCGCGGAAGGTCACCGGCGCGCCGGCGTCGAGGCCGTAGAGCGAGCCGGTGAAGTAGGCGACGCAGCGCAGCCGGTTCTCCTTGAACTTGATCTTGCCCAGGATGACGATCGCCGCCAGGGCCAGGGTCAGGGCGACCAGGACGAAGATGCCGACCAGGGTGGGATTGGCTTTCTTGCTCAAACCGTTCGAACCTCCCGTTGCCCGGTTCCCCGGGTGAGAAAATTGAGCACCGTGGGATTGGTGCATTCCCGCAGCAGGGTCTTGGGATCGCCGGTGGCCAGCATGGTCCTGGCCTCGCTGTCGAGGAACACCGAATTGGTGGCGATGGCGTAGATCGAGGCCAGTTCGTGGGTGACGATCACCACCGTGGCGCCCAGACTCTCCCGCAACTCCAGGATGAGCTGGTCGAGGTTGCGGGCGCTGATCGGATCGAGCCCGGCCGAGGGCTCGTCGAAGAAGAGAAAATCCGGGTCCAGGGCGATGGCCCGGGCGAGCGCCGCCCGCTTGCGCATGCCGCCGGACAGCTCGGACGGATAGAAGGCCTCGAAGCCGGCCAGCCCGACCAGCGACAGCTTGAAGGAGACCATCTCATCGATCACCGCCGGCGCCAGGTCGGTGTAATGCTGGAGCGGCAGGGCCACGTTTTCGGCCAGAGTCATCGAACTCCACAGGGCGCCGGACTGGTAGAGCACGCCGGCCCGGCGGATGATCGCCGCCCGGTCCTCGTCGGCCAGGTTCCAGAAATCGGCGTCGCCGTACCGGACCGAGCCTGCGGCGGGCTGCTTGAGGCCGATCATGTGCCTGAGCAGGGTGGATTTGCCGCAGCCCGAGCCGCCCATGATCACGAAAATATCGCCCCGGTTGATGGTGAAATCGAGGTCCCGCTGGAGCACGAAACTGCCGTAGGCCATGGTCAGCCCCGTGACGGTGATGGCGGGAACGTTGGTGCCCATGGCGGCGGTTCAGCGGTAGAGGAGGTAGGTGATGAACGAGTCCGACACCACGATCAGCACGATCGAGGTGACCACCGCCGAGGTGGTGGCCTCGCCCACGGCCAGGGCGCTGCGGCCGCACTGCATGCCGCGCAGGCAGCCGGCGAAGCCGATGAGCACGCCGAAGATGGACGCCTTGAGGATGCCCTGGCCGAACTGGCTGAGCTGGATCGTTTTCCGGGTCTGCTCCAGGTATTCGGTCAGGGAGAGGTCGAGCATGGTCACGCCGATCACCGAGCCGCCGAGAATGCCCATGATGTCGGCGTAGACGCAGAGCAGGGGCAGCATGAGCATCAGGGCCAGCATCCGGGGCAGCACGAGGAAGCCCACCGGCGAGATGCCCATGGTCCGCAGGGCGTCGATCTCCTCGTTGACCTGCATGGTGCCCAGCTGGGCCGCATAGGAGGCGCCGATGCGGCCGGCGATGATCACCCCGCTCATCAGGGCGCCCATTTCCAGGACCATGCCCAGGCCGACCAGGTTGGCCACGTAGATCTGGGCGCCGAACATCTGCAACTGCACCGCGCCCACGAAGGAGAGGATCACCCCCACCAGCACGGCGATCAGGGAGACGATGGGCAGGGAGTCGACGCCGCAGCTCTGGATGAAATACAGAAAATCACGGGTTTTGAACGGCTTCTTGCCGATGAGCAGAGCCAGCAGGGCCAGCAGGATTTCGCCGATGAAGGTGGCCACTTCCCGGGTCTGCCCGATCAGGGCCAGGGTGAGCCGGCCGACGCGGGTGGCCGCAAATTCCCGCACCGGTGCGCTGTAGGTGGTCTGTTCGGGGACCGCTTCCGACAGCGTCAGCAGCCGCTGCACGCCGGGGGGCAGGCCGGTCCGGTCCACCTCGATGTGGTGCTGGTCGGCGGTTTCAAGGACGGCTTTCAGGAAAATCAGCAGCCGGGTGTCCCAGGCCGCGAGGGCATCGCAGGCAAAGCCGAGGCGCCGGACGGTCCCGTCGAGGGCGGCGAGCAGCTCGGCCGGCTCCGGAGGATGGGCGCGCAGGGTCCAGGAACCGCTCAATGCCACGGCGAGATCGCCCGGCTGCGGCCGCTGGAGGGTGAACGCCGGCGGCTGGTCCATGGGGCTTGGGGTCGGGCGAGGCTCCGTTTGCATCGGCACGACCCGATCATCTGCCGATCGGCTGGGCGTTGCGTCCCGGCTTGGGCAGGAGCTGGCGCAGGGTATCGGCCTGCGGGTTGCGCCATTTCCGGTTGATGAGGATGTCGAACACCTGCACCGGCTGGCCGTAGTACCGCGCGTTCCAGTCGTCCAGCGGGACAATGGCGGCACCCTCGAAGCTGGCCCCGCCGTAGGCCCCCTGGGAACGGCCGAAGGCGAGGATGTCGGCGGTCTGGACCTTGGCCGAGCCGCCGACCGGCCCCGCGGCGAGGGCCACGTCGGCGCCGAGCTTGTAGTCGGTCGAGAGCAGGGCGTTCAGGCCCCGGTCGGTCCTGATCAGCAGGATGATTTCCGAGGCATCGGCCCCGATTTGCAGGCCCAGGGAAACCGAGCCCATGCTGTAGAATGCCGGCGAACTCCACTCGGTGGTGGCGGGGTCCTGGGCGATGAGCAGGCCGCGCCCGCCCGAACCGCCGATGATGAAGCCGCCGCGCAGCATCTGCGGCACGATGAAGATTCCCCGGGCGCCACCGGCGTTGTTCCGGAACCACTCCATGTTGGGATCGGCCAGGAACCTCTTGTACACGGCGGCCGCCCGGTCCACCAGCTCGCCCGGTTCGCCGTAATCGTCGGCCCTGGCGGGGACGTGGAAGAACACTGCGGCGAGAACGGCGGCCAAGACGAGGAAAACGGAGCGGTAGGGAACGGACATGACGAAGACCTCAAGGGAAACAGGAACGCGTGTTTCTTCCTGCCGGAAGCATTGATGCTATTGTATCGATTTCCTTTGTACAAGAAAAAAATGGCCTGTGGGCGGGCCGATGCGAGGGGAGCGGTTCGAAACGGCCCGTGCCCGGACGGGGGCGGGAGAAGGGACGAGCACGGTGGCACGCCCGCAAACCGGCGGTATCGGCCGGTTTGCGGGGGAGAAACTCAATCGACGGCGTAAAAGTATTCCTTTTCCGCGCCGCACTTGGGGCAGACCCAGTCATCCGGCAGGTCGGCGAAGGCCGTGCCTGGCGCTACACCGTGTTCGTAATCGCCTTCAGCGGGATCGTAGACGTACCCGCAGGGGCATTCCATCTTCTGCATGGGGACTTCTCCTGAAAGTGAGGATTGACGGGTGCTTTCCGCCGTTTTTTGTCGCAAAAAACGGATATGGACAGCCATGTTATTGACGATACACTATAATTTTTTCCGGCCGGCGACAAGGAAAACCATGTTCGAGTCAGGAGGAATTCTCCTTGCGCGGGGCGGACCGCCGGTCGACAGGCACGCCTGTTCCGTCTGGGACAGAGGGAAAAGAGGGAGACCCGGCGCCGCCGGGAAAAGGCCCGGAGATGAATATAACTCTTGACAAACTCCGGCGTCATCGAGTTAAATGCCGCGTTCTACGACTGATTATTTCCATTGCATGACGTTTTTGTTGAGGAAAGAGAGGAGGAGTCGCATGTATGCAATAATCCGCACCGGCGGCAAACAGTATCAGGTGGAGGCCGGCGATACCCTGCGCGTCGAGAAGCTGGAGGGCGAAGTGGGCGACACCGTGGAGTTGGCGGACGTTCTGCTGCTGGTCGACGGCGAGACGGTCAAGATCGGCCAGCCCGTGGTCGACGGCGCCAAGGTGGTGGCCAAGATCCTGGAGCAGGGGCGACATAAGAAGGTCATCGTTTTCAAGAAGAAGCGGCGGAAGGGCTATCAGGTCAAAAAAGGCCACCGGCAAATGTACACCGCCCTGAACATCGAGACGATTTCGGCATAAGCAACACGTACATCCGGAGGGCATACCATGGCACATAAGAAAGCGGGCGGCAGTTCACGCAACGGCCGCGACAGCGCCGGCCAGCGGCGCGGGGTCAAGCGGTTCGGCGGGCAGGTCGTCAAGGCCGGCAATATCCTGGTGCGGCAGCTGGGCACGGTCATCCATCCCGGCGCCAATGTCGGTTGCGGCCGCGATTACACCCTGTTCGCCAAGATCGACGGCACCGTCAAGTTCGAGGATTTCGGCAAGGATCGCAAGCGCGTTTCCGTCTATCCCATCGAGCAGGGCTGATCGTCTCCCGCCCGGGAGGCGAGGCGCGTCGCGCCGCAGCCCCCCCACAGTCTGTTGCAACCCGGCATCAACACATGATGATGCCGGGTTTTTTTCGTAGTGTCTTCCTTGCAGGTCGCGGATAGATCATGGGTTTTGTCGATGAAGCCAAATTTTTCGTCAAGGCGGGTGACGGCGGCAACGGCTGCGTCAGTTTCCGGCGGGAGAAATTTGTGCCCAAGGGCGGCCCCAACGGCGGCGACGGCGGCAACGGCGGCGACGTCATCCTGATCGCCGACCGCAACCTGGGCTCCCTGATCGATTTCCGCTACAAATCCCATTTCAAGGCCGAATCCGGCGCCGGTGGCCAGGGCAGCGACAAGCACGGCCGCGGCGGCAAGGATTGCGTGGTGCGGGTGCCGGTGGGCTCGGTGCTCAAGGACGCCGAAACCGGCGCGGTGCTGGTCGATCTGACCGCGCACGGCCAGACCTTCTGCGCCGCCGAGGGCGGCAGGGGCGGTTTGGGCAACGCCCGCTTCGCCACCTCCACCAACAGGGCGCCGCGCAAGGCCACGCCGGGACAGCCGGGCGAGGAGCGCTGGCTGTTGATCGAACTCAAGCTGCTGGCCGATGTCGGCCTGATCGGCCTGCCCAACGCCGGCAAGTCGACGCTCCTGTCCCGGCTGTCGGCGGCCAATCCCAAGATAGCCCCCTATCCCTTCACCACCCTGGAGCCGCAACTGGGGGTGCTTGCCTTCAAGTACATTGATCCCTGCATCATCGCCGACATTCCGGGGCTGATCGAGGGCGCGCACCAGGGCGTGGGCCTGGGGCACCAGTTCCTCCGCCATATCGAGCGGACCTCGATCCTGCTCCATCTCATCGATGTCTCCGGCGAGGGGAACCAACCCTACGAGGACTATCTGGTGCTGGCCCGGGAGCTGGCCGCCTACAAGCGGGAGCTGCTCGACCGGCGCCATGTGATCGTCCTCAACAAGATCGACCTGATCGATGGCCAGCGGCTCGATCAGGTCAGGGCACAGTTTGCCGGCCTCGACCTGCCGCTGCTCGCCATCTCGGCGGCGGAGGGCGAGGGCCTGGAATCGTTGCGAGAGCTGCTCGGCGACCTGCTGGAGCGGCAGCGGGCGGAGGCGCGCCATGACCTTTCAGGTGAATAAGGAAGACGGGCTCTATTACCGTCAGACCCTCTTCGATCAGGCCAAAAGAGTGGTGATCAAGGTCGGCAGCGCCGTGCTCACCGGCGACAACGGCCTCGACGAGTCGATCGTCGCCAATATCGCCCGCCAGATTTCCTTTCTCCAGTCTACCGGCCGCGAGGTGATCCTGGTCAGTTCCGGAGCGGTGGCCGCCGGCCGCAAGCGGCTGGGCGTGGCCAGGACGCCGCACGAGGAACTCCGGGTCAAGCAGGCCCTGGCCGCCACCGGGCAGGGATTGTTGATGCAGGCTTACGAACTGGCCTTCGCCGTCTTCCGGCAGCCGGTGGCCCAGGTGCTGCTGACCCACGCCGATTTGTCCAACCGGGGCCGCTATCTGAACGTCCGCAACACCATCCGCACCCTGTTCGAGTTCGGGGTGGTGCCGATCATCAACGAAAACGACACGGTCTCGGCCGAGGAGCTGCGCTTCTCCGACAACGACACCCTGGGCGCGCTCATGACCAACATGATCGGCGCCGACATGTTCATCATCCTCACCGATGTCGACTGCCTCTACACAGGTCATCCGGCGGAAGATCCCGATGCCCGGCCCATCTACACCGTGGCCGCCATCACCAGGGAGATCGAGCGCATGGCCGGCCATTCGGGCAGTGCGCTCGGCACCGGCGGCATGATGGCCAAGCTGCGCGCCGCCAAGATGGTGGCGGCCTGCGGCGGTTCGTCCTTCATCGGCCCCGGTCGGCACCCGGAGATCCTTCAGGCCCTGTTCAGCGGCGAACTGGTGGGCACCTTTTTCCTGCCCGGCAAGGGCACGCTCAACCGGCGCAAGCACTGGATCGCCTACGTGCTCAAACCGCAGGGGACTCTGGTGGTCGACGACGGCGCCCGCCGCGCCCTGGTCGAGCAGGGGCGGAGCCTGCTGCCCTCGGGCATCGTCGAGGTCCGGGGCAGCTTTGCCGTGGGCGCGCCGGTCCACTGTCTCGACCGCCGGGGCACGGTGATCGCCGCCGGGCTGAGCAATTACGGCGCGGCCGACATCGAGCGGATCAGGGGCCGCAAAACCGGAGAAATCGCCGCCATCCTCGGGACCAAGGACGCCGACGAGGTCATCCACCGCGACAACCTGGTGATCCTCGGCAGCGAGGGAGTGGTATAAAGCCGCTTTACAAGACCGGCGCTTCGCGTCATAGTGAACACGTTGCCCTGAAGACGGGGCGCACAATTGCAGACGACAGGAGGAGACGACCGCATGGAACGGGCACAGATCGAAGCAACAGTCCTGGACATGGTGAAAAAAGCCAAGGGCGCGGCCCGGAGTCTCAGCGCCATGCCGGCTGCCCTGAAAAACGCCATTCTGCTCGATATCGGTGAGGCCCTGATCGCGCAGCAGCCGTATATCCTCGCCGAAAATCTCAAGGACATGGCCGAAGGCGAAAAGAAAGGCTTGTCCGCCGCCATGCTCGACCGCCTGCGGCTCACCGAAAAGGGGATCAGGGACATGGTCCAGGGGTTGCGCGAGGTGGCCGCTCTGGAGGACCCGGTGGGCGAGGTGAACGAGATGCGCCGCCGGCCCAGCGGCATCGTCGTCGGCCGGATGCGGGTGCCCCTGGGCGTTATCCTGATGATCTACGAATCCCGGCCCAACGTCACCATCGACTCGGCGGCGCTGTGCCTGAAAGCCGGCAACGCGGTCATCCTCCGCGGCGGCTCTGAGGCCATCCATTCCAATCTGGCCCTGGCCAAGGTGTTGCAGGAGGTGCTGACCAAACACAAGGTCGACCCCGCCATCGTCCAGGTGCTGGGCTTCACCGACCGGGAAGGGATCGACGTCCTGCTCCTGCAGGAGGAATACATCGACCTGGTTATTCCGCGCGGCGGCGAGGGCCTGATCCGGGCGGTGACCGCGAAATCGCGCATCCCGGTGCTCAAGCATTACAAGGGCGTCTGCCACTGTTTCGTCGATGCCGATGCCGACCAGGACATGGCCATCCCCATCATCCTGAACGCCAAGGTGCAGCGGCCGGGCGTGTGCAACGCCCTCGAAGGGCTGCTGGTCCACCGGGAGATCGCCGAGGAGTTCCTGCCCAAGGTGGCGCAGGCCCTGAACAAGGAGGGGGTGCGCCTGCTCGGCTGCCGTTCCAGCTGCCTGATCTGCGACGAGATGATCGAGCCGGCCGCGGACAGCGACTGGGGCACCGAGTTCCTCGACCTGGCCCTGGTGGTGAAGGTGGTGGCGGGTATCGACGAAGCCATGGACTATATCGACCGCTACGGCTCCAGACACACCGAGATCATCATCACCCGCTCCTACGAGCGCAGCCAGCGCTTCCTGCGCGAGGTCGACGCCTCGGCGGTGATGGTCAACGCCTCCACCCGGTTCAACGACGGCGGCCAGTTCGGGCTGGGCGCAGAGATCGGCATCTCCACCACCAAGCTGCACGCCTACGGTCCCATGGGCTTGAAGGAGTTGACCACGCAGAAGTTCATCGTCTACGGCGCCGGCGAAACCCGGACCTGACGCGTGGCCGCTCCGGACGGAGAACTGACGGTCGGGCTGTTCGGCGGGACCTTTGATCCCGTCCACCAGGGGCACCTCGATGTGGCGCTCCATGTGCTCGACCGCTGCCGGCTCGACCGGCTGCTGTTCATTCCGGCCCTGCTGCCGCCGCACAAGCGCCAGCCGGTGGCCTCCTTCGCCCACCGGACGGCGATGATCGAAGCGGCCCTGGCCGGTTGCCCCGATACCGGCGGCCGCCTCCGCTGTTCGCGCATCGAGGCGGAGCTGCCGCCGCCCTCCTACACCGTCAACACGGTGCAGGCCCTGATGCGGGAAGGCCGCCACCGCTACAGCCTCATCATCGGCGCCGACTCGCTCCTTGATCTGCCCCACTGGCACCGGATCGACGATCTCCTGGCCCTGGTCGACCTGATTGTGGTCAAGCGGGAGGCGATCGCCGCGGCCACCGTCGAGCGGGCGCTGGCCGCCCTGGCGCCGGCCTTTGCCCGCGATGCCGGCCGGGAACGATGGCTTGGTCGGGACGGCCGGACGGCGATCTACCTCGACGATATCGAGCTGCCGGTCTCCTCTTCGGCCATCCGCGAGGAGCTGGCCCGCGGCACGATGCCGGCCCTGCTGCCGCCGCCGGTTCTGGCCCACATCCGGCGCCACCACCTCTACGGCTGGAAGGAGTCCCCGTGAACTACATCGCCGATCTCCACATCCACAGCCACTATTCCCGGGCCACCAGCCAGGCCAGCAACCTGTACGGCCTGGCCGCCTGGGCCGCGGTCAAGGGTATCGGCGTGGTCGGCACCGGCGATTTCACCCACCCCGGCTGGTTCGCCCATCTGCACGACTGCCTGGAGGAGGCCGAACCGGGTTTCTTCCGCCTTAAGGCTGAACCGGGTGGGGCGCTTGCCGGCCTGCTGCCGCCGGGCATCCGGCCGGCGGTGCCGCTCACCGCCATCCGCTTCCTGCTCAGCGCCGAAATCAGTTCCATCTACAAACGGGGCGGCAAGGTGCGCAAGGTGCACAACCTGCTCTACGTGCCGGATTTCGATGCCGCCCGCCGCCTCAACGCCACCCTGGCCACCCTGGGCAACATCGCCGCCGACGGCCGGCCGATCCTCGGCCTCGATTCCCGCGATCTGCTCGAAATCCTGCTGGAAAAGGCGCCCGAGGGCTTCCTCGTCCCGGCCCATGTCTGGACCCCCTGGTTTTCGCTTTTCGGCTCGAAATCGGGCTTCGACTCGATCGAGGAATGCTTCGGCGATCTCAGCCCCCACGTGTTCGCCCTGGAAACCGGCCTGTCCTCGGACCCGGAGATGAACCGGCTGATCTCGGCCCTGGACCGGTTCACCCTCATCTCCAATTCGGACTGCCATTCGCCGGCCAAACTGGGCCGCGAGGCCAACCTGTTCGCCACCGGCTTCGATTACTTTTCCCTGCGCGAGGCCCTGCGGGCGCCGGTCGACGGGGCGGGGCAGCAGGTCTTCGCCGCCACGGTCGAGTTCTATCCCGAGGAGGGCAAGTACCACTGCGACGGCCACCGCAAATGCCAGGTCTGCCTGGAGCCCCGCGAGACCCGCGCGGCCGGGGGGCTCTGCCCGGTCTGCGGCAAGCCCCTGACCATCGGCGTGCTCCACCGGGTGATGGAGCTGGCCGACCGGGAGCGGCCGGTGCTGCCGCCGGGTAGTCCGGGAGTGCACAGCCTCATCCCCCTGCAGGAGGTCGTGGCCGAACTGCTCGATTGCGGCCCGACGAGCAAAAAGGTGATGGAGGGGTATGTCCGGCTGATCAACACCTTCGGCTCCGAGTTCGGCCTGCTGCTCGACACGCCGGTGGAGGCGATCCGGGCCAGGGGATTTTCGCTGCTGGCCGAGGCGATCGAGCGGATGCGGTCCAACCGGGTGATTCGCCGGCCCGGCTACGACGGCGAGTTCGGGGTGATCACCGTCTTTTCCGAAGGCGAACGCGCCGAGCTCTGCGGCCAAGCCAGCCTGTTCGGTGCGGCTGCCGGGCCGGCGCGCACGGCGGCCAGAAAACGCGAACGGCTGGAGTCGCGCCCGGAGAAAACGGACCCGGCAGCAGGGCCGGCCATCAGGGAACTGAACGGCGAGCAGCAGGGGGCAGTGGCCAGTACGGCCGCGCTGATCCTGGTCCAGGCCGGACCGGGCACCGGCAAGACCCACACCCTGGTGAGCCGGGTGCGGCGGTTGGCCGCACAGGCGGACCGACCCAGCACGGTGATCACCTTCACCAACAAGGCGGCGGACGAAGTCCGAGAGCGGTTGCGGGATGCGGCAACGGCAAGCGCACCGGTGATTGTGGCCACCTTCCACGGCTATTGCCTGGCCCAGTTGCGGCGTTTCACCCCCAATCTCCAGGTGGCGGGGCCGGAGGAACGGGCCGCCCTGATCGAGGAGTTGTTTCCCGGATGGAGCGCCGGCGAGCGGGATGGTTTTTCCCGCGCCTTGAGCGAGCTGTTCCGTCGATCCGAAGCCGGGGACCAGTCCGTCGAAACCCGCCGCTATCTCGCCGCCCTGACGGAACGCTTTCTGATCGACATCGAGGCGGTGGTGCCGCGCACCGTGGAACTGCTGCGCCGGGACGGTGCGGAAGCCGCCGCCATCCGGGCCGCCACCGGTCATCTCCTGGTCGACGAATTCCAGGATGTCAACGCGGCCCAGTACGCCCTGGTCGCCCTCCTGGCGCAGACCTCGACCGTGTTCGCCATCGGCGACCCGGATCAGGCGATCTACGGGTTCCGCGGGTCCGATCCGCAGTGGTTTTACACGTTTATCCGCGAGATGCACCCCGAGGTGCACCACCTGATCCGCAACTACCGCAGCGCCCCGGTCATCGTCGGCGCCGCCGAACAACTGATCGGCCACAATCCCCATCCGCTGCCGCCCGCGGCGATGCAGCCCCTCTCCTCCCGCCAGGGGACCGTCCATCGCCAGGAATGCGCCACACCCGAGGGCGAGGCCCGGTTCATCGCCGAGCAGATCGAGATCCGCCTGGGCGGCACTTCGCACCGCAGCCTTGAGCGGTTCGATCACACCGGCGGCGGCGCGGTCGGCCTGCGCGACATCGGCGTGCTCTACCGCACCGGCCGCCAGGCCGAGGCCATCGGCAGGGCGCTCGCCGAACGGGGCCTTCCCTTCCAACTGGTCGATCTCGAAGCCTATTACACCAAGGGGGACTGCCGCCTGCTTTACCATTGGCTGCTTTTGCTGGCTGGCCGGGCCGAGCCGGACCAACTGCTGGCGCTGGTGCGGAAGGAACAGGGCATCGGCGACCAGGCCCTGCGGCTGGTGCGCGCCTTTCTCCGGCAAACGGTGCGGGAGCAGGGGAACGGGCTTGCCGCCATGCCGCTTCTGGGCGGCCCCATCGACGCGGTGCTCGAACCGTTCCGCCAGGTGCTGGCGCAGTTGCGCGCCCTGGCGGCCACCGAACCGGTGGCGGCCGTTATCGACGCGCTCCTTGCCCGGTACCGGCTCGATCCGGCCCAGCCGGACCTGAAGCGGCTGCGCGAACTGGCCCTGACCTTTGACCGCTCGCTCACCGATTGCGCCGCCCATCTGCACCGCTTCAGCGACTCCGTGCTCTACGATCCGCGCGCCGAGGCGGTGACCCTGTCCACCCTCCACGCCGCCAAGGGCCTTGAGTTTCCGGTGGTGTTCATCGCCGGCTGCGAGGAGGGGCTGCTGCCGCTTACGCCGCACGCCGCAGCGCCGCCGGAGACGCACCCGCGCCATGTGGAAGAAGAACGGCGGCTTTTCTACGTGGGCATCACCAGGGCCATCGCCACCCTGGTGCTCACCTTGTGCCGGTCGCGCGCCCTGTACGGGGGCCCGGCCGAGCCCCGTGAGCCGTCCCGGTTTCTGGACGAACTCCCGGCAGCCGTCTTCTCCCCGCTCCCCCAGTCGCGGGCGCGCCGCCGCAAGCCCGCGATGCGCCAGCTCTCCCTGTTCTCCTGAGTCATGGAAAAGAGCGCCCCCGCACAGAACCGGATCGCCGAGCTCGAGGCCGAGGTCCAGCGACTGGAGCGGGAAAACCGTGCCTTGCGGCAACAGGCGCGGCAGGCCGATTCCGCCAACCAGGCCAAGTCCGATTTCCTGGCCATGATCAGCCACGAGATCCGCACCCCGATGAACGGCGTCATCGGCATCAGCGAGTTGTTGCTCGACACGGACCTGCAGCCTCGGCAAAAGCATTTCGCCCAACTGATCCGCACCTCGGCCTCCAGCCTGCTCACCCTGATCAACAATCTGCTCGATTTCAGCAGGATCGAGGCCGACAAGATGGCCCTGGACCTCGAACCCTTCGACCTGCGGGGCTTGCTCGAACAGTTGCTGTCGCTCTATCGGGTGACCGGCAGGCGCAAGGGCCTGACGGTCACCGCCGACATCGATCCCGGACTGGCGCCGTCCTACCAGGGCGACAGCTACCGCCTGCGCCAGGTGCTGGTCAACCTGCTCGGCAACGCGGTCAAGTTCACCGAGCAGGGCACGATCGCCCTGCGGGTGCGCCGGGAGGCGTCCGCCGGCGGGGAGGACCGGCTCCGGTTCGAGGTCGAGGATTCGGGGGTGGGGATACCGCGCGAGTCGATCGACAAGCTGTTCCAACCGTTCAGCCAGGTGGACAGCTCCTCGACCCGCCGCTATGGCGGTAGCGGCCTGGGCCTTTCGATCTGCGCCCGGCTCCTCAAGCTGATGGGCGGCACCTTCGGCGTCGAGTCGGAGTACGGCCAGGGCGCCACCTTCTGGTTTGCCGTGCCGCTGCCGGCAATACGGCAACCACCCGGGACAGGAGCGGTGGCCGTGGCGGACGACGGGCCAACAGAGGCGCAGCCGGCACCGGAAGAGCCGGCTTCCCTGCCTGCCGCCGCTCCCGAGGGGCCGCACAACCTGCGCCTCATGATCGTTGACGACGAAGAAACCAACCGGGTGGTCATGGCGGAGACCTTCCGCCGCGCCGAGGTCGACATCGTCACGGCCTGCAACGGCCAGGAGGCCGTCGACCTCTGCCGTACCGGCCGGTTCGACCTGATTTTCATGGATTGCCAGATGCCGGTGCTCGACGGATTCACCGCCACCCGAACGATTCTGGCGGAGGCGGAGCGGCAACGGCGGCCGGTGCCGCCGGTGGTCGCCCTGACCGCCGATGCCACGGCGGCGGCGCACAAGCGGTGCCGGGAAGTGGGCATGGTGGATTATCTGATCAAGCCGCTGGACTTCAACAGGCTGCAGACGGTGCTCAGCCGCTGGCTGCCCGAACTGCGTTGCTCCATCGTGCCCGGAATGGCGGCAGCCGAGGACGGCGACCGGGCGGCACTGGGGCCGCCGGCCGTCAACGAGGCGGTCTTGCGGCGTCTGCGCGAAAATGTCGGCGACATCGTCCCGGTGATCGGCGTGTTTCTGCGGTCGCTCGACCGCCGCCTCGCCGAGCTGGAACAGGCGGTCGGTGCCAGGGATCTGGAGGCGATCAACAAGGTGGCACACACCATGAAGGGGAGCAGCAGCCAGTTCGGAGCCGAGGATCTGGCGCACCTCTGCCTGTTGGCGGAGCAGATGGGCAAGGGCGGCAACATGCAGCAGATCGACCGGATCCATGGCCAGATCGTCCGCGCCGTCGACCGGGTCAAACAATTTTTCGCTGAACGGCTTGATTAATAAGCCGTGATTCATAGAGTGGTTAAAAGAGGTTACGATATTTCCCCCTTTTCTTTCCGTTTGCGCTTATGACGGTATCCCTGCTCGCCGGTTCCACTCCGGTCATTCTGATAGTCGATGACGACGAAGTTCTCCGCATGCTCATGCGTCAGTTTCTCGAAGGCGAGGGCTATGCGGTGGTGGAGGCCGAGGATGGGCACGCGGCCCTAGAGAAGTTGGCTGAGCAGTCGTTCGACCTCGTGATTCTCGACATCGCCATGCCCGGCATCGACGGCCCGGGCGTGTGCGAGCACATCCGCTCCTCCATGACCGATCCGCCGCCGGTGCTGATGGTGACCGCCCTGGACGACGAAAAAAGCATCGAGCGCTCCTATGGCGCCGGGGCCGTCGACTATATCCGCAAGCCGTTGCGCTGGCCGGTGCTCAAGAACCGCATCCGCTACATCCTGGGATCGCACCGGGCCAAGCAGGAACTGGAACTCTTGTCCCGCAACTACGAGATGATCCTCGACGCCGCGGCTAACGGTATCTGCGGGGTCGACGACCAGGGGCTGATCAGCTACATCAACCCGGCCGCCCTGAAGATGCTGGGCTACACGAGCGAAGAGGTGAGGGGGCGTGACTGCCGGGCGGTGTTCAGGATCTCCCTGCCCGGCAGCGAGGAGTTTTCCGAGGATTGCTGTCCCTATTTCACCCGGCCGGACGTCAGGACCACCACCTGCTTCGACGAGGCCAGGATGCTGCGCAAGGATGGCACCAGCTTTCCGGTGGATTTCCGCTCCACCCCGATCCGCCAGGGACAGCGGCTGATCGGCGGGGTGCTGGTGTTCCAGGACGTGACCGAGCGGCAGGAGGCGGCCGAACTGATCCGCTACATGGCCAACCACGACCCGCTCACCAATCTGCCCAACCGCAACTACTTCCGCCGCCGGCTGCCCCAGGCCATCTCCCTGGCCCGGCGCTACGGCCGCATCCTCTGTCTGCTGTTCATCGATCTCGACCGGTTCAAGCCGATCAACGACCAGTTCGGCCACGGGGTCGGCGACATCGTCCTGATGCAGGTGGCCGAACGGCTGCGCAAGGCCCTGCGGACCTCGGACTCGGTATGCCGACTGGGGGGCGACGAGTTCGTCATTCTCCTGGAAAGCACCGAGGCCCTGGAGGGCGCTACCCTGGTGGCCCAGAAGGTGATCGAATCGCTCAACGAGCCCATCGATGCCGGCGACCACGTCTGTTTCATCGGCGCCAGCATCGGCATCTCGGTCTTTCCTCTCGACTGCCAGGATGCCGAGACCATGCTCCGCCACGCCGACATCGCCATGTACGAGGCCAAGAAGAAAGGCCGCAACTGCTGGCAGCTCTACACCGAATAGCGCTACATCCCCTGGGCGATGGTGCGGATGATGTCCGACTTGCCGATCACGCCCACCAACTGCCCCTCCGCCAGCACCGGCAGGGTGTGGATCTTCTTCTCGGCCATCAGAGTGGCCAGTTCGTCCAGTTCCGTGTCCGGGGTCACCGTGACCGGATTGCGGGTGCAGATGTCGCCGACCTTCGAGCCCGCCATCTTCTTCAGTTCCTGCTCCATCTTGCCCGGCCGTTCGAGGAAGACGAAGGCGTCGAGCAGGGCGAAGGCGGTGGGCAGGTGCACCTTCTTGTTCTGAAAGATCAGATCGCTTTCGGTGACCACGCCGATGAGCAGGCCGCTGTCGTCGACCACCGGCACGCCGCTGATGTTGCTGGTGAGCAGGAGCGCGGCCAGCTCCCGCACCGGGGCGCTTTCCCTGACCGTGATCACTTCGCGGGTCATGATATCCTTTGCTGTCAGCATAGATTCTCCTTAATGGGATTGGGGCCGCAGTGAGCCGATGACCTGCGGCAGGTGCCGTGCCACCTCGGTGGCGGTGTAGCCGTAGGGCCGGTCGGCGGCGATCCGGTCGGCGGCCAGGCCGTGGAGATGGGCCCCGAGGCAGGCGGCTTCCCAGGGATCGTGTCCCTGGACCAGCAGGCCGCCAATGATGCCGGCCAGCACGTCGCCCATGCCGCCGGTGGCCATGCCGGGATTGCCGGAACCGTTGATGGCCCAGTCGCCGCCGGCAGCGGCCACCACGGTTCCGGCGCCCTTGAGTACGGTGATCAGCGGCGGCCGTCCGACCGCGCCGTCGCCGCCCAGCCATTGGGCCGCCGCGAGCCGGTCGGCCTGGATCGCCTCGATCGAGGTGTCGAGCAGCCGGGCCATTTCGCCGGGATGGGGCGTGAAGATCCTCGCTCCGGCCGGATTGCGGAGAATGTCCGGATGACCGGCCAGGATGGCGAGGGCGTCGGCGTCGGCCACCATCGGTCCGGGGTAGGCATTGTAGAGGCGGAGCACCAGTTGTACCGTCGCCTCCTCGGTGCCGATGCCGGGGCCGAGCACGATGCCGTTTTTGCCGGTGCAGAGGGCCTCGATCCGCTGGTAGTCGTCGATGGACAGAAAACCCTGCGAAGCGGGCAGGGGGACCGACATGGTCTCGGCGATGGCAGTCTCGAAAATCGGGTTGAGATCGCCGGGCACGGCAAAGGTCACCAGGCCGGCGCCGCTGCGGAGAGCGCCGCGGCCGCAGAGCAGGGCCGCCCCGGTCTTGCCCGCGGAACCGGCCAGGATGAGCAGATGCCCGTTGACGCCCTTGTGCGCCGTGGCCGGGCGCGGTCGCAGGAGGTCGGCGAGTTCCCGGTCGAGCAGCGTTCCCTGCAGCCCCATCCGGGCGACCAGTTTGGCCGGGATGCCGATGTCGATGCAGGCCAGGCGGCCGACGTGGGCGCCGCCGTGGTGAAAATGGCCGGGTTTGGCCAAGCCGTAGGTCACGGTGAGATCGGCCGCCACCGCGCCGCCGAGCACGGCTCCGGTGTCGCTGTGCAGGCCCGAGGGCATGTCGACACTGACCACCGGCAGCCGGTGGCGATCCCGCAGGGCGTTCATGCAGGTGATCGTGTCCAGGAAGCCGCCGCTGATCTCGCGCTCGAGGCCGGTGCCGAACAGGGCGTCCACCAGGGAATGGATCGGGTGCATCCGGTTGAGGGTGAGCACCGTGTCGGCGAGGGTGAACAGTTTTTCCTGGTTGTCGAGCACCTGGTACGGCAGGCGCAGGCGCTGGTAGACGGCGAAGTTCTGGCCGGCGTCGCCGGTGAGCCGTTCCGGGGCGAGCGGAAAGAAGACAAAGGGAAATCCGCCCAGCCCGTGCACGGTGCGGGCGATCACCAGACCGTCGCCGCCGTTGTTGCCGGGGCCGGCGAAGACGCAAACCGTTTTGCCCGCCACCGGGCCGAAGGACTGCTCCATCCGCTCGACCGTGCCCCGGCCGGCGTTTTCCATCAGGACCATACCGGGGATGCCGATCTCCTCGATGGTCTGCCGATCAAGTTCGCGCATCTGCGCCGCCATTGCCAGTTGCATCGCTGCTCACCGCCTCCTTGGCCGGGAACCGCGCCTCGATCCCTGCCTCCGCATTGTCGGGTGAAAAACTCGTTGTCGCGACACCCTATTATATAAGCGCCCGCCTCCGAGGGCAACCGCCCGGTGGGGTGTATCGGTCAGACGGCCCGCTCAAGGGGCCGGCTCGTCGTGCTTCTCCGGCCTATCGCAGAAGGGGCAGGGGGAGAATCCCGCCTCGCGGGCGACCCGGACGTTCTTGAACTGGAGCCGGCATTCCGCGCGGTGGTAGTGGACGCACTCTGGCAGGTGATACAGGCCGGTGGTTCGGTCGGCGCGGATGGGAAGCCCGTCCGCGCCGCTCGCGGTACCGTCCGTGGTGGCCGACGCCCGCGCTCCCCGTTTGACGAACACGGCGGCCAGACGGGCAAGCCGCCGCCAAACCGGCAGGACCAGACGGTCGTGCAACCCATGGAAGAAGCAGAGGACCCGGTCGGGCACCAGGGGCCGCTCCCGGTACACCCGCCGGAAGAGATACAGCGCCAGCAGGAAAAAGAGGGCATTCGGCAGCCACATGCCCGGCACCAGCGGCAGGATGTCGGCTTCGCTCATGGTCCGGCTGACGGTCAGGGTGATGTAGTAGCCCACGAAGACGAGCAGCCCCAAGGGAATGCCCACGGCACGCCGGCCCGGAGCGGCCTGGAGCCCCAGCGGCAGGCCGATCAGGCTGAGGATGAAGCAGCCCACCGGCAGCACCAGGCGATGGTGGTATTCGGACAAGTACATCCGGGCCGATCTGGCATCCGCCGGCTGTTTGGCCTTGGCCGCGGCGGCGAGCAGTTGCTCCTGGCTCATGGCGCCGCGGCTCTGGTTGGTGACGTCCTCCTTGCCGATCTGGGTCGGCGGCTGGAGGGAGATCTGCAACTGATACCTGCCGAAACGGATCACCTGGTTGTCCATGCCCTCATTGTTGTGCAGGGTGCCGTCGTTGAGGACGACCGTCACCAGCATCCGTTCCATGTCGGCTTCCAGGTGGCCGGATCGGGCCACGGTGATCAGCGGCTGGGTTCGGCCCCGCATGTCGGACACATAGACGCCGTGCCAGCGCTGCTCGTCGTCGATGTCGTCGACGTAGAGAACGATGTCGCCCAGGGCTTCGGTGAACTCCTTGGCCTTGAGCCCCTTGTCGATCTTCTCCTTGGCCAGTTCGAACATCAGCTGCTTGACGCCCAGGGCGCCGGCGGGGATCAGGCTGGCGGAAAAGAGACCGGTCAGGCCGGCGATGGCGGCGGCAATGACCACCACCGGCGGCAGCATGTGCTTGAGACTGACGCCGCAGGCCTTCAGGGCCAGGATCTCCCGGTCGTTGGTCAGGCGGGTAAAGCCGACGATCACCCCGGCCATGCTGGCCATGGGGATGATGTAGAGCAGCATGTGCGGAAAAATATAGGCGAACAGCCGGATGAAATCGGCCAGGCCGATGCGCAGGGCCAGGACGACTTCCAGCAGCGGAATGAGACGGACCAGGAAAAAGACGCAGTAGAGAATGAGGAAGCTGGCAAAAAAGGGCGCCAGCAGCTCGGTGGCGATATAGCTGTAAAGCAGGAGCGGCGGGCGCCAGCGGCGGTTGCCGCCGCTCATGCCCTCTTTTCCCGTGATCCCGGCCTGGCCTTGATCAGAGCGCATTGAGGGCGGACTTGACGTTGACATCGATCCAGTGCTGGTCCCACCATTCCACCGGGGTGACGAAGATGCCGTGCACCAGCATGGAGAAGTGGAGATGGTCGCCGCCGGCCATGCCCGTGACGCCCGAACGACCGATGGGCTGGTCCTTTGCCGCCATGGTGCCCGCAGTGGTGTCGATGCTGCTCAGATGGGAGTAGAGACTGGCGACGCCCTGGCCGTGGTCGATGATGACCGTTTTTCCGTAAATGCCCAGATAATCGGCGAAAACAACCTTGCCCCGATTGGCGGCGCGCACCTCGGCCTGGGCCACGGAGGCGATGTCGACGCCGAGATGGGTCTGGGTGTCGATGGCCGTGCCATTGTACAGATAGGTGCGCTGGTCGGCGAATCCGGCCCGGCCGGCGCCCGGCATGCGCAGAAAGCGGTCGGTCCACAACTGCTGCGGATCGGTGGTGGTGCAGATCTGGGCAATGGTCCGGGCGTTGCTCTGGCGGATCTGATTGTTGACGTAGAGATATTTCTCGACGAGAGTGCCCTGCATCTCCGGGTAATGCTGCTCGAACTCCGGCATTTTCTGCTGGAGGAACTGGTCGCTGAGGTTGATGCTGTCCCGTTTGATCGTCTCCGCCTTGAAGGCGGTGGGCAGGGGCAGGACGACCTCGTTGCCGGCCTCGTCGCTGCCGACGAGCCGTATTTTCTCCGGTTGCCCGGCATCCCAGGGCAGGGCGAAGTAACAGACATAGGCGTCTTTCTTGCCCACGGGAAATCCGGGGAAAAAGGCGTTGTCAATGGCGACCCCGTGTTTGCCCGGCGGTTCGGACAGGGTATACAAAACCATGCCGCTGCCGCCGGGCCGGATGGTCCGCTGGGCATGCAGCATCTTCACCACCGGCGGCCTGGTATCCATGGTCACCGGCAGCCGTTTCAGGGTTTCGTTGCCTTTGAACAAGCCGTTGCAGGAAAAATCCCGTACCGAGACGATCAGTTCGGCATCGCCTTCCCTGATGCCGGCCTTCTGGGCATCGATCGTCACCTTTTCGTTCAGCGAAGTCGGACCGGCCGGCTTGAACCAGGCCTGGTGGGGAAAGGTTTTCTCCAGTAGGGTGACCGAGGTGGCGCCCTGGGTCAGGGTGATGGTGAGGGAACGGATGCCGCTTTTCTGGTCGGTGGCCTGCAGGGGCAGTTCGACCTTGCCGCCCAGGTATTTGATCTCCTTTTCCAGCACCAGGGTCGGTTTCTCGAATTCAAACAGCAGCACGGCCGCGGCGGCCGCCGCCAGGCCCGCGACTACCGCCAGGGCGAGCAGGAGCGTCTTGAAAAAACCGCCGCCCCTCCGCGAGGAGCTGCGCAGTCGGATATGGTGTGCCATGGTCAGTCTGTCCGGTTGTGGTCTTGAAGTCGGCACGCGGTCCGGCGCGGACCGGGCCGCAGGGTGACGGGATTTACGGTTCTCTATTCATTCCAGATGACGTCGTAGCGCTTGATATGCATGTCCGGCACCGGGATGATGGTGAACCGTTTCCCGGTCCGCTGCTCCAGTTGCTCGATGGTGTACGATTCCTCGTTCAGCAGCATTTCGGCGATGTGGGGATGCACCTTGATCGTGACGTGCGAGCCGCCGATCTTGCGGGCGTCGCGGCTGATCTTGCGGAAGATCTCGTGGCAGATGGTGCGGCGCGACTTGATGAACCCGTCTCCGCCGCAGTAGTGGCAGGGCTCGCACATGGTCTGCATGAGGCTCTCCGACAGGCGCTTGCGCGTCATCTGCACCAGCCCGAACTCGGAGAGCTTGAGAATGTTGACCTTGCTCTTGTCGGTGCGCATCGCCTCCTGGAAGGCGGCGAACAGCTCCTCGCGGTGCTGTTCGTTGTCCATGTCGATGAAATCGATGATGATGATGCCGCCGAGATTGCGCAGGCGCAGCTGGCGGGCGATCTCGCACACGGCCTCCATGTTGGTCTTGAAGATGGTTTCGCTCAGGTCGGAGGCGTTGACGTAGCGGCCGGTGTTGACGTCGATGACGGTCAGGGCCTCGGTGGTCTCGATGATGATGTAGCCGCCGCAGCGCAGCCACACCTTCTTGTCCAGGGCGTTGTTGATGTCCGCCTCCACCCCGTAGCGCTCGAACAGCGGCAGGTCGGAGTCGTAGTGGGTGATCTTGTCCTGCAACTGGGGGGCGAAGGTCTTGGCGTAGGACATCAACTGCTCGTAGACTTCGAAGTTGTCGATCACCAGCTCGTTGATATCCTCGGTGAAAAAATCGCGCACCGAGCGGAGGATGATGTCGAGGTCCTTGTAGATGAGGCAGGGCGCCGGCTCCCGCTGCACCTTGGTGAGGATTTCGTCCCAGAGCGAGAGGAGGAACTCCATGTCCGCTTCCAGGGCCTCGTTGTCGATGTGCTCGGCCACGGTGCGGATGATGAAGCCCGTGCCCGGCGGCCGCAGGACCTCGATCCGGTCGCGCAGCTGTTGGCGGGTGACCTCGTCCTCGATCTTGCGGGAGATGCCGATGTGGTCGGTCAGCGGCATGAACACCAGGTTGCGGCAGGGCAGGGTGATGTTGCAGGTCAGGCGGGCCCCCTTGGTGCCGATCGGTTCCTTGGCGATCTGCACCAGGATTTCCTGGCCCTCGCGGAGGATTTCGTTGATCGCCGGCGAGGTGGTCAGGGAAGGCGGCGGAGTCGGCCGCAGCTTGTGGCCCTGGGGCAGCCGCCGATAGTTGTCCGAGAAGATGTAGAGGGCCTCGTCGACGTAGAGGAAGCCGGTGCGCTCCAGGCCGATATCGACGAAGGCCGCGTCAATGCCCGGCAGCACCCGGACCACCCGGCCCAGGTAGATGTTGCCGATCAGGCCCCGCTCCGAAACCCGTTCGAGGTGGAATTCGCGCAGTTTGCCGTTTTCCACCAGGGCGATCCGGTTCTCGTAGAAGGTTGCATTGATGAGGATGTCTGTGTACATAGGAGAGCCTGACCGAATGCCCGGTGCGGTGCCGGAACGCCGGAAACGCGCGGGCGCAGGGCGCGGAAGTGGTTATGAATCAGGGATGTTACTATACTATACCGTCGGTAAACCGCCATAACAAATTGGTCGATGCGGCAGCGCCGCCCCCGGTGGGCGGGCCGGTTGCGGCCGGTTTTTCGCCGTCGCCATGGTGATTTCGGTCATCATTCCCAGCCACAACCGGGCGGCCCTGCTGGAGCGGGCCATCGGCTCGGTGCTGGCGCAGCGGCGGGTATGCGATGAGCTGATCGTGGTCGACGACGGTTCCACCGACGGCACCGCCGCCCTGGTCGAGCGGCTGGCCGCCGGCGCCACCGTGCCGATCCGGCTGGTGCAGCAGCCCAACCGGGGCGCGGCCGCGGCCCGCAACACCGGCATCCGCCTGGCCAGGGGGCATCTGCTCGCCTTCCTCGATTCCGACGACTGGTGGCTGCCGGGCAAGCTGGCCGTGCAGGCGGCGGCCCTGGCGGCCCGGCCGGAGCGGCTGATTGCCCACACCCGCGAGATCTGGTTTCGGCGGGGGCAGCGGGTCAACCAGAAGAAGAAGCACGATCCGCCCGATGGCGACGTCTTCGCCGCCAGCCTGGCCATGTGCGTGGTCGGCATGTCCACGGTGATGGCGCGGCGGGAGCTGTTCGACCGCTACGGATTGTTCGACGAATCGCTGCCCTGTTGCGAGGATTACGACCTCTGGCTGCGGGTCGGCTGCCGCGAACCTTTCCTGCTCGTGCCCGAGCCGCTGACCGGCAAGGATGGCGGGCGGCCGGACCAGCTTTCCGCGATCCACCGCCAGGGCATGGATGTGTTCCGCATCCGTTCGCTCTGCGCCCTGCTCGATGCCGGCGTGCTGCACCCGGCGCAACGGCGGGCGGCCGTGGCCGAACTGGCGCGCAAATGCCGGATCTACGGCCAGGGGGGCGGGCAGCACGGCCGGCCCGAGGAAGGCGAGCGCTATCGCGCCCTGGCCGCGCGTTATCAGGAAACAGGAGATTTCCTTTCGTGAACGTGAACCAGGCGTCTTACGGCGATCCGGTCCGCTTCGTCACCCGCCTTTATGTGGCCGAAGACTGCCTCGATCTGCCCTACACCCGCGAGATCGTCGCCCGCGCCCATCTGCCGGTGACCGTGGTGCCCGAGCGCGGCGTGCCGAACATCGAAGGCGACTATCCGGCCAACCTCACCGCCGGCAAGCATCATCTCCTGCTCTGCCGCAACCGGGGTGCCTTTTTCAAGCCCTGTCCGGGTACCCGCGAGTACCGCTGCTGCGACTACCAGGTGCTCAACATCGGCATGAACTGCCCTATGGACTGCGTCTACTGCATCCTCCAGGCCTACCTCAACAATCCCTGGCTCAGCTTCTTCGTCAACGTCGAGGACCTGTTCGCCGAACTCGACCGGGCGCTCGCCGCCGAACCTGACCGTTTTTTTCGTATCGGCACCGGCGAGTTCACCGACAGCCTGGCCCTGGACAGCCTTACCCGGCTGAGCCCCCGGCTGGTCGCCTACATGGCGACGCAGGCCAATGCCGTGCTGGAACTGAAGAGCAAGAGCGTCAATATCGGCAATCTGGAGGGGCTCGACCACCGGGGCCGGACCATTGTCGCCTGGTCGCTCAACAGCCCGCCGATCATGGCCCGGGAGGAGATCCGCACCGCCACCCTGGATGAGCGCCTGCAAGCCGCGGCCCAGTGCGCCGACAGGGGCTATTCCCTGGCCTTTCATTTCGACCCGATCATCCTCCATCCCGGCTGGCAGGAGGGGTACCGCTTCACCATCGACCGGCTGTTCGCCGCGGTGCCGGCCGAGGCCATTGCCTGGATCAGCATGGGCGCCCTGCGCTATCTGCCGCCGCTCAAGCAGATCGCCGCCGAGCGCTTTCCCGCCTCGCGCTTCTTCTACCAGGAGTTCATCGACGGTCTCGACGGCAAGCGCCGCTATATCCGGCCGCAGCGGGTGGAAATGTACCGGTTCATCCACGATGCCCTGCGCCGGCGGCTCCATCCCCGGACCTGCCTCTATTTCTGCATGGAAAACGATACCATCTGGCAGGAGGTGTTCGGTTATGTCCCCGGCGATTACGGCGGCTTGCCGGCGATGCTCGACCGGGCGGCCCGCTGGCGCTGAACCCGGCCGCCCCTTGGTTTTTTACCCGGCATTGGGTATGGTGCGGCAGAACAGGAGGAGGAAAACGGCCGCAAGTCCGGCTGGCCGGGATCGTCGCCCGAGACCGGGTGGCTTAAAGCAGCGAGCCCCGGAACAGGTAGGCGGTCAGGGCCAGGCCGAGAAACGCGACGACCAGGTTGATCCAAGGGCCCAGGGCGGTGAGATAACCCGTGGGCACTTCCACGGGCTGGAGGGTGCGCAGGACCCTGCGGTACTGCACCACCGCCCCCACCGAGGCGAGCGAGCCGAGCAGGATGAAGGAGAGGCCGATCCAGAAAGAAAGGCCCCGTTGCAGGGTCTCGCTGTGCTGCGCGAGCAGGGCCGAGACGAACAGGCCGAACCGCTCCACCACGAAGCCGAAGGCCATCAGGGTCAGCGAGGTGCGGGTCCAGGCCAGCAGCGTTCGTTCCGCCGCGAAAAAGACCCGGGGATCGTTCAGTGCAGACATGCGATTCTCCTGCGCGAAAATGGCCGGTAGGTCACCTGCCTGTTTTGTCGGGGCAAGGGCCGCCTCCGCCGGGACCGGATCCGGCGCGGCAGGACCGCGGGCCGACACCCTCGACGGGGCCGTTTTTTCCGGGATTGATGGGAATGAATACAACAGGTGCGAGGTGAAAACTATGGGTTTGTTGCCGATCATCGAAAAAGGGAAACCGGTGGCCTGCCATGCGGATTGGCCGCTTTTCTACATGAACGACTTTTCGCGGCTGGGTTTGGTGGTCAACCGGCTGGACGAGGCCCTGTCGGTCCTGCAGGCGGGCGGCTACACCGTACACGCCGACGAGCGGGGCACCGTGCTGGAGATCGACGGCACGGCCCAGGTAGCGGCAATCGTGGCCGCTCTGCACGACAGGGCGATCAGCTGCGAAACGGCCGATCTGGTCAGTTGCGTCTATCAGGGGTGATAGCGCCTTTTTCCCTGCCCGGCGGGCAGGCACCAGGTGAGAGACAGGGAGGGCGGAGTGCCTTTCCTGATAGCTTTTTTGTTTTGATACAGTGATATCTGCCATGCATGCGACCAATGCCCGGCCCGACGGCGCGGCCCCCGTGCCGCCCTGGGTGCCGTTTTCCACCTCCTGCGCCTTCCTGTTCCGTCATCCCCGCCTGCTGGGCTGGAGCCTGCTGCTCGTGCTCCTGACCGGCACCCTCACCTGGTTGGGCTATCTCTTTTCCGTGGACCTGATCAACCACTTCACCGGTTCGTTCTTCACCACCCCGCCCACGGTGGAGAAATTCTGGCACTGGCCGCTCTTGTGGGGATGGACCGCCCTGAAATGGGTCTTCCTGCTGCTCACCCGGGTGGCCGCCTTTTATCTGGCCTTTGTCCTGGCCTACACCCTGACCACGCCCGGCTATGTTTTCCTGAGCACCTGGGCCGGCAACCGGTACTGCGACCAGGCCGGGGAGGGCGAGGCGGTGTTCAGCCTGGCCGGCGCCCTCATCGACCTCCGCGAGGGCGTCAAGATCGGCGCCATGGGCGTGGTGGTCACGGTCATCGCCCTGTTCGCCAACTTCATCCCCGTGATCGGCCAGGGGGCGGTGTTCGTGCTGTACACCTACTATTCGGCCCTGATGTTCGTCGACTACCCCGCCTCCCGCTACCGCTGGACCCTGGGGCAAAAGATCAACTGGCTGCAGCTCCATGCCGGGCCGGCCTTCCGTTTGGGCCTGTTTCCGGCCATGATCAGCATGGTGCCGCTGCTGAACATCTTTTTCATGGCCCTGTTCTTCCCCCTCTTCACCATCCATACCACCCTCAACTTCCTCGTCATCGAAGGCCGCAAGGAGATCGTCTCCGCTCGGTGAGCGGCGGTCGCCATCTCGAATTTTTTTTCAGGAAAAGGAAAGGCGACGCCCGCTGCTAGCGGTCGCGCCAGGACACCACGAAGACGATGCCGAAGCCGATGGCGAGCATCAGGTGGAAAATGAAGAAGCTGTAGTTGCCGACGAGCGCGGCCAGCAGCAGCGCCGCACTGAATAGGAGGGCGAGGAGCCCTTCGATGATCAGGATGTTGCTGATGGGATTTTTCTGGTCCCGGTCGGTTCGTTGGCGGATGCGGCCGACGATGTTGTATTTGGGCGTCCGCACGAAGGAGGACTTGATGCCCAGGTAGCCTTCGACCACGGCCACCGAGTTGTGAAAGCTCAGGCCCATGAACATGATCAGCAGCAGGGGAAAATAGCCGACCAGGGCCAGGACCTGGTGCAGGGACACCGGCTTGGGCAGGAGGGTGATGTTGGCGTAGAAGTAGACCGCCGCCACTCCGACAAGCCCCAGCAGGGAGAAGGAGAGGGCGCGGGGGTCCACCTCGAGGTCGTCGAGGAAGGGCAGCAGGGCGACGCTGGAGAGGGCCAGCATCAGGGTGGCGACAAAGATCGAGCTGTTGGCGAGATGCACCAGGGCATGCAGCTTGGTGCGCAACGGCAGCCTGCTGCCCATGATCAGGGGCGCCAGGCGGCGGGCATTTTCGGCGCCGCCTTTCATCCAGCGGAACTGCTGCGACTTGATGCCGTTCATCTCGGCCGGCAACTCGGCCGGGGCCTCGATATCCTCCAAATAAACGATCTGCCACTGCTTCAGTTGCGCCCGGAAACTCAGGTCCAGATCCTCGGTGAGGGTATCGGCCTTCCAGCCGCCGGCATCCTCGATGGCCCGTTTGCGCCAGATGCCCGCCGTGCCGTTGAACTGGAGGAAATGGTTGCCGGCCTTGCGGCCCATCTGTTCGATGGTGAAATGGACATTGAGCTGCAGGGCCTGGAGTTTGGTGAACAGCGAATAGTCGCTGTTCAGGTGGGCCCAGCGGGTCTGCACCACGCCGACGCGTTCATCCCGGAAATAGGGGACGGTATCGCGCAGAAAGCGGGGCGAGGGCAGGAAGTCGGCATCGAAGATGGCAACGAATTCGCCCTTGGCCTGCCGCAGGCCCTCGGCCAGGGCGCCGGCTTTGAACCCCGTGCGGTCGGTGCGGTGGATGACCCGGATATCGAATCCCCGGTCGCGGTACATCCCGGCCTTGCGCTCGCAGATTTCGGTGGTGTCGTCGGTCGAGTCATCAAGGATCTGCACCTCGAACCGGTCGCGGGGATAGTCCAGGGCGATGATGTTGTCGATGAGCCGCTCCGCCACATAGGGCTCGTTGAACAGCGGCAATTGCACGGTGACGAAGGGCGTGTCGCCGTCGGCGGGCGGCGGCGCGGCCTTGACCTTCTCTCTGTCCAGGTAATGCCGCAGCAGGTTGAGCTGGAGCAGGTTGTAGGCAAGAATGAGGACAAGAAACACTATGTAAAGACCAAGCAGTAGGTGCATCGAGGGGAATATCTCCGGAATTGTCATTCAGCGGAAAGGACGGAGGACTCCAGCGGAGTCGGTCGGTCGGCGCCCGGGACTCCTGGGCGGGAAGGCGTTGGCTCGATCGGTTCCTGAAGGATGGTTGGCATTCGGCGCTCTTCTGACTGCTGAACACGTTCTTCGGAGCATCCTCCATTGCTACACGTCCGGCACAAGACACGAGAACGACGAATTCTATAGGAGTCGTGGGCGGCTGTCAATCTTTCCGGTCGATGCGCGGTGGGATGATGCCGACATGTTCGGGGGAAACGGACCGGGGACGGCGGTCCGCCGGTCGGACGAAGGGCGGGATGTCAGGGAGAGGGACGGGCGCCGACCTCGTCCATGAGGTCGTCCAGGAAGCGTTCGCTCAGGTACAGGTCAATGCGGAGCTGATCGTACCGCCGATCCAGGGCACGGAGTTCGTGTCTGAGCAGATATGCGTCGTGCTCTGAGAGCGGGTTATTCCAGAGCCAGAAGACGTAACGATGCCGTTGGGCGCTGACCTCGTCGAGTTCCCGTCTGAGGCGGTACACTGCAAGGGCGGCCCGGTTGCAGCGTTCGAACGCCCCATCGATTTCCGGTGGGCACACGCGTTGGTAGCGGTGTCCCCGCAAGCCGGCGGCGCAGGCGTTGTCGATGTGGCAATAGGCGCGCAATCCCTGGTCGTAGCCTGCGCGGTACCGCTGTTCGTCGACCGGGATACCGTATTCGGCACAGGCGCGGACATGCCGGTCCAGCCGGCCGAGCGGCTCCCCCGCCTGGCCGTCGGCGGTGCCGATGCCGTACCAGTCGCCGCTCCGGCACTGCTCCCGGCTGAGAGTGGCGCAGCCGGCGAGCAGAACGAGCGACATCAGGGACACGGCATGTTTCGCCAGGAAACGCCTTGAGGTGGGACGTCCCCGTGTGTGTTCCGATGCCGGCATGTTTTTTCGGAAAACGATGCGGTCAGCCGTCGAGGACCGAGCGGACGCAGCGGGCGAGATCGCTCAGGACCACCGGCTTGTTCAGGAACCCCTCGATACCGATGGAGCGCGCGCTGCGGCTGTCGAGCTGCTCGCTGAAGCCGGTACAGATGATGACCTTGATGTCGGATCGGATCTTCTTGATCTCCCGGTAGAGTTGCAGTCCGGTCATCTGCGGCATGCTCAGGTCGGCGATGAGGAGGTCGATCCGGTCCGACAGGTTGCGGAAAGCCTCCAGGGCGTCGTAACCGCTGATCCGGACCGTCACCTTATAGCCGAGCCGTTCCAGCATGCCGGTGGTGACATCGGCGATCGATTTCTCGTCGTCCACCAGGAGAATGTGCTCCGTGCCGCGCGGAAGCGGCTCCTGACGGTCGCACTCGGCCGGTTTCCGGGCGGCGGCCAGTTCCACCACCGGAAAATAGAGGATGAAGGCGGTCCCTCCGCCGACCTCGCTCTCCACCCGGATTTCACCGCCGTAGCCCCGCAGGATGCCGAGCACCACGGCCAGTCCCAGTCCCGTCCCCTTGCCGCGCGGTTTGGTGGTGAAGTAGGGATCGAAGATCTTGTCCATGGTGGCCCTGTCCATGCCGTGGCCGGTATCCTCGATGCGCAGCCGCACGTACCGGCCGGGCGCGATGGACAGGTCCTCGGATTCGCCGATGCCGAGGGTGACGGCTTCCAGATGGAAACGCAGGCGGCCGCCGTTGCCCTCCATGGCGTGAAAGGCATTGGTCACCAGGTTCATGATCACCTGGTGCAACTGGGTGGCGTCGGCCATTATCCGCGGACACCGGTCGGGCAGATCGTATTCGATCCCGATGGTCGCGGGCAGGGTGGGGCGCACCAGCCCGATGACCTCCCGGATGATCTCGTCCAGCGAAACCGGGGTGATCTCCTGGTCGACCTGGCGGCTGAACGTGAGGATCTGCCTGACCAGGTCGCGGGCCCGCTTGGCGGCCTCGACAATACCCCGGCAGTGTTCGCGCAGGGGGGCGTTGTCGGCGTTTTCGATGAGCATCAGCTCGGCCCGTCCCATGATCGGTGCCAGGATATTGTTGAAATCGTGGGCGATGCCGCCCGCCAGGCTGCCGATGGCCTCGAGCTTCTGCGTTTGCTGCAATTTTTTTTCAAAGGATTTGTTTTCCTTGCGCAACCGTACCTGCTCGGTGATGTCGATGATGGTGACGAACACCTTGCGCCAGCTCTGCTCGAAACCGGCGGCCACCACCGCCCGCCGCTCCACGGTCAGGACATCGCCGCGCAGGGTCCTGTTTTCCAGCACGATCTCGCTGCCGCCCTCCTTGACGAGCCCCAACAGCTCCTTCTTGAACTGCAGCAACTGGTCGTCGGGCAGCACCGAGGTGAGCTGCCCCATGGCCCCGGCGGTGGCGGCGCCGTACATGGCCAGCGCCGCCCGATTGGCGTCGATGATGCGCACCATGGCGGCGCAGCGGGCCAGGCTTTCCGGATTGTCGGCGAAGTAGCGGTGGAGGTCGGCCACGCCCTGGGCCCGCAACTGGTCGAGGAAGGTTTTGACCGTGCTCAGGTCTTCCTCCATCAGGGGAATGGGCGAATGCTCGAAGAGGAGGCGATAGCGGGCCTCGGTCTCTTCAAGTGCCTTCGATGTGTTGGAGATGATGGATTTCTTTCGTTGGTTGAGGATGACGAGGGTCAGCAGCAGGAGGACGACCGCGACCAGTCCGGCAATGGTGTAGAAATCGGCGGGATTGACGTTGAGACTGGAGGCCGCATTGCCCACACCGGCATGGAGCGCCGGCGGGGCGACCAGCACCGGCACTGTCCGACGCCGGCCCGGCCCGGAACAGTCCGCCCTGCGTCGGGGCAGTCGTGCCGGCGACTGTCCGCGAACGGGCACCCGGCGAGCGGGAAGAGGGGAAGAACCCGGCAACATGGCGATGGCGCCTCGGGTCAACAAGCATTCGGGAGGGAGGGGTCGGAACGCATAGTGTATCTTAGGGGGAAGGGCGCGGCGATGTCAAAGAGAAATCGTCGCCGAACGGTTGACGACCCCCGGCTGTCCATGGGATGACGGGGGGCTGTCGCGGGGCGCAGGCCGTCCGCCTTGGGCACAAGAAGCAACATGTTTCGTTTTTCGGGCTGCACGCTGTGCCTCCGGGGACATCCGCCCCACCGGAGCATCGCATTCGGCCGGACAGGAAGTTGCTGTGATTATCCTGGGTAACCTCATTATAACATTGACAATTACAACCAGGTTCGCTAGCGTGATCCGAATATGCGACAGGGCGGTCTCTGCTGAGGAGGAAGCATCATGGCAATCCATACATACGAGGCCACGGAGCTGTTCCACTGGCTGGCCACCCGGGCGGACCTGGTGGTGCTCGATGTCAGAAACGCCAAGGATTTCGCTCGGTTCCAGGTCGAAGGCCCCTACCCGTTCCCCTTGATCAACATCTCCTACTACGAGTTCATGGAGGACGAGGAGGAGGCAGTGTCCCGCGTGCCCCGGGACCGCGGGGTGCGCATCGTCTGCGCCAAGGAGAGTTCGGCCCGTTATGTCGCCGAGATCCTCGACCGGCACGGCTTCGAGGTCGGATACTTGCGGGGCGGCATTTCCTCCTGGGGCAACCTGCTGGTGCCGAAGCGGGTCGGCCAGGGGACGGACTACGAATTGTATCAGTTCATCAGGCCGGGCAAGGCCTCGTGCAGCTACGGCCTGATCAGCGGCAAGGAAATGATGCTGTTCGATCCCTCGCGCAATGTCGATTTCTATCTGGAATTCGCGGCGCAGCAGGGATGCATGGTCACGGCGACCTTTGAAACCCATCTCCAGGCCGATTACATAGCCGGCAGCCGGGACATCGCCCGCCGGACCGGCGCGGTGTTCTACGCCAACGACGGCGATTTCAAGACCTCGAACAATCCCTACACCCCGCTGCGGGACGGCGAGATTCAGCGATTCAATCTCGGCGGCCCCGACATCCGGGTGGTGTTCACCCCCGGTCATACGCCCGGCTCCACCTCCTTTCTCATCGACGACCGGTTTCTTCTTTCCGGCGACACCGTCTTCATCGACTCGGTGGGGCGCCCCGATCTGGGGGGCAAGGCCGAGGAGTGGGCCGGGACGCTGTACGAGACGATCCGGATGGTCAAGCGGTTCGACCACGGCCTCCAGGTGCTGCCCGCCCATTTCATCGACTGGCGCGAGGCGAACGCAGAGCTGGTTTTTGTCCGCGGTCTGGGCGAGATCCTGGAGCGCAACGGCGATATCTACGGAATCGACAATCAGGCCGCCTTCATCGCCTTCATCAAGGCGAACATGCGGCCGCAGCCCGAGGAATACGCCATCATCCGCCTGGTCAACGCCAACCTCCGCGAGGAGGAGGACGCACGGCGGGAGGAACTGGACCTCGGCAAGAATGAATGCGCGGCCTCGGCGTACGCCAGGGCGCGGGAAGCCCGGAACGCCTGAGCGTGCCGGGCAAAGGCAAGGGTTCGGCCGGGGGGGCTTGGGGGTCGGCAAACGATTTCTCTTTTTTCCAACAAAGGCTTATGCATCATACACGTGTTCGTTCTGTTTTAGGCAAGGGCTTGTTGTTCTGTTCGTTGGTGACGATTGCCGCCCTCTGGTGCGCGCAACCGGCCGGTTGCACCGAGCCGCCGACCACGCCCAAGGCGGAACAGCTCATGGCGCAAACCAGGCCCAAGCTCCAGCAGGAACTGCGGGACAAGGGATTCACCCTGGGACAGCCGATTTTCGTCCGTATCTTCAAAATTCCCGGCATGTTGGAGGTATGGATGGACAAGGGGCGGGGCTTCGAGCTGTTCAAGACCTATCGGGTCTGCAACTACTCCGGATTTCCCGGACCCAAGGTCAACGAGGGCGACTGGCAGGCTCCGGAAGGCTTCTACAGCGTGACCGCCGAGCAGATGAACCCGAAATCGGCCTATCATCTCGCTTTTGACGTCGGCTATCCCAATGAGTTCGACCAGGCCAAGAATCGGACCGGCAGCCTGATCATGGTGCACGGCGATTGCCAGTCGGTGGGCTGTTTCGCCATGACCAACGGCCGCATCGAGGAGATCTATGTCCTGGCACACGATGCCCTCAGGCAGGGACAGGAACGCTTTGCCGTGCATATCTTCCCCTTTGTCATGACGCCGCTCAATCTGAAAAAATTCGCCACCTCGCCGTGGATCAAATTCTGGCAGACCCTGGAACCGGGGTACACTGCCTTCGAGCAATCGAGGCAGGTTCCCGAGATATCGGTGCGCAACGGCGAGTATGTGGTGGCGTCGCGCAACCATCGGCTGGCCATGCAGCATACCTTCGAGCAGGATCGGTGACATGGCCCCTTCGGAACGCCGCCGGTCACGGCGGATTGTGTTCGCCGGCACCGCCGTGCTCCGCTACGGTGACGACGGCGTGCTGGAGGCGGAGGTCGATACCCGGAATATCAGCCTCCACGGCCTTTCTTTCGAAACCGATGTCCACCTGCCCCTTGAAACGCCCTGTGCCGTCGAGATCCGTCTGAGTGGTGTCACCAGCAGGATGGATGTCCGCGCCCAGGGCGTGATCCAACGCCATGATCCCGCCGGCATGGCCGTGGCCTTCACCCAACTCGATCCGGACAGCTTTCTCCACATCCTCAATCTGGTCAGGCTCCACGAAGCGGACGAGAGCCCGGCCGACCAGCCGCCACGCCCCCGCACCTGACCCGTCCGCGCGGGCGGCGTTCGGCGATCCCGGCCTCCGCCCGGACCTGTTCCGGGTGATGCCCCCCCTGTTTCTCGGACAGCGGTACGCGGATTTCTCGATGTCGTCGTTTCTCGACCACTGCGTGCGGCAGTGTTTGACAAAAATGAAGAGAAAGCGACACATGTCTACGCTTTTGTCCGCGAGCGGACTGCCACATGAATCCCCCGGTCTGAAATTTGACGATAAGATTCTGAAAATATGAGTTTTTATTGTCGATGACAAAACCGGATCGATTGTTGCTTTTCGCTGGCAGCCCCAGTCGCCCGCATCGGTTCGACCGGCGGCCTGCAAGGCAAATCAAGAGCAATCAATCATCAAGGGAGAACAGCATGTCGAAGAAGAGTGTAGAGGAGTTGTTGATCGCCGGCGGCGCGGACGAGCAGCTTCGGGGCAAGTACGATGCCCTGAAGACCAAGGATGAGTTCATCGCCCAGGCGGCGGCCGACGGCTATGTGTTCTCGGTGGAGGAGCTGGATGCCGTTCTGCGCGAATCCGGCGACGCTTTCGAGTCCTTCGGCAATCCGCCCAAACGGATGATCTGGTGGCAGTGAGCGCACCGGGTCGACCTCAGAATTCCACGTGACATTTGAGGCCGGCCGGCAGCGCCGATCGCGGGTTGGGCAGTTCCAGCCGGACCCCGAAGGTGCCGCTGGCCGCGTCGATCACCTGATCGATGATCACCACCTTGGCCGTGTAGGTGCCGCCGACCGGCTGATCGAGGACGACCTTGGCGGTGCTGCCGTTGCGCAGGGCGCCGAAGTGGGCGGCCGGCACGATGACTTCGACATTGAGGGGATCGATGCGGGCAACGGTCAAAAACGGTTCCTCGCCGACATAGTCGCCGGGCGCCCTGGTCCGTTTGACCACCACGCCGTCGATGGTGCTGGCGATGATGCGCAGCTTCAGCCGTTCCTTGGCCTCGATCAGTTCCAGTCGCGCCTGCTGGATTTCGGTCTCCAGTTCGTCCTTGTCGTGAAGCGAAAGCAGTTGCTTTTTGTACAATTCCTCGTTGCGGCGCGCCTTGCGCTGACCGAATTCCAGCCGCGCCCTGGCCCGGTTGACCACCGCCTTCTCCACGCCTGATTTCAGCCGGGCCAGGATCTGCTCTTTTTTCACCACGTCGCCGCGTTCCACCTCGACCTGTTCGAGAATGCCGGGCGTCTGGCTGCTGAACTGCACCACCTCGCTTGGGGCGAGCAGCCCCTCCAGGGGCGGCAGGTCGGCCGCTGCCGCCGTCATCGTTCCCAGCCACCAGACAAGCGCGGCCAGCGCGGTTTTTCTTCTGTCCATCGTCAAACCTCCCGTTTATTCCATGCGCCCTGAAAAGGAGAGCAGGCTGCCCTGGCGCCGGTCCTGGCGAAACAGCTCCCGCCGTATCCGGGCGTGGTATTTTTTCATGCGTTGCTGGGCGTGATCCAGGGCCAGCCGGGCGAGACGCTCCGGCACGTCCCTTCCGGCCAGCATGTCGGCGATGCCGCCGAATCCCGCGGTGATCAGCGGGTCTGCCAGCGACACGATTGCCTCGTAGCTGCCCGGATCGCCCTGCCGGCCGCAGCGGCCCGCCAGCTGCCGGTCGATGCGGGCCGCCTCGTGCCGCTCGGTGGCGATCACGTGCAGGCCGCCGGCCTCCCTGACCCCCGGTCTCAGTTTGATGTCGGTGCCGCGGCCGGCCATGTTGGTGGCGATGGTGATTTTGCCCGCTTCTCCGGCCCGGCTGACGATGTCGGCCTCTTCCCGGTCCTGCTTGGCGTTGAGCACCCGGTGCGCCAGGCCGGCCGCGGTCATCAGGCGGCTGAGATGTTCCGAGGCGGTGACCGAGCGGGTGCCGATCAGCACCGGCCGGCCGGTAGAGTGGATCTCCCGCACCCGTTCGATCACGGCCTGCCACTTGGCCTCCAGGGTCGGCAGGATCCGGCCGGGCAGATGGCGCGGCTGCATCGGCCGGTGGGTGGGGATGCGGACCGTGGGCAGGCCGTAGACCGACCAGAGTTCGCCGGTCACCTCCCTGGCGGTGCCGGTCATGCCGGACAGGCGCAGATAGCGCCGGAAGAAGCGTTGGTAGCTGATCTTGGCCAGCGGGTCCCGCCGCCTGGTCAGGGGGCAGTCCTCCTTGACCTCGATCAGCTGATGCAGCCCCTGTTCCCAGGCCCGTCCGGGCATCACCCGGCCGGTGAATTCGTCGACAATCTCGATGGCGTCGTCGCGGACCAGGTAGTGTTCGTCCCGGTGAAAGAGGTGCAGGGCGCTGAGCGCCTGGGCCACCACCCCTTCCCGCCAGGCCATGCCCGTCCACAGCGGGCCGTAATCCCGCGCCAGAGCGCCGATCTGCCGCCGGCCCGCTTCGGTCAGCAGCACCTGCCGCCGGGCCCGGTCGAGCCGATAGTCGTCATCAAACCGCAACTGCCCGGCAATGCTCAGGGCCTGTTTGAGGAAGCATCGTTCTTCCTCATCGCCACTGGTTCCGGAGATGATCAGCGGGGTACGGGCCTCGTCGATCAGGATCGAATCGGCCTCGTCCACCAGGGCGCAGTGCAGACCGCGCAGCAGCAGGCGTCCGCTCCGGCCGTCGCGCGCATACAGGGACTCGGCCTGCGTGCGCAGGGGGTCGACCAGTTGGCCGAGGGTCAGCCGGTCGCGCAGGTAATCGAAGACGATTTCCTTGTTGGTCACATAGGTGATCCGGCAGCCGTAGGCCCGGGCCCGCTCCGGCGGGGGCATGCCCTGGACCACGCAGCCGACGCTCAGACCCAGCGCCCGGTAGAACGGCCCCATTTCTTCGGCGTCCCGGCCGGTGAGGTAGTCGTTGACGCTGATCACGTGCACCGGCATGCCGGCCAGGGCCAGGGCGGCCGCCGCCAGGGTCGCGGTCAGGGTCTTGCCCTCGCCGGTTTCCATCTCGGCCACCGCGTTGGCCAGCAGGACCCGGCCGCCGATCAGTTGGCTGTCGTAGTGGCGGACGCCCATGGTCCAGCCGCCGGTGAGGCGGGTCACCTCCCGGACTAGGTCGAGGGAAACGTCGAGATGGAGGACCTGGTGGAGGAAATCGGTGACCTCGTGCTCGTCCATGGCCAGAAGGCTGTTGTCGATGCGCACGGCATCGGTGCCGGCCAAATGGCTCAGTCCGGCGAGCGGTCCCCTGGAGATGAGGATGAACCGGAGTGTATCCGGAGCGGCCCGGAGCAGGTAGTCGAGGATGAACAGACAGGCGGGATGCGGCAGCAGGCGCTGGAGATCGTCGAAGACCAGGAAGAGATCATCCGTGAGACAGCCGCGGAGGTCGGCGAGGAGGCAATCGAGCCGTTTCGGCACATCGTGGGGCAATCGGGCAGCAGGGTGTTGAGGCAGGCGGGAATGGCCTGGAGGAAATAGCCCGGATCGGCATCCTCCGGCCCCACCCGGTACCAGATCGACGGGAGGCCGACCCGGTCGAGAAACTGCTTGACGGCGGTGGTCTTCCCCAGGCCGGGCTGCGCTTCGACCACGATGCAGTTGGTGCGGGCATGGCCCCGCTGGAGGAGAAATTCGATGATGCGCTCGCGGCTGAGGCACTGGGCGGCATCGATGCGCGGCGGAAAGAATTTGTCGGCCCGGATATGCGTTTTGGATGCAGCCGAGGGACGCATGGGTACAGGCGTCAACGGCTGGCCGCAAAGAACATCGGCAGGCCGTGGACGAAGGCGGCGACCGGAACGCGGGCGGCGGCAAGAGGGGAAAGGTTTGCGCCGGCCCCGGTAGACTCTGTCATGGCACTCCGGGAGTGCCGGTTGGGGATGGGGAGCCGCCGGAACGGACGGCCCGGCCGGCAACCGGATGGTGCCAGAAACAGCAACCGGATTCGTCCGGGCAAAGGCCGGGGGATTTCATGTGCAAGGAGGTGTGCCATGCAACCGTTCGAAGAATATATGGTCCTTCCGGGAGGATCGTCCCGCGTTCAGTGGCCCCTTGGTTTGACCGCCCATTCAGCAGGTTGCCGCTCTGCCGCGATCAAACCGGTTCATATCAAAGCAGGTTTGCAAAGCGATGTCCACAGGCGTTTTGATTTTTGTACGGAACTGCGGACAATGAAGGGAAGGATTGCCGGGGAAAGCTCCTTGCAGGGAAGGCGGTACCGGCGGGATGGGCGGGAAAGGGAGTTTCCGGCCAGCGGTTTGTGCGCCTCGATACATGGTCTCTTTGCGGATTCAGTCAATAAATGATTGCAGGCAGACCCGAATGAGGTTTTTTTGTGGCGTGACTTATGGGGAATCAAGCGCGGCCGGCAAACGCAGCCTGTTTTGCGCAGGCAAGATGCCGGGATTTCCAGGGCAGACACATGCACCGGGCAAGCAGTTCCGTTCGAGTCAGGCTGGCAGAGGAGGAGTCGTATGAACAACATTCAGGAAAAAGATTGGGCTGAGGACGACTGGCACGGCCATACCGGCATGGACAGTTCCTGCGATTACTGCATCGTCCCGCAGGAGACCGGCACGGTTCCGGATGAGGACGCCGCGGAAGAGATCGACGACCAGGACAACGGCTGACCGCTGCGAGAACCCGCCGCCCTGAGCGCGAAAGCCCGGAGCGGCAACGGGAACGCGCCGTATCGTGGGGGCGCATCGCCCCCGTCCGGGTGGCCCTGGCCGCATCCCGAGGCTACAGGTGATAGTCGCCGGAACGCTCGGGCTGGTAGGTGATGTCCACGATCCGGACCTTCAGGACGCCTCCGCCCGGTTTCGGCCACTCGATTTCGTCCCCCTGGGCAAGGCCGAGGAGAGCGCTGCCGACCGGGGCAAGGACTGAAATCGTCCCGCCGTTGGCATCCATGTTCTGGGGATAGACCAGCCGCAGACAGAATTCCTCCTCCGAAGGGGCGATTTTGAACCGGACCGTCGAGTTCATCGTCACCACGTTCGGGGGCATGTCCTTCGGTTCCCGGATTTCCGCGCGATACAACTCGTCTTCCAGGTCCTCGCTGCAGGGAAATGAATGGGCGGGCAGGGCGCCGAGAAGCGCTCCCAATCGTTCGGCGTCAAGCGATGAAATGATGATTTTCGGTCTCATGGTCTCTCCGTTGTCGTTGGTCTCGAAATGTTCGGCACACTCGCTCCGGCAATGGATTGGGTACCCTCGCCGTGTTTATCGTCGTCGCGAACCGGGCGGGTCGCATCCGGGGCCCGGGGGGCTTCCTCGGCGGTGACGATCGGTTCAGCCCGGCGGCGGGCGGACCTGAACGGCATCCCCCGAAATCGGGGAGAAAATACCCGGTGGCCGGAATCGAACCGCATCGTTTTCCCCTTCGGGAGCGTAAAAGCATGCGGCGGGCGTACAAACAAATCCTGAACATCCCCCGGCCCCGCTGCGTCGTGCCCGTCCTCTTTTCCCGCTTTATCGCGCTTCCGCGCCGTTTGTCCATCTTTTCGGCACTCTTTCCAAAAAATAATCAACATTGGCACATTTCGTGCCACTTGTCGATGGTACGGGGCGGCATGCGGGCCGCCGCCGTTCAGTCCGGGGAGGAGAAGTGGAACGATTGAAGATAAAGGAATGGGTCCGTCCCATCGAAGCGTTTCCCCGTATTTCAAACCGCGCTTCGCTGATGGAGGCGGTGGCGGCGCTGAAAAAGGCCGATGCCGAGTATCGGGCCGGCCTGTCGAGCCAAAGGATACTCCTGGCCTATGACGTGACGGGGAGAGTCGTCGGCAAACTCTCTCCCGCCGATATCGTCGAGGCCCTCGCTTCGACGCACGGGCGGGCAGATGCGAAGGCCGGTCAATGGCTGGCCCGTCCATTCAGGGCGCTGGGCGAACGGCTGACCCTGCATCTGCCCCTCTGGTCCGACCCGCTCCCGGAACACTGGCGCAAGATCCATCGCCTCAACGTCCATTCGTTCGTCAAGGGGACCGCCCCCGGCAGGACGATCCAGGGCAACGAGACGATGGGCGCAGCCTTCCGTCTTTTCGCCGGCGGGCGCCACGATTCGTTGTTCGTTGTCCGGCGGGGCGAAATAATCGGCCTGCTCCTGTTTGCGGACGTGTACGGGAAAATCACGGATTTTCTGCAATCCTGCCCTCTGGCGGAGTTGGGGACTCGCACCACGGTCCGGAGGACCGCCGGCGGCGGATGTTCCGTGACGGCACGATAGCCGTCGAAACCAGGGCGGCCCGCCCGCGCAGCCGTTTGGCCGAAGGCGCTGCCGCCCCGGCCGGAACGGTCTGCGGCCGCCTGGGAAAACCAGCACATGCACGGGAGGAGGGCGCTTGCCGGACAAAACGATTCTGATCAGCGAACAGGACAGGCAACGGATCGAACAGCTCATGCTCTTCTGCGATCTTTTCAAGGAACAGGAAAAGAGGAACATCCGGAAGCTGCACTACGACGCGTCGCGGGGCCGCGTGGTCAGCCCCGAGGACATGCCCGCCGATGTCGCCACCCCGCGTTCGCACATTGTCCTGCGGGACGTTGCCACCGGCAGGGAGTTCGACCTCACCCTGGTCTTTCCCGAAGAGGCGGAGGCGCACCCGAATCCGGTTTCCATTCTCACCCCCATGGGGGCCGCGCTCATGGGCCGGAAAACGGGGGAAACCATAGAAGACCGAACCGCCGCCGGCATCCGCCGGCTCACCATCGCGGCAATCGCGCCTCCGCAGCGCCCGTGAACAGGGCGCGGGCAGCGGTTGCCGGGCCGGGGCCGAATCAGCCGCGCACCGGAAGGCTGAGGGTGAACAGCATGCCGCCCTGCGGTCTGTCCTGGACCGAAATCCTTCCTCCCAATCGATAGACAACGGCGCCGTACACGGACAGACCGGAACGGGCCTCCCTGCCGGCCCCGCCGTCGACGGGGGCTGGCTGCCAGAGTTTGTTCATCCGCGCGGACGTCACTCCCGGACTGCTGTCGGCAATCTGAATATGCACCCTTGCCGGCGTGGAAAAGGTGATGAAGTCGACCCGGCCATCGGCACCGATGGCGGCCAGGGTGTCCTCGACAACGGCGAGAAGCAGTTGCTGGACCTGCGCGCCGTCGGTTGTGATCGTCGGCAGCGTTTCCTCGAAGGCCGTGGTGAACACGATGTTCTTCTCGTTGGCCTCGCCTTCCAGGAACGAAAGGATGTTCCTGAGCATCCAGTTCACGTGCATGTCGGTGTCGGTACGGCTCATTTTCGGGCAGTGCGGGAAGCGCGGGGAAAACGGGCTCACTCGCCGATGCCGAGCCCCCGCTCTCGCTGCGACAGGACCATCTCCCAGTTCCTGAAGGCGCGATAGACATCCTTCTTCACCGGGTAGTCCCACGAGCCGCTGGTGTGCACGATCCGGCCGCCGAACCCTGTCTTGAACCGGTACAACCCGTGGAAGGAATGGCCGGGATCGTTGCTGGGCGAGATCGCGCCCATGTCGTAGGTGCGGCACTGCCTGGCGCGGGCATGGCGGATGGCGTGCCAGTGCATGGCGTACGGGGCCATGAGCTCCCGCCTGTGATTCGCCGAGGCCCCGTGGAGAAACAGGGCCCCTTGTCCTGACAGGGCGACGATCGCCCCGGCCAGGGCCTCCCGGTTGTGGGTCGCCAGCAGCAGCAGGATTTCCGAGGCCTCGGGATGGGGCTCTTTTGTCGAGAAAAGAGCGGAAAAATAGCGGTATTCGCTCATGTGGAAGCCGTTGCGCCGGGCCGTCTGGCCGTACAGGCGGTAGAAGACCGGAAGCTGGTCGGCGGAAACGCACTGCACCCGGACCCCCTTGCGTTCCGCCAGCCTGATGTTGTAGCGGGTCTTCGGTTTCATCCGTGCGAGCAGGAGGTCGTCGTCGCCGTCCAGGTCGATGACGCAGCTGTTGGCGACGGTCACGTCGACCGGGGATTTTTTGAGGTTCCAGTGTCTGGTGCCGAAATTCATCCGGATCTCCCGCACCCTCGATTCGGGAAAGTCGTGCCAGTTCTGCTGCCGCATGTCGCCGGCATAGGGCGATTCCCAGGGGAGGTCGTAGCGGATGAAGGTGATGTCCGCGTCGATCTGTTCGATGATCGATTCGGAGAGCGCCTCCAGATAGGAGCCGTAGTCTTCCTGGTGCGGGGCGATTTCCGGTCCCTGGGGGACATACGCGGCCACGGCGCCGGGGCCGAAGGGCTTGACGATCACCAGCACGTCCTTGCCGGTCGCCGACGATTCGATGTCAAAGGCATAGGTTTTCCAGCCCAGCCGCGCCTTCACCTCGCTCCAGTATCTGCTTTGAAACAGGATGTCCGTCGGGTAGAGTTTTCCCGGCCGTTTTGGTACGGTGGTCACGTCCACGTCATGTTCTCCTTGCGGTCGTTCCTTGGTCATGGTTCCCGCAATCCCAGCAACGAACATGCCACATTTCTTGCTTGTGCCGATGGAACGGGCGGGGTGGGCGGCGGGACCTGTCCGGCGGCTGCGGGATCGCCGCCCTCCGCGGGGACGGACGCATCGATCCGGGACCAGCCGCGCCCCGGAACGGGGGACTTGGCCGGACATCCTCGCAGGGCTGGCCGGGAAACCGTACCGGGGAATTTTCGACCGGTGGTTCGTTTCTCCCCAGGCGATGCGAACCGGGGCGGCCCGACCGGCGGGCGCGGATTTGGGCGGGCGCCGCTTCGCCGTGTGGCAGGGTGCGGGGGGGAGCAAGGCCGATAATGGAGGCGGCGCGCGGCCGGAGCGGCCTGTCGCGCGAGGACAGGCATTCCGCTTGCTGGGCAGATGGACCGAACGAGGCGCCATGCCGGGGGAAGGGGGCGAAGAATGCAGGAACGGGCATTGCTGGAGGAGCGGGCCAAGCTGATCGAGCGCAACAAGGAGTTGGCCTGTCTGTTTGAAATCGCCAAGATCGTCGCCCGCACCGACATGACCTTCGCCGAGGTGGTGCAGGCGATCGTGGCCCTGCTGCCCTCGGCCTTCCAGCATCCCGACCGGGTGTGCGCCAGGATCGTGGTGGACGACAGGGTCTTCACGACCGCCGGCTTCGCCGAATCCCGCCACGCGATCCGGGCCGCACTGCACCTGGAAGGGGAAGCCCATGGCGCCATCGAGGTGTTTTACCGCAGGGAGGACGGGGCGGCCGGCCCGGCCGGGGACCGGTTTTGTCCCGAGGAGCGCGATCTCCTGCGGGCCATCGCCCATCAGGTCTCCCTGATGATCGGGATCAGGCTCGCCAACGAGCAGCGGTCCCGGCTCGAACACCAGTTGCGCCATGCCGACCGCCTCGCCAAGGTGGGGCAACTGACCGCGGGAGTGGCCCACGAACTCAACGAACCCCTGGGCAGCATTCTGGGCTTCGCGCAACTGGCGATGAAGAAGATCCACTCGCCGGCCCAGGCCAGCCGCTATCTCGACAGGATCATTCAAGCGTCTCTCCACGCCCGGGAGATCATCAAGAAAATGATGCTGTTCAGCAGCCCCATGCCGCAGCGGAAATGCCGGACGGACCTGAATGGCGTGCTGGCCGAGGGCATGTCGTTCATCGAGCCCCGGTTCGCCAAGGCGGCCATCCGGTTCGAATCCTCGTTCGATCCGGCCCTGCCGCCGATTCTGGCCGATGCCGCGCAGATCACCCAGGTGCTGGTCAACCTGGTGGTCAACGCCATCCACGCCATGCCCGGCGGAGGCACCCTGAGCCTGCGCACGGCCGGCGCCGACGGGATGGCGCGGATGTTCGTGCAGGACACCGGCATCGGCATGGACGATCAGACCCTGGAGCAGATCTTTCTGCCTTTTTTCACCACCAAGGATGTGGACCACGGCACCGGCCTGGGGTTGGCGGTCGTCCACGGCATCGTCGCGGCCCATGGCGGCACCATCGAGGTGCGGAGCGTGGTCGGACGGGGCACGACCTGTATTATTGCCTTTCCCGCCCATGACGGCGAAGACGGGCCGGCATGCGCCGCCGGTCCCGACGCGGGGGCGGGGAGCTGATCGCCTCGCCGCAGGCGCCGTTTCGGCGGAACCGTCCGGAGGAGACCCACATGAATATCGAACAGCAGGCACGGTCCGGACCCTTCAGGATTCTGGTCGTCGACGACGCCGCCGATGCGCGCGAGGTGATGCAGACCCATCTCGAGGACGCGGGCTACGCGGTCCGGACCTGCGCCGGCGTGGACGAGGCGCTGCGGGCGCTGGCGGGTGCCGTTTTCGACGTGATCATCACCGACCTCCGCATGCCGAGAGCCAACGGCCTGGAGCTGATCCGGCATGTCCGCGACAACCTGCCGGATGTCGAGATCATGATGATCACCGGCTATCCCTCCATCGAGGGGGCCGTGGAGGCGGTCAAGTCCGGCGCCGAACACTACCTGGCCAAGCCCTTCACCGAGCAGGAACTGCTGCAGGCCGTCCGGGCGATCATCGACAAACTGGGGCGCAAACGGCTGGCGCACGGCAGGACGGCCGCCCGCGACACCCATGGCATCATCGGCGCGTCGGCCGCCATGCGGCAGGTGTTCAGGCTGATCGACAAGGCCGGCGGCAACACGGCCACGGTGCTCATTGCCGGCGAAAGCGGCACGGGGAAGGAACTGGTCGCCCGCGCCATCCATTACGCCGGCACGCGGCGGACGGCGCCCTTTGTTTCGGTCAACTGCACGGCGATCCCGGAAAATCTGATCGAAAGCGAACTGTTCGGCCACGTCAAGGGCGCCTTCACCGGCGCGGCGAGCGGCAGGGCCGGATTTTTCGAGATCGCCGCGGGCGGGACCCTGTTTTTGGACGAGATCGGCGACGCCAGTCCGGCCATGCAGGGCAAGCTGCTCCGGGCCATCCAGGAGAAAACCATCTGCAAGGTCGGGTCGAGCCGGGCCGTGCACGTCGACACCCGCCTGATCTTCGCCACCAACAAGGACCTGCCGCACCTGATCGCCAAGGGGCTATTCCGGGAGGACCTGTACTATCGCATCAACGTGATCGACATTCCCCTGCCGCCCCTGCGGGAACGCGGCGACGATCTTTTGCTGCTGATCAACCATTTCCATGCCCGGTTCGCCAAGGATCTCGGCCGTCCGGTCCCTTTTTTCAGCGACGAGGCCCTGCGGCAGCTGGCAGCCTATCACTGGCCCGGCAACGTGCGCGAACTCGAAAATCTGGTGCAGAAGCTGACCCTGATGTGCGAGGGGGAGCGCATCGAATCGGCCGATCTGCTGCCGCAGATGAAAACCGTGCGCACGGCGGCGAAACGTCTGGACCGCAGCCTGGCCGAACACGAGGCCGAATATATCGGCGAGGTCCTGGCCAGCGTGCAGGGGAACAAAACCAGGGCGGCCGCCATTCTCAAAATCGATCGAAAAACCCTGCGGGAAAAAATGAACAATCGACATTGAGCACTTGGGCGAGGTAAACTCAAACCTCGAGCAAAGCTGCATTCGCACCCGGCCGATGCGCTTTGCCGGGACGATCCGGCTCAAGACGGCATATCCCTACTTTCCGTGAGGTCACCATGCGCTTTTCGAGCATCTTTACGGCCCTGGCATTGTTTGCGGGCGTGTTGATCCCTTCTCTGGCCGCGGCTGAAACCAGGCCGGTCATCGTCGCCTCGACCACCCAGATCGCGGATTTCGCCCGCCAGGTGGCCGGCGACCGGATCGTGGTCAAATCCATCCTCGCCCCCGGAGCCGATCCCCACACCTATCAGCCGACCCCGGCCGATGTCGCCATGGTGCTCGCGGCCGATCTCTGCCTGGAAAACGGTCTCCATCTGGAGGGGAAGGACTGGATGGCCACCCTGGCCCGCGATGCCGGCAAGCCGCTGGTCACCGCCACGACGGGCATGCAGCCCCTGACCCTCGGCGAGGGGGACGACAGCATCGCCGATCCGCATGCCTGGTTCTCGCCGCGCAACGCCGCGGTCTACGTCAACAATATCGCGCGGGCGATCATCGGGCGGGATGCGGCGAACCGGGCGGAGTACGAGGCCAGGGCCAGGCTGTACCTGCAACAGTTGCGGGTCCTGGACGCCTGGATCCGCGAGCAGGTCGACCGCATCCCGGTCCAGCGGCGCATCCTGGTGACCACCCATGACGCCTTCAACTATTTCTGCCGCGAATACCGGTTCAACGAGGGCAACGGCTTCCTCAGCATCGCGCCGGTGGGCTGGTCGACCGGGGCCGAGGTCGGCGGCGGCATGACGCCGGAGCGGCGGCGCAAGGTGGTGGAATCCATCAAGGCGTCGGGCGCGCCGGCCATCTTTGTCGAGACCAGCATCAATCCGAAGCAGATCCGGCAGATCGCCGAGGATACCGGCGTCAGGATCGGCGGCGAACTCTATTCCGATTCCATGGGCACTGCCGGTTCGGCCGGCGAAACCTATATCGGCATGATGCGGGAGAACGTCCTCCTGATCGTCAGCGCCCTCAAGTGAGGTACACATGCGCTTTGTTCTCGTCGTCTGCCTCTGGGTGATCGTCATCGGCGGCCTGCGCTGGTACTACGCCGACCGGGGTCCGAAAAATATTCCGGTCCGCGAGGCGACCGCGTCCCAGGTCGCGGTCGAGGACGTGTTCCGCCTGGTCCTGACCCCCACCTTTGCTGCGGAACCGGACCCCTTTGCCCTCAAGGTCGGGGACGAGGCGGCAGGCGGCCTGGTGGTGCGGGTCAACGGCCGCCAGGTCGCGGTGCCGGCGGACAGCCTGCGCCAGGGCGAACCCCTGGTGGTGGAGCAGCTGGCCGGCATCCAGCCGGGCAGCAACGAAATCTTCGTGGAGGCCAGCCCGCCGCTGGCGGCGAGCGGCCGCAGCCAGGCCATCCGCGTGCAGGTCATCCGGGCCGGCCAACCCCTGGCCGAGGCCACCTTCTGGGGCGAAAGCGGCGCCCGCGTCGTCGGCTCGCTGCCCTTCACCCTGGACGCGGAGGTACGGCATGGGCACTGATTCCGCCATTGCCATCGATGTCCGCCATCTCACCGTGAGCTACCAGTCGCGGCCGGCCCTGCTCGACGTCACCGTGGCCGTGGAGCGGGATCAGCTGGTCGGGGTCATCGGCCCCAACGGCGCCGGCAAGTCGACCTTCATCAAGGCGGTGCTCGGCTTCGTCAAGCCCGACCTGGGCACGGTGGCGATCAACGGCCAGCCCGCCCAGAAGGCCAAGGGCCAGGTGGCCTACGTGCCCCAGCGCGGGGCCGTGGACTGGGATTTTCCCATCACCGTCCGCGAGGTGGCGCTGATGGGCCGCTATCAGCAGATCCCGTGGTACCGCAATCCGGGCCAGCGGGACCGGCAGGCGGCGCTCGAGGCCCTGGAAATGGTGCGGATGCAGGATTTCGCCGACCGGCAGATCGGCGAGTTGAGCGGCGGCCAGCAGCAGCGGGTGTTCCTGGCCAGGGCGCTCAGCCAGGGCAGCGACATCCTCCTCTTGGACGAGCCCTTTGCCGGAGTCGATGCGGCCACCGAGCGGGCCATTCTCGATGTGCTCGAACGGGCGAAGAAATCGGGCAAAACCCTGGTGGTGGTCCATCACGATCTGTCCACCGCCGCCGAATACTTCGACAAGCTGATCCTGATCAAGCAGCGGCTGTATGCCTACGGCAGACCTGGGGAGGTGCTGCGCGAGGATCTCTTGAGCCGCGTCTACGAGGGGCGGCTCCGCATCTTCAGCGATATCGTCCACCGGGAGGAACGGCCATGATGGAACTCGTGCTCGCCCCGCTGCGGGAGACCTATTTCCAGAAGGCCCTGATCGGCGGCTCGGTGGTGGCCCTGGTCTCGGGCGTGGTCGGCTGCCTGGTGGTGCTGCGCCGCATGGCCTTTCTGGGCGACGCCCTCAGCCATGCCATGATCGCCGGCGTGGCCGGCGGCTACCTGGTGATGAAGCTGCTGTTCGGCCTGGAGGCCCACGCACCGGGCATGCTGCTCGGCAGCCTCATCGCTGCCGTGGCCACGGTGGCCCTGATCAGCTTCGTTGCCCGCATCTCCAGGGTCAAGGAGGATGCCGCCATCGGCATCATGTACACCGGCATCTTCGCCCTGGGGGTGGTGGCGGTCTCGGTCTTCCGCCAGTACATCCACATCGACCTGATGCATTTCATCATGGGCGACATCCTCGGCATCACCGATGCCGACCTCTGGGTCAGCGGCACGGTGGCCTGCGTGGTGCTGACCGTGCTGATCCTCTTTTTCCGCTACTTCCAGATCGCCACCTTCGACCCGATCATGGCGGCGAGCATCGGCCTGCCCGTGCTGCTGCTCGACTATTTGCTGACCACCTGCGTGTCCCTGGTGGTGGTCAGCGCGGTGTCGATGGTGGGCGTGATCCTGGTGGTGGGCCTGCTGATCACGCCGGCGGCCACGGCCTATCTGCTGAGCGACCGGCTGGACAAGATGATGGTCCTGGCTGGCCTGTTCGGGGTGACCAGCGTCGTCGGCGGGCTCTATCTCTGCGTCTGGCTCGATTCGGCGGGCGGCGGCGCCATCATCGTGTTCTGCACCCTGCAATTCCTGGCCGTCTGGACGCTGGCGCCCAAATACGGCCTGCTGTCGCGCTGGCTGCGGCTGCGCCGGCTGGTGCCGCAGCAGCACATAGAGGACATCCTCACCACCATCCTCCGCTCCCGGGCCGCTGTCCCGCGGGAGGCGATCGCCACCTATGTCGAGATCAAGCCCAAGGAGATGACCAGGGCGCTGAGATACATGCTGCAGGAAGGGCTGCTCGCGCAGGAGGGCGCCGGCTTCGCCCTGAGCCCGGCGGGCGAGGCCGAGGCCAACAAGGTGCTGCGCGCCCACCGCCTGTGGGAGACCTATCTGGCCCGGATCGGCACCCCCAGGGAAGAGCTGCACGCCACCGCCCATCAGTTGGAGCATCTGAGCCAGGACGCCGCCGAGTATCTGCACGAACAACTGGGCGAGCCGCGGGACGATCCCCACGGCAGGAAAATCCCGGAGATGGCGGCACAACAAGAGCCGCCGGCCGGATGACCGGCGGGGCGCTACTGCAGGACGCCGTTTGACGGCTGCTCCATGAGGGATGTCTGGGCGTCGGCGCTGTCCATGGAGGCCTCGATGGCGGCATGGAGCAGGTCGACGGTGAGGTCGTTGGGATGCCGCTGGAGGCGGGCGGCGAGATAGAGCAGGTTGTCGAGCGTCTGGCCCGACAGTTCGAGGGTGATGCGCGCTGTTTTCATGTCTGTTGCTCCCCGGAGGATGTGCCCGTGTGGTGGTGTGCCTCGCGGCTGACCGGGCCTGTTCCCGGTTGCCTTTCCCTGGGCGGACGGCGCTGTTTTTCTGGTGCGCGGACAAGCCCCGGATAACTTTTTCCGGCCCTGCAATTGGAGCGACGCCCCGCCGGCAAACGGGACGCCCGGAGTGACATGGCAACCGGATACAATTCTGGGCGCGGAAAAAGTTATCGGGACCTGAGTCGACGGGCAGGCGGCCGGCCCGTCAGGATTTGCATTCAAACACGGCGATCAACTGCTGCACCGCGGCCACCGCGGGCAGGGAACCATTGGCCACGCTGCGCTCGACATCCCTGATGATCCGGTTCACCCCCGGATGCCTGGCGAACAGGGAGCGCAGGTGGTCGTCGAGCATGTCGTGCACCCACTTGATGTTCTGCTCCTTGCGGTGCCGGGCGAACACCCCGGATCGGGTGGTGATCTCGCGGTATTTGCCGATGACCTTCCAGATTTCGTCGATGCCCTCGTTGGCCAGGGCCGAACAGGTGTAGGCGTGCGAGATCCAGCCCTCGGTGGAGGGTTGCAGGTAGTGGAGGGCACGCTCGTATTCGGCGCGCGCGGTTTCGGCCACGAGCTTGTTCTTGCCGTCCGCCTTGTTGATCACCAGGGCGTCGGCCAACTCCATGATGCCCTTCTTGATGCCCTGCAACTCGTCGCCGGCGCCGGCCAGCATCAGCAGGAGAAAGAAGTCGACCATGGAACGGACCGTGGTCTCGCTCTGGCCCACGCCCACGGTCTCCACCAGAACCACGTCGAAGCCGGCGGCCTCGCAGACCAGCATGGTTTCCCTGGTTTTGCGGGCCACGCCACCCAGGGTCGTGCCGGCGGGCGAGGGCCGGATGAAGCAGCGTTCGTCCCGGCTGAGCCGCTCCATGCGGGTCTTGTCGCCGAGGATGGAGCCGCCGGAGATGGAGCTGGACGGATCCACGGCCAGCACGGCCACCTTGTGCCCCTGTTCGATCAGGTGGCAGCCGAAGGTCTCGATGAAGGTGGACTTGCCCACCCCCGGCACGCCGGTGATGCCGATACGGATGGAATCGCCGGTGTAGGGCAGCAGGATCTTGAGCACCTCCTGGGCCTTGTCGATATGGTGGGCCGCGTTGCTCTCCACCAGGGTGATGGCCCGGCCGAGCACGGCCCGGTCGCCGCGGCGCACGCCGTCGGCGTATTCCTGGGCGGTGAGCTGCGGCCGCCGATGGCGGACCGCGGGTTTCTGCCCCTGCTTGGTGCCGCTGTACGTGCTGATGCCGTCATGGCCGGCCGCCACCCCATCCATCACCCGGCAGGCAAACCCTTCGCACTGGCCTTCGGGAACCCATTCCGGCGTTTTCGTCTTGGGCCTCATGTCGTCTCCTTGCGTGTTGGGGTTTGGGCAGCGCCCCTCCGGCCGGAGAGGGATCCGGAAGAGCGCTGCCCGGGGGGATGCGCTTATTCGGCGTGCAGTCGGGTCTTCAACTCCTCCAGGATCTTCATCGCCGCCACCGGGATGACCGTGCCGGGTCCGAAAATGGCCGCGGCCCCGTTTTCCCGCAGGAACTCGTAATCCGGCGCCGGGATGACGCCGCCGATGACGCACATGATGTCCGGCCGGCCCAACTTCTCCAGCTCCTGCACCAGGGCGGGCAACAGCGTCTTGTGGCCGGCGGCCAGCGAACTGAAGCCGATGATGTGGGCATCGTTCTCCACGGCCTGGCGGGCCGCCTCCTCCGGGGTCTGGAACAGGGGCCCGATATCGACGTCGAAGCCCAGGTCGGCAAAGGCGGTGGAGATGACCTTGGCACCCCGGTCATGGCCGTCCTGGCCGAGCTTGGCCACCATGATGCGCGGCCGCCGGCCCTCCATCTCCTCGAACTCCTTGGTCATCGCGATGACCTTCTGCACCTCTTCCTTCTCGCTGAACTCCGCCTTGTAGACGCCAGATATCGATCGGATCACGGCCGTGTGCCTCCCCCATTTCTTTTCCAGGGCAAAACTGATTTCGCCCAGCGATGCCCGTGCCCGCGCCGCCTCGATGGACAGGGCCAGCAAATTGCCCTCGCCGGTCTCGGCGCAGTGGGTCAGGGCATTGAGCGCCGCCTGGCATTTGGGCTCGTCGCGCTCGGCCTTGAGCTTGGCCAGCCGCTTGAGCTGGGCCTCGCGCACCGCCGTGTTGTCGACCTCCAGGGTGTCGAGGGCGTCCTCCTTGTCCAGGCAGTAGCTGTTGACGCCGATGATCTTCTCCTTGCCGGAGTCGATGCCGGCCTGGCGGCGGGCGGCGGCCTCCTCGATGCGCATCTTGGGCAGGCCGGTCTCGATGGCCTTGGCCATGCCGCCCAGGCTCTCCACCTCCTGGATCAGGTCCCAGCCCCGGCGCATGATCGCCCCGGTCAGGGCCTCCAGGTAGAACGAACCGGCCCAGGGATCGGCCGGCCGCAGGATGTTGGTCTCGTCCTGGAGATACAACTGGGTGTTGCGGGCGATGCGGGCCGAGAACTCGGTGGGCAGGGCGATGGCCTCATCCAGCGAGTTGGTGTGCATCGACTGGGTGTGGCCCAGGGCCGCGGCCATGGCCTCGATGCAGGTGCGGCAGACGTTGTTGAAGGGGTCGCCCTCGGTGAGGCTCCAGCCCGAGGTCTGGCTATGGGTGCGCAGGGCCAGGGACTTGACGTTCTTGGGGTTGAAACTCTTGATGATCTTGGCCCAGAGCACCCGGGCCGCGCGCATCTTGGCGATCTCCATGAAGTAGTTCATGCCCTGGGCCCAGAAGAACGACAGCCGCGGGGCAAAGGTGTCGATGTCCATGCCGGCGTTGACCCCGGCGCGGGCATAATCCCAGCCGTCGGCCAGGGTGTAGGCCATCTCGATGTCCGAGGTGGCGCCGGCCTCCTCCATGTGGTAGCCCGAGATGCTGATGCTGTTGTACTTGGGCATGTTTTTCGAGGTGTAGGCGAAGATGTCGGAGATGATCCGCATACTTTGCGCCGGCGGGTAGATGTAGGTGTTGCGCACCATGTATTCCTTGAGGATGTCGTTCTGGATGGTGCCGCCCAGTTGCGACTGCTTGACCCCCTGCTCCTCGGCCGCGACGATGTAGAAGGCCATGATCGGCAGGACCGCGCCGTTCATGGTCATGGACACGGTCATCTGGTCGAGCGGGATGCCGGCGAAGAGCACATTCATGTCCAGGATCGAGTCGACCGCCACGCCGGCCTTGCCGACGTCGCCGACCACGCGGGGATGGTCGGAGTCGTAGCCGCGGTGGGTGGCCAGGTCGAAGGCGATGGACAGGCCCATCTGGCCGGCGGCCAGGTTGCGGCGGTAGAAGGCGTTGCTCTCCTCGGCCGTGGAGAAGCCGGCGTACTGGCGCACGGTCCAGGGTCGCTGCACGAACATGGTGCCGTAGGGGCCGCGCAGGTAGGGCGGGATGCCGGCCATGTAGGCGAGATGGTCGAGGCCGTCGTAATCCTTGCGGGTGTACATCGGTTTGACGTCGATCTGCTCGACCGTCCGCCAGACCAACTCTTCGGCGGAAAGGCCGGTTTCCTTCCTGATGTTGGCCGCCCAGGCCTCATAGCTGGTCGGCGAGACCTTGGGTTGCAGGGCGATGGTGGTAAAATCGGGCGCGCTCATGCGGTCACCTCCAGATGGCGTTGCAGTTTGGTCAGCAGTTCCAGGGCGTTGACGCGGACGTGGAGGAATTCGTCCACCCCGGCTGCCGTGAAGGCCTCGACATGTTCCTTGGGATAGCCGGCGAGGATGACCATGATGCCGGCATCGGCACTCTTGAGCCGCTCGACCAGCGGTGGCACCAGTTCAGGATAGGTGGCGTCGGTGGAGCAGATCACCACCGCCTTGGCGCCGGAGTCGAGCGCGGCCCGGGCGGCCTCGTCCACGGTGGCGAAGCCGTTGTTGCCGATGGTCTCGAAGGCGCCGACATTGAAGAAGGCGGTGGCGAAATCGGCCCGGGCCTTGTGCTGCGGAATCGAGCCCATGTTGACCAGGAAGAGCTTGGGCGTCTGGCCGGTGCGGGCGATATAGGCCTCGGTGAGCCGGCGGATGCGCTCGAAGGGTTCGGCGCCGCGATGGCGATTGAGCGGCTGGACCTTGGCCGGTTCCCCGTCGACGTGCAGGGCCGCGGTGAGCTGGCCCAGGCTGGCGCCGGCGCGGACGGCCTGCACGGCCTTGGTCATCAGGGTCGCGTCCTGGGCGGCCATGCTGTCCCGCACCGCGGCCAGGGCGGCCTTGCAGGCGGCCCGGTCGACGGTGGCATCGTGCGCGGCCAGGGCCTCGGTCCGCTGCCGTTGCAGGGCGGCGTGATCGACGGGTTCGGCCAGTTGCCGTTTTTCCTGGAGGTTCGGGTACATGTTGGTGCCGACGAACCGGTCGGTGCGGGTGGCGATGTTCTTGGCGCGCCGCTCGGCCACCGCCGCCACCTCGGCCTGGGGCATGCCCTGCATGAGCGCCTTGGCCATGCCGCCGGCCGCCTCGACATCCTGGAAGAGCTTCCAGGATGTCTCCGCCAGTTGGGCGGTGATCTTCTCCACGTACCAGCAGCCGCCGGCCGGATCGACCACCTTGTCGAAGTGGCCCTCCTCCTTGAGCACGATGTGGACGTTGCGGGCGATGCGGCGGGAGAACTCGTTGGGGGTGCGGAAGATCTCGTCGAAGGGGCCGACATGGAGGCTGTCGACGCCGCCGGCGATACCGGAGAAGGCCTCGGTGGAGACGCGCAGCATGTTGACCCAGGGATCGACCTCGGTCTTGTTCCAGCGCGAGGTCCGGGCATGGATGCGCATCTTCTGCGCCTCCTCGTTGCCGCCGAAGGAGGCGACCACCTGCGCCCAGGCCAGGCGCGCCGCCCGGAACTTGGCGATCTCCATGAAGAAATCGCCGCCGATGGCGAATTCGAACGTCATCCGGGGGGCGATCTCATCGATATGCAGCCCGCGGTCCAGCAGGGCACGGATATAGGCCACGCCGGTGGCCAGGGCAAAGGCGATGTCCTGGACCGCGCTGCCGCCGCTGTTCTGGTAGCCGTCGACGCCGACCGCGATGGTGTGCAGTTCCGGCGCTTGGGCCACGGCCCAGCGGGTGAGTTGGGCCATGCGGTCGTAGGCCGTCTCCAGGGGACAGGGCAGGGTGCCTGCCACCGCGAGGGTGCCCAGGGGATCGACCACCAGCGAGCCCCGCAAGGCCGCCGTCGATGCGCCTTGTTCCTCCACCAATGCCGCGAGCAGGGCCGCCGGCCCGATGCCGGTGGCGCCGCAGGTCAGGCGGAACGGCAGCGAGGTCAGGTCGATGCCGGCAAAGGCGGCCTGGGCGTCGGCCAAAGTGGCGAGCGACAGACCGCCGGCGCCGACCGCTTCCTGCGGTGCCTGGTCGGGGTTGTCGCCGTGCAGACTCGCCCGGTCGAGGACGATGTTCAGGCTGTTCTGGCCCCGGCCCAGGTCGAACTGCGCCGCCCGGTTGAAGGCCTCCGGCTCGGCCAGGGTGATCTCCTGGGCGATGTGCCAGGCGTTGACCACGTGGCCCGATGCCGTCGTGCCCCGCAGATACGGCGCCTGGCCCGGCAGGGTGTCCACCTGCGGCAGGCCGTCGAGGTCGTGCATGAAGTACATGGGCTGGATGTCGATGCCCTCGTAGGTCTTCTTGACCAGGGTCTTGTCAAAGGGCTTGCCCTTGAGTTCCTTTTCCACCGCCGCCAGCCACTGGGCATGGGTATTGGTGGGAAAATCGCTGAGAATATCCAATGCTGTTCCCATTCCACACTCCTTGTTACTTGTTGAACAAAAAACCCCCGGCCCTGTTCGGACCGGGGGTTCCCCTGTTTCTGCACCATCGGTCCATGCCTGGCGGCATGGAGGTCGAGCACGGGTGCTGGGATCAACAACGGGAACCACGGCCGTAAACGCTGATCGGAAAATCGGCAGGTCTTCTGGCTTCCGGATCGATCTACTCTCCGCGCCTTCCCGATCAATCGATCAGTGGCGTCGTGCGGATTTCGTCCCCGGTTACAGCGGCCGGACCGCAACGGATTTGCACCGTTTTCCCTGTTGGGCCATACTGCTATGGCACCGATTTTCTGTATGAAAAAATAAAACCGTACTGCTGGTGGACCGGTTTCGCTCTTCTCCACAGGGCAAAAAAAATCCCCGGATCAATGCGACATTGATCCGGGGATGCCCTGGTTTATCCACGTATCGACGCCTTCCCTGGTCCAGGGGGAAAGCACTGGCATGTTTTCAGGCAGGTCTTCTGACTTCCGGATCGTCCTCTAGGCTGCGCCTTCCCAACCATGCGGTCAGTGACATCATTGCAGCCTTTGTCCCCGGATACAGCGGCGGGCCCGTCCCCGATTCACACGGGGTTCCCTTTTCATCCTTGCGGAACCTGAAATGCGTACATCTAAAAACAGAGACACTTAAGCGGCCTGCCAGAATATTGTCAAGCACAAAATTCTTCTTTGTCTTTCGCGCCGATTGCACCGAGGCGTGGCGACCTGTTCCGGGGCTTTTTCGAAGATTCGCTATTTTTAGTGTTGAACAGAATCTGATAACACAATATATAGCGTTAACGGTTGCGCTCCGCCTTGCCGGGCGGAGGCAGTAAAAGGGAATCCGGTGCGAATCCGGAACTGTCGCGCAGCGGTCATCAGGAACGAACGTTGTCGTATACACTGGTCGAGCACCGGGAAGTGACAACCAGTAGGCTTCCACACGCCTGAAAGTCCGAAAACCTGCCGTTCAACGGCAACTCTGCATCGGGGTTGTCATCCGATTCACTCGTCTTCTCGCGTCAAGGAGAGAGCCATGCCCCAAGTCTGCCCCCAGTCGTCCGTCAGAGTTTTCACCACCATAAAAAAACGCGATCAGCGCCTGGCACCGTTCGAGGCCGGCAAGATCACCAATGCCCTGCACAAGGCGGGGCAGGCCACGGGCGAGTTCGACCTGCCCGTGGCCCGGCGGCTGACCATGCACACCCTGGCCGTCGCCCAATCCGTCATCGACTCCGACATTCCCGGCGTCGAGGAGATCCAGGACGTGGTGGAGGAGGTCCTGCTCTCCTCCCCGTTCAAGAAGACGGCCAAGGCCTACATCCTCTACCGGGACCAGCATGCCCGGCTCCGGGAGATGGTGACCCAGACCGACCTCGCCCTGATCGATGGCTATCTGCAGCAACTCGACTGGCAGGTGCAGGAAAACTCCAACATGTCCTATTCCCTCCAGGGATTGAACAATTACATCTCCAGCGAGGTCAGCCGGACCTACTGGCTCAACAAGATCTATTCCGCCGAGGTCCGCAACGCCCATCTCAACGGGGATATCCACATCCACGACCTGAACCTGCTTTCGGTGTATTGCGTCGGCTGGGATCTGCGCGATCTGTTGCTGTCCGGATTCACCGGTGCGCCCGGCAAGGCGGAGAGCGCCCCGGCCAGGCATTTCCGCAGCGCGCTCGGCCAGATTGTCAATTTCTTCTACACGTTGCAGGGAGAGGCGGCCGGGGCGCAGGCCTTTTCCAGTTTCGACACCCTGTTGGCGCCCTTCATCCGCCACGATCGGCTCGCCTTCCGGGAGGTCAAGCAGGCCCTGCAGGAATTCGTTTTCAACCTCAACGTGCCCACCAGGGTCGGTTTCCAGACGCCGTTCACGAATTTGACCATGGATCTCGCGCCGGCATCGAATCTCAGGAAGGTCCCGGTCGTGATCGGTGGCCGGGAAAGGGATACCGTCTACGGCGAGTATCAGCACGAGATGGACATGCTCAACCAGGCCTTCCTGGAGGTCATGGCCGAGGGCGACGCCCGCGGCAGGGTCTTCACCTTCCCCATCCCGACCTACAACATCACCGCCGACTTCGATTGGGACCACCCCGGCCTGGAACCGCTCTGGCAGACCACGGCCCGTTACGGCCTGCCCTATTTCGCCAACTTCATCAATTCCGACCTGAGCCCGGACGACGCCCGATCCATGTGCTGCCGGCTCCGGCTCGACACCCGCGAACTGGCCAAACGGGGCGGTGGTCTGTTCGGGGCCAATCCGCTGACCGGATCGATCGGCGTGGTCACCATCAACATGGCCGCCCTCGGTTGTCAGGCTGTCGACGAAGGCGATTTTTTCAAGCGCCTGGACCGGATGATGCAACTCGCCAAAACGTCGCTCGAAACCAAGCGGAAGGTGCTGGAGAGCTTCACCGACAGAGGGCTCTACCCCTACATCCGCTTCTATCTCCGCGGCATCCGGCACCGGTTCGGCCGCTACTGGGACAATCATTTCTCGACCATCGGCCTCATCGGCGCCAACGACGCCTGCCTCAATCTGCTGGGCAAGGACATCGGCACCGAAGAGGGGCGCGCCTTCGCCCTGCGCATCCTCGATCATATGCGCTTGCGTTTGCAGCAGTTTCAGGGCGAAACCGGCAATCAGTACAATCTGGAGGCCACTCCGGCGGAGGGAACCGGGCACAGGTTGGCCAGGCTGGACATCCGCCGCTTTCCCGACATGCGCGCCTCGCTGTTCTGTCCGGGCGAGGAGAGGACGCCGATCTACTCCAATTCGACCCAGTTGCCGGTCAATTACACCGACGACATCTTCGCCCTCCTCGATCACCAGGACGAACTCCAGGCAAAATACACCGGCGGCACGGTGGTGCATTGCTTCGTCGGCGAATCCGATATCGACCCGCAGGCTGTCAAGTCCTTCATCAAGACGGTGTGCCGCACCTACCGGCTCCCCTATTTCACGGTGACGCCCACGTTTTCCATCTGCCCCAGCCACGGGTATCTGGCCGGCGAGCACGCCCTCTGTCCGCAGTGCCAGGCGCGGACCGAGGTCTATTCGCGGGTGGTGGGCTATCTCCGCCCCGTTCAGCACTGGCATGAGGGCAAGCAGGCGGAGTTCGCCGCCCGGACGACCTATGACCGCGCATTCTGATGCGTTGGCCGGCCTCGTCATCGGCGGCTGCTGTCCGGCCAGTTTCATCGATTTTCCCGGCAGGGTCGCTGCGGTGGTTTTTTTCCAGGGATGCGGTTTCCGCTGTCCCTACTGCCACAATCCGCAACTGATCCCCCGCAAGCCTGCGGGAGCGTATGCGCCGGCGGAGGTCCTTGACCGCCTGGCGGCTCGGCGCGGCAAGCTCGGCGGGGTGGTGGTCAGCGGCGGCGAACCCACGCTCCAGCCCGCGCTGCCGCAGTTCTGCGCTGCTGTGCGGGCCATGGGCTATCCGGTCAAACTGGACACCAACGGCAGCCGGCCCGATCTGCTGGCCGGCCTGCTGGCCCAAGGCCTGGTCAACTATGTGGCCATGGATCTGAAGGCGCCGCCGGCGCGATATGCCCTGCTGGCCGGAACCCGGGTCGACGTCGGCACCATTTTCCGCTCCGCGGCCCTGATTGCCGCCAGTGGCGTCGAGCATCACTTTCGGACCACCTATGACCGGTCCCTGCTGACCCCGGAGGATGTGCAACTCATCCGGGAGATGGTGCCGACAGGTTCCAGATACGTGGTGCAGCCCTGCCGTTAGCCGGGCCTTCTGTTCGCCGTGCTGCGGGATTGAGTCAGCGGGGCGGGCAGGGCCGTCATGGCCTGGGGCCGCTGAACCCGGCGGTTTTCATGGCCGACCTGCCAACAGGAAACGGAGCAGACCCGCGAGGCCCGTCGGGAAGGAAGCGGTCCGCCCCGGCCGGGCCGCGACAACAGCCCGTACCCCCGTTATCCGCCGGTTCGTTCCAGGCGCCATCGCGGCCGCCATTTTTCCACATCCCCGGCGGTGCGCACCTCCACGCCACCACCCTGGTATGTGCCGTCGACCTCGCCGATGCGCTCTTCCATGTCGCCCTCGACCATCAGGGCAGCGTCCTGAACGGCGGCCAGAAGATCGGCGTCGGCCTGCCAGAGTCCCCGGCTCTGCGCCTCGAGCAGACGGCGGCTGATCTCTTCCAGGGCATACGGGTTTTCCCGGCGCAGCCATGCCAGGGTATCCCGATCCCGGACATAGGTGGCAGCCACCCGATCGAACACCCATCCGGCCACGGCGCCGGTGGTGGCGCTCCAGTGGAACAGGGTGTTCACCCGGCTCGACACCTCGCCGGCGCCCCGGTAGCCCTGGCGTTTCCTGTCGTCGAGCCAATGCGGGTTGAGTAGTTTCGCCGTGACTGCGGCTTCAAGCTCTTCCTTGAAATCGCGGACCGAGTGGTCTCCTGCGGCGTTGTTGTCCGCCCAGTAGATTCTGGCCCGGCGGCCGCTCACCGCCTTGGCCGCCACCGACATGCCGCCCAGGGCCCCGGCGGCGCAGCCGCAGTCCATTGGGTCGTATTCCGGCGCATACTGCCGCATGAAGGTCACGTCCACGGTTGCGAGGGTGCCGGCGAACAGCCGGAACGCTTCCGCACCCGCCACCCGGGCGAACGATCCCGCCCGGTCCGAACCGTAGGCGTAGCCGCTCCAGTTGAGGTAGGTCTCGGCAAGATCGCGATCGCTTTCCCAGGCCGAGGCATCCAGGGCCAGGCCAACGCCGGTCCCGTGGGCGCCGGGCGCCGAGGAGAAGACCCGGAAACTGGCCAGCCGGCGCAGTTCGCCATCCGGACGGGCCTCGCCCAGCTCCCGGCGCAACTCGGCCATCCGCGCCAGGGTGTGTTTGCGGATGCAGTTGCGTTCCATGGGTTCGTCCAGGTCCCCGGCCATGACCGCGGCCTCGTCGAGCAGATCGGCGAAATGCGGCACCATGTCGCGGAGGAGGGAACTGGTCTGGATGACGGCATCCACCCTGGGGCGGGCGATCGTCTGCCCGTCGTCCAGGGTGAGGGCCAGGTCGTCGAGGGGGATCGGTTCCACCCCGGCGACCCGGCCGTTGTCCCGCCAGATCGGCCGCATGCCCATCAGCCAGAGAATCTGACAGAGGACCTCGCCGTCGGATTTGAAGGCATCGATGCTCCAGAGGCTGATGCCGACGCTTTCCGGAAAGCGGCCCTCTTCGTCCAGATGCCTGCGCAGCAGGTTGTCGGCCAGTTGCCGGCCGACCTCCCAGGCCGCTAGGGTGGGCATGGCCCGGACGTCGCTGGTGAAGAAATTCCTGCCCGTGGGCAGGGCCTCGATTGCGCCCAGGGCCAGCGAGCCGCTCAAGCCCGGTTCGATGTAGCCGCCGGCCAGGGCCTTGAGCAACTGGGGAATTTCCCGGGTACATTCACCGATGCGGCCGCCCGTGTCTCGGCACCACTGCTCCAGCCGCCGGAAGCGCTGCCGGTCGATGCCGGCGGGCGGCGGCAGCGCTGTTTGCAGCAAAGCGGCCAGGAGGACGGTGGCATTGTCGAAGACGGTGCCACCGGGCCTGCCGTTCCAGGCGGCGATTTCCGCGAGGGTAGGGAGATCGGCCACGGGTTTGGCGAGGATGGTGGCCAGCATGGCGGCAATCCCCTCCGTATCGGGAGCGGTGCCGAGCAGGTGCAGGCCCGTGGGCGACAGCATCCGTTGCATGCGGGCGATGCGGCGGGACAGTTGCGCGACCGCCTCGGCAAAGGCCGCTTCGCCGGCCGCTGCCGCCGGACCGTCAAGAAATCCCATGCGGCGCATCGCCGGCTCCATCCGGGCGCGCAGCACCTGCTGCCGTCCCGCTTCCCCATGCAGTCCGGCCTTCTGGTACTGCGCCAGCAAGGCCGCCAGTTCGACGGTCGATTCATCCGGCCTGACCGGCCGCTGCACCGGCACGAGATGGTCGACGATCACTGCCCGGCCCCGTCGCTTGGCCACCAGTCCCTCGCCGGGCACGTCCATGACGTAGAGGGAGATGTTGGGCAGGTCGCCCAGGCTGATTTCCGGAAAGCAGGCGTCGGACAGGCCGACCTGCTTGCCGGGCAGAAACTCCAGGGACCCGTGGGCGCCGAAGTGGAGCACCGCGTCCGAGGTGTCGCGGATGTAGCCGTAGGTGGCCAGCCAGTGCGGCGGCGGCGACAGATGTGGATCGTGGAGGATGCGGCAGACCTCGCCGGTGCATTTGGCGCCGTAGCAGCCCCGTTTGGGCTGGACCATGATCTGCAGCTTGCCGAAGCGCAGGCCGGTGACCAGCAGCGTGGCCTCGCCGTTGCGGCGGTACACCATTCCTTCGCCGGGAAAGGGGCCCCAGTCGGCTTCGACCCGCGCCCTGGCCGACGCCGGCATGCCGGCCAGCAGCCTGTGGTACTCCCCGGCATCCGTGTGGTGGAGCACGCCGCCCTTGGCCACGATCTCGTCGGCGGTGGTCCAGCGGAATTCGGAGATGGCCTTGCGTTCCAGCAGCAGGGCGAGCAGGGCCGCGCCGTCCTCGGGCGCCTCGCCGGTATCGTAGCCGGCCTCGCGCAGGGCGGCGATCAGGGCGGCCAGGCTGGCGAAGGTATCGAGGCCCACGGCCATGCCCAGGGTGGCTTCCACACCCTTGCAGGGATTGTTGTGGAGAACGACGGTCAACCGTTTGTCCCGGTTGTCGAGCCGTCGTAATCCGATCCAGCGGCGCACGCGGCGGCAGAGATGGTCGATGCGGTCCTCCAGGGGCAGGGACCGCCGGAACGACAGCCCGGTGCGGGGATCGGTCTCGGCTGCCGTGGCGGCCACGACCGTGGGTTCGATCACCCCGGCCATCTCCGGCTGGGTCAGACTGTAGACCATGGACTGGGCGCCCGCGCCGCAACCGGTTGTGTCCTGCCGCCACTGTTCCGGGGTCTGGTGGTACAAACGGATCAACTGGAAGACCGGAACGTCCAGGGCCGTGAGGAATATGACATCCTCGGGTCGGGCGAGCAGCCGGCCGGCCAGCAGGTTGAGTACGGCCTCCGGCGCCGCTTCCCGGAAAAAAGGCAGCCAGGGCGCGCGCTGCTCCGGCGGCAGGCCGCTGTCGGCCATGCCCTCGGTAACCACGCACAGCGGCGTCAGGTCGTGGCGTTCCAGGGCGCGGACCACCGCGTCGATCTCGGCATGGTTGCCCTCGGCGATGTGGCCGTAAAAGCACAGCAGCCCCACGAGCGGCCGATCCGGGGATGCGGTTCCGCGGCCGTCCCGCCAGCGGAGATAGTCGGCGGCGGTGGCGAAGAGGTGCGGATGGTCGGGATGGTAGACGCCGACGGTCCGCACCGGTTCGGGCGGGTCGCAGGCGAGGGCGCGGTCAATGGCGGCGGCGAGGAAGCGGATGCCGTTGCAGTAGTTGTCCGCCGAGATCCGCGCCAGATAGTGCTCGAATCGCGTGGCCTGCGCCGGCGAAAAGGTGGTGAAGCCGGGCGGGATCTCCTGGCCCAGACCGATGCGGTGGGCCGTCTTCCGAGCCGCGGCCAGGAGTTGGTCGTGCAGGGGCAGATCGTGGTACAGGTGCGCGATGCAGATGTCCACGGTGCCGCTTGCCAGGAGGTCGATGGCCTCTTGCCCCGCAGCGAACGGGGAGAAAAAGGTCAGCTCGATCCCGTCGCCGGCAAGCAGGCCGCATGCCCGGGACCAGGTCTGGGCCTGGAACATCTGGCCGTGGAGAAAAACGATCCGCATACCTTTTCCTGAAGCGGCCCGGTGGAGCGCACCGGGCCGCCCGTGGTCAGATGACGGCAAACCGCATCGCTTTATTGCAGATGGGCCATGGCCGTCTTCAGCTGCGCCACCCACATGTCGGCGATGGCGTCGAACTCGGCCAGGCCCTTCATCACCGGCACGCTCTCGATGCCCGCCTTGGTCAGCTGGCTTTTCCAGGAATCCGGCTCGTCGCCGGCCATGTCGTTCATGGCGTGGTCGCCGGCCACGGTCATGAAGGGGATGAGGTAGGCCTTCTTGATTTTCTTCTGCACCAGCATCTCCTTGATCTCGTCAAAGGAGGGCGAGCCCTCGACCGTGCCCACGAACACGTTGGGGTCCATTTTCTGGGCCTTGTACATCAGGGCGCTGTAGATGGCGTCGCTGGGATGGTGGGTGCCGTGGCCCATGAGCACCACCGCCTCGTTCGCCTGCCGCGCCTTGGGCACGACCCGGGCCATGACCTCCTTCAGGGCCTTGTCCATGGTCTCGTCGCTGACCAACAGCGGCGACGACACCACCACCTTGTCGATGCCGCCGCTCATCTGGCCGAACAGGCGGGCATTGTCGTAGAGTTCGTGGAATTCGGCGCCTGGAATCATGTGCAGCGACTGCACCGCCACTTTGGTGTAGCCGTCGTCCATCAGCCGGGCCAGGGCCACCTCCGGCGAATCGATATGGGTGCCTTCCTTCTCCAGTTTCTTGCGGATGATCTTGGAGGTGTAGGCCCAGCGCACTTCGGTCTTGGGAAAGGCCGCCTTGACCCGCTGCTCGACGGTGCGGAAGGCCGACTGGGCGCTGTCCACGCTGGTGCCGAAGGTGACCAGCAGGATGGCCGGTCCCTTGTCCTCCTTGGCCGGATGCCCCGCGGCCACGCACCACCGGGCCTGGAGGCCGGCAAGCAGAACGGCCGCGCAGGCCAGTATCATCCATTGTTTTTTCATCAGGTTACGCCACATACGAATTTCTCCTTTCAAGGGTTGGGGTTGGGAAAAGCCATGGCTGCACCGGCCATGGCGGGTTTACGAAATTGATTGGGGCGGCGACGGCACCCCGCCCTGGCCGCCCGTCGGGCGGGTTTGCAGCAGGGTCGCATAATCGATGCGATCCTGAAACCGCTTGGTGCGGGTAAGGGTGGTGTCCACCACAAGGCGGCAGTGTTCGCCGGGTGCGGCCAGCACCTCTTCCCAGCGCCGATGTCCCTGGGGCGGCAGCCAGATGCCCGCGCCCTCCGGGGAACACACGGCCACCGCCGCCTGCTCGATGGTGCGGGCGCCGCCCAGCAACCGCACAGTCTCGTCGAACAGCCGACTGAAGATGACGACCAGGTCGGCACCCTCCTTGGCGCAGGCCAGCACCATTTCGGGATGACGGAGCGCGTTGTGGGGCAGCAGGCGCACCCGCGCCGGGCCGCAGTCGCGGGCCGGAAAAGGCTCTTCTTTTTCGCCGGCCGGAGTATCCCAGGTCCAGGCAGCGGCTTCCTCGCCGCCGTCGAACCAATGGGCGATCGCGCCGGAGGCGGCAGTGCGGACGAGCGCCGCTTTCTGGCCGGTGGCGGCGCATTGGCGACGCAGATCGTCCAGCTCCGCCTCGCTGTAATCGCGGGCGGGCAGGATGTGGAGCCGGTCGGTGCCGTCCCCGGTTGCCTTGAGCGCGGCCAAGATCGTCGCCAGGTCCGCCTGCGGGCCGGGACAATGGCAGCAGACCTGCAACCGGCCCGGCTGCGGCAGTTGCAGGAACGGGGTCAGGTCGCCGATCCCGGTCAGGTTGAGGTAACAGGACCGCGCTAACGCCCCTGGCCGCGTTGCCAGCCGCTTGAGCCGCTGCCCCGATTTGAGCAGGCCGTCGTCGTTTAAGGGCAGGTTGATCCGCATCAGCTTCGAGGTCCGTGCCCGTTTCTCCAGCAGCAGGGTGCCGTGCGGGCTGATGAGCGCCGAGGGCGCCTGGCGGCAGTCCATGACCGCGTCCAGGCCGGTCCGGTTGCAGGCCGCCACGAACAGGCCGTTTTCCAAAGCCCTGGCCCGCCAGATCTCCAGGGGATCGAGTCCGGTGGGCGGCCAGTTGGCGACCACCAGCAGGAGGTTCGCGCCGCGCAGGGCCGTGACCCGCGGCATCAGGCTGTGGTAGGAGTCGGAGCAGATGAGCACCCCGATCCGGCCCCAGGGCGTGGTAAAGGTGTTGTCCTGGCCGGGATCGCCGGGGCAGGCCCAGCGGAATTCGGCGTTGATCTTCCGGTAACGGCAGACCACCTCGCCCTCCGGCCCCAGGACAAAGGCGCTGTTGAACAGCATGCCGGTGCGCGGCTCCCGCTCGGCCAGACCGACGCAGACGTAGTAGCCGAAGGTCCGGCACAATTCGGCCAGGCCGCTCAGGGTCGGGCCGTCGGCGGTTTCGGCGTACGGCTCCATGTCTCGGATGTCGGCGAAGGAATAGCCGGAGAGGGCGAGTTCCGGCGCGACCACTAGCTGCGCCTTCTTTTCCCCGGCCTCCCGGCACAGGGCCAGCAGGTGCTGCCGGTTGCGCTCCGGCTGTTTGTGCGCCACGGCCAGATGGACGAGGGCCAGTTTCAGGGACGGCATGCTTCCCTCCGGGCAAAGGCGTCGACGGGCAGGAGCACCGGTTGTTCGTTCATGCTGTCTTCCTCCAGACAGACGCGGGCCAGGGTTTGGTAGAGATCGCAGGCCAGGAAGCGCGCCGGCACGGGGTTGTAGAAGAGCCGGCTCGGGCATTCGTTGGGGCAGCGGTGCTCCAGGGGACAGGCGGCGCAGTCCCGCCGCTCGGTGGCGAGCGCCGGCGCGGGCAGGGCGGTGCGGGCGGGCGCGTCGATATCCAGGGCGAATCGTTCGTCGCCCAGCGTCTGGCCGCAGGGAAAGCAGCGACCATCCGGGTGCACGGCCAGGCTCGTTCCGGTCGCGGCCTGGCAGAACGAACGGGCCGGCCGTTCGGGACGGGCCAGCATGCGTCGCACCAGATCCCATTCCCGCAGGTGCAGCGGCACCTCCCGTTGCCGATTGATGGCGGTCAGGCTCCTGACCAGCGCCTCGATCCCGCGGATGAGCGAGCCGGATTCGGCGGGACAGGGACCGTCGGCCTGCGCCAGGGTGTTTCCCTTCATGACCAGCAGGTCGAGGCCCATGCCCCTGGCCTGGCGGAAGGCCGCCAGCAGCCAGGCCAGCCGGTCCAGTTGCCCGACGTTGCGGTCGCAGACCACCGTGGTCACCCGGAAGGGGATCTGTTCCGCTTCGAGCAGCATCAGGCCGCGCAGGGTTTCCGCAGCCCGGCCGCGCAGGCCTTCCTGCATCCGGGGCGAGCCGTCGAGGCTGACGCCCACCTGGAGACGGAACCGCCTGATCAGATCGACGATCTCCGGGCGCAGGCGGGTGGCGTTGGTCTGCACGGCCATGGTCCAGGGGCGCGCCAGTTGCTCGGCCCGTTCGCCGGCCGCCTCGATCAGGTGCGGCACCAGGCAGGGTTCGCCGCCGGTCAGTTGAATGTGCAAGGGACCGGTGCCGGACCCGGCGAGAGCAAAGGCCCTGTCCAGGGTGGCTCTGTCCATGTCCCGCCGCGCCGCCGGCATGCCGTGGTAGCAATAGCGGCATTGCAGGTTGCAGCGGGTGGTCAGCGCCAGGATCAGGTAATTGATCTGGCCGGGAATGGGTGGCTGTCGTGCGAGCGCCGCCATCAGAATTCGATTCCTTTTTGGGCCTTGACCCCGCTTTTCAGGGGATGCTTGAGCATGCGTACCTCGGTAACCAGGTCGGCGGCGGCGAGCAGCGGTTCCGGGGCGTACCGGCCGGTGATCACCACGTGCTGGCCCGGATTGCGGCCGGCGAGAAAGGCCAGGCAGGGATCGAGGTCGAGCATGCCATAATGGAGCAGGTAGGTGAACTCGTCGAGCACCACTGTATGATAGTTCCCCGAATCGATGGCCTGGCGGGCGAAGGCCCAGGCTTCTTGCGCCAGGCGCGTGTCCTCCGCCAGGTCGGCAGATTTCCGGGTGAATCCCTTGCCCATGACGTGGAAGTCGATCAGGCCGGCGAACCGTTTGACCGCCTCCATCTCGCCGTAGCGCCAGCTTCCCTTGATGAACTGGATGAAACAGGTTTTCAGGCCGTGGCCCGCGGCCCGCATGGCCATGCCCAGGGCGGCGGTGGTCTTGCCCTTGCCCTCGCCGGTGTAGACGATCAACAGTCCCTTGGTCATAATTGGTGCCTGTCTTTTTTCCGGCAACCGGGCAATGACGCGCCGGTTGCCGGAAGGTTGCGGGTGCCTAGAAATGCAGCTTCATGCCGCCGTATACGGCAAAGCCTGGCATGCAATAGGCGGATTCCGTGTAGTCCTTGTCGAACAGGTTGTCGATGCGGGCAAAAAGATCGATATTCTGGAGTGCCTTGTAGGTGGCAGCCAGGTTCACAGTGGTCGAGTCGCTCTCCTCCCAGCGAACCTTGTTGTAGCTCGGGTCGTAAAGCGGAACAATCTTCTCGTCCTGCCATTTGACATCCACAGCCAGGGTCAACTTGTCTATGGGGTAGAAGGTGACGACGAAATCGACCTTGTTTCTGGGCAGATATTCCTTGCGGGTCCAGTCAGTGGCGCTTTGGTCGGCCTTGTAGCGGGAATCGATGTAAGTGTAGGCCAGATCGAACCGGACCAGTTTCCAGGGCTGCAAGCGGACATAGGTTTCCACGCCTGAATTTTCCCCCTCCGATGCGTTCTCGTAGCGGTAATTCAGGTTGTCGAAAATAATCATGTCATCGAACTTCGTCTTGAAGTAGGTCGCGCCCAGCCGCACCTTGCCGTCGGCAAAGGACTGGTCGACTCCCAACTCGTAGCCGATGCTTTCCTCGGGTTGCAGGTCCGGATTGCCCACGGTGACCAGCGTGCCGCCCGAGAGATAGCCGCCGTAAATCTCGTACAATCCGGGAGTGCGGTAGCCGGTGCCCACATGGGCGTGCACCTTGGTGTCGGTGGCCTTGACCAGATAGGCGACGGAGGTCTCCCAGACCGCCTCGCTGTCGAATTGTTCGTGGTCGTTGTACCGTCCGCCTAGGTTGATGAACAGGCTGCGCTCCAACAGGGCGAGCTGGGCCTGGGCAAAGGCGTCCTTACTGTTCCACGACTCGTCGAAATTGGCTGTGGTGTAATCGCCGGCATACTTGTTTTTCGGTTCCCGGCCTTCGTAGTCCGATTGCTCGTAATCGGCGCCGAGGTTCAGGGTCAGCCACTCGCTCATATGCAGGTTGTGCTGCATTTCCACATACTTCGTTTCCCCGTCGTAGTTGGATTGGTCGCCATTGGTCTGGGACCAGAAGTAATGCCGTTCGGTGGCGCCCTGCGAGCCCTTGAGGGAGAAATCCCACAGCGAGGAGATCGTCTGCGTCCAGTTCAGGCCCACCTGGTACATCTGGCCCTCGCGGTGCTGATCCGCATAGGCCTGGTTTTTCACCAGATTGCCATTGCTGTCCAGGGCAGGCGTACTGCCCAGGGCCAGGTCGGTATCCGCAAAAATGCCGCTGAATTCCAGCGTGGTCTTGTCGGTCGGTTTCACGCCCGCCCCGAAGGTCGCGCCGGTGTTGTCGTACCAGTATCCGTTCGGGCCGCCGTAGTTTTCGCCGTCGGTGGTGATATACATCGGGTTGAAATCGACATAATATTTATCCTGCCCGTAGGCGACCCGGCCATTGGTGATATAGCTGCGGTTCGGCCCGAATTCGTTGCGCCATTCCGCCGACAGCCCGGATTGCCATTTCCTGGGGATGATGTTGATCACCCCGCCCATGGCCTGGGAGCCGTACAGGGTGCTGTTGGTTCCCTTGAGGATTTCCACCCGGTCCAGGTTGGAGCCACCAAACATGTCCTCGATGAAATACTGCATGGTGGTCTGCGTGTCGGCGGCGTCGCGCAGGGGCATGCCGTTGTACTGGTACTGGGTGTATTGCGACCCCGCGCCCCGGATGCTGATATTTGAAAATTGCCCCAGGCCGCCGTTGGTCCGGAAAAAGATCCCCGGTTCGTTGTCCAGCAATTCAGGCAGAAAATACTGCTGGAGTTCCTCGCGGTCCGCGCTGTCGACTATGTCGATGCTTTTGGTGGTTTCCTGCAGCCGTGTTTCCGTCCGCGAGGCCGTCACCACGATGTCCTCGGCCTTTTGCACGAGTGGGCTCTGTTCCTCGGCCGCCGCCGGCACGGCCAGCAACGGCACCAGCGCCAGAGCATACACCAATCGATCGATCTTCACCTGCTTCGTCGGGTCCATCTTTTCCTCCTTTTTTTGTTGATCCGGTTCGGTTGCGTGGAAGAAGCAGGACACGATTCATGCAGCGAAGGGCAAGCGGTTCGCCCGCTTGCCTTCTTCTCCGTACATTTCTGCGCGTCACTGCATCCTCGACAGTTTTCGGCACAGCATCGGCAACCGGCAGGTCTTCTGACTTTCCCCCCGTATCGAGGCCTTCCCATGGCCCTGGGCCACAGTGGCGTCGTCTCGATGCGGTTCCCCGGCCGACTCGGCCGGGGCGGGGATCACAGCGGCGGGACCGTTCCCGTTTCGCACGGGATTCCCTTGTCCGCCCCGGATGGATGTCCGGGGCGACCGGCTGCCTGAAAATGGGTGTTTATCGCTTGATGTCGGCGGTTTCCTCCCTGGTTTCGCCGTTGGTCGGACACTGGTCGCCCGCGGCGCCGGCAGAGTCAACGGTCCGCCATTTGTCGGCAAAGCCCAGCGCCAGGGCGCGGCAGGCCAGGGCGACGAAGGCGGGGTTGCCGGTTTCCGTCCGGGTCGGCGCCACAAGCCGGCGGTAGTCGTCCAGCCGTCCGTAATCGCCGCTGACCGCGCAGGCCGCCTGGGCGGCATAGGCGGCCATGATCTCGCTCCAGCAGGTCTGCGGCAGCACGCCCCAGGCCATCTTGTCCCTGAGATGCACCAGGGCGGCGATGGCGGCGACGGTGGGCGGATCGCGCTCGATGGCATGGAAATTACTCCGCAGAAGGTCCGCCTGGGCGGCATCGAGATGGGCGCAGATGGCGTCCTGCAGGGCCGCCCGGTTCAGGCCGAAGCGCTCCAGATGGATCTTGGCCGAGCACTGCCCGGCCGGGGTCAGGTGGTTCTGCCGGGCGAGCGTGCCCTTGATCGCCTCGTACACCGCCAGACCGATCAGTTCGCCCAGCTTGGCGTGCTTGCCGGCACTGGTCAGCGGCGGCTCGTCGCTTGCCAGGGCCGCCACCCCGATCTGGTCGGTACCGGTGCCGGTGGCCAGGCCGTCGGAATAACGGGAATTGACCGCCAGTTCCTGGAGCACGGCGGTCTTGGCCTCGGTGGCGGTGACGATGCAGCGGGTCAGCGCGCCGGGAATCAGCGGCTTGCCGATGAACAGCATGGTGTTGATGGTACCCGGTCCGGGCAGGGCGGTGGCCGGCGGCAGCCGCTCGAAGCCCTCGGCGGTCTCCACCACCGAGGCCGGATCGCCGACCCGACCGGCATTGCCCTCGACCCCGCCGGTGCAGACCGCGACCACGGTGAGGTCGCGGAAGCTGTGCACCGCGATGCAGGCGTTGTGCATGTTGGCGGCGGTGCCCAGGGTGGCGCAGCGGTCGGCGGGCAGGTCGTGGCGTTCGCAGACCGCGCGCCGGTAGGCGGCGGGATCGCGGGTGGCCATGGGCGGCAGGCGGTGGCAGTGGCCGGCCGGTTCGCAGCTCTGGTGGTTGTAGAGATAGTCGAGGTCGGTGCGCAGCCCGCCGGCCGCCCGGCAGGTGGACAGCACGCTGTGGGGTTTGAGGAAGCGGGCGTAGATGATCTTCTCTTCCCGGTGGATTGCTACGCCGTTGTAGAAGGTGTCGAGGTGCATGTCCGGATCTCCTTGCAAAACGTTCCCTTAGTCCCTGGCCCGGTTGACCGAGTGCAGGGCCAGCCAGAAAAAGGCCAGGCCCACGAGCAGCAGCACCAGATAGTCGATCCCTGCCACCGGGCGGCCCAGGCTGCTGGCCCGGATGGCGTTGGAAGCGTGGGTCAGCGGCAGGCAGTGCAGAGCCGCCTGGACCCAGGCCGGCAGCTTGTCCACCGGAAAAAAGGTGCCGCCCAGGAAGGCCATGGGCGTGATGATGAAGCTGGTCAGCAGGCTCTGGTCGGCGTGCGACTTGACCAGCATGGCCATGGCCACCGCCAGCGAGGCGAACACAAAACAGTTGAGCAGCACGGCCAGCCAGAAGAGCGGGCCGTAGTGGAGCACCACCCCGAAGGGCAGGGCCAGCAGCAGGATCACCCCCACCCCCAGGAGCGCCCTGGTCATGCCGGCCAGGGTCTCGCCGGCGACATAGGCCAGGTTGCCGATGGGCGCGGCCTGGAACTCCTCGAAGATGTTCCAGTAGAAGCGGGCCACGTTGATGTCGGTGGCGATGGCGAAGGCCTGGGTCATGCTGGCCATGGCCACCAGGCCGGGAAGGAGGAAATGCAGGTAGGACTGCTCGCCGAAGCGGATCAGGTCGCCCATGGCGTAGCCGAAGGTGACCAGGTACAAAAGCGGCGACACCGCCATGCCCGCCAGCTGGCGCTTGAGCCGGCATTTGAGGATGAGCATCTCGCGGAGATAGACAGCGATAAATCCGTGCATCACGATACCTTCTTGCCGGTGAGGCTCAAAAATGCGTCCTCGAGGTTGACCCGCCGCAGGGTGAAGCCGCAGTCCTGGCTGGCGGAGTAGGAGGTGGCCTCCTCGCGGGTGGCGAAATAGCGGGTCTCCATGGCCTCGCCGTTGATCCGGTCGATGGCCCAGGCGCCGAGCCGGGCCATCAGGTCCTGCGGCCGGTCCAGGGCCACGATCCGGCCCTGGTCGAGAAAGGCGACCCGGCCGGCCAGGAATTCGGCCTCCTCGATGTAGTGGGTGGTGAGGAAAATGGTGGCGCCGTCCTGCTGCACCCGCTTGATCAGCGCCCAGATGCGGCGACGGATGGCCGGGTCCAGGCCGACGGTCGGCTCGTCGAGAAAGAGGAGCCTGGGTTCGTGCATCAGGGCCCGGGCGATCATCAGCCGCCGCTTGAGGCCGCCGGAGAGCTGCTTGACCGGCTGGTCGATGCGGTCGGCCATCTCGACATAATCGAGCAGCTCGGCGGTGCGCGCCCGCCGCCGGTCGGGTTCCATGCCGAACAGGCGGCCGTGGATGTCCAGGTTCTGCCGCACGGTCAGCTCGCTGTCCAGGTTGACGTGCTGGGGCACCAGGCCGCACTGGCGCTTGGCGGCCTGGGGTTCGAGGGTGATGTCGTGGCCGCCGATCGCCGCCCTGCCGCCGCCGATCCGGGTCAGGCCGGTGAGGATGCGGATGGTGGTGGTCTTGCCGGCGCCATTGGGCCCGAGAAAGGCGAACAGCTCGCCCTGGGCGACACGGAGGTCGATGCCGTCCACCGCCCGCACGGCGCCGTAGGATTTTTGCAGTTGGTCGATTTCGATCATGGTTGCCCTTCCAGGGGTTGGTGTCGGCAAGCGGTCATCGGGGAGGGCCTAAAACCGGAACGTCATGCCTATTTCGAAATACTGCCCCAGCCGGGGATAGTATTCGTTGGCGAACAGGCCGTTGCGGGCGATGTCGCCCGCGCTGGCATAGAGTTCGCCGGTGGAGTTGTAGACCGATTCGATGTCCTCGTCGAAGATGTTGTTGGCCAAAAACCACAGCGACCAGTTGTCCCGCTCGTAGCGGATGCCCAGGTCCACGGTCTGGCGTTGGCCGTATTCGATGCGGTTGAGGTAGTCGACGTAATAGGAGCCGGTGACGTTCAGGTCCACGTTGCAGCGGAGGTGCTCCATGGGAAAGAGGTCGATGCCGACCGTGTACTTGTACTTGGGCACGTGGTTGAGCTGGTAGCCGTCCAGGTCCCGGAATGCCTGGCTGGTCGGCGTGTCCCAGGTGTAGACCCGTTCCCGGCCGCTGGTCCACTCGGCCTCCATGTAGGTGCCGGACAGCCGGTAGCCCAGGATCTCGGTGAGCAGGCCGTTCATCTCCAGCTCGATGCCCTTGTGCTCGGAATCGCCGGTGTTCTTGTAGCCGGCGTAGGACTTGCTGGAATCGTAGAACAGGGCGAACTTGTCCTTGTAGTCGATGTAGAACAGGGAGGCGTTGAGGTTAGCCCATTTGGCGAATCGCTGCTTGTGGCCGATTTCATAGGTCAGGCTTTCCTCCGGTTTCAGGTCCTCGGGCAGGTTTTCCGGATTCATGCCCGACATGGCCGCCTCGTAATAATAGGGCGCCGGATACCAGTAGGAGGTGCCCACCGTGATATAGGTGGTGGCGTCGTCGCACCAGTGGTAAGCCGGGGAAACGGACCAGGGGTACTTGTCGTGGGTGAGGTCGACCCGGGCGCCGTTGCGGTTGGCCACCTTGTAGCGGACCTCGTCGCGGCGGATGCCCAGGTTGAGTTCGATGCGCTCGCCGAAAAAGAACTGGTTCTGGAAAAAGAGGCCGTACTTCTTCTGGTCGAAATCCATGTCCGCCGCACGCTTGCCGCTGATATGGCTGGCGCTGGCGGGGTTGAGCGCGTAGGTGCGGGTGTTGTCGAAGGTGGTCAGTTCCATGTCGGCGCCCAGGGTGGGCGTGTAGCGGACTGCGCCGCCGCCCAGGTGCAGGCCGCCGGAAAGATTCAGCTTGTACCGGTCCTGGTCCCGGTCTTCCTCGTAGACGCTGTTGGGGCTCGAATAGATCTGGTAGCGGGAATCGTAGAATTCGTCGAAATGGGTGAAGGCCGCCAGGGCATTGACAAAGCTGTCCGCATCCTTGCGGCGGTAATTCAGGGCGGCGCTGGAGGACTGCTGTTCGGACTCGTTGTAGGAAACCAGGGCGCCGCCCGGCGCCTGCCGGAATTCGTCGGCCCGGCGGTCCGTATCCAGGGCATAGCGGTTCTTGCCCCGGGTGGTGTCGTAGGTGTTGTCGGTGTAGCCCAGGTTGAGGCCCAGCCGGCTGTGGCTGTCGATGCTGTAGCCCCCCTTCAGGCTGAGGTTGCCGCGGGTCTGTTCGTCGTGGAGATAGCCGTCGGTGTTGTAGAAGGAACCATTGGCGAAATAATCCCAGGCCCCCTGGCCGCCGCTGACGGTGGCCGTGGTGTTGGTGGTGTTCCAGGAACCGTAGGAGGTCCCGATTTCGGCGGTGGGCGGTTGGTCCTTCTTGCCGGATTTGGTGACGATGTTGATGACCCCGCGGGCCGAGTCCGATCCGAAGACCGTGGTGCCGGGGGAGCGAAGGACCTCGATCCGCTCGATGTTCGCCACCGGAATGGTCTCGTAATTGTTGTAGCCGGATTTGCCCAGATCCTGGGGCACCCCGTCCAGGAGCACCAGCGGGCCGTCCGAACTGGAGGAGCGCGTGCCCCGGATGCTCAGGTAGTACTTGGAGGCGCCGTCGTCAAAGACCCCCGGCACCCGGACCAGGGCATCGCCGATGTTTTTCACGCCCATGGTTTCCAGGTCCCGGGCCGTGATCACCGAGATGGAGGCGGGCGTGTCCACCATTTTCACGTCGCGGGTGGCCGCGACCACCATGTCGTCCAGTTTGACCTCTTCGTTGACCGCGGCCTCTTCGGCCTGGCCGTCCCCAGGGCCGAACAGCGCCGGCACGCAGAAGACGATGCCGGCACACAGTGTTCGCGCCATTCGTTGCATGATTCCCTCCCTCCCGTATAAATTTGATACAATTCAGTAAAAACAAGCAAGTGTCAGTTGGCTTTGGCTGAGGCCCTGGCGCGCAGGGCCTGGACATTGTCGGCGATCTCCATCAGCGGCTGCCGCCGCACCCGGTGCGGCAGGACCAGTTCGGCCGCGGTGCGGATATCGTCGGCCGCCACCTCGGTGCGGCCGTCCAGGGCGGCCAGGGTTTTGGCGGTCTTGAGCATGATGATGTCGCCGCGATGGCCGTCCACGCCGACCTCCAGGCAGGTGCGGGCGATCTCGAACAGCAGCGGCCGTTCGACCCGCACCTCGGGATAGAGGGAGCGGGCGATGAGCAGCCGGTCGGCCAGGGCGGCGGACTCGGCCTGCCAGCGGGCGGCGAAGGCCTCCGCGTCCAGGTCGAAGGCGGCCCGACGTTCCATGATCGCCACCCGATCCTCGGTGGTGCGGATGCCCTCGATGGTGACGCAGAGGCCGAAGCGGTCGAGCAGTTGCGGCCGCAGGTCGCCCTCCTCGGGATTCATGGTGCCCACCAGGGTGAAGCGCGCCGGGTGGGAAAAGGAGACCCCCTCGCGCTCGATGGTGTTGACACCCATGGCCGCTGAATCGAGCAGCACGTCGACCACGTGGTCGTCGAGCAGGTTGACCTCGTCGACATAGAGGATGTTGCGGTGCGCCTGGGCCAGGATGCCGGGCTCGACCCGTTTTTCCCCCTTTTTCAGGGCGTGTTCGAGATCGAGCGTGCCCACCACCCGGTCCTCGGTGGCGCCGACGGGCAGCTCCACCACCCGCACCTTGCGCATCACCACCTCCGGCCTGTCCGCCCCGGCCGCCTCGCCCCGCACCGTGTGGCGGATTTCCTGGTAGATCTCGAACTCCTCGTTGGGATCGAGCTGATAGGGATCGTCGCGGAACACCGGGATCTCGGGGAGGATATCGGCCAGGGCGCGAACCGCCGTGGATTTGGCGGTGCCCTTCTCGCCGCGGATCAGCACCCCGGAAAGCCCAGGATTGACGACGTTGAGCATCAGGGCCAGTTTCATGGTGTCCTGGCCGACCAGGGCGGTGAAGGGGTAGATGGGGCGGGTGTTCATGGGTGCTGTCCTCGCACGATGTCGACCAGGGCCTGGGCCCGGAGATCGTCTATTTTGAAGTATTGGGCCGTCATGGCCCCGGCCAGCCGCCGGGCCAGGCCGAAGGTGACCAGGCCGGCCTCCTCGGTGTCGACCACGATGGTGCGGATGCGCCTGTCCTGCGCCAGGGCGCCGGCCAGGCGGAGCGATTCCTCCACCGGCTTGCCCTCGCCCAGGGCCACATTGCATTTGCCGTCGGTGATGAAGATGACGATCGGCTGGGCCGTGGGGTTCTTGATCAGGTAGTTGCGCACCTGCTCGTGGGTCCTGACCAGGCCGGCCGAAAGCGGCGTGCGGCCGCCCACCGGCATCTCGGCCAAAAGCCGCCCGGCCAGGTCCACCGAGGTGGTGGGCGGCAGGTTGACCGTGGCCTCCTGCCTGCGGAAGGTGATCATCGCCACCCGGTCGCGTTTCTGGTAGGCGTCGAGCAGAAGCGACATGACCGCGCCCTTGGAGGCGGCCATGCGGCCGCGCGCCCCCATGGAGCCGCTGGCGTCGACCACGAAGAGCAGCAGGTTGCCGATCCGCTTCTCGCGGATCTTGGTGCGCAGGTCCTGCTCGCGCAGGTGCACGGCCAGGCCGTCGGCGCTGCCGGCGCGCTGCCGCTGGAAGGGCGCGGCGGCCCGCAGGGTGGCGTCCAGGGCGAGATCGTCGCTCGGACGCAGGGCGCTTTTCACGTACCGGCCCTTTTTCTGGGCGATCCGGCTGCGGGATCGGCGGCCCGAGCCCCGCCGCACCACCCGGTCCTTGACCGCGCTCAGCGGCTTGACCTTGAAGGTGGCCCCGATCTCGAAGAACTCGTCCTCGCGGCCGGCGGGCGCGGGCTGCTGCCCGTTCTCCTCTTCGTCCTGCCGGCCCTCCGGTTCCTGCCGGTCGCCGGTCTCCGGCGGCTCGGCGGCGGGCGGCGGCTGGTTCCCGGCTTCCTGCGGCGCCGGCTCTTCCGGTTGCTGGCCGCTCTGCTGCTCCCGGTTCTCCTCGGGCGGGGTGTCGTCCGACTGCTCATCGGGCGGTTGCTCGTCCGGCGGCGGCGGTGGCGGCGGTTGGGCGTCGCGCCGCCGGTGCAGCAGCACCATCGGCGCCACGATGCGGATATGGTCGACGCTGACCTCGGCCCTGCCCTCGAAGGCGGCCAGGGCGCGGGCGGCCTGCTCCATCACCAGGTCGGCGCGGTGGCCGGCGACGTTGCTTTCCCGGCAGAGCTCGCCGATGAAGCCGCGCAGATGGGCGGCGACGTGCACCCTGGGCAGGAAGGCGCGGGCTTGGGCGAGGCGGTGGGCGAGCCGGTCGCTCTCCTCTTGGTAGCCGGCGAGAAAAGCGGCCGGGTCGCGGTCGAAGGCCTCGCGCCGTTCCATCAGGGTGACCCGCTCCTCGGGATCGCTGCTGCCGGCGATCTCCAGGCAGAGGCCGAAGCGGTCGAGCAACTGGGGCCGCAGTTCGCCCTCCTCGGGGTTCATGGTTCCCACCAGGATGCAGCGGGCCGGATGCCGGTACGAAATCCCCTCGCGCTCGATCCGGTTCTCGCCGCTGGCGGCGGCATCGAGGATGAGATCGACGATGTGGTCGTCCAGGAGATTGACCTCGTCGACATAGAGCAGGCCGCGATGGGCGGCGGCCAGCAGTCCGGGGGCGAAGACCACCTGGCCGGTCCTGAGCGAGCGCGGAAAATCGATGCCGCCGGCCACCCGGTCCTCGGTGGCGTTCAGGGGCAGCTCGACCAGGCGCGCCCGCCGGCTATCGGTTTCGAGATCGGGAAAGCGGCGCCGGCATTCGGGGCAGCGGTCCTCGTCCGGTTCAGGCGAGCAGGCGTTGGCGCAGCCGCGCACCACGAGGATCTCCGGCAAGAGCGCCGCCAAGGCCCGGACCATGGTCGACTTGGCCGTGCCCTTCTCGCCCCGGAGCAGGATGCCGCCCACGGCCGGATTGATGGCGGCGAGCAGCAGCCCCTGTTGCAGTTGTTCCTGGCCGACCACCGCGGCCAGCGGATACACCGTGCGTTCCATGCGCGCTCCTACAGTTTCCAGCTCATGCCGGCCAACCAGGTCAGGGGCGGGGCGAGCAGGCCGTCGGCATAGGAGTATGCGGTGTCGGCCAGGTTGTCGATTTCGGCAAAGAGCGCCCAGCGGCGGTCCAGGCGGTATTCGGCCCGCATGTCGGCGAGAGCGTATCCGGGCGTGCTTTTGCTGTTGTCGCGGTACAGGTAGGCCTTCGAGACATATTTGCCGGAAAGGACGATCATCAGGTTCTCGGTGGCCTGCCAGGAACAGTCCAGGGTGGCGCGGTGCTTGCTCTTGGCCGTGACATAGAGGCCGGTTTCCTCGTCGACGGCTTTCAGGTAGGTGTAGCCGGCGCGGATGCCGAGGTTGTCCGCGGCCCGCCAGTTGACGGCCAGATCGCCCCCCCGGTAGGTCACTTCCCCCAGGTTCTCGTATTGCCCCACGCCGTCGGTGCCGGTGATGTAGCTGATGCGGTCGCTGAGCCGGTTGTAGAAAACCGAGGCCCGCAGCGACAGCCGCTCGATGGGCGTGTAGGTGGCGGCCAGGCTGTAGTTGTCGGCGGTTTCCATGTCCAGGTTCGGGTTGGGCCGGGTGGAGCTGGTGCGGTTGTAGCGCTGGTGGAAGCTGGGGGTATTGTTGCTGCCGCTGTAGGAGAGGGTGGCGCCCCAGTGTTCCCGCTGATAGGCGAGCTTGATTTCCGGGTTGAGGGCATCGTCGAAAGCGGTGTTGCAGTTGGCGCGCAATCCGGCGGTCAGGGTCCAGGGGCTGGTGCCCCGATTGAGGTTCTGGCTGGCGAAAAGCGAAAAGGTCTCTTCGCTTTTGCCGGCAAAGGTGTCGCTGCTGGCTTCGGCCAGCCGGTAGCCCAGGCCATACTCCATCGTGCCGAAACCGCCGGTGGCAAAGGAGGATGTGAGCGTTTCGCCGAGTTCGTTCACCCGCAGGCGCTGGTCGAGATTCTTGCTGACATCGGTGTTGTGATTCTCGCCGCTGTTGAACGAGGTGGCGCTGGTGAAGCCCAGGGCTTTTGCCTGGGCGGCCAGGACCGTGGTCTCGCTGGTTTTGCGGGAATGGGGCGTCGGAAAATCCGGCAGGCCGCTGAGCCCCTGATCCTCGTGGATGAAATCGGCGCTGACCTGCACCGAGCGCTCGTCATCGACGGCATAGGCCAGTCTGACCCCGCCCTGATGCCGGACATCGTCGTTGTTGACGGTATACCCCTGGGTCGTTTCCGCCTCGCCGCCGGCCTCCGCCGTCCAGCGGCCGGAGCGCCCCTGCACCGAGGCCTGGCCGTAGCCGGTCTCCAGGTTGCCGCCGTAGGCCTTGGCGCTGGCGCTGATTTCGCGGACGGCGCGGCTGGTGATGAGAATCACGCCGCCGCTGGCGTCCTGGCCGTAGCGGACGCCGCCCTTGCCGCGCAGGATCTCGATGCGTTCGACCTGGTCGGGATCGACGACGCTGAGATTCACCGCCCCGTAGCTGGAGGTCGGGTCGTTCAGGGGCCGGCCGTCGAGCAACACCTTCACCTTGTACGAACCATGGATGCCCACCGAGGAATCGCCCGCCTCGACGCCGGGGATGTGGTTGAGCACATCGGCGATCTTGCGGGCCTTCATGCGGGCGATCTCCTCGGCGGTGACGACGACCACGCCGTTTTCCTCGGTCGCGCCGAAAGCGGCGGGAGCGATCGTGGCGGCAGCGGGCACGGAAAGCGCCAGACCCAGCAGGAGATGCAGGGGGATGGGGATTGTCCGTCTCACTTCAATTCCGGGTACACACTGCTTTTTTCCGCCTCTGCGGGGCACCCTTGCCCCGGGGCGGGAGAGGGGCCGGGGAGGTGGGCAGGCCCGCCGCCCTCATTCGCTCCATTCCTCGATTTCCCCTTCCATCTCCAGGTAGGCGTTCTGCAACTGCTCCTCCATTGCCGGCTCCGCCTGCCACATGCCCCGGCCGATGGCCTCCAGCAGCTTGTCGAGGATGTTCTGCAGGGCATAGGGGTTGACCGCCTTCATCCACTCCTGCATTTCCGGGTCAAGGGCGTAGGAGCGGGCGATCTTCTCGTACATCCAGTCGTCGATCACCTCGGCGGTGGCGTCCCAGCCCAGGATCACGTCCATCATGTGCGAGATGTCGCCGGCGCCCTTGTAGCCGTGGCGTTTCATGCCCTCCAGCCATTTCGGGTTGACCAGGCGGGAACGGAGCACGTGCTTGGCCTCCTCGAAGGTGGTGCGCATCTTGACCCGCTTGGGGTCGGAACTGTCGCCCATGACCGCGAACGGCAGGCGGCCGCGCACCGTCTTCACCGCCACGATCATGCCGCCGTAGTAGTTGTAGTAGTCGGTGCAGGACATCATGTCGTATTCGCGGGAATCCTCGTTTTTCACGGTCACGTCCATCCGTGCCAGCTGGCGGCGGTAGGCCATGGGCTTCTGCGCGCCGTAGCTGCCGTGGCCGTAGGCATGCGAGGAATAGCGGATATAGTTGTTGCCCAGGTCTTCCTGGGTCTGCCAGTGCTTGGATTCGATCAGTTCCGAGACGCCGGCGCCGTAGGTGCCCGGCGGGCAGCCGAAGACCCGGAAGGTGGCCTCGCGCCAGGCCTCCTCCTCGCTTAAGCCCTCCTGGCGGTATGCCTCCAGGTCGCGGTAGACGTTGCGGCGGAGGAAATTGTCTTCCGGCGGCTCCTCCAGGGCCGCCACCATGCGGGCCGCCTCGTCGATCCGCTCGACCAGGTTGGGAAAGGAGTCGCGGAAAAATCCCGAGATACGCGGAACCACATCGAGCCGCGGCCGCCCCAGTTCGCTCAAGGGGATGACCTCCAGGCCGCAGACGTTGCCGCTGCCCGGCTGCCAGACGGGTTTGAGCCCCATCAGGTAGAAGATTTCGGCGATGTCGTCGCCCCTGGTGCGCATGGTCACGGTGCCGTAGACCAGGATGCCGATGGATTCCGGATAGGCACCGGTTTCCTTGAGATAGCGCTCGATCAGGGCGTCGCCCAGGCGGACGCCCACCTCCCAGGCGGCCGGCGTGGGGATTGTGTTGGGATCGACCGAATAGAAGTTGCGGCCCGTGGGCAGGATGTCGGCCTGGCCCCGGCTGGGCGCGCCCGAGGGGCCGGGACGGACGAACCGGCCGGCGAACCCGGCCAGGGAGGCGTCGATCTCCTCGCTGCACCGCCGGATATTGGGCACCAGCATGCGGGCGATGTAGTCGAGGCTCGCAGCGACATGAGGCCGAGCCGCCGGCGAAAGGCGCGCGGTCAGTTGCGGGATGGCCTCGGCCCGATAGTCTGCCTCGGCCAGTTCCGCCACCAGGGCCAGGGCCTGTTCATGGGCCGCGCGCAGTACCTCGCCGCCGGTGCGGTTGCCGAAGCGGGCCTCGCGCTTGCCCCGGTTGGCGACGACCTCGTCATAGTCGCAGCCCATGGCCGCGACCAGGGATTCGCGCAGCGACGGCACCTCGCCGTTGGCCAGTCGGGTGAGCTGGACCGCGAATTCGGCGAGCCGCCGGCCTTCCGGGGCGCGGCCCAGGACGTGCAGGCCGTCGTTTATCATGGTGTCGCCCAGTTCCTCGACATAGGCGTGCAGTCGTTCGAGGAAACCGTCGAAATCGGCCAGGGCGGCCTGCTCGCCGATCTCCAGGTCCTGGTCCAGTTTCGCGGCAGCGACCGCCGCCCAGACCATGGGCCGGAGAATGTCCATCTTGGCCGGGTCTTCGGCCCGGGCCGCCGCGTATTCCGTGACCAGGGCCTGCACCGTGGCCAGGTCGTCGTAGAGGTCGGCGTTGGTGAAGGCCGGGGGCAGGTGGTCGACGATGCAGCAGTAGGAGCGGCGCTTGGCCTGGGTGCCCTCGCCGGGATCGTTGATGATGTAGGGGTAGATGTTGGGCAGCTCCATGATGGCCAGGTCCGGGTAGCAGGAGCCGGACAGGCCCAGGGCTTTTCCGGGCAGCCATTCCAGCGAGCCGTGCTTGCCGACGTGCATGACCGCATCCGCCTTGAACACGTCGCGGATCCAGCGATACTGCGCCAGATAGTGATGCGGCGGCGACAGGTGCAGGTCGTGCAGCACCTTGTCGATCTGCTCCAGGTAGCCGCGCGGCGGTTGGATGGTGAGAAAGACGTTGCCGTTGATCAGGCCGGCGAAATGCAATTTCTCGTCATGGACGAACAGATCGCCCGGCATCTCGCCCCAGTCGGCGGTCATCTTGGCGCGCACGGCTGGCGGCAGCTCCGCATGCCAGGGCTGATATTGTTCGGCGCCGGCGTGGGCCTCGGCACGGGCGGCCATCTGGTCCATGGGCAACCAGCGCCGGTCGCAGGTCATCTTGTCCAGGAGGGCGTGGGCCAATTCGTCCGGCTCCCCGTAGTCGTGGTCGATCAGGTAGCCCTGCTCTTGCATCCGGGCCAGGAGGGCGGCCACGCTGGCAAAGGAGTCGAGGCCGGCGGCGCAGCCGATGCGGTCGTTGCGCGGCGGATAATGGTGGAAGATGATGGCGATCTTCCGTTCTTCCGGTGGAATGCGGCGCAACCGGCCCCAGTTGAGGGCCAGCCGCACCAGCTTGTCGACCCGCTCGGGAATGGGCCGGTATTTGGCGAGCAGCGCGCCGGTGAGCGGATCGACGGTGTCCTGCTCGCGGGTGGCTACCGGCACGGTAATCAGGGCGCCGTCGAATTCCGGCTGGGCCACGGCATAGGAGACATCCATGGTCGGCAGGCCCTGAACGCTTTCCGACCACTGGGCAAAGGGCGCCGAGCAGGTCATGGCCTGGATCACGGGCACGCCCAGGTCGGGCAGCAGCTCCCTGAACTCCGGCGCCACCAGGGTGAGGGAGAACATCAGCGGGTTGATCAGCACGTCGATGCGCGGTGTGTCGGCGGCCATGAAGTAATGGGCGACCACCCCGTCGGCGGCCCGGTTGCCGCGGCCGGCATCCCTGTAGCGTAGGTGGAACACCGGGATGACGTTGGCCCCGGCCGCCTCGATGGCGCGGATGAGGGCGTCGATGAAGGCGAGATTGTTGTTGACCCAGTAGGTCTGATAAAACCACAGGCCGACGGTGACCTTGGCGGGATCGACTTTTTTCGCCAGATAGTCCTCGATATCGGGCACGCCGTCATAGTCCGGATGGTAGATGCCGTCGTCGGGCAGGGGCTCGGGCGGCCGGCAGGCATGATCCGCGCCGTGCTGGTGATTGTGCAGCAAGACGAGCAGGTGGTAAAAATTGCGGGACCCGCCGAACTGGAGGTAGCGCTTGACCGTATCCCAGAAGGGCGTGCCGAACTCGGTGGACAGCTCCCTCGCCGCCTCGATGGAGTCCTCGTCGCCGCTGGAGGGCTGGATATGGATCAGGGGACCTTGGGATGTTCTTTCCGCCAGGGCCTCCTTGAGCAGGTCGAAGGCCGGGAACGAGGCGCGGCCGCCGTGCAGGGAGACGAGCAGGATGTTGGCGGCGAGCGCCTCGCGGACGAAAACCTCCTGCCGCTTGCGGTCGAAGAGCTGGGTCTGGGTGCGGGCCTGGACCGCGAGCGGGCCGCAGTGCTCGCGGTAGAGCCGGACGCCTTCGGCCAGCGAGGGGATCTCGGCCGCCGTGGCCGAAAAGTAGCACAGGGTCAGGGGGTGCATGGGCTCTCCTCGTCGTGGGCGGGAACGGCATGCCGGGGCGTGAGGGTTTCCAGGGCATCGAGCAGCCGGGCGGCGTCGGCACAGGCCAGGTAGCGCTGGCCGCCGGTCGGACGTAGGCCCGGCGGCAGGTCGCCGCGCAGGCTGAGCACGGTCTTGCCCAGCTCTAGGGCGGCTTGCAGCAGGGCCAGGTTGGCCTCGTTGACCGGGCCCACCGGGAAGCCGCAGTCGACGACCAGGTCGCAGCCGGCCAGCAGTTCTTTCGCCCGGTCGGCGGCCGCGCCGTTGATGTGCTCCATGGGGGCCACGGCGACGCATTCGGCGCCGAGCGAACGGGCGACGAAACAGTCGAGGTCGTTTTCGTGGACCACGCCGGTGGCCAGGGCGAAGCCTCTTTTGGTCAGCATGCGATAGACCAGGGCGCCGCTGCCCATGCCGCCGACCACGAAGGCCCGGCCCCGGTCGCCCGCGCCCCGCAGTTCGATGCCGCCCAGGTGGCGGTTGAACTCGGCCTTGTCGAAGTCGTACAGATCGGTGACCGCCTGCCGGCTGAGCACGGTTTCCGGCGGGCCCCAGGCCGCCAGGCCGCCGTCGCGGATCAGGGCCACCCGGTCGCTGACCTTGGCGGCGACATCGACGTCGTGCAGCGAGGCGATCACCGTGATGCCCTTGGTGCGGCAGAGGTCGCGGAGGATGGCCATCACCTCCACCCGGTGCTTGAGATCGAGGTGGATGGTGGGCTCGTCCAGCAAGAGCACCTGCGGTTCCTGGGCCAGGGCCCGGGCCATCAGCACCTTTTGTTGCTCGCCGTCGCTCAGGTCGGCAAAGGGCCGGTGGGCCAGGTCCAGGGCGTGCACCGCGGCCAGCGACGAGGTGACCGCCACCCGGTCTCCGGAGCCGAGGCGGCCGAGATAGTCGGTGTGGGGATAGCGGCCCAGGGCCACGAACTCGAAGACCGTGAACAGCGGCGGCGCGATCTTGTCGGTGAGGACCACGGCCATGATCCGGGCCAGTTCCAGGGCCGCCAGGCTCTCCAGGGGCCTGCCCTGCACCCTGATCCCGCCGGCCTGGGGGGCAAGATGACGGGAGAGGGTGCGGAGCAGGGTGGTCTTGCCGGCGCCGTTGGGGCCGAGCAGGCTGACGAACTGGCCGCCGTGGCAGGAAAAATCGAGATGGCGCAGGACCGGCCTGTTCCTGTAGCCCACGCCCAGGTCGTGGACCTCGACGACCGGTTGACCGGCAGTGGCGTTCATAGCTTGACCCTCCGTTGCAGCAGCAGGGTGATGACGATGGGGGCGCCGAAGAAGGCGGTGATGGCCGAGAGCGGCAGTTCCACCGGGGCCATGACCGAGCGGGCGATCAGGTCGCAGAGGCTGGCCACCAGGCCGCCCATCAGGCAGGCGCCGGGGATGAGGATGCGGTTGTCCGAGGTGCCGAAGCCGAGTCGGGCCATGTGCGGCACGGCCATGCCGATGAAGGCCACCGGCCCGGCCATGGAGGTGATCATCCCGGCCAGGGCGCAGGCGCAGAGCAGGATCAGCAGGCGGAAGCGGCGGATGTCGACGCCCATGGAGGCCGCGTATTCCTCGCCCAGAAGAAAGGCGTTGAGCGGTTTGCTCTGCAGGTACAGCAGCAGCAGGATGGCGCCGCCGACAATCAGCAGGATGGCGATCTCGTCCCACTTGAAGCCCGAGAAGCTGCCCAATTGCCAGAGAACGAAGCCCTTGATCCTGTCCTTTTCGGCAAAGGCGGTAAGGATGGCGCTGACCGCACCGCACAGATAGCCCATCATCAGGCCGACGATCAACAGCGTCACCCCGCCCTTGACCCGGTTGGCGATGGCCAGCACGATCAGCATCACGCCGTAGGCGCCGGCAAAGGCGGCCAGGGTGGAGACGAAGGGGGTGAACAGGGTCCAGCCCACGGTGATGCTGGTGAGCATCACGAAGGAGACCATCAGGGTGGCGCCCGAGGAGATGCCGAGGATGTAGGGACCGACGATGGGGTTTTTGAAATAGATCTGCAGGAGCAGGCCCGAGGCGGCGAGATAGGCGCCGCCGAACACCGCGGCGATGGCCCGGGGAATGCGGATGTTCCAGATGATGAAGCCGGTGGTCGAGGCGTCACGCGGGCCGGTGAGGGCCTGCCAGATCTCGGCCGGGGTGAAGTCGACCGAGCCGACGGCCACGTTTATGAGCATCATCGCCAGGGTGAGCAGGCCCAGCAGGGCAAAGACCAGCGGCGGCCGGCGCAGGAGCAGGGGCCGCGTTTCGGCCAGGCAGAGTTCGGAGGTGGTCATGAGCGCTCCTTGGGGACCGGTTCGGTATCGGGCAGTTCCACGAAGTAGTGCAGCTGGTAGTCGGGATAGGCCTCGGGGTGGAGGATGGCGCTGATCTCGGTGAGGATCTCGTCGAGCCGGTCGGCCCCCTGGGTGTAGTGGGGCAGGGGCGCGTAGACTTTGCCCCGTTTGAGCGGGGCGATGTCCTTGATCAGCGGGTTGAGCTTGGCCAGGGCCTCCTTGGAGGTGGCGCCCATCTCCCTGGTGCGGTAGGTGAAGAAGATGTCGGCGTCCTGGCCGGAATAGAGGAACCGTTCCACCGTGATCTCGATGCAGGAGGTGCCGAACACGTCCTTGAACTGATAGTCGCTCTGGGCCAGCCCCACCAGTTCGCCCACCCAGGCGTTGCCCGGTTCGACCATGACCCGCTTTTCGTAGATGTCGCCCCACATTACCCTGGGCTGGTGGGCCAGGCCGGCGGTACGGGCGCGGATGTCGCGCAGGGCCGCGTCGATCCGGGCGAAATAGGCGTCCGCCTCCCGTTCCTTCTGGAAAAACGGGGCGAGAAACTGGACAAAGCGCATACGGGCGTTGAGGCACATGGCCGTGGGGGTGGTGGTGACCACGGCGGGAATGTGCAGGTCGTCGAGCAGGGGGATGACCGAGGGGTCCCAGGTCAGCACCAGTTCCGGCTCGCTCTGCTTGAGCCGCTCGTAGTCGATACTGGCGGCGTCGCCCAGGAAGGCGATCCGCCCGGCCTCCATGCCCCGCTTGATTTCCGGGATGTGCCAGCGGTTGGCCGGCACGGTCACGCCCACCAGGGTCTGTTCGAGCACGCCCAGGGCGCGGAGCACGGCGATGTCGAAGTAGCCGTAGGCGGCCACCCGTCGCACCGGCACCCGGATGACCTGGGAGGGCGCGCAGTCCGCCGGCATGGGCGCTTCGCGGGGGATGAGCACCAGGGTGCGGCCGGCGCCGTCGCGGACCTCGGTGCGGTCCGGCGAGATCCGGTTGATGGCGAATTCGCCGACCTGGAGAAAGGCCGGTTCGGAGTCGCCGGCGGTGCCCGCGGCCCGGTCACCGCGGTCGCAGGCGGCCAGGACGGCCAGCGCCAGCAGCAGGAACAGGGTGCCCAGCACAGGGTGCGATGTCGACCGATTCATTCCGTGGTTGCCTCCCGATACATGATCCATTCGTAGAGATAGAGTGCCAGCCCCAGGGTGAAGAGGACGATGCCCGCCAGATAGAGCGCCACTCCGGGGTCCTTGCGGACGTACAGGTCGATCCGCGTCTTCATTTTCATGCCGTCCAGGCTCTTGGGGGCGAAATCCCGCAGGTGGAGGCTGTAGCCCTGGAACCGGACCGGCCGGGTGCAGGAGAGCATCGCCTCCTGCTTGCTCGTGCCGTCGTCCAGGAGCAGCCGGGCCCGGGCGGTGATGACCTCGTTGCGCCAGAAGGCCAGCCGCGTCCCCCGGTAATGCTCGGGTTCGAAGGCGAGCAGGGTGACCTGACCGCTGGTGCCGGGTAAGGAGAGGTGGGAACCCGGCACCAGGGTGCGGCCGGTCAGGACCTGGGTGCAGAGGTAGCTCGCCAGATAGCCCGCGAGGATGACGATCAGGCCGTAGTGCATGATGTGCGGCGCCAGCTTGAGCGCCAGCCGCCTGCGGTGGCCCGTCCCCCGGCCGTCGCTCCGGGCGGCCAGGAGTTGAACCACCCGGTTGGTGGTGCAGGCGAAGGTGTTGACCGCCAGCAGGGTCAGCAGGGCCAGGAGCAGGAAGAACCAGCCGGTGGCGGCCAGGTTGTGGCTGCCGTAGGTCTGCATCCAGGGGATCAGGCCCATGTCGTTCAGCGGCGTGAACAGCGGCGTGCGCCGGTCGAGCGAGAAGTAGCCCCAGACCAGGTCCGCGGTCAGCAGCAGGCAGAGGCCGACGGTCAGGTTGATGCTGCCCAGGGAGCGCCAGAGGACGAGAAGCGAACGGTGCATGGTCAGAACGGGGTGCGGAAGGGGCCGAAGTCGGGCAGGCAGGTCAGGGCGAGCAGAACTAGGCCGCCCAGCGAGGCGTAGAGCGCCCTGGCCCTGAGGGACCAGGCGCGGGTCAGGTGGAGATGGAGCTGGCAGGCGTAGAAGAACCAGGCCGCCATGGTCAGGGTCAGGGCCGGGTCCTCCCAGACCACCGGCGTGCCCCAGCCCAGGTAGGACCACAGCTCCCCGGTGAACATGGAGACCGTCCACAGGGCAAAGCCCAGGGCCGCCCAGCGCTGGCAGCGGTGCATGGCCGCGGCCGGCGGCTGCCGGTCGGCGGCGTGCCGGAACAGGGGCAGCGAGGCCAGGGCCCAGGCCGCGCTGACCGCAAAGCAGGCCTTGCCGATCAGGCCGAACCAGAGAAAGCCGTGGGCCAGCAGGGTTTTCGATTTGAGAAACGGCAGGTAGAAATCCCTGGGAAAGCAGAGTGCCGTGCCGACGAGCAGCACGATCAGCACCAGCAGGATGCGGCGCACCGCCTGCTCCAACGAGGTGCCGCTGCCGCCGGCGGCCCAGGGCAGCAGCAGCCCCAGGCAGAGCGGCAGGGCCATCGCGCCCAGGTGCATGGGCAGCATGGGCCAGGCCTGGTGGTAGCGCAGCGCCACCACCGCCAGGTTGGCCGCCAGGGCCAGGGCGAGGAGGAAGCCGGTCAACGGCCCGCGCCTGCCCGGCATCAGGGCGGCCAGCAGCGCCAGGCCGTAGAGCGCGCCGGCCAGTTGGAACAGAGAGTGCGTGGTGATCGCCATGGTGCTCATCCTTCCAGCTTGAAGGTGATGGTCTGTTCGACCAGGGCCTTGACCGCCATGCCCTTGACCGTGCCCGGCTTGAACCGCCAGTTGCTGACGCAGCGCAGCACGCTCTGCTCGAAGACCCCCTCGGGTTCGGCCGCCAGCACCGAGACGTGGCCCACCTGTCCCTTTTCGTCGACCACGAACTTGACCCTGATCCAGCCCTCGATATTCCGCCGCTTGGCTGCGGGCGGGTAGGCCGGCGGCGATTTCGCCAGCACGGCCAGCGGCCCGTCCAACTGGCCGGTGGAATAGATGCCGCCGCTACTGCCGCCCTGCGGCCGGCCGGTCCCCGATGCCTGTGCCGGACTCGCCGACACTGGGGCGGAGGCTGCGGCCGGAGCGCTGTCCTGGGCTGCCGGCGCCGGCGTATCGGCCGCCACCGGAACCGTGTCCGCCGGCGGCGTCTTTTCTGCGGGCGGCGGGGTTTTCTTTTTCACGACCGGCGGCGTTTTCTTGGCCACCGGCTTGGGCACGGGTTTTTTCTCGACCGGTGCGACCTGGCGCTCAACCGGCGGTGCCGCCGGCGCGGCGTCCTGGACGGGCCCGGCCACCGGTCCGCTCGACGGCAGGATGGAAAAATCGAGCCCCACCGGCGCTCGGACCGGCGCCGCCTGCTGGCTCAGGTTGAAGGCGGCCAGAAGAAACAGCGCGTGCACCAGCAGGGAGAAATGGGTGGCCTTGGTTTGTCGGTTCATGGCTGCTGTTCGGTTTGCAGGCTCAAGGTGGTGAAACCGAGTCGTTTGATCGCCTCGTACACGTCGACGAACAGTTGCAGGCTGATGTCCCTGTCCGCCCGGACGATGAGCGGGGTGGCGCGGTCCGCCGCCACCAGGGCCGTTTCCAGTTCGGCCAGCGGCGTCTCCACGGAATCCACCCAGATCCGGCCCTCCTTGTTGATCACGATGGTGCGCGGATGCAGCGCCGCCGTGTCCTCGCTGGCCGCGGCCTTGGGCAGCTCCACCTTGATGCCGCCGGTGGCGATGAAGGTGGAGGTGGTGAGGACGATGGTCAGCAGCACCAGCATGACGTCGACCAGCGGGATGACGTTTAAGTAATCAAATTCCTTCTCGTCCATGACGGATATCCCATTGGATGAGGAGCACCTTGCATTTGCGCAGCAGGAGGTTGTAGGAGGTCACCGCCGGGATGGCCACCAGCAGGCCCAGGGCGGTGGCCTTGAGCGCGAGCGCCAGGCCGGTCATGATCTTGGTGGTGTCGAAGCCGGCGGCGCCGATGTCGTAGAAGGTGAGCATGATGCCGAGCACGGTGCCGAGCAGGCCGATATAGGGGGCGTTGGCGCCGATGGTGGCGATGAGGTGGAGCTTGCGGGTCAGGTGCAGTTCCAGCTCCTTGCGGTCGGCGAAGGTCTCGACGCGGGCGGCGCGGTAGACCAGAAAGCGTTCCATGGCCACGGCCACGGCGATCAGGCTCAGCAACAGCAGCAGGCCGAGCACGCCGTAATCGATCAAAGTATGCAGGTGTTCCATGCAATCGTCCTTGCGGTTTTGTGGCGTAATTCAGCGGGGATGCGGGCCGGGCAGATGGCGGCAGAGTGCCGCTCAGGGCGCGGTTGCCTGCCGAACGGGATGAACAACCGCCCGGTCGGGCGCCGTGGTTGTGCCGATACGGCCGGGGCAGCCGCGCCGTTGCCGGCGGGCGGTCCGGTGAGATGGGGGAAAAAGGGACAGGGCATCCTGGGCATGGCTCCTCGCACGATACGTGGCGGAGTCGACATCAGAGGATGGCCGGTGGCTGCGGCAAGGGCAAAAAAAAATCCCGGATCGATGGGTGTCGATCCGGGATAGCCCTGTTTATCCGCAGAAATAGTGCAGCCGGGTACGATGCCGTCCTCGCAGTCGTCTCCAATACCGTCCAGGCAGGTCTTCTGACTCCCGGTTCATCCTACGTAGCTGCGTCTTCCCGACCAAGGGGTCAGTGACGTGGTGCAGCGTTCGTCCCCGGTTACAGCGGCGGGCCCGTCTCCGATTCGCACGGAGTTCCCGATTAAGTTCTTGCGAACACCTGAACTGTGCATGGATAAAGCGTGTGGCGGCGCAAATGTCAAGAAAAAATTCTTGGTCCTCCGCCTGGGGATATCGAGTCGCCGCATTCGTGCACCTCCGGAGCCGATGCGGTGAATGGCGGCGGAATATCATCTTTCCTCTCCGCTTCTTCCGGGGACGGCATGGCCACAATGTGCGATAAATCGTGGGGTTTGGGCGCCTGCTCCGGGGAAATATTTTCTTGACTTTCTTCCGGAACCGTCTAAACAGAGCCTGTTTTCAGGTGCTCCAAGGAGCTTGATAGGGAACTCCGTGCGAATCGGAGACAGGCCCGCTGCTGTATTCGGGGACGAACGCCGCCCTATGTCACTGACCACTCGGTCGGGAAGACGCGGCCAGTAGGACGAACCGTAAGTCAGAAGACCTGCCTGAAGATGTGAGCCTGCGCTTCGTGGACGGAAGCGCGCTCGTGCCATATTGACGGGTAAAACAGGGACATCCCGGATCGTTTCGTCGGTCCGGGATTTTTTTGTGTCCGGACCCAACCGATGACCGTTTCGTGTGAGAGGTGGCAATCATGCGGCGTACCCATCCTTGCGTCCGGCCCGGCAGATGTCCGGCCCGTCTTCGTTCCCGTGTCCCGGCCTGGTGCCGGGCGACCTGGCTCGCCCTCTGCTGCGGCTGCCTGCTGCCGCTGCCCCGGATCGCCCTGGCCGATCATGACCATGCACCGCAGGCCAACGCCTCGGAGCCAACGGTGCTGGAAACCGTGGTGGTCACCGCCGACCATGTGCGCGACTATGCCGAGAACAATCCCGCCATGGTCGAGGTGCTCGGGCGGCGGGAGATCGACCGGCGCAACATGCGCAGCGTGGAGGAGGCGTTGGCCAGCATGGCCGGGGTCGAGGTCAAGCAGAGCGCGGGCGTCGGCTCGCGCATTGCCATCCGCGGCTCGGGCAAGTCCGGCGGGGTGCTGGTGCTGCTCAACGGCAGGCCGCTCAACAGCAGCCAGTACGGCAGCGTCGATCTGGCGTCCATTCCGGTGGAAACCATCGAATCGATCACCGTGTTCAAGCCGCCGGTGCCGGTCTGGCTGGGGGCCGGGGCCAGCGACGGCGCCATCAGCATCGTCACCAGGGGGCTTGCCGGCACGAAGGAGAAGGGACGGCAGGTCACCAAGGTGCGCACGGCCGCCGGTTCCTACGGCGCCCTCGAAGCGAACGCCAGCAGCCAGATGCCCCTGGCGGCGGGCACGGCCATGGCCACCGCCGCTGGCAAGCACCGCGACGGCAAGCGGACCAACAACGACCTCGACAGCGGCAGCCTGCTTTTGCACTGGGATGGCGACCTGGCGGACAACCGCAAGGTGGAGATCGACGGCCGCTATTTTTCCTCGGAGTCCGGTTCGCCGGGGCCGCTGGACAATCCCACCCCGGACGCCCGCCAGTCCTACGAGAAAGCCTCCTTCGACGGCCGATTGAGCGGGCTGGCCGGGGCGAACGGCGACTATGGCCTCAACCTTTACGGCGACTCGGTCGAGGTGGAGGACACAAGCCAATCCGGCCTGGTTTCCACCTTGGACGACGCCAGGATCGGCCTGAAGGGCGAATACAACTGGAACGACGACGCCGACCGCTGGGCCCTGCGCGCCAGCAGCCTCGTTGAAAACGACGACCTCGACCACACCCTCTCCGGCAGCCACAGCCGGATGACCGCCGGCTTCGGCGTGCAGGCCGACCGCAAATGGCAGGATTGGCTGGTGACCGCCGGCGCCCGCGGCGACCGGATCACCGGCTTCGGCTTCAACCCCGGCCTGTCCGGCGGTCTCCGCCATGTGCTGGGCGAGGGCTGGTCGCTGAAGGCCAACCTCGGCCACAGCGTCAACATCCCCACCTTCGGCCAGCTCTATCAGCCCAGCCACGGCAGCATCGACCAGACCAGGGGCAATCCCGACCTGGACAAGGAAAAAATCCTGGCCGCCGACGCCGGCCTGGAATACGCCTGGAGCACGGCCCGATCGATTCAGTTGACCGCGTTCCGGAGCGAGACCGACGATCCCATCCTCTACCAACGCGGCGCCGACCTGATCTATCGGCCGGTCAACGGCGGCAGCGCCTGGCGCCACGGCCTGGAGGCCAACTGGAAATACGGCTTCACGGGGGACCTGAGCCTGGAGGCCAACCTGATCGTCCAGGATTCCGAGGTCGAGGAGACCGGCCGGAAACTGACCTACACCCCGCACCTCAAGGCCAAGCTCACCCTGCAACGCACGCTGCCGGGCACCGGCACCCGTCTGGAGACCACGCTGCGCTACAGCGGCGAGCAGTACACCGAAATGGAGAACCGCGCCGCCCAGCAACTGGACGACTATCTGACCGTGGACTGCAAGGCCATCCAGCCCTTCAAGCTGGCCGGCCTGAACGCGGAATGGTTCCTCAATGTCGACAACCTGTTCGACACCGGCTACTCGATCCACTACGGCTATCCCGACGAGGGCCTCCGCTTCCTGACCGGCCTCAACCTGAGTTTCTGATGGACACGAACGACATCCTGCACCGCCAACCGGAATGGACGCTGGCCTATTTCAGCGTCACCTCCAACGAGATTCCCAACCTGAGCCGGGCGGTTTGCCGCTACCGTGCCGAGGTCGGGCCCCTGCGGGTGATCGCCCGCAGCCGCGGCCAGCTCGAACGCGGGGCCGAACTCCGGGACCGCTTCGTCGAAGAGGCCCTGGCCGCCGATGTGGTGCTGCTGACCCTGATGGCCGGCAGCCAGTCCTTTCCCGCCTGGGAACAACTGCTTGCGGCCCTGGCTGAGGCGCGCGCGCAGGGCTGCCCCGTGCCCTACGTCCATATCCAGCCCACCGGCAGCAATCCGGCGGTGCTCGAACTGGTGCAGGCCCATGCCGACAGCCACGCCGACGGCCACTGGGGCGAACTGAACCGCTACCATCGCTTCG
>Ga0265295_1000238_pt1 | contig 112867 bp, 99 predicted proteins | sample Munlansysbiofilm_FD_192503 | JGI IMG/M metagenome (GOLD analysis project Ga0265295, IMG submission 192503) | Leachate microbial communities from a municipal landfill in Southern Ontario, Canada - Methane capture system biofilm | ecosystem: Engineered > Solid waste > Landfill > Unclassified ...
CTAAACTAATAAAACTCTCGGAGGATATCTTCATCCATCCTGAGAGTTACACCCAAGCGCTAAACACCCTGATCGCGCATTTTAAGCAACACTCCAGCTTGACCCTCGCCCAATACCGCGACCTGCTCGGCAGTGCGCGCAAACCGGTGCAGGCCCTACTCGAATACTTTGACGCGCACAAATACACCATGCGCAAGGGGGATGCGCGTGAGGCTTGGAAGTTGCCTGAACGAGCCTGAAACGCCGGTCAAACCAAGCAGCGGGTTGCCAGCGTGCGAACTTCAACATTTCCGCTTTTCAAATACCCAAAAAAACATCGAAATGGATTTTAAATAACTATGGATGAAAAAAAGATAGCACTGAGTCAGATGGCGCGCAGCGCCGGCTGAGCGGCGAAGCTGGGCCCTGAGGCCCTGGCACAGGTTCTGTGCCAATTACCCGCAAACAACAACCAAAACCTGCTTTCCGAAGATATTCCGTTTGCAGATGCGAGCATCTACCGCATCAGTGAATCGCTGCTCCTGCTGCAGTCGGTGGATTTCTTCACCCCGGTGGTGGATGACCCCTATACCTTTGGCGCCATTGCGGCAGCCAACGCCCTCTCGGATGTCTTTGCCATGGGGGGGCAACCCATAACCGCCATGAACATTGTCGCGTTTCCACGCTGTCTTGATCTTGACATTCTTACCCGAATTCTGCAGGGGGGCTCTGCCAAGGTTCATGAAGCTGGGGCAGTTCTGGCCGGTGGGCACTCCATCGAAGATGATGAACCCAAGTACGGCATGGCTATCACCGGCACCGTCCACCCAGATAAGCTCATTACCACCCGTGGATGCCAACGCGGAGACAAATTGATTCTGACCAAGGCACTGGGGAGCGGCATCCTTACTACTGCGCTTAAAGCTGAAATTTTACGCGAACAGGAACTTGAGGTGGCTATTGCAGGGATGAGCAGGCTAAACAAATATGCTGCCGCTGTGATGGGAGAAGTGGGGGTACATGCATGCACCGATGTAACCGGGTTTGGCCTTTTAGGCCACAGCAGTGAAATGGCTGCGGCCAGCAAGGTTGAAATCCTGCTTGAGACCGCGAGCCTGCCGGCATACCCAGGTGCGGCAGAAATGGCCGCTAGCGGGCTAATTCCAGAGGGGAGCTACCGTAACCGCCAGTACTATGGCAAGGACCTCCCCAACACCGACGCCGTGGCTCTATTTGCCCTCGACCTGCTCTGCGATCCACAGACATCAGGGGGACTTTTGATGGCTGTAGACGCAAGCAAGGCGCAGAAGTTGCTCAAGGAATTGCAGCAGGTGGGGGAAACCGCCACTATTGTAGGGGAAATAACCCAAAATGACATTCCCGGTGGCAGAGTGCTTATCCGCTGAAGCCGACTTGCACCCGCCTAAAACTCTTCGCCAGCCCACATTTCAGGCTCAAAGCGCACCACTAGGTTACGCCCCCCCTCTTTTGCCTGATACAGAGCCACATCAGCAAATTTGATGGACTGCCAAAATGCGTCGGTATCGTGGGGAAATTCGCTCACGCCGACGCTGATGGTTTTCTTGATTCGTTCGCTATTTACGTTAAACGTATGATCCTCTACCCCCTTACGCACTTTCTCCGCGACCGCCACTGAATCTCCCGGCTCGACATCCATCAACATAATAAGGAACTCTTCCCCACCGTAGCGAATCACGAGATCAGCCTCGCGCACACTTGCGCTCAAAATCCTGGTGCACTCCTTTAATACAGTGTCGCCGGCATCATGGCCGTACTTATCGTTGACCTGTTTGAAATAATCGATATCACACATGAGCAGGCCGATGTTTTTCTTGTGCCTCAACGTTATAGCAATCAAGTGGGAGACCTGATCTTGCATGAAGCGCCGGTTAAATAACCCAGTCATGGGGTCACGCAGGGTGGAATCGTGTAACGTGCGCATGAGACGCTTGGCTTCAATTACTGAAAGCGATTGCTTAATGTAGGCTTCAGCTTTGGACACTTTCTGCTCTATCTGAGCTCTATTCATGCCATTCTCTGTGGGTTTATTGAACACAAGCTGCACCACTCCACCAGCATGCCCCCCCAGAATCATGGGGATACAGACATGCACCAGATCCTGGTCTTGAATAAACTGTTTGCAGATACGCTCATACATCAGAGAGGATATATCGTGACCCGTTTTGACTGCGCGACATAGATCACAGCTGTTGAGAATATCTGGATTACATTCGAGTTCTTTTTCTGACAAGGCTATCGGAAATACCGGTTTCATGGTTTTATAATCTGCCCCAACCTCGTAAATTCGGTAATTTTCAATTCCCAGACTGGTATGAAACGCCTCCCCCATACGGGAATACACATCTTCGAGGGTTGCATCTTCTTCAATCACATTTTTGAACACCGTCATACCGTGCACAGTATCCATCAATTCGTTGAATTCTGCTGCCATTTCACCTATTTCGTCTTTGGAACGCACCTCAATCTTGTCGGTAAGATCCACGTGTCCGCTGGCCAGTGTGTGTATTTTTAGGATCATCGCGCTTACTGGCTTCACGATGGAATCGGCGATCCAAAAGGTGAAAACTCCCAGCAATCCTAGCGCCAGAACCAGCACCGCGATCACGATCCAAAATGCGTAACTGGTTGTTTGAGTTATGGTCTGTGAATAACTCTGCGCCTGTAAGGAGATGAGACTAAGAAATTCGATGCTCTGTGTTTTTATGTTTTTCAAGTCATCCGCCAGAGATTTAATAAAATTCTGGCTGTCGGCATGGGCCTGATTTTGGTGTGCAGCTGCATCGGCGCGCATAAAGCCATATTGGGTAGTTGTATTCAGCATCCGCTCCACAAGCGCGCGAATATCCTCCGTAAAAGCGGTATTCTGGTGCACCTCCAACCAGGTGGTCTTACTCACATGTGTCCACAACTGGCGCATAGGCGAAATGGAATGACTGGCTTGCGCTTCGTCCAGATCGGCGTTCATTCCCTGTAAAATTGTGCGGATTCTTTCCGCATGGGAGGCAGCCAACCTTTCTGTCGTGGAGCTCTCCAGAGCGTCAACCCAACGCTCAAGTTCATAGGTTTTGCTTAAAATGTCCCCCGCGGAGCGCTCATAGGGGAGGAGAACCTTTACCATCGCTGAGGTCTTCATATTTACATCAATGAGGACGTAGAAGGAGACGCTGGCCAGAACTAGGAACCAGAAAAGCACCCCGGCGGAAAAAAGAAGGAATTTTTTTCTGATAGGAAGATCTACAAATGTAATAAAACGAATAATTCTTCTTATCGGGCCACGCTTCTTTATCAGTGTCACTATAACTCTCCCCTGCGCACACGGTTACGCGCGCTATAGCCCTAACGAATCCAGCCAAAAGGCACAAAACACAAAAAACCACCGCGAGAACCCAATTTCTCAGTTCTCATCTCCTGCCGACATTACCTTTTATACTATCACTTGGATAGCCTTGCCCCGCTTCCAACTGCAAAAGCCTTACCAATAAACTCCCCAACCGCATAATACTCACGCACACCGGGCATAAACATAAGCGGATCCATTTTTCTCACATCGACGTTTCCCTTTTCGTCTAGACAAGTGGGATCAATCTTTACCTCGATAATTTCACCTACAAACATGGTATGGGAGCCGAGCTCGATGCTAGACTTCAAACGACATTCCAACACTAGGTAGGCCTCCTCCAAGCAAGGAGCATTTACAAACTCGCCCCGACTGACATGCTGGCCACACGCCTCTATCTTGTTAAGATCACGCCCGGAGGCGATGCCGTAGTAATCCGCTGCAATAACATGGTCCGTCCCTAGGAGATTGATGCTGAAAGCCTGCTGTTCAACCAGACTGGCGTAGGTGTAACGTTTTTTTTGCACCGAAACCATGACACACGGTGGTTCGGAACAGCAGATCCCTCCCCAAGCCGCGTTCATCATATTTGGTTGTCCATCCGCAGCGTATGTACCAAGCAGGAATACGGGTGTGGGAAATACCAGTGTCTGTGCTCCAAGAGATTTTTTCATAAATATTTTCCTTTGTTTAAGATGATGCAAAGGGTAATTACACGTCAATAGCAATTCCGTGCTCATGCATGTAGGTCCGAATGCGCCCAGCATGATCTTTATCATCTTCATTTAGCTGTTGAAATACTTGTTCTAGGTCAGAATCAGGAAGCTTGCCCATGAAGTTTTGGTAATGCAATTCGGCGGCGGAATTTTCTATCCGCAACGCCAGATTGAACGCTTGCTCGCGGGTGGGTATCTGCGAATTGTACACAGCAATGTGTCCGGACAAATCCTCATTGGTCTGGCGTAGAATCTCCAAGTTATCGAAAATCAATTTTTCCGGTACCGATCCCCGCGGCACAAACACATCCTGAATGCTGCGCAATAAAGCTGCGTGATTCTGCTCTTCAAGGGCTAGAGTCCACCAAAAGGAGGCATCCTGAGGCTGACTGTGGTAAAAAACCAGGTAAAGCCTGGCAACGTGAAGTTCCAATTTAATGGAAGCTTCTAGCAATGTATTAAAGTTGTCCCCCATGACGTTCCTTTCTTGGTATTCAGCGACCTCAACAGGTTAGGCACAGACCCCACACCTGGTACAACCACTGGAAGGCAAAGGGCACGCTGGGGTTAACAAGTGCCCCAACGCTGCCTGATATTCGCGCCATAGATAGGTGCGTGCCACACCGGAGTCGATAATATCCCACGGGAAATTATGTTCGAATGGATAGGACTGATACAAAATCGCATCGAGGTTAATTTCGTGTGTGCGACACGCGCCTTTTAGATTCTGCCCCTGCGCCATGCTTCGAATAACATCGGCAGCACGGCGGTCGGCGCGGGATAAAAACGTCTGAAGTTGGCTGCCCTTCAAGGATTCAACCTGAAGTTGCATATTGGGGGTACCCTTGACGTATTGGCGTAGCAACGCAACCCTCTTCTTCAGGAGCGCTAGTTCCGCCATACCATGCCACTGAAACGGAGTCATGGCCTTAGGTATAAACGGATTGACCGATAAGGTTATCTCGCCTAGACGCCCTAGTGAACGCTGCGCCTGGAGCCATACTTCGCGCACCTCTTCCACCAGCTCAATCATAGCCTGAATATCCGCATCGGTTTCGGTGGGCAATCCGAATAGAAAGTAAAGTTTGAGGTTCGGTATTCCCGCTGCGGCTATCATCTGCGCCGCCTGAACAATCTGCGCTGTACTTAGGTTTTTATTTATAGCATCGCGCAAACGTTGACTTCCAGCCTCTGGAGCTAGGGCAATGGTTTTTTGCCCGGTCGCGCGCAACATTTCGACTTGTTCCCTGCTCATACTATCAACCCGCAGGCTGGCAACCGAAACCGCAGCGCCGGCGCTACAGACATGCTTGGCAACCTCGTCAAGGGCCGAATAATCTGAGACCGCCGCCCCTACCAGTCCGGCGGTTACGCCGGGGCACAAGTCTCCGTGTAATTGTTCGAGAACCGTTGTGGCGCTGCGTTCGCGGGGAGGTAGATACACAAAACCGGTGGCACAAAAGCGGCAGCCGCGCCCACAGCCGCGCGAGACTTCGACTAGACGCATATCCCCAAAAGCGGTGTCATTTGTGGTTATGAAGCTACGACAAGTGCTGCTGTCAAGATCGGCCAACCACTGGCGCTTCACCGGAAAGCTTGCCTGCTTCTCCACCTCCCAGCGCAGCACTCCGTTGTGTGCATATTCAGGGGTGTACAGCGCTGGCACATAGAATCCGGGCTTGGTTGCGAGGTCGTACAGAATTTGTGCGCGTGAAGCCCCCTCAAGGAGAGCTTCGAGCAGAGGGGGGAGGAGGACTTCAGCTTCGCCGATGGTCATAAGGTCAAACCAAGGCGCTACGGGCTCGGGATTCATCAGGGTACATACCCCGCCCGCCACTATCAGGGGATCTTTGGCGCTGCGTTCGTGTGCATCCAGAGGCAGTCGCATCATCTCGAACATAGCCGGTAGATGCAGGTAGTCATTTTCAAATGCCAGAGAAAACGCTATCACATCAAAGTTAGCGGGGGTACGGTTGTGTTCAAATGAACGCAACACCCCTTGCGTCTGTTGCAGGTGGCGTTGTTCTTGCAAATCGGGCCAAAAGATTCTTTCGCATACGCACTCTGGGTGCAAGTTTATCCAATGATATACCCCCTGAAAGCCCAAATTACTCATGGCATTGGAGTAGGTATTTGGATATACCAGCGCCACACGCAAGCACGCGGCCTGGTTGGTGCTGGTTGTAGCCTGTTCTTGATTCAGGCGCTGCAGGCGCTTAAGCTCGTAGATATTCGCCATTCACTTCTCTCACCGTGTCTTACTCTTAATGTAAAGCGGGGGCAGGTACCCTATGAGTACAAGCCCCCGCTTCTATACATATTAGTTTTTAAATACTACGCGTAAGGCGTACTGAAGCTCAATCTACCCGTTTACGCAAAAAGGTGGGAATATCGTACTCATCTTCCTCAACGGATTGCATCCGCATCTTGCGTGCACTATCACGCTGCTGCTTGCGGATAATGGTGGGCACATCCAAGTCCACATTAGTGCCGATTCTTCTAGCGGCATCTTCCTTTACGGCGTCAAGTTTATTGAGCTCCTTCCCAAAAGAAGCTCCGAAGCCGGTGGCTATAGCGGTAATCTGGATTGAATCTCCCATCTCCTCGTTTACCACTAGCCCGACAAAAATATTTGCGTCCTCGTGTACCTTGTCATGCACAATGCGCGAGGCCTCATCGAACTCTTCCATGGTCATATTGCTGGAGCCCGTGATATTCACCAGCACCCCTTTTGCCCCGGAGATATCGATATCTTCTAGTAGCGGACTGCTGATAGCTTGGTGCGCTGCTTCACTGGCGCGTTTCTCCCCTGAGGCGGTGCCAATCCCCATCATAGCCATACCGCGCTCGCTCATAACCGCTTTTACGTCGGCAAAGTCAACATTGATAATCCCACTGGTGGTTATAATGTCGGCAATCCCCTGCACCGCCTGACGCAACACATCATCCGACGGTTTAAAGGCCTCGAGGATGCTGGTGTTTTTTCCAGCCAGTCCAACAAGACGATCGTTGGGAATTACAATCAAGGAATCGACAACTTTTTTCAGTTCCGCCGCCCCTGCATCAGCTTTGCCCATGCGTTGACGCCCCTCGCGGGAGAAAGGTTTGGTAACCACTCCAACCGTAAGGGCGGAGATTTCACGGGCAACTTCTGCAATAACGGGAGCCGCGCCGGTGCCAGTACCGCCGCCAAGACCACAGGCAACGAAAACCATATCCGCTCCGCACAGCAGCTCAGCAATCCGGCTGCGATCTTCCATGGCCGCTTCGCGCCCGGTATCAGGATTGGCTCCAGCGCCAAGACCTTTGGTCAGCTTGGTGCCCAACTGCACTTTAGTCGGTGCTTTGCTGCGCTTGAGTGCCTGCGCATCAGTGTTGGCCACGATAAACTCCACCCCGGTTATCTCGGCGTCGATCATGGCATCAACCACATTACCACCGCCACCACCTACACCTATCACTATTATCTTTGCCGATTGGTCTAACGTTTCGTCAAATTCAAACATAGTTCCCCCTGAAGTTTGGCCGACTCAGCACTACCCGCATATCTCGCACCGACGGGATTCCAGTCGTTATATATAATACGTCCTAAAAAAATTCTCCGAACCACTCTTTCATCCGCTGCATAACCTTGTCAAACAGCCCATGTTCTCCGCGCTTAAAGTTTTCCATAGCCTGATGCTGGCTTCCATATATCACCAGACCAACGCCGGTAGCGTAGACAGGGGAGTTTACCACATCGATTAGGCCACCAACTCCCTGTGGCACTCCGCGCCGAACCGGCATGCTGAAAATCTGTTCCGCCAATTCTGGCATACCGGGCAAGATACTGGTTCCACCAGTGAGCACTATCCCAGAGGCGATCATATCCTCATATCCGCTTTTTATGATCTCGCGGTTAACAAGGTTAAAGATCTCCTCCACCCTGGGTTCGAGGATTTCCGCTAGCAACTGGCGCGACAACACCCTAGGCTCACGCCCACCAACGGAGGGGACCTCGATGGTCTCATCTTTCCCAACCATCTCGGTGAAACAGCATCCGTACGCCTGCTTTATCCGCTCCGCTTCTGCCATGGGGGTTCGCAGCCCGACGGCGATATCATTGGTAAGATGATTGCCTCCGAGGGCGAGCACGGTGGTATGTTTGATGGCGCCATCCACAAAAATCGCCACATCGGTGGTCCCCCCGCCGATATCGACAATAGCGACACCAAGCTCTTTTTCTTCGGGTAGCAGCACCGCTTCAGCCGAGGCCAACGGTTCAAGGACAATATCGGCGACATTTATATCGGCGCGGTTGCAACTCTTGATGATGTTCTGCGCGCTAGCTACCGCACCTGTGACCACATGCACCCGTGCCTCTAGGCGTACTCCACTCATCCCCAGGGGTTCTTTGATCCCATCCTGGTCGTCAATAATGTATTCCTGCGGCAGGACGTGAATAACTTCCCGATCCATGGGGATGGCAATAGCCTTGGCAGCATCAATAACCCGCAGGATGTCCTCCTCGGTCACTTCCCGGTTTTTAATCGCGATTACCCCTTGCGAATTCATCCCGGTTATATGTGCCCCAGCTATACCCGTGAAGGCGGAGTTTATTTCGCATCCGGCCATAAGTTCTGCTTCTTGAATGGCCTTACGAATAGCAGCCACGGTGCTCTCGATATTAATTACCGCACCTTTTCGTATTCCTTTGGATGGGCTGGTTCCTATCCCCACGATTTCAAGTTCGTTATGGGTAACACTGCCAATGATGGCGCAGATTTTTGTCGTACCTATATCCAGCCCTACGATTAGATTTTCTTTTTGGTTGCTCATTCCAGTCCTTCCCTGTGCCATCCAGATATCAGTATCACGCAGGTGTTTTGTTTATCGGCATATGGCCGCTTATTTATTCAATCCTGACTCTAATCCAGCTTTTTAACGATGAGCTTGCCAGGAACATTCAGGTCTATGTATTCTATCAACCCCAGCTCTGCTTTAAGCTCAGGATACATATGCTCAAGCAAATCCAGCTTGGAGCTTAAATGATCCTTCCCCAGTCGCAATGCAACTCCGTGCGCAACGGTGAACAACTCAAGTCCGCGTTCAAAATCAACATGTACCTGTGCAACCTGGGTTATATCGAATACCGTGCGCCGTCTGAGCTCTTCAACCACCTCGACTACCTGCTCAAGCCAGCGGGTTCCAACCGCTTGTTCTTGCGCTAAATCTTCACGCTTGAAACCCGACACCAGAGGATAATCGAGTGAATCGCCGTGATGTAACACCTTAAATATCTGCGCCTCGTTATCGACGTAGTATAAATAACCTAAGTTAATTATACAGCATGGGATGTGTTCATCAACACTCACCGTTATGCCACGTGGCAACTGACGCTCTACCTTTACCTGGCTGATCCACTCATTTTCCACTAAGCGCTTGCCTATCAGCTCAAGATCCAAGTCAAAAGTGCCACGTCCGAGTCGAATATCTGACAGTGCAAGTATCTCCTCACGCGTCAAGTGTTGATTGCCGTTGACCTCAATGCTGTCAACCTTAAACGCATCCGATGCGCTGAGCAGATACATGCCAAAACCTGCGCCAGCTAGGAGAGCCGCTCCACATATCAGCATTAACAGTACATATAGAACCCGTTTGAATATCTTTGTATAATCTTTTTTTGGTCCGACACGTCTGTTTTTAAGGTTTTTTTTCTTTTTGCCGGGCAGCATACGTCCGGATGCAGTCATGGTCTGTGTAGCCGGTTCATGGAGCACTCCTATTTACCCATGCCATCTCCCAAATTAGCATCCGGCTTACTTGTCCAGTGCAGCCCCAAACAGGATACGTTCCACGATCTCCGCAAAATCCATTCCTTCGCACGCCGCGGCTTTGGGCAACAGGCTGGTTTCAGTCATACCAGGGATGGTATTTACCTCTAGAAAAAAATATTCTTCCCCGCGCAGCATAAAATCAACTCGGACCGCGCCTTTGCACCCAATAACAGCATACGCCTGTTGTGCCGCAGCCTGAACCTGAGCGTACAGCTCATTAGACACCGGCGCTGGCACAAGATATTCCGTCTGCCCAAGGGTATATTTGGCAGCGTAATCGTAAAATCCTCCCTTGGCGACAATCTCTACTACTGGCAGGGCCTGCCCGTCCAACACTCCCACGGTGACTTCGCGTCCTGCGATAAAATCTTCCACCAAAACTCTGGCATCGTACGTGCGCGCCATGGTGATTGCCTTCTTCAACTCGGCCCGTTCTTTTACAATGCTGATCCCCAGGGTTGAGCCTTCGCGCACTGGTTTTACCACGCACGGAAACAGCGCGTGGGTCGCACAAAAAGAATCCAGATCGGTGTCCGAGGCAATCAGATCTGAAGCTGGGGTTACAATTCCAGCAGCCAGAACCATGGTTTTGGCTACATATTTATCCATGGCTATAGCCGAAGCAAGCACCCCACTACCGGTGTAGGGGATATGCAACATCTCAAGCAGTCCCTGGATTGTTCCGTCTTCGCCGTGCCGACCATGCACCGCCAGATACGCCACCTCGGCTCCGCAGAGCAAAAGCTGCTGCGCTGCATCTTCAGCTGAATCAAGAGGAAAAGCCTGATAGCCCTTCGACTGTAGCGCCTTGAGCACTGCCTCTCCACTGCGCAGCGATACGTCCCGCTCTGCAGAATCGCCACCAAGCACCACGGCTATCGCTTTACCCTTTAATTCCTCCGGCGTCATAATCCTTATTCCTGTCGTTAATTAAGGTAACGTATTTCCGTTTCCAGCGTCACTCCGGTTTTGCGATAAACTTCGCGCTGCACATGTGCAATAAGTTCGGCCACGTCGGCGGCGGCGGCGTTACCGGTGTTGACGATAAAATTAGCATGCTGAGGTGAAACCTGCGCCCCACCAACTCTGCAGCCACGCAAAGCGCAGCTGTCGATCAATTTCCAAGCACAGGTACCCGGTGGGTTACGAAACACACTCCCAGCACTTGGCTGAAATACCTGTTGCGCCTTTTTACGATATTCGAGTGCCTGTTTCCGGCGTGATACGCAAATGTCTCGCTCGGTTGGTTGCAACTGTATTTCTATAGCAAGTATACACATTTGCAGTCCAACAGCACTGGAGCGATAGCCGAATTTCAGCTCTGCACCTTCAAAATACGCTGGCTGCCCGTTCAAAACAGCATGTACCCCTGTCACTACCTCGCCAAATGTATGCTCGCCCGCACCGGCATTCATAACCACCGCTCCCCCTACACTACCTGGGATGGCGGCAAGATCCTCTATTCCGCTGTCTCCACGGTCAGCACACACGCGTACCAATTCACCTAAAGAAACACCACCTTCGACATGGTACTGTCCGGGTGTCAGCATTTTTATGTGTTTCAGGTGGTTCAACTGCACCACCACACCGGGAAAACCGGCGTCTGATATCAGTACATTTGTGCCAGAACCGAGCACAATCCAAGGCCAGCGGTGGGCAGCAAGCAAGGCAAACAGCTGCTGTGCTGCCGCAAGACAACGCGGACGCACCAACAAATCTGCGCAGCCACCAACCTTCCAGCTGTTAAGCCCTGTTAGTGGGTGGTCTACGTTGACGTCGGCATCCACTTGCCGCCGCAACAGACTCGCCATATGCTGCACCTTGTCTCTGTCCCAGTTCATGGCCTATGCTTAAGCTGCTCCAGTAAGCGTTCCCCTATCTTCCACACCGATCCGGCGCCAAGGGTGAGGATCATATCCCCCGGTTTCAGTTGTTCTTCCACGTGTCGAAGTAGCTCTTCGACGCTGGCGCAATATCTCACGCCCCTGTGCCCGTGCTCTGCAATGGAATGGGCCAGATCTTGCCCTTGCGCCCCTTCGATAGGCTCCTCTCCCGCCGCATACACATCCATAATATAGACCAGATCGGCCTGATTGAACGCTGGGATGAAGTCACTGAACAGCGCCTTGGTTCTGCTGTAGCGATGCGGTTGAAACACAACCAGCATACGCTTATTCCAACCGGTACGCGCCGCATTGAGGGTTGCTTTTATTTCAGCCGGGTGATGCCCGTAGTCATCCACCAGCATGAAACCGTCCGTATGCTTAATCTGAAAACGCCGCTTGACCCCGGCAAAGGTACGAAAGCCAGCTTCAATGGTAGGCTGATCGATATCAAGTTCGCGCGCTACCGCCATCGCCGCCAGGGCGTTAAGAACATTGTGCTGTCCTGGCATATCTAGCCTTATTTTACCAAGACGTCCTTCGCGATTGTTGGCGCAGAACTCAACCCCGCCATCTTGGAACACAATGTCGGTGGCAAAATAATCCGCCTGGCGGTTCATACCGTAGGTGACAAAACGTTTTTGCACCTGCGGCAGCATCGCCTGAACATTGGGATCATCCAGACACAAAATAGCCAGACCATAAAAGGGGATTTTATTTACGAAACTGACGAACACCTCGCGAATGGCCTGGATATCGTCATAGTAGTCCAGATGGTCTCTGTCTATATTGGTGACTACCGCAATTATTGGCGACAGGCGAAGAAACGAACCGTCAGATTCATCCGCTTCAACGACCATAAAATCGCCCTGACCGAGCCTAGCGTTCGAATCCATGGCGTTAACCTGTCCCCCCACCACCGCAGTGGGGTCGACCCCAGCATGATAGAGCAGGGCGGCAACCATACTTGTGGTGGTGGTTTTACCGTGGGTTCCAGCAATGGCTATCCCATATTTAAGTCGCATGAGCTCAGCGAGCATTTCCGCCCGCGGGATCACCGGTACCATCAACCTGTTGGCTTCGACAACCTCGGGGTTATCCGCTGTAATTGCGGAACTAGTAACAACCACTTGGGCGTTGCGCACATTTTCGGAACAGTGTGAATAATACACTGTACTGCCATACTGTTCGAGACGCCTGGTTATTTCGGTTTCACGCAGATCCGAACCGCTCACCTCATACCCCAAGGTCAGTAGCACATCGGCGATGCCGCTCATGCCGATGCCGCCAATACCAACTAAATGTATACGTCTAAATTTTCCATACATATAAAAGACTAACGTTTCCGTGTCGCCATGCGACACTGGTGGAGAATTAAATCTGCGGCCCCTTTTGCTGCAACGGTACGCGCCCGCCGCGCCATCATGGACAACTCAGCGCGATTTTGCAACAGTAGGCTGATCTGAGCTGCCATAGTTTCTGGGGTTAATGCATGTTGCGCTAGCATAATCGCACCCCCAGCTTCCATAAGGGCGCGTGCATTGTCGGTCTGATGGTCCGCCGCAGCCTGCGGAAACGGCACAAGAATCGCAGGTCTGCCGCTAGCGGCGAGCTCTGCCACCGTAGTAGCCCCGGCACGACAGACCACCAGAGTGCTTTGGGTGTAAGCCCTTACCATGTCGGTTATAAAATCCACCACTTCAACCCGGTCTCTATAACCTGCAGCAACATAGGCCTGCTCAATCTCACCTTGTTGCGCCTTCCCTGTCTGGTGCACGACCCGCAGCTCTGGGAATTGCTGCAGCAGCAGCCCAAGCGCCGGTACCATACAAGCGTTGATAGGGCGTGCCCCCTGACTCCCCCCAAACACCAACAACTGCATAGCGCTCGTGCGCCCATACGGAATGGAGAACAATTCTGGGCGCACCGGATTCCCACTCAAACAAACCTTCTTTGGAGGAAATGCCTTGAGGGTCTGGGGAAACGCAACACATATGCGTCTGGCCCAGTGGGCTGCGACCCGGTTCGCCAGGCCGGCGGCAGCATTCTGTTCATGCAACACTACCGGAACCCTGAGCAGAGCTGCCGCAATTAGGACGGGCATGGAGACATACCCGCCGAACCCTACTACGACATCCGGCGAAAAACGACGAAGAATGCCACACCCATTCCATACCGCCTGCACCAGCTCCTTCAGTGCAATCACCTTGTGTTTTAGTGAGCGTGCGGCAAAACCACTACAAATCAGCGCTTGAAACGGGTAGCCATGGGCAGGGACCAGCGTCGCTTCAATCCCGCGTGGGCTCCCGACAAACAGCACCTCATCTTCCGGATTATGCGCCAGCGCGCGCCGGGCTAAAGCCAGCGCCGGAAATACATGTCCGCCAGTACCCCCACCGCTTAAAAGTATCTTCATTTGGCAGTCTCCCCGCTTACATGGCTGGAGATGTTCAATAGTACCCCCATACTGAACATAGTGCATAGCAGGCTGCTACCCCCGTAAGATAAAAAAGGTAAAGCCAGCCCCTTGTTTGGCACTACCCCCATCACCACCGCCATATTCGCAAAAGCCTGCATCCCTAAAAGTAAACTGATTCCAAATGCGCTTAGACGTCCAAAGCCATCCGCAGCCTGCATGGCAATGCGCATTCCCATCACCACAATACTCAGATACATGCAGATCAGCAGGACCACGACTAAAAAACCGAGCTCTTCTCCGATGACAGAAAAAATGAAGTCGGTGTGCGCCTCTGGTAGATAAAAACGTTTCTGCTCCCCTTCACCAAGTCCGGCCCCGATCAAACCTCCGAGCCCAAATCCCATCCAACTTTGGATAATCTGAAAACCCGCCCCTAAAGGATCTGCCCAAGGGTCAAGGAAAGCCATAATCCGCTGCATGCGGTATTCCTTAGCCGCAACCATAAACACCCCAAAGGGGATGATGGCCGACATACTAAGAATTAAATAGAGCCAGCGCGTTCCGGCAATGAGTAGCATCATCGAGGTCACCACTGCCATGATCGCCGCCCCGCCAAGATCGCGTTGGGCCAACATCAAGCCAAGCCACACCAGCAAAACGCACATGTAAGGGATGTATCCATATCCGAACTCGCGTATCCGGTCCTCTTTTTTTGTGGTGGAATGAGCCAGATAAAATATCAGTGCAATCTTTGCAGCCTCTGAAGGCTGAAAGGTGAAGCCCGCAACACTAATCCAGCGTGCCGCGCCGCCTGCCTTACTCCCCACCCCGGGGATGAACACCACCGCAAGCAAGATAGTACTAAGAACAAGCAATGGAATCGCAAACTTGCGCCATACGTTGTAATTCACGTGCATCGCCACCAGCATGAGCACTGTTCCTAGGGTGGCAAATATCGCCTGACGCTTCAAGAAATACAGGCTATCGCCGTAATCGCGTAGAGCCATCAGTGAAGAGGAGGAATACACCATAAGAATACCAAAACAACATAACGTCAGCGTCAAGATAAGAATAGTGGCGTTGAACTCCCGGCTTTTCTTCCCCTTTTTTGCACCTACTTGCGCCTGCGTTGTTGTCGGTTTGTCCGCCATTGAGCTACTCAAGTTCCATGACCAGAGCGGTGTAAACTTCACCTCGCTGCGAAAAGCTACGAAACATATCGAAACTAGAGCAGCCGGGCGACAACAATACGCTTCCAGGCGCGGGAGTATGTAGATGCGCCTGCTGAACTGCCTCTTCCATGGAGGCGACCATGGTTACCGGGCAGATATCCGCCCACGCCGCTGCCATTTTCTGCGCTGCCGCCCCCAGCAGAACTAGGTGAGGACGCTTCTCTTCCAGGAGTGGGCGAAGCAGGGCGTAATCGCCCCCTTTGTCTTTTCCACCGGCGATGAGGGTCACCGGGCCATTGAGCCCGCACAAACTTTTCTCCACACTGCCGATATTGGTACCCTTTGAATCGTTATACCAGCACACTCCGCGCAAGGTGCGCACCAGCTCCATGCGGTGGGGCAAGCCACTAAATGTGCACGCAGCTTCCCATATGCGGTTCAAGTCGTGACCGCGATGCGCACATACCGCCATGGCCGCCATGACGTTCTCGAGGTTGTGTATCCCTTTAAGTTGAAGTGCAGCTGGATCAAACTTGGACTCCTCCCCACAACCACACCACACCAGGCATGGGCGCTCGGAATGATCCACGCTGAAACCTGTTTCAAGCCGTATATTTGAAGAAAAAAGCACCGCCCGCGCTTGAGATTTATGTGCCATGGCCAACACCTGAGCGTCATCATGGTTCAGCACCATGAGATCGTTAGCGCTTTGATTGTTGAATATTCTCTTCTTGGCCTGCTTATAGCTACACATATCAGGATAGCGATCTAGGTGGTCTGGGCTAACGTTAAGCATCACCGCTACAGAAGCATGAAAGCGCTCTACTGTCTCGAGCTGGAACGACGACAGCTCCACCACTACAACGGCATAATCTCCATCCACCGCTTCGATCAGGGGTGTCCCGATATTCCCCCCCACAAAAACCTTTTCTCCACAGTGCCTAAGAATGTGCCCTATGAGGCTGGTTACAGTAGATTTGCCGTTGGTTCCGGTAATCGCGATGAGGGGTGCCGGAATAAACCAACTCGCCAGCTCCACTTCCCCTACGATCTTAACGCCACAACGTGCCGCTTGTTGCAGTATCGGAACATCAAGAGGTATCCCTGGGCTAACAACCACGAGATCGGCATGTTCAAACACTGATCTGGTATGCCCGCCGCAGTCAAGTGTCACACCGGGATCTAACCGAGTCAGATCTATCTCTGCGGGCGCGCGCACGTCGCTCAAAACCACATGGGCACCGCGCCGGTGGCAAAAAGTAGCTGCCGCCACACCACTGAGTCCAGCCCCTGCGACCACTACATGTTTGCCCTGCAAGTTAAGCATGTTACCTCAATTTAAGGGTCGAAAGAGCTACCAGAGCCAGGATGATACTCACAATCCAGAAGCGCACAATTATTTTGGGTTCCGGCCAACCCTTAAGCTCAAAGTGATGGTGCAAAGGAGCCATGCGAAACACCCGCCGCCCAAAGAGTTTAAACGAGGTCACTTGAACTATTACCGACAGGGCTTCCACCACAAATAGCCCCCCCACAATAACCAAAACCAGCTCATGCTTGACAATAACCGCTATAATTCCAAGGGCCCCACCGAGGGATAAGCTCCCCACATCTCCCATAAAAACCTGAGCCGGATAGGCATTGAACCACAAAAACCCAAGGCCAGCGCCAACCATGGCGCCACACATAACGGAGAGCTCTCCGGCTCCAGGGACTCCACTGATCTGCAAATATTCTGACAGGCGGGCGTTACCCGCTAGATAAGCTAAAAGCAAATAGGTACCGGAGGCTATGATTACCGGACCTATGGCGAGTCCATCCAAGCCGTCGGTAAGGTTCACCGCGTTACCCGCCCCAATCACCACCACCGCAATAAGGGCAAGATAGAGCCAGCCAAGTTCGGGAGTTACACTTTTGAAAAAAGGCAGTGCCAAGATGGAGGTGTAATCGGTGTATGCAAGGAGAAAAAAACCTGCAGCACCAGCTATCAGCGCCTGCCAGATCAGTTTACCTTTAGCCGACATCCCATCGCTGTTTTTTAATTTTATTTTTTTGTAGTCATCCACAAAGCCCACCGCACCATACCCAACGGTAACCAGCAGGGTGATCCATATGTATGCATTGGTAAGATCGGCCCATAACAATGTCGGCACTACAATACACACCAAGATAAGGGTGCCCCCCATGGTGGGTGTCCCTTCTTTCTTAAAATGAGATTCTGGTCCAACCTTGCGGATAGTCTGCCCAAGTTGAAGCTTACTGAGGCGCTCAATAACCCAGGGGCCAAGCATGAAAGCTAGGAGTAATGCAGTTATCGTTGCATAAATGGTACGAAAGGTGATGAAGCGAAAAACGTAGAGGGCTGAGAATTCCGTATGCAACGGAAAAAGCAGATGATAAAGCATAGCAGACCTTTTAATGGCAATCCTTTCCAAGCTGAAAAAGGATGTTTCTACGCCACCTTTCTAAATTTATGCAATAAAAAATCGACAATTCTTTCCATTCTCATTCCACGTGAGCCCTTAACGAGCAAGCAGTCATACGGTTGAACATTGAGCGTAAGCCAGGCACAAATATCCTCGTGATCATTTATGCGCGCCACCTGTGTGGGTTCAAGACCCTGCTGGCGAGCTCCTTCTATCAGTTCAGTACTCCATTGTCCGTAGCACAGCAGGTGATCGACAACCTGCGCCGCCCTGCTTCCAACTTCGGCGTGGCAATACGCTGCGGCATCCCCCAATTCGAGCATATCCGCCAAAACTGCGATGCGGCGCCCACTTACAGGCCAATGTTCCAGCACCTCCAGCGCTGCCAGCATCGACTGCGGGTTAGCATTGTAGCTGTCATCCAAAACGGTTATCCCGGCGTCGAGTTCGCGCACTTCCAAGCGTCCCGCCGCCATTTTCACCTGGCGTAAGCCAGCGGCTATATGTTCGGGCCTGCCCCCTAGAACTCTAGCCACTGCAGCGGCGGCCAAGGCATTGTGCACCTGATGCCTCCCCGGCAGAGGAACGCTGACCTCAACCACTTCATCTCCGAGGTGCAGGCTAAAATCAACCTGGCGCCCAAGCCTGATGTTGGTGGCCATTACGTCAGACTGCTGCTTAATTCCGTAGGTTACGCGCCGAACACCGTCGGGTAGCTGTAGCGCCATGAGTTCTGGGTCGTCTGCGTTGAGAACCGCCACCCCCCCAGGAATCAACCCTTCGAAGATCTCCGCTTTTGCTTTAGCAACTGCGGCTACACTTCCAAGCCCTTCAAGATGTCCCGCACCGGCGTTGGTAATCAGCGCCACACTGGGACGGGCGATAGCACTTAGGCGGCGAATCTCGCCCGGATGATTCATCCCCATCTCCAGAACCATCCAGCGGTGCGACTGCGCCAGCCCTGCAAGGGTCAAGGGAAGGCCAATAAGATTGTTGAAGTTACCCGCAGTTTTTAGCCCTGGACAACACTGAGTCAAAATCGAAGCCAGCATCTCTTTGGTTGAGGTTTTTCCGCTGGTGCCGGTTATGGCTGCCACTGGCCCAGCGAATGCAGCGCGAATTGATGCCGCCAATGCCCCCAGCGCCTCGAGAGTATCGTCTACCTGAATCACCGGCACCGGCAACCCCCCGATAACCTCTTCGCTCAAACAGGCAGCGGCGCCGTATTCCACCGCTTGGCGTAAATAGTTGTGGCCATCGTAGTTAGGCCCGCGCAGGGGCACAAACAAATCGCCAGACTGGAGCGTTCTGCTGTCCGTTGAGATTCCGGTAATTGCAGAAGCGTAAGGGGCTCCAAGCAGACGCCCGCTCACAATGCTCTCTATTTCTTCACTATCCCACTGCATAAGCGTTCCTTACGTCAAGTGCGTTTATTCTGCTCCATATCATTTACTAGGTTGGCGGCTACCTGTTAGGCTACCCCCCGTAACTTAGCGCTCTTTCAACGCTGCGCTGAGATGCTCGCGGTCGTCAAAATGATATTTAGTGGTGCCTATGATCTGATAGTCTTCATGCCCTTTACCCGCTACCAACAGAACGTCTCCAGGCTGAAGCACAGACACCGCAAACTTAAGCGCCTCTGCTCGATCCTGCATAATGCAGTAGCCGCGCTGCCCAGCTTTGGCCTCATCGAGATTCAGGCGGGTTGCGCCGGTTTTTGTAGCTCCTGCGACCATGTGCCGGATAATTTCAGCCGGATCTTCGGTACGCGGATTGTCCGAGGTTAGCAACGTCAATGCAGAGGCGCGAACAGCTGCTGCTGCCATCAAAGGACGCTTGCTCTTGTCGCGGTCTCCACCACAGCCAACTACACTGAGCAAGCGTTTAGGCTCGAGTGCGGTAACGGCCTCAAGCGCTTTTTCCAGCGCATCGGGGGTGTGGGCGTAGTCCACCAGAACAAGGGCATCCAAAGTATTTTCCACCCGCTCGAGGCGCCCAGGGACGGGCTGCACTTGCTCCAGACAAGCGGCAGCCTCCTGCGCGCTTAACCCCATGGCCAGACCTGCCCCCATGGCACAGCATAGGTTCTCCAGATTGAAGGAACCAATCAGACTTGAATGCAACTCAACTGTAGCAGCAGGCGTGTAAATTACAGTCTTGACCCCAGCGAGGCTAAACTCTGCACTGAGGGCCCGAACATCCGCCGCTAAAGTGCTTCCCAGCCTAGGATCAACCAAGAGCGCAGCGGGGACATCCACCGCAAGCCGTGCTCCGTAGGGGTCGGCGATATTGATAACAGCCTTACGGCATCCGTATCCACTTGCGGCGGAGAACAGACGAGCTTTGGTGCTATAGTAGGCTTCCATATTGAGGTGATAGTCGAGATGTTCAGGGGTTAGATTGGTGAACACACCAAGATCGAAGTCGAGTCCGACAACCCGTTTTTGGTCTAGGGCGTGGGACGAGACTTCAAGGACCAGTGCATCTGCACCGTGGGCTTTAAACTCGGATAGCATCTGGTATAGGCTCAGGACATCAGGGGTGGTATGGCTGGACTCAAACACCTTCCCGTTCATACGGTTGGAGATAGTCCCTATCACGGCGGGGGTTAGACCGCGCGCGCGCATAAGAGCTTCGAGCATATAAGTCAGGGTGGTTTTACCGTTGGTGCCGGTGACGCCCGCGATATACATTTTCGGGTTGGGCTTCTGGCAGGACTCTTGACGTGGAGCAGAATAGAAAGCACGCGCGGCAACCGCCATGGCGGTACGCACATCGGCAAGTTGAATTACGCAGATGTCTGGATTGATTTCAGCGAGGTCTATACTAGATGGCTTTTCTACCACTACCGCGCATGCGCCTGAAGTTACCGCTTGTTGGAGATAGTTATGTCCGTCCGTGCTCACTCCGCACACCGCGAAGAACACACTACCGCGTGTAACCATGCGCGAGTCTGCACACAGACCCATGATTTCTGCCCCGTCTGAGCCTGTTACCTCTAGCTCAACGCCATTGCGGCTAAATTCATCTACTAGGGCCGAAATTTTCATTTATGCATCTCTCCGGTTTCTCCAGTGCCTACCTCGGTGGTTGCAGTAGCACTTGCAAACGGGTATCGGGATCAACATTATTCCCCGGCGCGGGCGTCTGTTTAACTACGCGCCCATATCCTTCAATATGGATATTCAAGTCTGTCTTTTCCATCACCTGCAACACCTGGCGCGCACTCATGCCGACAAAATCAGGCATAGTCCCCGATTCGCTATCAACCTGTAATAACCGCGGCCCTAGAGCCGCAAAGGATGAGGCTGCCACTACCGGCTCAGGCTTTACGGCTACGGATGCAGCGCTGTGCGTGCGCGGCACATGCAAATAGCGTAGGCTTTGTTCCACTATTTCGGCAAACACTGGCGCTGCCAGCAGTCCCCCGTATGCATCCCCAACAGGTTCATCAAGGGTAATCAGCACCACTAGGCGCGGTTTATCTGTCGGGGCAAAACCAGCAAAAGAACTCACAAACTTATCCGGTGAATACCCCCCGGTCACAGTATCAACTTTTTGTGCCGTACCCGTCTTACCCCCAACGGAAAATCCCGGTACCCGCGCTCGAGTTCCAGTCCCCTCGGTGGTGACGCCGACCATCATCTCACGCAACGCCGCCGCCGTTTTCTCACTGATTACCCGACGCTTAACCTTCCGCTCCATCGTCGTGGTTTGATCGTTGGTGTGATCAACAATCTTTTCCACTAAATGTGGATAAACAAGCTCGCCGCCATTGACCACCGCACATAGCGCCTGCCCTAGTTGCAACGGCGTAGTAGTAATGCCCTGGCCGAATGAAATAGCGGCAAGGTCAATGGGAAACCAACGTGAAGCTGGATGGAGAATTCCGCCAACCTCTCCATCAAAACCGATGCCCGTCTGTTCTCCGAAGCCAAATTCACGTAGATAATGGTGAAAACGCTCAATCCCTAGATTTTCGACTATTCTCGCTACTCCGATATTGGAGCTATACTTTATTACGTCCTTTACCGGCAAAACATCCATAGGTTTGTAATCATGGATAATTTTACCTCCGACCTTATAGGTGCCCCGACCACAGTCTATACGGGTATTAGGGGTTACTATCCCCTCTTCGAGTGCGGCGGCAATGGTAAAGAGCTTAAAGGTCGAACCGGGTTCATAGGTGTCACAAATTATGCGATTTCGCCGCAGTCCAGCTGCGTAACGCCCAAAATCATTGGGATCATAGTCTGGATATGTGGTCATGGCGAGGATACTGCCTGTGTACGGCTCCATCACCAAGGCGGTTCCAAAACGTGAGCCAGTACTAACAACGGCTTTCTTGAGTTCGCGCTCGGCAATATGCTGGATCACCTTGTCAATGCTCAGGTAGATATCCCGCCCAACCTTGCCTTTGATTACCTGACGGCTGCTGCCAAAGCTTCTTCCAGTCGCATCTTTGCGCGTTACCAGATAGTGCTCTCCGCCGGCCAAAATGGAGTTGTAGTAGCGCTCCAACCCTTCCAGTCCGTGGTTATCCACTCCGGAAAACCCCACCACTTGTCCGGCAAGTTTGCCATTGGGGTACCAGCGCTTGTGCTCTTTTATGCCATCGACCCCAGGTATCGCCAGCGCCTCTACGCGACGCGCCTGTTCTCGGGTTACATGACGGCGCAGCCAGACAAATCTTCTGTCCATCTGCATTTTATGCAACACCTCTGCCGCATCGAGATCCAGCACCCGGGACAGTTCTTCTGCATAGGCGCGGTATGCCGTGTTCGTAGCAGTTATACCTAGCTCCAAACGCATTCGGGTTGGGTCCAGATAGAAAGAATCGGCCTCCAAGGATAGCGCCAGCGGCTCACCGTTACTGTCATATATGGCGCCGCGCTGCGGAGTCAGCCTGATTATTTTCTGATGCTGCCCCGCGGCGCGCTCGCGCCACTCATCCGCACACAGCACCTGCAGATAAAAAGCCCGCCCAATCAGGGTCGCCGCCAACAGGATGAACAGAACGACAAAACCGATAATCCGGCGCTGGATCGCCTTTAGCTCTTGCTCTTTATCCGCGCGTACCCGCCGTTGGGATATATTCTTAGAGCGTGATGGTCTCTGTAATCTCAACGCTACCTTCTGCCCGGTATATGCTCTGTTCCGATGCGCTGCGTTCTATTACCTTGCCATCGAGCCTCTGCCCTTTGATTTGCATGAACAACGCTTGTTGCGGAGCCGGAATGTTAGTCACGTACAGCAGCGCGCCGAACACTGCTACCGCTGACAGTACGATTAGAAGACCTAAGCGCCCCTTGCGCCGCCGCCGCTGACGTTGCAACCACAGATCATTCAATTCGTGCCATAAATCTTGTTTTTCGGCAACTTCTCTGCTGTTCATAGCCTGTTCACCCCTCGCGCTGCCACGGTTATAACCTGATCAGGATCCGGCTGCTGCAAACCCAGACGCCGTGTCGCCACCCTCTCTATATATTCTGCGCTACTATATCGGGCGACAGCGACCTGCAACTGCTTGTTGGTGTAGGTCTGCTTACGAATCTGACTTTCCAGCTGGGATATTTCGTATTCATACCGGTTTACTTCTGTTCTAAGCCACACATGAAACACTCCGATACCCAACAGAAGCAGTATTGCGGTAACAACGGTGGTCACTCGCACCCGCGCCTGCACTACCCCCGGTGGGGACCAAACCATATCAAGCATCGCTTACTCCCTGCTCCTGCTGAGGTAATTTTTCTACTCCCCGCAAAATCGCGCTACGTGAGCGCGGGTTATGTTCTACCTCTTCAATTCCTGCTCGAACCCCCCGACGGGTAAGTAATTTTACCCGCGCTTGTTTGGCACACACACACACCGGCAGACGTGGAGGACATTCGCAAGTTTGGGTCTGAGCACGAAAAAACTGTTTAACTATGCGGTCTTCCAGGGAATGAAAACTTATTACTGCCAGAATCCCACCAGGGCGCAACATCTCCAGACAACTTTCCAGCCCTGTTTTCAAGTAACCAAGCTCGTCATTCACATATATCCGCAGGGCCTGAAACACCCGCGTTGCCGGATGAATCCGCTGTGGCTGTTTTCCAACCGGGACCGCGCTTCTCACCAACTCGGCCAACTGTAAGGTGGTGTTTATTGGAGCCACGGCGCGCTCCTGTTCGATCCGACGCGCAATCCTCTTTGCCCAGCGCTCTTCCCCATATTCTTTAAATATGGTGGCAAGCCCAGCTGCTGTAAGTTCATTCACCACTTGTGCAGCGGTAATCCCTTCCGCTTGATCCATGCGCATATCTAATGGAGCGTCGTGTTGAAACGAAAAACCACGCTCCTGACAATCTAGTTGGTGCGAAGAAACCCCCAAATCGAGCAAGATGGCGTCACAGGCTTCAACCCCTTCTGCCCTGAGGACATCGGCCACTGACGCATAATTTGCCTGATGCAAAGTCACCCGCGCGTCAAAGGGAGCCAGTCGTTTTGCCGCAGCCTGCAGCGCTCGTTTGTCGCGATCAAGGCCAAACAAACGCCCGTCAGGTCCGATAGCCTCGAGCATCCGCTGACTGTGGCCACCCCCTCCGACCGTCCCGTCCACAACTACCGCGCCGAGGGAAAGGTGGAGTAAATCGAGCACCTCATGCAGTAACACCGGCTCGTGCCTGAAATCAGAAGCGCCCATCATCAAAATCCTAGCGACCCGAGCTGATCGGTCATTGTGCTCAAGCGCTCTTCCGACCGCTCCATCTGCTCTACAAACCGCACATGGCTCCAAAGCTCAAGTTTGTCCGACAATCCTACTATGACGACCTCTTTCTCCAGTCGCGCTATGGAACGCAGCGAAGCTGGGATGGCAATACGCCCCTGGGAATCAAAACCACTCTGCGCAGCAGGGCTGATACGGTTGCGATAGATCACGTCCTTATCCGCGCCATTCGGCATGGCCTCTACATCTGCCTGTATTTTCTCCCAGCGGGACAGGGGGTACGCCACCAAGGCCTCGCTGGTACGCGTGACCACAAGTTGGGTGTCGCCAAATTCTTCCTGCAACAAGGCGCGTATTTTTGCCGGAATGCTCAAGCGCCCTTTCGCATCTATGTTGTTGAAGAATTCTCCCCTTAGACCCACCGCTTGCACTCCCCTATACACTTTTTGACACACTTTGACACCTATGCGAGTGACTATAGCGCCCACCTATATCCGTGTCAAGAAATGAGGAGGGTTAAATCATGGCAGTGCAGAAATAATAACCGCTGGCTGAAAACATCAGTTGCGGAGTTATAACAAAGTGTAAGACACTAAAAAGATTGATTTTTTCAATAAATAACGTGAAAAATAAAAAGAAGGCAGGTTTGAGAAGGGGCACGAAAAAAGGGACTTGACTGGAGCAAGGAGAGCGCGATTGGCGTGAATAATTTATACGCGATGAGAGTTATTCCGGCGTTGCCATTGGGCGATATTCGACCTGCAAGGAAGGGAGAATCTACATAAATAGCTATATGGGCGGAATTAGGTTGTAGGCAATTGCACTTCAATCATCTCAATACGATGCATCACCACTTTATGTGCAGTCAGGGTTATATCTTCCACCTGACAGCGCTCCCCCTCTTCGGGGATATTTCCGAGGCGTGAGAGCATGAGGCCGGCCACGGTGGTTGCCTCATCTTCATTTATTTCGCGGCTAAAGCGACGATTAAACGCGCGCAGTGATATCCCGCCATCGATGAGATAAGCCCCACTCCCAATGGCGGTGATACCAGGCTCCTCCATATCATATTCATCCTGAATCTCGCCCACGATCTCTTCCAGGACATCTTCCAAGGTTACGATTCCCTCCACACCGCCGTACTCATCCAGTACTACGGCCAAATGTACTCTGCGGCGCCGAAACGCCTGCAACAATGCATGAACCTGCTTCACTTCAGGGACAAAGTAAGGCTCGCGCATCACTTTGAGCATATCAAATGCTTCTGGCTTGTTGATATAGCGCAAGATATCCTTGGAATGAATCAATCCGACTATATTGTCGGTATCACCTTTATATACTGGAAAGCGCGAGTGGGTCGCCGCCGTAATTTGGTCCAAGATTTCCGCAAAACTAGCACTGAACTCCACCCCGTCAACCTCGGTTCGAGGGATCATCACATCACGTACTCTTATCTGTGATAGCTCGAACACCCCATGTAACATTTTATGTTGTTCCCCGGGAAGGGATCCTGCCCTTGCTCCTAAGGCGATCATGGTCTGAATTTCATCCGACGACATATACGGCTGTTCAGCATCTGCTTTAAAAAATTTTGTCAACACCAGAGAAAACCGGGTCACCAACCATATAAATGGGCTCAGAAGCCACAGAATCAACTGAATCGGCCGCCGCACAATAAAAGCAACCAGCTCAGCACGGCGCGCGGCAAACGTCTTCGGGCAAACCTCTGATATAATCAAAACCATCGGGGTCAAAATGGCGATAGTGAGCAGATCTCCCCGTTCACCATAAATACGCACAAAAAACGTGGTGGCCAACACCGATAAGGCTATATTGGCGATATTATTCCCTATCAACAACCCACCCAGAAGCCAGTCGGGACGCTGGAGCATTTTGTTAAGTTCCGCCGCGCCAGGGTGTTTTTTCTCGACCAGATAGTTCATCCTACTGCGGTCGAGGGCCATCAATGCCGTTTCTGAGCCGGAAAAAAATGCAGACAGCGCAAACAACAAAATCATTGTGGCCAGATCAAGCCACATCTGTTCGGACATAGACCGTTACCTCTTAAATAAAATGGAGCAGATATTAGAATCCGCATACGCCGCATTGTAGCTCACTCGCTTTCAAAAAAGCAATTGGCACCTGCGTACGCACAGGTTACTATCTACCCTGACTTTCTCCACAGCCTCTGACCTTATCTACAGATTATGCCGCGCGCAGGTTGTCCGCTGGAGGGGCTTGCTTCTTTACCGGTTCACAACGTATCCTACAGTTTGCAAGTTAAAGCCTTTCCCACTTTACTCTGTCTAATTTCCGGATTTTTTATGCCCTCCAGACACGCCAAATCTCCCCAGCAGCTCCACCGTAACTTATGCCGTCAACTTCAACAGCACAGCATTGCATACTACAGCTACGCCAGGCCAACGATCAGCGATGCCGAGTACGACGCGCTATATCAAGAGCTTTTAGAACTGGAACGCGAACACCCAGAACTGATATCTGCACTGTCACCTTCCCAACGCGTCGGTGCCGAACCACTAGAAAAATTTACCGCCACGGAGCATTTTGCCCCTATGCTCTCCCTCGACAATGCCTTTTCAAGCGAGCAACTACGCGATTTTGATCGCCGAGTCCACACTGGTGCACCGGACAGTTGTGCCTACCTGTGCGAACTTAAGATGGATGGAGTGGCTGTAGCTCTGACCTATGCGCATGGCAATCTGGTGCGTGGAGTGACTAGGGGCAACGGCTTCAGCGGCGAAGATGTCACCAGCAACATCCGTACCATTGCGTCTGTACCGTTACAGCTACAGTATGACTACCCAGAAAGCATAGAGGTGCGCGCAGAGGTATACATGGATACGGATGCCTTCCAGGCCTTCAACGCGCAGCGCGAGGAGGATGGCCTTGCCGTGTTCGCCAACCCGCGCAATGCCACCTCCGGCAGTCTGCGCCAGCTCGATCCGCGCGAAACCGCCAAACGTCCCCTCAACATTTTCTGCTATGGTGCCGAAATCATTGTAGGGGAGAAACCCGCGACCCAGCACGAATTACTCCTCAAGCTGCAACACTGGGGCTTACGCATCAATCACCCCCACCTATACCTCGAAACAAGTATGGAAAAAGTGCTCAACCTATGTACCACTCTCGAATCTGAACGTGAGCAGCTAAACTACGAGATTGACGGCGTGGTAGTAAAGGTCAATAGCCTTGCAGCCCAACAGAGCCTCGGCGCCACCAGTCGCGCCCCCCGTTGGGCCATTGCATATAAGTTTGCAGCGCGCCAGGCACAGACAACCCTGGAGGCAGTAGCTTTCCAAGTTGGGCGCACCGGTGCCATCACCCCGGTGGCATCTTTGCACCCGGTACAAGTCGGTGGGGTGACCATCTCTAGGGCAAGCCTGCACAACTGGGACGAAATTGCCCGCCTCGACATCCGTATCGGCGATCATGTCGTGGTTGAGCGTGCCGGAGATGTTATCCCCGATGTAGTTAAGGTTCTGACCGAGCAGCGCAGCGGAGAAGAAAAACCTATACCCATGCCCGAGAGTTGCCCAGTGTGCGGCGCCCCGGTGGTAAAACTTCCCGATGAGGTGATCCCCCGCTGTCAGGGACTTGAATGCCCAGCACAGTTGAGCGGGCGGCTGAAGTATTTTGTCTCGCGCCAGGCCATGGATATTGACGGAATAGGTGAAAAACTTATCGCCCAGTTGGTGGAAGCAGGCATGGTCGCCAATATCGCTGATATCTACACCTTGAAGGAAGCAGAGCTTCTTACCCTCGAGCGGATGGGGGAGAAAAAGGCGCATAACATCCTAAGCGCCATCGAAGCGAGTAAAAAGCGCCCTTTGCATCAACTTCTCACCGGTCTGGGGATTCGCCATGTCGGGGTACATGCTGCCAAAATCCTAGCGCGTGAATTCGACAGCCTCGAAGCACTGCAACAGATTGACGCTCAAACGCTGGAGACCATCCACGAAATAGGGCCACAGATCGCGGCGAGCGTGGTTCACTTTTTCGCCAGCCCCGCCAACCGGCAGGTGTTTGAACGGCTGCACCACCTTGGAGTGCATCCGGAGAATCAAACTACACTTCAGCACCAGGGAGTTTTAGCGGGGATGCACGTGGTTATTACCGGAACCTTGGATACCCTAAGCCGCACTGAGGCTAAAAATATTGTAGAAGCACACGGCGGGCGAGTCAGCAGCAGTGTGAGCAAAAACACCAGCTTCGTGGTCGTGGGTGAAAACCCCGGGAGCAAACAGAAAAAAGCCGCTGAGCTAGGCATTCCGCAGCTCAGTGAAGCTGAGTTGCGCCAGCGTCTTGCTAAGTAATCTGCGCAGTTATTTACCTACACAGAAATAATGCCAATAAAATCATTCTTCTATGTTGCTTATAAGGCAGTCAGAAAGGGTTTGTGTCTCATGGAGTACATGCGCGCACGCATAAAAGTTGAAGGGTTGGTTCAAGGGGTGGGCTATCGTGCCTATGCTGCTGAAATCGCCGCTAGGCTAGGATTGAACGGCTGGGTTCGCAACCTGCTGGACGGCAGCGTCGAAGCTCTGCTGGAAGGGGATGAGAAAATGGTACAACAAGCCATTACTGCCTGCCGCATCGGCCCACCGCGTGCCAAAGTTGAGCACATCAGTATCGATATCTCCCGCAACGACATCCCCGGCACCACCCCGGAATTTGAGCGCTTCACCATCCGCTATTGATACAAGCGCGGCAGCTGGCAGAATACCTTGCCACCAGAGCGTTGCGGAGCCTCAAGCGGGTTTCAATCCTTAGGTTCGCGTTGTAGCTCCAAGGCGCGGCTGTAGGCTTCGCTACCAGATATCGGATGGATCAGCGCAACCTCCTTGGACACCTGGCGTAGAGATTGGTCGCCAGCCTTAAGCAGGCGAAGAAGAGTCTCCTCTACGCTCTCGCGCACCTCGGGCTTTGGCTGTGCGCGGAGCAACAGAACAATCTCCCCTTTGACCCGCTGGGTGCTGAAGTACGCATGCGCCTGCGCCGCCTCCCCCCGAAACAACTCCTCGTGCACCTTAGTCAACTCCCGCGCCACCACCAGCTCACGTTTTTCGCCCAGATGGGTGGAGATATCCTCCAGCGATGCGAGCAACCGATGCGGTGCTTCATACGCAACCAAGGTATGCTCCAGTGTCCCCCAGCGCTGAAGGAACGCTACCCTCTCAGACTTCTTCGCAGGGACAAATCCCACAAAGGTAAACATATCCGTAGGCAGCCCTGCCGCACTTAACCCCGCAATGACCGCACTCGCACCCGGAACCGGGACAACCCTGACCCCTTTTTCGACACAGAGTTGCACCAGCATGCTGCCTGGATCACAGATAGCGGGGGTACCGGCATCACTGATAAGGGCGATATCATCCCCTTTAAGCAGACGTTCGACCAATTGTTCCCTTTTCTGCATCTCATTGTGGGCAAAGCACGAAGTGAGGGGGGTAGAAATACCAAAGTGGGTAAGCAGTTTGCGACTATGGCGCGTATCTTCGGCGGCAATCACCGCCACTTCGCCCAGAATCCGCACCGCGCGGAAGGTCATATCTTCCAGATTGCCAATCGGGGTCGCCACTATATACAGCACCCCACTTCGTGGTTCCGTGTTCGTTTCCATCCCGACCATTTCCATATTGTGCGCATCCATGTCAGACATCCAAAGCCTCAACTTCGGCCAGCCACACAGCGGCACTGGCGTCGCTAGGCATGCGCCAATCACCGCGCGGTGACAGGGCAACACTCCCAACCTTGGGGCCATCCGGCACACATGAACGCTTGAACTGCTGCGAAAAAAAGCGGGAATAGAAATAATGGAGCCAGCGCTTTATCTCCGCAAGGGAATACCGCCCTGCGAAAGCCGTTCGGGCTAAATACATGATTTTACGCGGCGCGAACTGGTTACGCACCACATGAAACAAAAAGAAATCGTGCAGCTCATAGGGGCCGACATGCGCCTCCGTCAACTGCTGGATAGCCCCATCCTCACTAGGGGGAAGTAGCTCTGGTGAAATGGGGGTGGCACAAATATCCATAAGTATCTCTCGGACAGGCCCAGAAAGCTGGCTCGGCGCGCACCACTCCACCATATAACGCACCAACGTCTTCGGCACGCCGCAATTCACACTGTACATAGACATATGATCGGCATTGTACGTGCACCAACCCAGCGCCATCTCAGACAAATCGCCGGTGCCGATAACCAGCCCCCCCTGTTGATTCGCTATATCCATCAAAATCTGGGTGCGTTCACGCGCCTGCGCATTTTCGTAGGTAATATCAAGCACATTTTCATCATGGCCGATATCACTGAAATGCTGCCGCACTGCAGCATCAATACTGATTACCCGTTTACTCACACCCAGATAATCAATCAGCCGTTCCGCATTATTTCTGGTTCTGCCGGTAGTGCCGAAACCCGGCATGGAGATTCCAATAATACCGCTGAGCTCCAACCCTAGCAATTCAAACGCACGCACCATTACTAGCAGCGCCAAGGTCGAATCCAGCCCACCGGAGACTCCCACCACCCCACAGCGCGAACCCGTATGCCGGAGCCGCTGCGCCAACGCCGTAGTCTGGAGCGCGAAAACTTCCTCACAACGCGCGGAGAGTTGCGCGCCATCTGAGGGCACAAAGGGGTTACGCGCAACGGCGCGCTGAAGCTCCGCACCCGCCCAGGTACCAATGGAGCACGCCACGCGCCTAAATGCACGCGTAGCAGGTGTCGCGGCAAAAGTGTTATTTGCACGGCGTTCCAAAGCCAAATGCTGCAGATCGACATCAGTGCTGATCATTTTATCCGCAAAGCCAAAGCGCTCAGACTGCGTCAACAACGTACCGTTCTCGGCAATGAGACAATGGCCGGCAAACACCATATCGGTGCTCGACTCCCCCGCTCCCGCTGAAGCATACACATAGGCGGCAAGGCAACGCGCCGATTGCGCCTCCACCAACTGGCGCCGATAGTTCGCCGCGCCGAGCACTTCCGGACTCGCCGCAAGGTTGCAGATAAGGGTGGCTCCAGCCTGGGCCATCTCGCCACTACCGGGATTAGCACTCCAAGCATCTTCGCAGATCTCCACCCCTAGGCAACACTCTCTATTGTGCGGGTGCTGAAACAGCAGATCTTCCCCAAACGGCACCTCGACGCCCCCAACGCAGATCGTGGCGGTAGTGCGCATGTGGGCACTGGCAAACCAACGCCCTTCACTCGATTCTCTAGTATTAGGAAGAAACGTCTTAGGGACAACCCCGAGGATAGAACCGTGGTTAATTACCACCGCACAATTAAACAATTTACCGCCCTGCGCCAACGGTGCGCCGACAAGCACAACCGCATCGCATTCCGCACTCATTTTAGCTAAGCGTAGCAGCGCCAACTCCACCTGCTCAATCAGCACCTGCTGAAAAAACAGATCGGCACAGGTATAAGCGCACAAAGCCAATTCGGGGAATACCACCACCTGATTTTTTTCTGCCACGGCACGCCGCACCAGTGCAGATATCTGCCTAAGGTTGAATTCCACATCCGCTACCCGCAGTTGCGGAGAAACCGCCGCCACGCGTAAAAAGCCCATATCAAACGGTTGCGCTTGTTTCATGGTTTATATTCTCGCTTTATTGACCGCCCTAGTAACATTCACGACTTTCCTGATTCAGTAGTGGGCAAGATGCAGCAATCATCAGAGACCGAACGCGTCTGTTATGTGTTCCACCGTATATTTTCCACCGCATTCATCACTATCCCCATCCAAACATGGATTCGCTTTAGATTGTAGCAGAATCCCCATAACATCAAAACGAGGTTGGAATTTATTCGCCTCGGGGTTCTGCTGCAGATAAAGCTGCGCAGTACGGATAATCTGCCTCTGCTTACGTACATTAACCGCTTCCACCGCACACCCAAAAGCGGTGCTGCGTCGCGTCTTTACCTCCACAAACGCCAGCATGGTGCCACGACGGGCGATGATATCAATCTCACCGCAGGAGTTAAAGTAATTGGTCGCCACAATGCGATACAAACGCCGACGCAGATAGCGCGCCGCACACTGTTCCCCCCACTTCCCCAACTGCAGACGAGCAAAACTCACAAGAATACTCCGGTTTCAGGTGCACGTTGATGCCAATTCTTGCACATTGGTCAACACCTTTATTGACCTATTTAACAACGGCATCAGCAAAGTGTCGTACAAGTGCGGCAAGTAAGCAACAGCTAAACAGCAGAGCGAGTGCAGAGTTAACGCTGTAAATACTTGATAACACATGTGGGCCTAACAGCGTTACGGAGGGAATATTTTAACGATCAGCATAAGTTTGAAGACTTTAATATCAGGAACTTCCAATTTCACCGTCTTGCCGCAAGCATTTTACTTACAGGGGAGAAGGTGACGCGATGTTCTGGGCAAGGTCCGTAGGTGGTAAGGGCTTCAAGGTGCGCCTTGGTCAAATAGCCCTTATGCCGATCGAACCCATACAATGGGTATTCGGAATGCAGCTCAACCATTGTCTTGTCGCGCGCTACTTTTGCAAGGATGGAGGCGGCGCTGATGGCGGGAACGAGCAAATCGCCTTTAATTATGGTCTCTACTGGCATCGAGAGCTGCGGGGCTTTGTTGCCATCTACTAAAACTCTTTCGGGGCGAATGCTCAAGCCCTCCACTGCCCTTGCCATGGCGCGTAGGGTTGCATGAAGGATATTGTACTCGGTTATTTCGTCCATTGTGGCGGTGGCGATGCTCCACGCTATGGCTTGTTCTTTTATCTGCGCGGCAAGCGCAGTACGTTTTTTGGGAGTGAGTTTTTTAGAGTCGTTGAGCCCTGGAATTATCAAAGACGCGGGCAGTATTACTGCAGCGCAGTAAACCTCCCCAGCCAGACTACCCCTGCCTGCTTCATCTACACCACATACTGAAATATATTCACACATGAATAGTCCTGCTAATCTAGGCTGAAGAAACTAGCTGATCGGGCTTTGATTGCCGCGCCAGCAGTACCAATCTTAGGTTATTGGGGTTTAGGTCGACAAACACACCAAAACCCGGAGCGGCATACGCTGCTCCGGGTTTTGGTGTTAGTTTGAAAAACTTGTGCTCTAAATCAGTTCTTACGCAGCTCGCGAATACGTGCGGCTTTGCCTTGCAGCTTGCGCAGGTAGTACATTTTTGCGCGGCGCACTCGGCCTACGGTGAGAACTTCGATTTTAGCGATATTGGGTGAGTGGAGAGGGAAAATACGCTCTACGCCCATCCCGCCTGACATCTTACGCACGGTAAAGGTAGAACCGATACCGTTGTTCATACGCTTGATGCACATCCCTTGAAAAATCTGGATACGCTCTTTTGCACCTTCTTGTATCCGCACGTGTACGCGCAGAGTATCCCCACCCTTGAATACGGGGAGATCCTGTTTCAACTGCTCATTTCCGATTTCATCTACGATATTCATCGCGGTCTCCTTGCTATTGCTCTCGCGGAGAACAATATCCATTACTTATGTCAACATTAACAACTTGGTTTATGAATCAATTTATGTATTGCTACCGCTTGCGCGGCGTGGTTTTGTTCGGTTTCAAGCTAGTTTAATCTTTTATACCATCTTGCGGTGGTTGCTGCTGCATGTATTGTTGCCACAGATCGGGACGGCGTGCTTTGGTGCGTTCGCGTTGCTGCTTGTTACGCCACGCGTCAATGTGGGCATGGTTGCCAGAAAGGAGAATCTCTGGTACATGCTGCCCATTGAACTCCACCGGCCTAGTGTAGTGTGGAAATTCGAGCAACCCATCGCTATGCGAATCCTGCCCAGCACTCCCAGCGTTGCCTAACACTCCTGGAACCAAACGGGCTACCGCATCGATAACCACCATGGCTGGCAACTCCCCGCCGGTGAGGACATAATCCCCGATGGAATACTCAGCGTCCACGTAGGAACGAATACGCTCGTCAAACCCCTCGTAGCGGCCACACACAAACACCAGAGCCTCGTGACTTGCTAGGTGGCGTGCTTCAGCCTGATTGAACATCCGCCCTTGGGGTGTCATCAGAACCACTTTTGCCTGCGGGTAGCGCTGACGCATATCTTGGATTCCACGCCACACTGGTTCGGGCTTCATCACCATTCCGTCTCCACCCCCGTATGGTGTATCATCAGTTACCTGATGACGACCTTCGGCATAGTCGCGGAGTTGATGGGTCTCAATCCCGATCAGTCCCTTCTCCACTGCTTTGCCGATGATGCTTTGGCTAAAGGGCGAAGAAAACATCTCCGGAAACAGGCTAAGTACGGCAAACTGCATCAGTTAATCTCAACCAGACCTTGCGGCAGGGTTACATGAAGAATCCCCGCACTCCAATCCACATTCTGTACTAGCGCTGGTACCACGGGGATCATCACCTCTCCGTATGGGCCTTGCACAATGTAGATATCGTGCGCCGGAGTAGTCAGCATATCGTCCAATGTCCCTAACGCACCCAATGCATGATCAACTACATCTAGACCTTGAAGCTGGTGCCAGTAGTAGTTGCCATCCGTAACCTCTGGGAGCATGCTCGGATCAATCCAAACCTCGGCACCGATGAATCCACTTACCCTGTCTATATGCCCATACCCCGCAAACGCAGCCAAGATAAGCTGTTTGTGCGGTGAGGCACGGCGCACCTTAACTGTGATGCCTGGATCATGGGCAAAGCGGAGCTGATATTCAGACGCATCACACAGGGCCGCAACCGCAGCCTGTTCGGGGCGAATTTTCACCTCCCCTTTAAGACTGTGCGTCGAGGTTATCAGACCGGCGAGGAAACTATCTCCGTCCGTTTCTGCTGTGGGTTTTTCTGCGTCCATATCCGGTGCCGTATTTTCTTCTGTGTTGGTTTGAATTGTTTGTGCATTATAACTTATGTATACGCTAACGACGCAGACTACTACGCCTTTTTTATCCCTTTGAAGGTACTCCATACCCCTGATTGGCGCATCAGTTTGATAACAGCCAAGGAAGGTTGAGCCCCTTTATTAAGCCAGTTCAGGGCGCGCTCAGCATCAAGCTTGATTTGATCTTTTTCTGCCCGAGGATCATACTGTCCCAGGTTCTCAATGTAGCGACCATCACGCGGGCACCGTTCGTCCGCTACAACAATCTGGTAGAAGGGTTTCTTCTTAGCGCCACCACGGGCTAATCTGATTTTTACTGCCATTATTTTTTCCTCTCGTAAGGTGGTACAAACGCCTGCGGTTTCTCTGCAGACACGGTAGTGACAGGGTACTATACCCTGCACAAATTCTGGTATAAATTCAGGTGAATCAGAAGGGGAGTTGGGGACCACCTGCGCCGCCGAGCATGTTCTTGAGCCCCTTCGGACCCATCTTGTGCATTTTCTTCATCATTTTTTGCGCTTCGGTAAAGCGCTTGAGCAACTGATTGACATCTTGAATTCTAGAACCGCTGCCCTTAGCAATCCGCAAACGGCGTGAACCATTGATCAGTTTATGGTTACGTCGCTCATGGGCGGTCATTGAAGAGATGATCGCCTCAATCTTTTTGAGTTCTTTATCGGGGACCTGCATGCCACTGGCCTTTTTCATGGCTTTGTTCATGCCGGGGATCATCTTCATCAGCGAGCTCATGGAGCCCATCTTCTTGATCATTTGCAATTGATCGCGGAATGTCTCCAAGGTGAAGCCTTCGCTACGCATGGCTTCTTCCATCCGCGCCGCTTCGTCCTTGTCGATACTCGCTTCCGCTTTCTCGATTAGGGAGAGGACATCCCCCATATCCAGAATACGCTGCGCCATGCGATCGGCATGGAATACCTCAAGGGCATCGAGTTTCTCCCCCACGCCGACAAACTTGATCGGTTTTCCGGTTACGGCGCGAACCGACAGCGCGGCACCACCTCTGGCGTCACCATCGAGCTTGGTCAGGATCACCCCGGTAATATTGAGACGCGCGTCAAATTCTTTGACTACGTTTACTGCGTCCTGACCGGTCATGGCATCTGCTACGAACAAGATCTCATGCGGTTTAACCGCCGCACTGATTTGTTCCAGCTCTGTCATGAGGGTGTCGTCAATATGCAGACGCCCTGCAGTATCCAGAATCAGGGTGTCGTAACCGTGATTTACCGCGTAGGCACGCGCCTGGGTACAGATATCCACCGGACTCTGCTGTGGATCGGAGTCGAACACATCTATTTCGAGCTGGCGCCCCAAGGTTTTAAGCTGTTCGATAGCGGCCGGGCGATACACGTCCGCAGGAACCATGAGGGGCTTACGTTTTTCTTGGCGCAGCTTTTTGGCCAACTTGCCGCAGGTGGTAGTTTTACCCGCACCCTGCAGACCACAAAGCATGATGGTTACCGGTGGGCTGGCTGCGAGGTTGAGTTGATTATCCTCGCCCTCTCCCATCAGACGCCCGAGCTCTTCGCGGACGATCTTTATCACCTGCTGATCCGGCGTTAAACTCTTGAGCACATCAGTGCCCGTCGCACGCGCTTGGACCGCAGCAATAAAATCTTTAACGACCTTAAAGTTTACGTCGGCTTCGAGGAGCACCAGTCGCACTTCACGTAGGGCTTCAACAACCTGGGCCTCACTTAGACGCCCTTGCCCACGCAGCTTACTGAATACTGAATCAAGTTTGTCACTTAAACCGTCAAACATTTATTACCCCGTTATCTCTATATCAGCGCCTACAGCACTGCGCAAATTGTGCAAAAATAGCAGACAGCGACTATAGTTAGGGGCACCGACGTTGTCAAGAAAAATCCCCTACCTGTGCAAAGCCATCTGCCTGCGGCGCATAGATGCTAAATGGTTCAAGTTTCAACTGGCACAACGTCTGAAGAATCGCGTCCTCGTCCACGTCACTAAAACGCAGCACCATACCGCAGTCCGCTGAGATATCCGCCGGAACCGGTATCAGGAGGACATCAAACTTCTCTTTGAGTTTCCCTTCGGCTACCATCACGCGGTGAACCGAATTAAACACCAGCAGGCGATGATGTGCCTGTATCATTCTCATAATACGTTCCCCCTCGCCAATCCACCCGATTGACAGCATGCCCGCAAATGACTAAAGTGCCAGTTTCAGTCTAGATTGCAGATTGAAGTAACATCGATAATTTCATGCTCCAGAACCGAGCCGATCCCGTCGCGTCTCGCCAACCAAAACGCAGGACATCGCCCACCATCATGCATTTTTCTTGGATCTATTTGACCACGCTACTGGCCTTTGCCTTGCTGAGCAACATTGTGCTTGGCTATCTGCGCCAGAATGCGCGCAAGGGATCTCTGGTCTGGTTTTTCTATATCCACGCCTCCATCCCATTTATCGTATGGATGCGCACATCTCTTGACTTCGGCTGGCATGTAATTCCGTTCACCCTTGCATGTGCAGTTCTCGGTCAACTTAGCGGTGGATGGATGCACCGAAGAGCCAATCCGTGAGCATTAGATTCTCCACCTCTAGATTTGGTGCGACCACGCGTTCTATCGTCAAGACCCTCTTCGACGATATGGGGATCGCCTCGCGGATCGAGCAACACCAGGTCTGGACAATATGGGATAAGGTGGTCGGGGCCCAAATCGCCGCCCACGCACGCCCTGCAAGTATCCGCAACAACGTCCTTGAAGTCAGGGTAGATCACGCCGTGTGGATGCAGCAACTGCAACTCCTAAAGCCACAGATCCTCGCCAAGCTTAACCGCGAACTAAACTGCCCCCCTATCGACAGCATGTACCTGCGCCGCAAAACCCCAGAACCGCCAATCAGAAGAGAACCGCAAGTGGACCTGGTACTTCCGGAGCTCAGCACCATGGAGATGCACAGGGCAGAGCGCCTAGTTGAAACAATTAAGGATGAAAACGTGCGCAACGCCATGCTACGCCTGCTTAGCAAGCAGATGCGTCTGGACAAGCTCCGGCAGATTGAAGGGACATCTCAGCAGCAGTCATAGTAGCTCGCAACCTCGGCGCTATAATTTGCGCGCGCGCTGCTGGCATTACCTCCTCCACCCTGCCCCTTCTCGCTTCCAACTTGACCTTCCGCGCTAACGCCCTCTGCATACACATACAGGGGTGGCTCAACCACCATTCCCTGGCCAGTCCCACGGCGTGCTTCGATAAGCAGCAGCCGCGCCTGCTCTCCCCAACGACTATGTACCATACGCACCCGCCTAGGCTCTAGCCCCCCGCCACGCATGGCAGTGACTATATCCACAAACCGCTCCGGCAGATGTACCATACTTAGGGTACCTCCCCCGCGCACCAATCGTGCCGCAGTTCGGACAAAATCTTCCAAGGTCCCACAAATTTCATGCCGTGAAATACGCCGCTCGTCTCCGGCAGATAAGCGCCCGCCCTGAGGGGAACGAAACGGAGGATTGCACACCACTCGGTCAAATAGAATCTGCGCTCCCGGCGTCCACTGGCACACATCCGCAGTTTCTATCCAGACTTGCTCTTCCAACTTGTTCAAGCGCACACTACGCTGCGCGCGTTGCGCCTGCGCTGCCTGAATCTCCACGCCAGTCACTTTAACACCGTTATGCAGCTTGGCCAGGAGCAAGGCGATAACTCCGCACCCACTACCCATATCCAGCACAATTTCATGTGGTTTTACCGTAGCAAAGTGGGCCAACAGCACCGGATCAAGGGAGAACCGGTACCCCCTGCGGTGCTGAATCAGTTGCAGACCGCCACAACGTAGTTGATCTAGGGTTTCGTCTTCATTTAACCAGCTATGCACTCCGCTCTTACCATTTTTGCGGCTATTTAATTCACCGTCCACCATCTCCGCCACCTTCATCGTACTCGCGCCCCGATAGAATGTTTTTCGCCCCTATTGCTGGGTGCAAAATTATTTTTGGCAAGCTATCCTCAACTAGATAAAAGTCGAGCCGTAAAGCAAAACGCGCCTTCAGGTTTACTTCCGCCACAGAGGATGCAGTTATCTGGATACTACAGAGAAAGGAATATAGCATGGCCAGGTTTTTAAAGAAAAAGGAAGCAACCCTGGGGCTCCCACCAGGCTCAGCCGTATTTGTTGGGGAGCAGAAAGTTGCCGCGATTAGCATTAAATCTATGTTGTATACGCAGGACAAATTTGAAGAAACAATTATTGACCCCTCAGCGTTACCCCTTTACGTAGAGATTGCCGAGCAAAAAACGCAGGTACAATGGTTTGACGTTGTTGGTCTTCACGACAGTGAGATGATTAAAAACATCGGTACCGCCTTTAACCTCCACTCTTTAACGGTAGAGGATATTCTTCACACCGGCCAGCGTCCAAAGATGGTGGAGTTTGACCACTACCTCTACTTTGTCCTGAAAATGATGTATTTTGATCAGAAATCTCAAATTATCCGCAGCGAGCAACTCAGTGTTGTCTTAGGTGACTCCTTCGTCCTCACATTTCAAGAACAACCCAGTGACGTTTTCGACCCTGTGCGCGAGCGGATTCGCAAAAGTCGTGGACGTATCCGCAAAAACTGCACCGACTACCTCACCTATACGCTCCTAGATTCTGTGGTAGATAATTACATCTCCTCAATCGAGCACCTTGGCGAACAGATAGAAGATCTTGAAGATGAGGTCATCACTAATCCCAACCAGAATGTCCTGGGGAAAATCAATCTTTATAAAAGAGAAATAAACTACTTACGCAAGACCGTGCGGCCAGCGCGGGAATTCATCCTCCAATTAAGCAAGCTAGAAAGTGATCTCATCTGTGAATCCAGCACCCCTTTTCTCAAGGATCTGCTCGACCTATCAACCCAGAGCGCTGAAACAATAGAAACCTACCGCGATATCCTTTCCGATTATCTTGAAGTTTACAGTACTGGGATCAACAATCGTCTCAACGAAATCATGAAGGTACTGACCATATTTTCGGCAATATTTATCCCTCTTACCTTTATAACCGGGATCTACGGCACTAACTTTGAGCACCTTCCCGAGCTACGTTACCGCTACAGCTATTTTATTTTCTGGGGGGTATTGATTTCTGTCGCGCTCTTCATGTTGCGCTTCTTCCGCCGACGCAACTGGCTTTAACTCTCTGTTCGACGTGGACTCGGGTTGCCCCGCAAAATTTATTCCCCACTCACAGTTGCGCATTCAAATTCAGCCGCTAAACTTAAGTGTCAGACAGCAGCCTGGCACCAGCGTAGCCAAAGCAGAACGGGAGCGCCGCGCAGTGAGGCTGAGCGAAGACCAGAGAATACAATCATAGCCACGAAAGGAGCAACACATGAAGGGGAACCCGCAACTTATTGCTGAACTCAACAATCGTCTTTCTGAAGAGCTTGGCGCCATCAATCAGTATTTTGTCCATGCTGAGATGTGCGAAGACTGGGGCTACAAAACCTTGCAGGAAGCCATAAAGAAGCGTTCCATACAGGAGATGATACACGCTGAGAAACTCATTGAACGCATTCTTTTCCTCGAAGGACGTCCGATTGTCAGCAATCTCAGCAAAATTAGCATCGGTGAGCACGTGGATGAGATGCACAAGAACGATAGTTTTGCCGAGACCGATGCCATAAAGCAGTATAACAACACCATTAAGCTAGCGCTGGAGGTGGGAGATAACGGCACCAAGGCGCTGTTAGAGCAAATCCTCAAGGACGAAGAAGAGCACCTTGACTGGATTGAAGAGCAACAGGATCAAATTGAGCAGATGGGGTTACAACGCTATCTGTCAAAGCAAACGCGCTAGCAACGTAGCTGTTCAGACAAAACACGATACAAAAAGCCCATCCTCAACGTGCAGGATGGGCTTTTTTGTTTTACGTGATCAGCTTAATATCTTACTCAGGAACCGTATGAGTGCAGTCCTGACAGAAGCAGGTTAACCCCTAGGTAGCAGAAAATTGTCGCCGCGAAGCCGATAATGGACAAAATAGCGGCACGCCGCCCTGCCCAACCCCGGGTTATGCGCGCATGCAGAAACGCCGCATAGATAAACCACACAATCAGACTCCAAGTCTCTTTGGGGTCCCAACTCCAGTAGGTGCCCCAGGCGTAGTTGGCCCAAGCGGCGCCGGTTATAATCCCGATGCTCAGCAGCGGAAAGCCGATCATTATAGCTTTATAGTTAAGGTCATCCAGAATTTTAGCGCTGGGAAACAGACTCAAAACGCCCCCTGCTTTACCGCGTCCCACATCTTCCTCTCTCCCCACCTTGATCAGATACATGATGGATACGCCACAGGCCACCGCGAAGGCAGCATAACCAAGGAAGCAAGTGATAACGTGATAGGTAAGCCAGTTACTCTGCAGCGCCGGCACCAGCGGTGCAATGGAAGAATCCAGACTTAATTGTGCCCAAGACATGGCTAGAAAAGCAAAGGGCAAAACAAACGCTCCCACGGCCTTCTGCTTGTACTTCCATTCGATGAGCAGATAAATCAGCAGGATGGTCCAGGAAAAGAACACTACCGATTCGTACAGGTTCGACATGGGTGCATAACCAGCCCCCCCAGGGATCTGGTAGGTTTCGTACCAGCGCAGCCCAATACCGACCGTTTGCAGAATAAAACCTAGAATAGCCACCCACGTCGCCAAGCGCGCGACACCAAAACTCTTAGTGGCTAAGAATGCGATAAACAATACCATTGAGGCAAAGTAGCTGATGGTAACAATATTAAAATACGATCCACTAGTCATGTTAGATCTCCCTGTATATGCAAAGCCAGCCTACGCTAGGTGTTTGTTAAATGCCTCTTTGAGCTTATCAAAGTAAAGCTCGTACGCAGGTTGATTCCGGTGCGCAGTTCCCACCAATCGAACTTGGACCTTCCCATCCTTCTCACGCAACACAACCCACATGCGCTGATGAGAGACAAAAAACGCTATCAGAGATCCAATGACCATCAGGGTACAGCCCAACCACACCACCCATACACCCGGGTCCTTGGTGGCCTGCAGGCCGGTGTAATAGCGCTGGGTAAAATCCTCCAGACTGAACAGGTAGGTTCCTTTACGCTGCTGATCAAACTCGGGGAAGTTCTTGAAGACAATAACCGAAATCTCATCTTCGCCCTGTTTTCTGACATTCAGACGTGCTGCAGGGCCGAAGTTACGGTACGAGGTGGTGAAGTCCGCCGCAGTTATGCTAGTTCCATCGGGCAGTTGCGCTTTTTCCCCTCTGCGCAGGGTATATACCTGCGCCTTGTCTTCGCCGCGCAGCTTCGCCTTGACGGTCATTATTTCTGAGCCCGCGGGGCCGAAGTTTGACTGATAGAAGGTTATGCCGTTGTGGGTCATCGGGTCGTTAACAATGATGGGGCGCTTGTCCACCACTACTACGCCATCCTCTTCTACGGTGAGGATACTCTTATACTCTTTAGGGCGCTGAGAATCCGGGTAATAACTTACGGAGAAAGCCTCGCACGTCACCTTGAATCCCAGATCTACGGGCTCGCCGCTACGCAACCACACCTTGTCGATGGAACCGCCCTCGGGGATATTGACATAGGCCTTATAACCAAAAACATTTCCAATTATGGCCCCAGTGAAAATAATCAGGATAGACATGTGGGTGACATACACACCGAAACGTGCATATTTGTTCTTTTCCGCGTAGAGGTATACCCCGTCATCAGTTTCAGTGCTGCGGGTGGCGGCAAAATTATCTTTAACAAATACCTCCATCCTAGGGCGAATCTCACTCAAGCTGCCACGCACGGTGCGTTCCACTGTATTAGGGAACGCATCTAGGACTGCCTGGCTCGGCACCAGCGTCGGCTTGGTTACTATTTTCCATACCCTGGGCAGGCGCTTAATTGAACAGCAGATAAGGTTGACGCAGAACAACATGAGCAGCCCGATAAACCACGTGGAGTGGTACATATCAAACATCTGCATTTTATCCAGAATTGCATATGTTTTCGGGCTAAAGACATGGAGATACTGCTCTTTAGTCTGATTCTGCTGGAGGACTGTTCCAATAATGGACGTCACTGCCAACATAATCAGGGTAAAAATCGATAATTTTAGGGAACAGAAAAAATCCCACAAGGCCATCAAAAAGCCACGTTTCTTTTGAGTCAAGGTCCTGATTCTCCTTCGCTGGTGCAGGCGCCGCCTCCGTCGCGCCAGCGCTTATGATAATTACAGCAGTCCGTCTGCTCTCAGACGCTGCTGCAGCCTCTCACTTTTCTCGGCAACTGCTTCTGCCATGAGGGTACGCGCCTTGGCCATACGTTCAGCCAAAGCCTGATCGGTGACCGCCAATAGCTGTACCGCAAACAGCCCGGCGTTCTTTGCTCCCGCCTTGCCTATGGCCATAGTCGCCACAGGAATCCCCCCCGGCATCTGTACCGTGGCCAGTAATGCATCGAGCCCTTTTAACGCTGTACTATCAATGGGAACCGCAATAACCGGTAGGGTTGTTTCAGCAGCTACAACTCCGGCCAGATGCGCCGCAGCACCGGCACCAACAATCAGGGCCCGGATTCCACGTGCGCGTGCGCTGACAACATACTCAGAGGTGCGCTGCGGAGAACGGTGTGCGCTGGTGACGAGCATTTCAAAGGGCACGTCAAATTCCTGCAGCGCCTGCGCAGCTTCGCGCATCACCTCATAGTCGGAATCACTCCCCATCAGTATTCCAATCAGCGGTTTTCCCATGGGATACATCCTTAATCTGTCGCCTCCATCTGAGGAGGTAGGTTTATGGTTACGTGGCAGAGCTCAATATACAAAAAGGGGTTTCTTCCAAACCTGCTTAAACTCTTAATAAAACTAGCGTCGGCGCAGGGCTTTTTGCCCAATATCGCGCCGCATCTGCATGCCATTCCAGCTTATCAGGTCAGCTCCGCCATACGCCTTTTGGATAGCAGCCTCGATGGTCTCAGCCCAACCGGTAACTCCAAGCACCCGCCCGCCGGCAGTTACAATCTTGCCATCCCGCAAGGCGGTTCCAGCTTGAAACACCTGCACCCCCTCAAGGGCATTGGCCGCGTCAATCCCGTGAATCTCGTCCCCTTTAGGATAGGCGTCAGGATACCCGGACGCAGCCAGAACGACACACACCGCAGCACGGTCGTGCCACTCCAACTCTGAAACGGTGAGCTCGCCACGCGCGCAGGCTTGTAACACCGGCACCAAGTCCGATTTCATGCGGCACAATAGGGGCTGGGCCTCGGGATCGCCGAAGCGCGCGTTGTATTCGAGCACCTTAAAGTCGCCCCCGTCGATCATCAGCCCAACAAACAGAATCCCTTGATACGGGGTCCCTTCTGCCGCCATACCATCAATGGTGGGTTGGACCACTTCGGTGACAATGCGCTCATACAGGGCATCAGTAACCACCGGAGCGGGAGAATAAGCTCCCATACCTCCAGTATTTGGTCCTTGATCTGCATCAAAGATTTGCTTGTGATCCTGCGCCGATGCCAAGGGGAGAATATTTTTACCGTCGGTAAAGGCAAAAAACGAAGCCTCCTCACCGTACAGGAACTCCTCAATAACCACCGAGTCCCCCGCAGCGCCAAACTTACCCTGCAGCAGAATCTCATCCACTGCAGCGATGGCCTCTGCTACGGTCTGAGCGAGGATAACCCCCTTGCCCGCCGCTAGACCATCAGCTTTCACTACGATAGGTGCGCCCTGCTCTTTTATATATGCCACGGCGGCATCGCGCTCGGTAAACGCTGCATAGGCCGCAGTGGGGATAGAATATTTAAGCATCAGATCTTTGGAAAAGCTCTTGCTTCCCTCCAGTTGTGCTGCTGCTTCGCTCGGCCCGAATAGATCCAGCCCGCCGGCACGGAATCGATCGGCTATCCCTAGGGTTAAGGGGAGCTCTGGACCAACCACGGTCAGATCGATAGCGTTTTCACGCGCAAAATTATACAGCCCCTCGATATCATCAACGGCCAAAGGAACCAACTGTGCCAATTCACTGATTCCAGGATTACCCGGCGCGCAAAATATTTTTTTCACCAGCGGTGACTGCGCCATCTTCCAGATTAGGGCATGTTCGCGCCCTCCACCACCTACGACCAGAATATTCATTGAACGCTCCATTTATAGCCCTAACTTCACACAACCTTGGACCTGCTAAGGGTTAGGTAATATTTCATATACTCTTTGAACTAATGACTTGAAATTTCCTACTAGTGACGGAAATGGCGCATGCCGGTAAACACCATGGCGATACCATGTTCATCAGCAGCGTCAATAACCTCCTGATCGCGGATCGAACCGCCCGGTTGGATAACTGCGGTCACCCCTTCTTTGGCGGCATTATCTAGACCATCGCGAAACGGAAAGAACGCATCCGACGCCATAGCTGAGCCCTTAACTGCCAGACCAGCTTGTTCTGCCTTGATGGCTGCAATCCGCGCTGAATTCACCCGACTCATTTGACCGGCACCCACACCGATGGTCATGTTGTCACGGGCGTAGACGATGGCATTTGATTTCACGAACTTTGCCACCCTCCAGCTGAACAACATGTCTTCCATCTCTTTTTCGGTGGGCTGGCGTTTGGTAACCACCTCCATTTCCGCGGTGAGGTCTGCGTCCACGTCCTGCACCAGCAGGCCACCATTGACCCGTTTGTATTCAAGCCGAGTCTGATTCTGTCCGGCCCAGGAACCACATTCGAGCAGGCGCACATTTTTCTTGGCCTTAATCACTTCAAGGGCTTCGGCACTAATCTTGGGTGCGATAATCACCTCTACAAATTGGCGCTCTACGATCGCCTTAGCAGTGGCCTCGTCGAGGGTGCGATTGAAGGCGATAATACCACCAAAGGCGGATTCACTATCGGTACTAAATGCGCGCTCGTAAGCGGTGAGCAAATCTTCCGCCATCGCGACACCGCACGGGTTGGCGTGCTTGACAATGACACAAGCTGGGGACTCGCCAAACTGTTTAATGCACTCCAGCGCCGCATCGGTATCGGCAATATTATTATACGACAGCTCCTTGCCCTGCAGTTGCGTTGCCGTAGCTATGTTTGCTTGGGTATTGCCCTTTTCTACATAGAATGCGGCATCCTGATGCGGGTTTTCGCCGTAGCGCATCACCTGCTTCTGCTGAAACTGCAGTGACAGCGTCTCGGGGAAATGGGTTTGTTCTGTACCGATACGGCAACCGAGCCAGTTGGAGATGGCACCGTCGTATGCAGCTGTGTGCTGATACACCTTCACTGCCAGACGAAAATTGCTCTGCTCGGATACTGAACCACCGCTGGCGCGCATCTCTTCGATCACTGAGGCATAATCAGCGCTATCCACCACAACCGTGACAAAACGATTATTTTTAGCTGCGCTGCGCAACATGGTGGGGCCACCGATGTCGATATTTTCTATCGCGTCTTCCAGGGTGCAGCCCTCTTTGGCCACGGTGGCTTCGAAGGGATACAAATTAACCACAACCATATCGATGGGCTCAATGCCATGTTCTGCCATTTTAGCGACATGCGCTGGGTTATCGCGTATTCCCAATAGAGCGCCATGCACCTTTGGATGCAGGGTTTTCACCCGACCATCGAGCATTTCGGGAAATCCGGTGTAGTCAGAAACGTCTTTTACCGTCAACCCCTCATTCCGCAATAAAGTTGCAGTCCCTCCGGTAGAGAGGATCTCTACCCCAAAATCGGATAGAACGCGGGCAAACTCTACGATTCCCTCTTTATCGGAAACACTTATCAGTGCACGTTTGATAACAGCCATGTCGAACCTTCTCTCGTAATATTAAAGATTATACTTAAAAATTTGTCCGTATCCACCTATTCAGACCAAGGCACTTATGTTTACGTGTTTCTCCGATAACAGACAAGGAAATTCCCCCTTCAGTGGTGCTATCCTTCATACACAAGGAGTTCTTTCGGGAGAGACGGGTGGTAAATATTTAAAAATTCAGGGCGCCCACAAAAGCACGTTCAAATGCTGGGGTGCCGGAAAGGGGGTATAGAGTGATCCTCTCACGCAGTTTTTTTAAGGTAAGGTCGGAGTCTTTGTCATTGAGAAACTGCACTAGACCGCCGAGCACTCCATCGGGGCTAAACACAACCTTTTCTATCATATATTCCGGCAGCAGCGCAATTTCTTTCAACATTTCTGGGCGTATGGCTGCACCCAGAGCCCCGGTAATATACACGCGTTCAATTGATGCAGGATCAACTCCTGCGCGCTCCACCAAGCATTGTGCCCCGGCATGTACCGCCCCTTTCGCAAGTTGAAGCTGGCGGATATCTTCCTGACTCAGACGCAAATCCACACCGGCATCGCGGTATAAGCGCAGATATGCCTGTTGCCCTTGCGCGCTATCCTCTACCCCCAGATAGCGCGCAAGGCTTGTCGCTACATCATCGGGGTCCGCAAGGGTGCCATCACGGCCCACCAAACCTGACTGCAGCCCCGCGACCAAGGCTTCAACCACGGCGCTGCCACACAGCCCGCGCGGCGCTACGTGCGCGCCTGAACCCTCTGGGGCAGAGATAATTTCAAAGCAGAAGCGTTCATCCTCAAGATGTACGCCACGAATAGCCCCACTGCGCGCCGACATACCGCAACTGATGTTTCCACCCTCGAAAGCGGGGCCAGCGGCCACTGAGGTTACAAGCCAGCGCTCTCCATCGAACAGGGCCATCTCCGCGTTGGTTCCCACATCCACGACAAGGGAACCAGCACCAGGATTACCCAGACCATACAGCACCGCAAGCAGATCACCCCCAACGTAGCCCCCCGCCAAGGGGAACAAAAATAGCGGCACCGGCAGCGTATCTACCGTCAGGGTAACGCCATCACAGCTGTCTGGACGATACGGCGGACGCAGAAGACCAGTGGGGTCTCCCCCCCGCGCCATTAGGGTGATGCCGGAATTTCCCGCCGCCACCGCACTCGAAATTGCCTGGGCCTCAACCCCGCTGTCTTTAAGTAATACAGCCAATAACTCGGCAATTCCGCAAAACAGGGCATGCTGCAGCTCCTGCCTGCCACTTGGTTGCGCTGCATGTTCTAGGCGGCGGATAATATCGTGGCCGAATGGATGCTGTGGGTTGAAGATAGAGGCTTGCGCCACAATCTGCCCTGCTGCATCTACCAGTTGACCACCAAGGGTGGTGGTACCCAGATCGAGGGCGAGCATTACATGTTGTTCCTTCTGGCGATAATCAGGCATGACTTCCTCGAAATTCAAGCGTGGTTGAAGCTGCAGTGATTGCAGTCGCGGGGCCAGGGGCGGAACCAGGTAGATACACCCGCGGCACCCGTTTACTCACCTGACAGAACACCTCGTAAGAGATGGAGCCAATACGTTCGGCCCAATCTTCGGCAAACACACAGACCTCATCTTCACAGCCCAGCAGAGTGACATCATCATGCACCGCGACATCGGGCACATCGGTGACATCGAGCATAATCCAGTCCATGCACACATTGCCGGCCACTGGTACTTTTCGCCTCCCCACAATAGCCTCAAATCCATTGGAGAGCAGGCGATTGTAACCATCAGCGTAGCCCACGGGTACAGCTGCGATCAAGGTTGGTCTAGTGGCGATAAAATGTTGCCCATAAGAGACTCCCCGTCCGACCGGAATCCACTTCAAGTGAGCAATTTTACTTCTAAAATTCATAACCGGACGCAAGTCTAGGCGTGTATCGGCCAGAGGCTGTCCGCCATACAGGGCAAGCCCTGGGCGCACTAGATTACACATGGGGCACGGAGGGGAAAAACTGGCGGCGCTGTTGAAGGCATGGATATAACGCGGCGCATAACCCTCAGCACGAATCTGTTCCACCCCACGCGCAAAGATCTCCATCTGCCTAGCGTTGAGGGGACTTTCTGGCTCATCTGCCAAGGCAAGATGGCTCATAACCCCTACAATATCAACGTTAGGGTAATGCTTTAATTCGGCTAGAAAAGGGGGTAATTCTTCAGGCTGAAGCCCCAGACGTCCCATCCCAGTATCCAGCTTGATATGACAGTTGCAACGCCGCCCTTGACGCGTGGCCGCACAGTTAAGGCGCTCGAGTTGATCAAGCTCGAATACAGCGGTATGCATCTGTTCCGAGAGCACCACATCTTCTTGACCGGGCCAAGCTCCACCCAACATCAAGATTGGTTGTACGATACCGGCGCGGCGCAATTCCAGCCCTTCTTCGGCGATGGCGACCCCGAACATGGAGACACCGGCATCCTGCAAGGTCTGGGCAACAGGCACCGCACCATGTCCATATGCGTCGGCCTTTACCACGGCCAGCACCTCTACATTAGCCTTGGCCGCATCGGCCCCTCTGGCATGATTATGCCCAGATGCGATGCCAGCATTAAGACTGCGGCGCAGCTGCGTGAAATTATGGCGCAGAGCGCCTAAATCTATTTCTACTCTGGTTGGACGATGTGCATAGTGCATGGTCAGGAATAAGAAACACTTGATAGGATTTAGGTTACTAAACACAATAGGAAAGGAGGTTCACAAGCAAAGAGGGTGAACATCCTCGAGGCGAACGGGTTTTTGTACCATGAGGCCGTAACGGGTGTAAAGTTATTCTGCACTTGGAGTTGACAGCCCCCGGCTAATGGCTTACGGTTGCACGCAAAACTAAAGCTGGGGGAGTGGATAATGCCACTGAGAGCTCATACCGAAGCGACCCTTGGAACCTGATCCGGGTTATGCCGGCGTAGGGAAGCGACACGAAACACACATATCCTCTCGTGTTTACACCGCATCTCTTGCAGATGCGGTTTTTTTATTGGAGGCACATACACATCATGCACCCTGCGGAAGAAAATTCAGCCCAAATTTCAATCCAAACTCTAACTCGGAAACACAGAATCCTCGGACTGTATGTCATTACTCCAGATGGCTCGGAGGTGGAGATCCTCGCAGCAACCCGACTAGCCCTCAAAGGTGGGGCCGCCATCGTGCAACTACGCGACAAACATTCACCGTTTGCGCGCCAGCTCAGCACTGCGATAAAACTCAGAAAACTGTGCCACACCTACGCTGCATGCTTTATTGTCAACGACAGTGTCGAACTAGCACGACAAGCCAACGCCGACGGGGTACACCTCGGTCAAGATGATGGCGATGTAGTTCAGGCTCGGGCACAGTTGGGGCCGGATAAAATTATTGGCGTATCCACGCAAAATGTGGTCCATGCCCTGCGAGCACAGGAGCAGGGAGCCAACTACATCGGTTGCGGCAGCGTCTACCCTACACACACCAAAGGTGACGCCGTCCATATAGGCGTTTCAGAGTTGGCCCGTGTATGTGCCGCGGTCAACATCCCTGTGGTAGCTATCGGTGGCATCTGCGCGGCGAATCTTCCCGAAGTTATTCGCCACGGAGCATGCAGTGCCGCCGTCGTCTCCGCCGTGATGAACGCGCCACGTCCGGATGTGGCGGCACGTGAAATGAGCCTGATGTTTCGCCAGATGAAAAGCAACACAGATTTTCTTCCACCCCTTGGGAGCGTGCTCACCATCGCTGGCTCTGACTCCAGCGGTGGTGCTGGCATCCAGGCAGACTTAAAAACTATCACCTTGCTGGGCAGCTACGCCAGCAGCGCAATTACTGCCCTTACCGCCCAGAACACCACCGGGGTCCAGGGAATCCATCCCGTAGCAGCGGATTTTGTGGTGCAACAGGCGCAATCTGTTCTCGACGACATCGACGTTGACGTTATTAAAACCGGCATGTTGTTTAGTACCGAAATCATCCGCGCGGTGGCAAAAATTCTGAGTCAGGCACCAACCCTGAGCGTGGTTGATCCCGTCATGATCGCCAAGGGGGGTGCCCACCTGCTTCAAGCTGAAGCCGTTACCGCATTCAGGGAGGAAATTCTTCCCCAGACCTATCTGCTGACCCCGAACATCCCTGAAGCTGAAACCTTAACCGGCATCAAAATAACTGATATCGCTGGGATGGAAGAAGCCGCCTGCGCTCTCCAAAACCTAGGAGCAGCACACGTGTTGGTAAAGGGTGGGCATATGGATGGAGTTCCCATTGATATACTGCGCTACGGATCTGAATCGCTCCGCCTAGAGGGAGAGCGCATTGACTCGGTGCATACCCACGGCACCGGTTGCACCATGGCTGCCGCGCTGGCTGCCCTGCTATCTCAGGGGTTTGCGTTACCGGATGCCGCCCGCGCCGCCAAAGAATTTATCCACACCGCCATAACCACAGCTCCGGGACTTGGCCATGGTCATGGCCCGGTAAACCACTTTGTTGCAGCAGAAAAACTCCGCTGTCACCTACATCACCCATAGAAGAGGACCCATAAAATGACCCTGATGGAATCTGCCCGCAAGGGGATTATCACCGCCACCCTGCGCCAGGCCGCGGAAGTTGAAGGTATCGATCCTGAAATTCTGCGTCAACGTGTTGCCGCCGGAACGGTGTGCATTTGCCACAACGTCAAACATACCCATGGCATCCCACTGGCTGTTGGCGAAGGACTCAAAACCAAGGTCAATGCCAATATTGGCACCAGTAAAGACGATACCAACATCGACAACGAACTGGCCAAAGCGAAGGTAGCTATAGCTGCCGGGGCGCATGCCATCATGGACCTGTCTACCGGTGGCCCCATAGATGAGATTCGCGCTGCCATTATCGCCCAGACCAACGCTTGCATCGGCAGTGTCCCTTTGTATCAAGCCGCGGTTGACACCGTATCTAGGAAAAAGAAAGCCATGGTTGAAATGACCGTGGATGAAATTTTCGACGGCATCAAGAAACACCTGGATGACGGGGTCGATTTCATCACGGTTCACTGTGGCGTAACCCGCCGCAGCCTTGAAGCGATGGATCTGCAAGGGCGCACAATGGATGTAGTCTCACGCGGTGGTTCCTTTACCGCCAAGTGGATGGCGTTCAATGATGCGGAGAACCCCCTGTACGAACACTATGACCGCCTGCTTGAACTGGTACGTCCTTACGACGCCACGCTCTCACTTGGGGATGGATTCCGTCCTGGATGTCTGCAAGACGCCACCGACCGCGCCCAAGTGCAGGAACTGCTCACCTTAGGAGAGTTGACCAAACGTGCTTGGGACGCAGGCATTCAGGTGATGATTGAGGGGCCGGGACATGTCCCCCTCGATCAGATCGAAACCAACATCAAACTGCAGAAACAGCTGTGTTGCGGGGCACCGTTCTATGTCCTGGGACCACTGGTAACAGATCTTGCCGCAGGCTATGATCATATTGCCTGCGCTATCGGCGGCGCCATTGCTGCTTCAGCTGGGGCGGATTTTCTGTGTTATGTCACCCCGAGTGAGCACCTGTGCCTGCCCAATATCGACGATGTGCGGGAGGGGGTTATCGCCAGCCTTATCGCTGCCCATGCCGCCGATATTGTTAAAAGGGTCCCCGGTGCCATCGAAAAAGACCACGCCATGGCTCGGGCACGCAAAGAGCTAGACTGGGAGAAACAGTTTGCCCTCGCCATTGATCCCGAACGCGCTCGTGCTCGCCGCAGTGAAAACAAGGCTGCCGATGAACATGGCGCATGCACCATGTGTGGAGAATTCTGCGCGGTAAAGGTGATGGACGAGCGGCGCGAATTCCAAAACCAAACTAAAGCCTAACAAAACGGGCTGTACCGCGTGAAACCGGTACAGCCCGTTATTTGCAACTATTCTCTATATTTTTTTAAAACCTAAAGCTGAAATGCGAGGCGCACGCCTCTGCAGCTCCAGACTTCATGCCAGCACATCAGCGCCTCACTCAACACTTCAGTTCATCCGGCTCTGGGGTCGCGGCTATTGCTACCGGCTGTAAACGCCAGATATCTCGGTTATATTCAGCTATGGTTCGGTCGGTAGAAAACTTGCCACTGCTCGCACTGTTATTCACGCTCATCCGCAGCCAACGAGGTCGATCTTCAAATGCTTCGGCGGCACGCTTTTGCGCCTGAGCGTAACTCTGAAAATCGACCAACGTCATCCACGGATCATGCGGGCTCTTGAGTGAGGCAATGACATCATCAAAGATTCCGGGCTCAAACTGATTGAAATGCCCCGATTCAAGCAATTGCATAACCCGCTGCAAATCCGGATCTTTAGCCAGCACTGCGGCGGGGTCATAACTTTTCTTGTACTCCTCAACTTCGTGTGCCTTCAAGCCAAACAGGAAGAAGTTTTCCTCCCCCACTTCTTCCAAAATCTCTACGTTAGCTCCATCCAGGGTTCCGATGGTTACGGCCCCATTCATCATGAACTTCATATTTCCTGTGCCAGAAGCTTCCTTCCCTGCCGTTGAGATCTGTTCAGACAGGTCAGCTCCAGTACATACCAGTTCCATGATAGAAACATTGTAGTCGGGGATAAACACTACTTTCAAGGCATCACCGATATCGGGGTCTTTGTTCACCACATTTGCTACGTTGTGAATAAGCTTAATGATCTTCTTAGCCATGGCATATCCCGGAGCCGATTTGCCCGCAAAGATCGCACAGCGCCTAGCCTGCAGGGGTGCCTCCCCAAACTTCAGCCGTGCATACAAATGAATCAAATGCATCACGTTGAGCAACTGGCGTTTGTACTCGTGGATACGTTTTACCTGCACATCAAACAGCATATTCGTATCAACTTCAACGCCGGTCCGCTCGCGGATAAGGTTCGCAAGGCGTTGCTTGTTCTGTTGATGAACCTCATCCCACGCGCGCATGAATGTTTCATCAGACTGAAATTTTTTCAGTTTATTAAGCTGGGTCAGGTCCGTCATCCACCCTTCCCCGATGGTGCGCTTGAGCAATTCGCGCAGACCTGGATTGGCCACAGCGAGCCAGCGACGCGGGGTAACTCCATTGGTCTTATTGTTGAACTTCTCCGGCCAGAGCTGGTAGAAATCGTGAAACAGCCCCATCTTCAGCAGCTCAGAATGGAGTGCAGCCACTCCATTGATCGAAAAGCTCCCGACTAAGGCCAGATGTGCCATGCGTACTTGCTGATCTGGACTAATGAGGGACATGCGCTGATAGCGCTCAGGGTCCAGCGGCCATTTCATAGAAACCTGTGAGAGAAAACGACTGTTTATTTCGTAAATAATCTCCAGCAAACGTGGGAGCAGTTTACGAAACATTTGCGTCGGCCAAGTTTCCAACGCCTCCGGCAGCAGAGTGTGGTTGGTGTACGCCATGGTACTAGTGACAATCTCCCACGCTTCGTCCCAGTGGAGTGATTCGTCATCAACCAGAATACGCATCAGCTCAGCCACGGCCAGACTGGGGTGGGTATCGTTAAGCTGAAACACATTACTCGCCGCAAAAGTACTAAAATCGCTGCCATGCCCACGCTTCCAGTGTTTAAGGATATCTGAAAGGCTGGCGCTGACCAGGAAATACTGCTGGCGCAAGCGTAGCTCTTTGCCGCTTTCACTGGTGTCATTGGGATACAACACCATGGTTATACTCTCGGCAGCTTCTTTCTCCGCCACGTTTTCGTGATAGGAGACCGTATTGAAGGCATTGAGGTTGAAGTCTTTTGCCGAAGCTGCCGACCACAGGCGCAAGGTATTAACTGTATTGTTTTTATATCCTGGCACGGGGATATCATAGGGTACTGCCAGCACCTCTTCCGCATGATCCCAGTGAACCGTGAGCTTCGTAGGATCGTGAGGATCGTGGTAGTTTCTGGTGGTGCCGCCAAACTTAACCACGCAAGAGTAGTCTGTGCGCTTTATCTCCCACGGATATTCCCCATACCCCAACCACTGATCGGGTTCTTCGATCTGATAACCATCTTGAATGTATTGACGCAGCATACCGTAGCGATAGCGTAAGCCGTACCCCACCACTGGCAGTTGTAAGGTAGCGCAACTATCCATAAAGCAGGCGGCCAAGCGCCCCAGTCCGCCATTCCCTAAGCCCGCGTCGTGTTCAGCGTTTTCTACCTCTTCGAACGCCAGACCAACTCCGCTCAAAACTGAATCGGTGTTGCGGTCGATGCCGAGATTAAATAGATTATTGCTCAACGAGCGCCCAATGAGATATTCCATGGAAAGGTAATATGCACGCCGTGTTTCAGTCTCATAGTGGGTCAGCCAGGTCTGCTTCCAGCGCGCCACAAGGCGGTCACGCACGGCATAAGCCAAGGCCTTGTACAGGTAGTAATGTTGCGAACTCAGTTTGCGCCCAAAGGCGTTGTACAGATAGTGCAAAAAGCTGGTTTCTATACTGTCTACGTCACAGCCAAGACAGAGCAATGCTTTGCGCGTAGCCTCAGCATCGCGTTGTTCAGGGGTAAGAGCCATATTGGTTGTTCTCCTAAGCCTTATAAAGGTTCTGATATGAAGTCGCGCTGCGCTGCCAGCCAAAGTCCTGTGACATAGCAGTCTTCTGCAGTTTTTGCCAAGTGCGCGGTTTGCGGTACAACTCTAGCGCCGTTATGCAGCAACGGCGCAACTCATCCGCCGATGCATTTAGCATCACAAATCCGGTGGCGGTGCCGGTGGCAATATTTTCGGCGCTAGCATCAATAACGGTGTCCTTAAGTCCACCAGTGGCGTGCACAATGGGCAGGGTTCCGTAAGCGAGGCTGTACATCTGGTTTAAGCCACAGGGCTCAAAGCGCGAGGGCATCAAGAAAATATCTGCGCCTGCCTCGATAAGGTGGGCCAACTCTTCGGAGTAGCCGATATGGACAAAAACCCTGTGCGGATGTAGGCGTGCCAGGTTAAGGATTTCATGTTCGTAATTTTTCTGCCCAGAGCCAAGTATCACGATATTGACATTGGTTTCATCCAGCAGCGCGGGGATGGCTTCTATTAGCAAATCTATCCCCTTTTGTTCCACCATACGTCCGATGAAGCTCAGCAAAGGCGCGCTTCCATCCACCTTGACGTCTGCAGCGACAACGGTCTTGAGTAGATGATTTTTATTGCGTTCTTTCTGTGCCACTCGCCCTTTTTGTACCGAATAGGTGTAAGGAATATATCGATCAGTGGCTGGATTCCATACTTGTGTGTCAATGCCATTGAGAATTCCACTCAATCTACCTTGGGCGGCACACTCGCGCAGCAATCCTTCAAAGCCGAACCCATGCGGTGGGGTGCAAATTTCCTCAGCATAGGTGGGGCTCACCGTGGTGACATAATCCGCACATACTATTCCTCCTTTTAGCATCGAAAAGGCGCCGTAAAATTCGAGCATTTCAGGGCTCCACCAAGCATCCGGCAGACCGAGTCCGGCAAAGAGCGCATGGGAAAACTTGCCCGCATAGGACAGATTATGCACCGTAAATATGGTTCGAGGTAATCCCAGGCGCACATCAACATCGGTTTCGGAGGATGAGCCCGCGTCGGTGTTAAGCAAGCGCATGAATGCAGGCAACAGACCTGTTTGCCAATCATTGCAGTGCACTACATCCGGGCGCCAGCCAAGCCCATATTGGTTCAAAGCTACCCCAGCGGCAATGCGACTGAACAGACCAAAGCGCTCCCCGTTGTCCCACCAGTCGGTGCCGTCTTCTGCCAGATATGGATTACCAGGCCGATCGAACAAGCCAGGGATATCCACCAGCAGCAGAGTAACGCCGCTATCACTATCGGCGCGCAGCAGACGTACGTTATATTCGGTTGAGCAGCAATGAATGCTGAAGTGCGCAAGCTCGCAAATCGAGTCCAGATGGCGCATGGCCTCCTGATACGCCGGCAGGATAACCGTAACCTCATGATTCTGTTGCTGCAAAGCTGTAGTTAGTCCAGCGGCTACATCCGCCAGTCCTCCTGTTTTTACTAAAGGGTATATTTCTGAAGTTGCAAATAGAACCCGCATAAACGTTTACTCCTCAAGCTGTAGAATTATAAAAGCTAGTGGCGGCAGGGTAATCACAGCGCTGCAATCACGCCCCATAAAAAATTTGGATTCGGTGTGCACTGCACCACTGTTGCCTGTATTTGAGCCACCGTAAACGGCGGCGTCTGAATTGATAATTTCGCTATAGGTTCCGCACCGGGGCATCCCAATACGGTAGCCATGGCGCACAACCGGAGTGAAGTTAAACAGACACACCAACTGTCGCGCCGGTTGAATGCGCGTATCGCGGCGCACAAAACTCAAGATCGACTGTTTATTATCGTTGCAGTCGATCCATTCAAACCCGCAGGATTCAAAATCATGTGCATAAAGGGCTGAATTACTGGCGTAGAGTTGGTTGAGCTCACGCAGGAGGATCTGAACCCCTCGATGATCCCCCTCTTCACACAGGTGCCAGTCCAGCACCCCTTTATCGTTCCACTCCCTCCACTGGCCAAACTCGCCTCCCATGAATAGCAGTTTCTTCCCTGGGTGCAGCATCTGGTAGCCAAACAACAAGCGCAGATTGGCAAATTTCTGCCAGCGATCGCCAGGCATCTTATCCAGTAACGAACGCTTTTGGTGCACCACCTCATCGTGCGACAGCGGCAGGATGAAGTTTTCGTGATAGGCGTACAACTGACTGAAAGTCAGACGTGAATGGCTATAGGAGCGGTGGATAGGGTCTTCGGCAAAATAGTCCAGGGTATCATTCATCCAACCCATATTCCATTTCATGGAAAAACCCAGGCCACCCATCCACACCGGTCTGGACACCATGGGCCACGAAGTGGACTCCTCTGCCATGAGCACCGCGCCCGGATACCTGGCATGAATCTCGGTATTTAGGGTGCGGAGGAACTCTATGGCCTCGATATTCTCGTTACCCCCGTATGCATTGGTGAGTGATTCCCCCTCGTCGCGGGAATAATCAAGATACAGCATGGAGGCCACCGCATCTACGCGCAGACCGTCGATGTGAAACTCACTTAGCCAGTACAGGGCATTGGCAATGAGAAAATTGCGCACCTCATTACGCCCGTAGTTGAACACATAGGTACCCCACTCGCGGTGTTCGCCTATGCGGGGATCTTCGTGCTCATACAAGGCGGTTCCATCAAAGCGAGCCAGAGCAAAGCGATCTTTAGGGAAGTGAGCCGGCACCCAGTCGAGGAAAACCCCCAGGTTATGCTGATGGCAATAATCTACAAAATAGCGGAAATCATCAGGATCACCAAAGCGGCGGGTTGGCGCGTAATACGCAGTGACCTGGTAGCCCCAAGACTCATCTAGGGCGTGTTCGCTCACCGGCATGAGATTGAGGTGGGTGAATCCCATCCACAGGGCGTACTCCACAAGGCGGTGGGCTATCTCACGATAGTTAAGGAACCGCCCGCTATCCCCGACCTGCCAAGAACCCAGATGCACCTCGTAAATACTGACGGGTTTATGCTGCCAATCAAATGCGCGGCGGGCCTGCATCCAATCCGCATCGCTCCAGACATATTCACTTACGTGCACGATGGAAGCGGTGCGCGGTCGCATCTCCATAGCGCGCGCGCAGGGATCGGCTTTTACAAAACAATCCCCCGTGTATTTGTTGCGAATTTCAAATTTATAGCGCTCTGTCTTGCCGATACCTGGAATGAAGAGTTCCCATACCCCTGAGTTACCGCGGCAGCGCATGGGGTGGCGTTTCCCGTTCCAAACGTTGAAATTACCTACTACAGATATCCGCTCAGCCGACGGAGCCCAGACCCCGAACAACACCCCTTCGACCCCATCCACAGTGCAGGGATTGGCTCCAAGGACATCATACATGTGCCAATGGCGCCCCTCTCCAAGTAGATACAGATCTACATCGCCGATCTGCGGCGCAAAGGTATACGAAGATATTATCTGGTGGATGCTTCCATCTTCTTCGCTCCATTCTAGGGTATAATGTTGTGGGATTTGCTCTTTTGTGTGCTCATCCACCAAAAGAGCAAACAACCCCTCCCCTATGGCCTCAAGCTCAGGGCCTGACTCGATGCGCACCGAAGTTGCCGTAGGCATCCACGCGCGTATAATCCAGGTTTTAGCGTTTATCGGATGGATACCGAGAAAGCTGAAAGGATCATGATGGCGCCCTTGAATAAGACGCTTAAAATCTTCGGTAGCACTGGTATATTGTTCAAGCTGCTTCATCTGCTTATCACCTTTGTTTTTTATTCTCCCCGCTTCAGGGTTCTGCCACTCAGTCGCAGCAAGGAAGAGATTCTCTCATCCAACCCTTGCGCCAGCTGATCCCATTTAAACCGCCAGCTCCAGTTGCCCTCTGTGGTTCCGGGCACATTGGTGCGGCTACCCGAATCTAGCTCCAACCAATCCTGCATAGGGATAATCGCCGTCTGCGCCGGAGAGTCAAGAGCGGCGGCGATAAGGGGCCAAGGCATGGGACCGACATGGTCCGGGAGTTCCTGGACTACTTTGGACTGCATGTCCGCATCGAGGGATTCGAACCACCCTAGGGCGGTATCGTTATCGTGGGTGCCGGTATACACGATGGTGTTGTGTTTCTGGTTATTAACGCTGTGCGGGTTATCTGCGGTGCCATCAAATCCGAACTGAAGCACCGACAGTCCAGGCAGATTAAATTCATCACGTAATGCCGTCACCTCAGGGGTGATAACCCCAAGATCTTCCGCCACGAACGGCATAGTCGGGAAATCTTCGCGCAGAGCCGTGAGCAACTCGCGACCTGGAGTTGGAACCCACTCCCCTGTTCTACCATCCGGCGCATCTGCTGGAATCTCCCACAGGGCGACAAGACCACGAAAATGGTCGATGCGCACTAAATCAAACAAATACAGAGCTGTCGCCATGCGCCGGCGCCACCAGGCAAAATTATCGCGCTGCATCACCTCCCAATTGTAATGGGGATTACCCCAGCGCTGCCCTTCTTCGCAGAAATAATCGGGCGGAACCCCAGCTACAACCGTGGGACGTAGTTCCTCATCAAGCTTGAACAGGCTCAAGTTGGCCCAAACATTGGCGCTATCGTATGCTACTGCTATGGGGACATCGCCCAAAAGCAGAATGCCTCGGCGCTTAGCATCACTATGAATCTCTTTCCAGCGGCGAAACAACAGAAACTGCTGCTGCTCTAGGCGCTCTATGGCCGCAGAATGTTTTGCCGCAAACCGATCCAGCGCCGCCTGTTCATGGTGCTTGAACTCTGCAGGCCACTCGTACCAAGGTCGATCTCCAAAATGGTTGCGCAACGCAACAAACATGGAATAGTTATTCAACCATGTGGCATGAGTGTGTTTAAACGCAGCAAATGCCTCTTTGTCTGCACTGGAAAACTTCAATTGTGGCGGTAACAGTGCTGGGTTGATGCCATGGGATGAATAGGCCTGGTATGGCGAACGATCAGCGTGCGGTGGCGACAACGGGAGCATTTGCCATACGGACAGGCCGGTTTTCTCCATCCAGTCTAGGAAACGTTCCACCTGATCATCAAGAACCCCCGAAGGGAGTGACGTAGGATGGAGTAGTACTCCGGCTCTGCACATATTAACACCTCTATTTCTCGAATTATCGACATCATGGGCTACAACTCAGCATAGGTCTCGGAGTTGAGCATCGCATTACAATACAGAATAAACGGATTTAATAACCGCAGGACATAGCGCTTTAGTTACGGCGCATGGTGCCGCTATTTTCGACGTTACCACCTCCGCGTGATATCGGATTTTTAAGTGCTTTGGGTGGAACCTTTTCCAGTAACTGGTACAAGCGGATAAGGTGGCGGCGAAACAGTTGATCAAAATCGCGTACACTCTCCGCTGGATTTAAATCGCCAAACCACCAGAACCAGTCTGAGCCTTCACACACTGCCAACTGATTCATTGCTTCATTCAGTTTATCTTCGGAAAGTTGGGCAGTCTGAACCGAACGGTCAAAGCAGTTTTTGGCTTCCACCAGCATATCCCACGCGGCATTTTTATCCCCTTCCCCTATCCAGGTGGAAAAGGTGCCGAAGACCCAACTACCTGCTTTGATGGTGTCCAGTTCCACCTTAGTGCACGGCTTCTCTCCGTTAAGGACAGCGCTATAGGTGGTCATATTCAGCTTTGGGTCTGTACTGAGTTTCTGGTACAGAGTCTGGAGAAAGGTATAGCCGTTATCGGGATAGTACTCCCATGCGTTTTCACCATCGAGCACTATACTGATCACCCGCTCAGATGCCTTGGGGCCGAAATACTTGGCAATATTATGTAGATGACCACAGAAATCTGCCGCCGCATCTGCAGGGTGCCAGTTTTTATACTCAAAGCCAATCAGATCTGAAAGACCATCATCGCGGAAAAATACGGCGCAATTATTGCCTGTATGCTGCACCGGCGCGTAGAGCCCGTTCTTGTGATCAAGCAGCTTTTTCCCTCCGCTTGAAGCGTCGCAAGAGTTACGCCACACCCCTTCACCCGAAGCGGTCCAACCCACGTTCCATTTATCCAGCGTATCTATAGCAGCGCTACTGATCGCTCCTTCAGACAACCAGACCCCAGCCGGGCGAATGCCAAAATGCTCTTCGAATAATTCAAAACCGCGCTGCATATGCCAGTCTACTCGCTCTTGCCCCCCAGGGTATAGAGAATGCAGCGGCATGGGCGCGCTTGGTTGGGATTCGTGCATACTGGAAAAATCAAGCAGCAGCGGTACGATTGGATGACCATACGGGGACATGGCGAGCTCGATTCGCCCTGACTCCATCAGAATCCGGTAGCGCGGAATGATCGACTCGACGGTTTCGGCCAGCACTTCTATCAACAGCGACTGATCCACTGAGGTAAAATTGCTCTTGCGCGCCATCAGGCGTGAAACACGAAAATCATTTTTCTTGATGCTGCTCCCTAACCAAGCCAAGTGGTACCACATCAGCAGGTCAGTAAAAAACTGACTACTCAGATAACCGACCCGCACGACGTCAAGGTCGCCATTAAAATACAGCCCCTTGGCGATATTTACCAAGGTACGAAATGCCGGATAGCGCTCAATCATGGTTGGGGCATAGGCGCGCTGGCATGCGCTAATAATATCCGCTCGCTCATCGGGCACTGACGAGATCGGTGTAGCGCCTGCGACCAAGTTGAGCAAAGGGTCGCAGGTGGCTTCACCATCGCGCAACCACTTGCGCATCTGGGCTGCGTAATCATTGAGCTGTTCTAGCAACACTGGGGCAAAATTCACCACCACCCGCGCCTCTGGGCAGGTTTCCAAATGATATGCCATATCCGAATAATCTTTAATGGCATGCAGGTAAACCCAGGGCAAGTGATAGGTGCCATCAAGGGCGTCGCGATAATGAGGCTGGTGCATATGCCAGCACAAAACTACGTTAATTTTATCTGTCATAAATCCTCTGCTCTAGCGCACGGTATGTAGATGTTGACCAAGCATGTCTGGAGTTACCAGGACAATACCGTGTTCATCTACATAAAAACGTTTCCTATCCTCTTCCAGATCCTCCCCGATTACCGTACCTGGAGGGATAATGCATGATTTGTCGATTATAGCTCTACTGATGCGACAGTTACGTCCGATATCGACCGAAGGCAGCACCACGCTGTCTTTGACAAATGCATAGCTGTGGAGAAAGGTGTCGTTGGAGATTATGGAGCGTTTGACCCTGGCACCGGATAAAATACACCCGGCCGAGATAAGGGAATCGATCGCGGCGCCGCGGCGTCCTTCGTCGTCAAAGGCAAATTTCGCCGGCGGCAACTGCGCCTGATAGGTCCAGATGGGCCAGTCCGGATTATATAAATTAAGCTCCGGCGTAATGTGACAGAGGTCCATATTCGCGCTCCAATAAGACTCCACCGTGCCGACATCGCGCCAGTATCCGGGTTCGCCATCCCTGCCCACAAAGGGATACGCCATCACATCCGCGTGCCCAATAATAGAGGGGATAATATCTTTGCCAAAGTCCTTTGAAGAGTTTGGATCATCGTGGTCTTCTATGAGCTTTTCAAACAAAAAATCTGGGGAAAAAATATAGATCCCCATGGAGGCTAGAGCCTTATTCGGTTTACCCGGCATCGCTTCTGGATCCGCTGGCTTTTCGGTAAAGCGCGTGATTTTCATGTTTTTATCCACCGACATCACGCCGAAACCGCTGGCTTCTTCACGCGGCACTTCTACGCAACCCACCGTTACATCGGCGCCGGACTGAGCATGGGTTTCGATCATGTCACGATAATCCATGGCATACACATGATCACCACCCAGCACCAGCACGTAGCGTGGTTTGTGGCGGCGGATGATATCGAGGTTCTGATATAGCGCGTTGGCTGTCCCCTGATACCACTCCTTGTCGAGGCGCTGCTGCGCCGGCAGGAGCTCGACAAACTCGCCGACCTCATAGCGCATGAAGTTCCAGGCGCGCTGCACATGGCGGATAAGGGAATGGGACTTATACTGCACCAGAATTCCGATATGGCGTATGTCGGAATTTACACAGTTGGAGAGCACAAAGTCGACAATCCGGTATTTGGCTCCGAATGGAACCGCAGGTTTAGCGCGCCACTGGGTAAGATCGTGCAGTCGGCTGCCCTGCCCCCCGGCAAGAACCAGAGCAAGGGTGTCATGGGTAGGTCTAATATTACGTGGGTAATTTTTCATATTTGCTCCTCAGAAACAAGTCTTTGGGCCATCAACATTGCACCCTTGAGCCCTATCATTTCATCCATAACAAGGTACACCGGCATTGTTTCCACCAGCGGACGCATAGTTCCTTTATTTAAAAAGTAACTGACAAATTCTCGACTCTTCATCCAGTCGGCGATCTTGGCCCCGATGCCACCGGCAATATAGATTCCCGCGCGCGCGGGCCAAAGGAGCGCCGCGTTGCCGACGAATTCGCCATAAATATTGACGAACAAACGGATAGCGTCAACAGCCACCATATCCCCTGCACGCGCCAGACGGTGAACCTCTGGAGCTCGAACGCGGGCAGTGACCTCAGTGACGTATGCAATGGGTTTATTGCGCTCCAGACAAAATCGATACAGGGTCTCCAGCCCCGAGCCGGAGAGAATATTTTCATACGATACATGATTCCAGCGTGAATGAAGCCACTTCAGCAATGCTTCCTGTTCCTGATTTAAGGGGGCAAAGTCCATGTGTCCCCCTTCGGAAGCCTGTGGGTAAAAGCGCCCACCAAGCTGGTATACCGGTGCCACCCCCAGACCCGTTCCAGCTCCGATCACTAGGCGGTTGCCATCGGGATCAAAATTCCCCGCGTACAGGCAACATCTATCTTGCTCTGCAAGGAGATCTATACCGAGCGCCGCCGCGTAAAAATCGTTGATAAGCCTGATCTTCTTCACAGGCAACTGGCGCTTAAGCTCCTGCACAGAAATGCGCCAGGGCAAGTTGGTCAATTCCACTTGTTGGTCAGTAATCGGACCGGGCAGTCCAAAGCATGCGACATCCACCTCTTGAATTTTCTTGTCGCACAACAGTTGGTGTAGCAGCGCGTAGAAGTCGGGAAAATCGCCGCTCGGATAAGAAAACATTTCTCCGCCGCGATTTTCATCTTCGGTATCTACAATCTGGAAGCGCGCAGTCGTTCCACCAATATCCCCGGCAAGTAGCAGCATAGCACCTCACATCCGTTCTTCTGCAAGAACTTGGTTCCTGCGAAAATCAATAGACATTCTAACATTGGCTTCTTGCGTCAGTGGGGAGCGCTGCATCTTCGCTTGATTCGCTTGATTCGCTATCTGCCCCCAACTAGCCTAGTCATCCTGACATGCTCAGGTTTTATGCGAGACCACCCACTACAACACTGGAATCCTTAGGCTTGAGATCTCAGGAGGCCGAATCGATTCCAAGGCGAGAGGCATAGGCGCGCAGAGCTCCGTCTTCAGGTGCGCCGCGTAAAACCTGACCGGTCAGGAGCTTCCCCAGTTGAACCCCCGGTTGATCAAAGGAGTTTAGGTTCCATAAAAAACCTTGGAACATCACCTTGTTTTCATAATGGGCTAGCAGGGCTCCAAGGCAATGCGGGGTCAGGCGCGGAGCGTGGATGAGACAGGATGGACGTTCGCCATTAAAAGAATTGTTGAGATCCGCATCATCTTTGCCTTTGGCGAAGGCAACTATCTGTGCCGCTAGATTAGCGTTAAGCTTTTGCTGGCTGGTTGAACCATCAATGACACGGTCAGCGTCACTTTGGGAGCAAGCAAAACCGACAAACTGCACCGGAATGATCTCAGTACCCTGATGCAACAGCTGGTAAAAGGAGTGCTGTCCGTTGGTGCCCGGTTCGCCAAATATGACAGGACCCGTGGCGTAGTCAAGAGTCTGGCCGCTGCGGTTAACCTGCTTGCCGTTCGATTCCATATCCAGCTGCTGTAGATGTGCTGGAAAGCGCTGCAGCCCTTGGCTGTACGGCAGTACCGCCGTTGCCGAATACCCCAGGCAATTACGTAGATACACCCCGATTAGGGCATCGAGCAAAGCCGGATTAGCGCGGATACTTTCCTGCAGGGCGAGCTTATCCTGTTGGTGGGCCCCTTCGAGGAGTTGGGTAAACACCTGCGCCCCGAAACAGAGGGTCAATAGGACGCCTCCCACCGCACTGGTGGAGGAGAATCGTCCGCCAACAAAGTCATCGATGTAGAAACGCTCCAGCAGTTGCGTGTCCTGTGCCAACGGACTGCCCTGCGCAGTCACCACGACCATGTGCTGCGCAGGGGATAGGCCCGCTTCTTTGAGGGCTTCACGTACCAAGGTTGCATTGGTGAGGGTTTCTTGGGTTGTGCCTGACTTTGATACCAAGATGAACAGCGTCCGCGCCAGATCAAGACGTCCCAGTACCCGCGCGGCATCATCTGGATCTACGTTGGAGATAAATTCCGCCTCCATTTTCTGTTCTTTACAGCGCCGCGCCTCCTGCTCCAAGGCCAGATACAGTGCTCTGGGGCCCAGGTCTGAGCCCCCGATTCCTATCTGACATAAGTACTTGAACGCATGTCCAGCGCTTGAGCGTACTTCACCGCTATGCACCCGCTGAGAGAATGTCGAGATTCGCTCGCGCTCATGGCGATAGAATTCCCCTAGATCGGCACCCTGGTGCGCCACCGGCGCACCACATTGGCCGCGGGTAAGATGATGCAGGACCATCCGGTTTTCGCTGGCGTTCATAATTGCGCCATCCAGCACAGCGCGATACTGCTCCAGCACCCCGGCCTGTTGTGCCAGCTCCTGTAACAGCTCCAAGGTGGCGTCCGTCATCGGAGTTGCAGCATAGTTGAAGGACATTTCGTGCCCCATACTGCACGCGTATTCTTCTACACGCCGGGCATCAAGCAGAGTACGCATGTCTGGCAGCTTCACCCTGGCTTTGAGCTGGCTAAAGGCAGGGTGTTGATCCAAGTTACGAAACTCCATCCGCAAACCTCCTCTTCGCGTTACCTACCCTTTTAGTGTTACTTTCCTTTGACACACCGCTTCTTAGCGTTGCAGGTACGCCTCGGTGACATAACGCCGCATCATTACGTGGGTATTAAAGTAAGAGGCGTTTTTCCCTATGGCACCCTTCATCATCTTAACCCAGCCAGCTCTGTCATCATAGTACAGGGGCAGAATCTGCTCCTCTAGCTTGGTATACATATCAGCGGCATCGGCGGCGTTAGTGTCGCCAACACTACTGCCTTCCTTGGTCTCTTCCCCGATCGACCAGCCGGTAACATTCTCTATATGCCCTTCAATCCACCAGCCATCTAATACACTGAAGTTAGGCACCCCATTGAGGGCGGACTTCATCCCGCTGGTACCAGAAGCTTCGAGCGGCCGCGTCGGCGTGTTGAGCCACACATCAACACCTGGAATCAGATGATAGGCGACATCGATAGAGTAGTTGGGTAGATAGATGATGGTGATTTCACCGTCAAGGCGGCGTGCCGCTGCGTAGATACGCTGGATCAGTGCTTTGCCATCATTATCTTGCGGATGAGCCTTGCCCGCAAACACCAGCTGGATACGCCCCTTACCCATGGCGAGAAGGCGTTCAATATCATGGAAAATTAGGTCGTTACGTTTATAGGCCGCAACTCGGCGTGCGAAACCGATGGTGAACACATCCAGAAACAGCTGCTGCCCAGTCACTTCTTTAATGTACTGGGCAAGGAAGGCCTTGGCTCCCTGATGCGCATCCCAAATCTCTTCATCGGGGATGATATCAACCCGCACCAACAACTCAGGCTGGAGCGCCCAACCTTTGATATAGCGGTTGAACAGCGATACCATGTAAGCAGATGCCCAGGTCAGAGGATGGATTCCGTTGGTAATGGCATGAATCTCATACCCGGGGAACATCCGCTGCGATACCTGTCCGTGCTTCTTGGCCACACCGTTGACAAAACGGCTAAGCTGCAGAGCCAGGGTGGTCATGTTCAGCTCATTATCTCCCCCCAACTCGCGTAATTGCTGCGGCGGAATAATGTCATCTCCGAGCACCTGGTGCACCAGTTCATAGTTGAAGCGGTCGTGCCCGGCCGAAACCGGCGTATGCGTGGTAAACACGCAGCGCTGCGCTACCGCTTTGCGGTTCATCTCCAGGGTATTCATCCAACTGCCGGAGTTTATATTGCGGGTCTGGTTGAGCAGCTCAAGGGTCAGAAGGGCGGCGTGCCCCTCGTTCATATGATACTGAAACACTTTAAATCCAAGAGCCTGCAGGATGCGCACGCCCCCAATCCCAAGGACAATTTCCTGCTTTAAGCGATAGCGCTCATCGCCGCCATAGAGCGAATCGGTGATGCTCTGGTCTTCAGGGCTATTTTCCCTCAGGGAGGTATCAAGAAACAGAACCGGGACCACCCCACCTGCGGGACTTTTGGTTTGATACAACCACGCCGTCACTGTTACCGCGCGCCCTTCAATCGGGACCGTAATTCGGGCTGGGAGCTGCTCCATGCGCTCGGAGATATCCCACTCTACCGGCGCCTCATGTTGCGCCCCGGACTCATCCAGACTCTGCTTAAAATATCCCTTACGACTGGCAAGGGTAACCGCCACCAAGGGGATATTGAGATCAGCCGAACTCTTGACAGTATCTCCGGCGAGGACCCCCAAACCGCCACTGTAGGTTGGGATCTCTTGTGATAGCCCTATCTCCATAGAAAAATAGGCTATCCTTGAAGTGTCGGTAAAATCCTTCCACTGCTCCATCTCAATACCCTTTCTGTTGTGGTTCCCATTTGAAACACAAAGCTTAAGCCAATAAAATACATTCGCGAGTAAATTCGTGCTAAAAAATCATGCGTACCAAGTTTCCAATATACACCAATTAAAAATATATATCAGCAACCTCCTGAAGTGCAGGTGGCAGGGGGCTTTCAATTTTAAGTGGCGCTCCATTGAATGGGTCGGTGAAAGCAATGCTGCTGCAGTGCAAAAACGGATACTGCAGCCCCGGCAACGCCTCTCCCCCGTAACGACTATCTCCAAAGATAGGATGGCCAGTCTCGGCCAGTTGGCGCCGGATCTGATGCTGGCGTCCTGTCACTAGGGTCAACTCCACGAGACTTGCCTCTTCACACCGCTTGCGGGTTACGAAACTGGTGACACACGGTTTAAGCTTACCTTTGGCTAATAACTCATGGGCAAGCACGCCACCACCCTGCATATTACCCTGCACCAGGGCTACGTAGACTTTTTCTGCCTCATGGCGCATAAACAGCATCCCAAGCGCGGCGCAGCTTTTTTTCCCCTTGCCAAACAATACCGGCCCCGACGTACCCACATCAAGACGGTGAATAGGGGCAACCTGATACGGTTTCCCCTGCAGATACACCTGCACCCTAGCATTGAGATTGTCGCTTTCATGCCCACTGCCGGTATGCACCGCGAGCCCGGCGGGTTTATCCACCACCAGCATCTGTTCACTTTCGTACAAGATATTTAGTGCGGCGGCAGGAATAGAGGCCTCTGCACACAACTCCCGCAGGCGCGCACTATCACGTAGCTGAATCTGCTGTGCGGGAATCAACAAAGTATTTTCGGTGCAAACCTGCCCCGCAATACTGACGCGCCCCTTCTTTATCAATTGACGTAGATATCCACGCCCAGCCGTTGGGATCTGCTCCTGCAGAAACTGCAGCAATGGCCAACCTGCTTCGTGCTCTTTTACCGTAAAGGTGTGCATCTTTTATGTGTTCTCCATGGACAATTCAAAAAGCAGCATGCGCCATGCATCTGCTTGATATCTACCTAAACCAACGGGCTGACTAGGCTACCAGCTATTTAAACAGGCGAAACAGCAAGGCCAGCACCAAGCTGACGACCAACATGGTCCCAATAGGGAAATATATCTTCAACCCCGGCCTGTCTACTACAATATCTCCGGGGAGTTGCCCAAGGGGAATTTTCCCTACCCAGGGCCACAACAGCCCCACAACAACAAGAATCACTCCGCTCACAATGAGAATCTTCTGCATCAACGCTCCTGCGCAACTCGACCGCTTCTGTGCTATACATGCTTGCTGTACAAAAAAGGGGTGATCTGCTAATAAGCGCAGCGACCCTGCCCCTAGAGACCTTGACCACTGTCGGCCCTAACCACTGACGCGCTCAAACGCGCCGAAAGATCATCGTATGTCCGGGCACCAACGCAAATCTCACCTTAAGTGGATAGAGTTTAAAACCCTTATGCGCTTAAGCCTGCCTCTCATTCTGGCACAGTTAGCGCAGTCTAGCATGGGGTTTGTCGACACGATTATGGCGGGCAGGGTTGGAGCTACTGATCTTGCCGGTGTTGCTGTGGGCTCAAGCATCTGGTTCCCGGTTTTCATCTTTCTGCTCGGGACCTTAAACGCCTTGACCCCGAGTGTTTCGCACGCGTACGGCCAAAAAGATCACACATCTATCCGCGCGCTGATTCCGCAGGGAGTATACCTAGGCCTCACCTTAGGCTGCGCTGGCGCCATTGTGCTACATCAGAGCGCTCCTCTGCTACATCTACTCGAAGTGGAGAAATCCATTATACCACTGATAACAGCCTATCTAAAGGCCGTTTCGTGGGGGTTCCCCGCTATTGGAGTGTGTTTTGCGCTACGCTACTGTAGCGAAGGACTATCCCTTACCCGCCCCAGCATGCTGGTCAGCTTTGCCGGGCTGGGAATCAATATCGTGGCAAACTATATTTTGGTGTTTGGCAAGCTCGGATTCCCTGCCCTAGGCGGCGTTGGCTGTGGCATTGCCACGGCTTTATCTATGTGGATCATGATGGTGGGGATGATACTGGTTTTCTGGCGCGCGAAGTTTTTTCGCCACTTGCAACTGCTCCCAGCCTTTGTCAGACCCAACCGAAATACCCTTTCCAACATACTGCGTCTTGGCATTCCCATTGGCACCGGAATGTTCATTGAGTGCAGTATTTTTGCCGTCATCGCGCTGCTGCTCTCGCGCTTTGGGGCTCAAACGGTAGCAGCGCATCAGATCGCCATGAGCTTCACCGGCATGGTTTTTATGGTTCCCTTGAGTATTTCCACGGCTATTTCGGTGCGGGTAAGCTACAACAACGGACGCGGTCACGCGCAAAACACCAGACGCAGCATTGGTATCGGCCTAGCCACCACCGCCGCCATAGCGGTACTGAGTTGCTCCATGATGACAGCAACTGCTCCGTATATTACGTCGATGTACACCCTAGACAGCGAGCTCGCCGCAACCGCAACCACCCTGCTGCTGCTCGCCGCTCTATTTCAGATACCTGATGCCATCCAGGTCAGCTGTGCCGGAGCGCTACGTGGCTTCAAAGACACCCGTACGCCGATGCTGCTTCAGATCGTTTCTTACTGGGGGATTGGAATGCCGTGTGGATGCTTTTTAGGTCTATATCTGGAAATGGCTGCACGTGGTTTCTGGATAGGGCTCATATGTGGCCTGAGCAGTGCAGCGCTGCTATTGGGCTTGCGTCTACGTAGAATTGTACGCAGAGAAACCATGCAAACCAGCTAAAGCAGATCAGAAACGAATTGTTAGCGCCCCTGCAACAAGGTCAAAATTAAAATTATATGTTTTATTAAAAACGATGTGTGCTTTTATTTGCTTGTCAACACATACATATTTGTGTTTAATTTCGCATTTCCGCCCGTAGCTCTATGCTGATGCGGTAACCCAGCGTACGGGCAGTGCGGATATATCATCTACAATCACTGCCCCTCACTGCACCTGAAGGAGGCCGTATATGCGCGTTAAAAAAAGCCACGCCACCAAACGCCCGCGCCGCATAAAACTGCGCGGATTCAACAACCTCACCAAAACCCTCTCCTTTAATATTTACGATATTTGCTACGCCAAGGCTCCAGCCAACCGCAAAGAATATTTGGAATATATTGACGAGGAATATAATGCCCAACGCTTGGTGACCATTCTGCAGGAAGTTTCTGACATCATCGGGGCTAATATCCTGAACATCTCCAGTCAGGACTACGACCCCATGGGGGCCAGCGTAACCATCCTGATCGCTGAGGAGCCGGTAGAAGCTAAACCAGACCAGGTGCTGGCCCATCTAGACAAGAGCCACCTATGCATCCACACCTATCCGGAAACCGACTCCAAACTTGGAATTTCCACCTTCAGGGTCGATGTCGACATCTCCACCTGTGGGCGGATAAGCCCGCTGAAGGCGTTAAACCATCTAATTAAGTCATTTGAATCAGACATCGTACTCATGGATTACAAGGTGCGTGGCTTTACCCGGGACGTCAAAGGTAAAAAACACTACATTGACCATCGCATCCACTCAATTCAGCAATACATCAATAAACGCACCCTAGAAGATTATGAATGTGTAGACATCAACATCTACCAGGAGAACCTGTTTCACACCAAAATGCTCCTCAAAGAGCTCGACCTAGAGAACTACCTGTTTGGCACCGCAATGCAGGTATTTTCAGCCATCGAGAAAAAACGGGTCAAGGAACTGATTCGCCGCGAGATGACGGAGATCTTTTACTCTAAAAACATCTTTTAACGCCACCATCCTCGCAAGCAGGCACCCCGTCACGCGGCTCATTAGCGCGGCAGACCTGATGGTGCACACTCCACCCGTACCTATACTCCAAATAACAAGACAGGGCGCTCACTTGAGTCGCCCTGTCTTGTTTAAAGCTATTATGTCGTCCGTAAAGGGCTAAATGCGCCCGGCGCTGCCAAGTACCGCTGCGTTTTTGTGCTTCATCAGCTCAATCAACTCGGCGCGTGCAGCTCCCATATATTTGCGTGGATCAAACTCTGTCGGGTTTTTCGCTAGGAACTCCCTGATTTTTGCAGTCATTGCCAAGCGCCCATCGGAGTCAATATTTATTTTGCATACCGCGCTCCTAGCTGCTTTACGCAGTTGCTCTTCCGGCACACCCACCGCACCGTCAAGCTTGCCTCCATACTGGTTGATCAGGCGGACGTACTCCTGAACTACGCTTGAAGCACCATGCAGCACAATCGGAAAGCTGGGGATACGTTTTTCCACCTCAGATAGAATATCAAAACGCAGGGGTGGCACCTCCTCCCCCTCTTCTAGCTTAAACTTATATGCACCGTGACTGGTCCCGATAGATATGGCCAGGGAATCAACTCCGGTTTTGGACACAAAATCCTCCACCTCTTCTGGTTGAGTGTAGGTTGACTCCTCCGCCACAACATCGTCCTCAATGCCGGCCAGCACCCCAAGCTCCCCTTCGACAGTAACATCAAACTGGTGGGCGTACTCAACTACCTTCCGCGTCAGCGCCACATTGTCGGCATATTCCAGGTGAGAGCCGTCAATCATGACGGAAGAAAAACCGGAGTCAATGCAGGATTTGCACAGTTCAAATGAATCCCCATGGTCCAGATGGAGGCTTATAGGCAAATCAACCCCCATCTGACGGCTCATCTCAACTGCCCCCATAGCCATATGGCGCAACATGGTGGCATTGGCATAATCCCGCGCACCCTTGCTGACCTGGATAATCACCGGCGAGCGCCCCTCGACGCATGCAGTCACGATGGCTTGTAATTGCTCCATATTGTTAAAATTATACGCTGGGATAGCGTAGCCGCCCTCAAAAGCGCGCGCAAACATCTCTCTGGTATTTACCAGGCCAAGCTTGCTGTAGTGGATTGGTTCTGCCATAGTTCTATGTACCTCCGCATGCTGGGAATAAAAACGCAGTTACAGTATTTTTATTTTTCACTCACTGCAGTTTACACACAAACACACTTACTGGCCTTTGGCCATGCATAAAGCCCCGTGAGCTCATGTATGCTCTGCGTAACGACGAGTCTAATGTATACTACGAACTTGTGCAACCACTGCAATTCTGCAACGCGCCAGCATCTACCGTGCGCGGCTAAAACCCAGCGAATGTATATTCCCTACAAAAACAAAACCACAACTAACTACTTAAGAGTTAATAAAAAATGAGCCAGTGACAAAACTAATCTGAGAAGGAGAAAGCCATGCGCATTCTTATTACGGGAGCATCTGGGCTGGTTGGAACCGCCTTAACAACGTATCTGCAAAGCCGCAGACACACCGTGGTCTCCTTGGCACGCACTCGGAGTAAAGAACACCCCTGGTGGGATATAAGCACGGGCGAGCTTGACTGGGGCGCAAACCCGCATTTCGATGCAGTGATCCACCTTGCGGGAGAGAACATTGCATCCGGACGTTGGAACGCAGCAAAAAAAGAACGAATCCGCATGAGTCGCGTCAGTGGAACGACGTTGCTGGCACAGTGCCTGAGCGAAAAAGAAGTAAAGCCTGAACTGTTTATCTGCTGCTCCGCTGTCGGTTTCTACGGCGACAGGGGTGATGAAGAGTTGACGGAACAAAGCTCTCCGGGCTCGGGTTTTCTCTCCCAGGTCTGTCAAGAATGGGAGGCCGCCTGCGCCCCTGCTATCGAAGCCGGTATACGCACAGTCAATATGCGCTTGGGTATGGTTTTGAGCCCTAACGGCGGAGCCTTGAGCAAGATGCTATTCCCTTTTCGCTTAGGGCTTGGGGGCCCTGCTGGCAGTGGGCGCCAATTCATGAGCTGGATCCACATCGACGATCTGTGTAGCGCAGTAGCCCATATTATCGATAAAACGTCTCTAAGCGGGCCAGTAAATTTTGTAGCGCCGCAGTCGGTGCGCAACAAAGAGTTCACCCTGATCCTAGGCAAACTCCTACAGCGCCCTGCGGTGCTCCCCGCACCTGCTCTAGCGCTGCGCCTGATTTTAGGTGAAATGGCCAACGCGCTACTGCTCTCAAGCGCGCGCGTGCTGCCGCAGAAGCTCCTAGACAGCGGGTTTCGCTTCTCCCATCCAGACCTAGAAGGGGCGTTACAACACAGCACCAACCGGAAGCGCGACTGATTTGTCTACCTGAAAATGAGAAGAACCTTACTCCGCCCGTAGGGCTTGAAAATATTCCACCTCTGCATTAGGATACGCGAGATACTTTGGCAGCGCTGATACCGCCAAGGTATCTACCTAAAAAACCTGGTTATTTACCTCTACAAAAGGGCTTCACACATGAAGACAAAAGCACAAGAGTACTTCACGGACTGGTCTCAACGGGCAGAAATTGCCGAAGAGATGGTACCCATCATCGGAGATTTGTACCGTAATCGTGGGATTATCATTACCATCTACGGTCACAGACTAAACAACCGCCAGCCCATAGGTATTTTGCGCGCCCATCGCTTCGCGCGCCAAATTGTCCAAAGTGAAATTTCGGTACGTGACAGCTTTCCGGTGCTCAAGGCTCTGAGCAAACTAGATCTAGCTGCATGCAAGATAGATCTAGGCAAACTAACCCTCGCCTTCAAGCAGGATGCTGGAAAAACAGACGTCACTACCTATGTCAAAGCGCAGCTGGATTCGATGAATACCGGCTCCGCCCCGCTGCTGAGCAAACCTCGCGATGTAGTTCTGTATGGCTTCGGCCGCATCGGACGTCTGCTAGCTCGCATCCTCATAGAACAGACCGGCGGCGGAGATAAACTGCGTCTACGCGCTGCAGTGGTGCGCAAAGGAAGTGAAGACGACCTGGTCAAGCGCGCGAGCCTACTACGCCGCGACTCGGTGCACGGACGCTTTAACGGCGTCATTCAGATTGATGTAGAAGAAAACGCCATCATTGCCAATGGCAATATGATCAAAATCATCTATTCAGATGCGCCCGAAAGCATTGACTACACTGCTTACGGCATTGAAGATGCCATCGTGATTGACAACACCGGCAAATGGCGTGATCGCGACGGACTGGGGCGCCACCTCCAAGCCAAAGGGGTGTCAAAGATTATTCTCACCGCGCCGGGCAAGGGTGATATCCCCAATATCGTTTATGGCGTAAACAATGAACTGATCCGCACAGGTGAAGATATCTACTCCGCTGCCAGTTGCACTACCAACGCCATTGTCCCAGTATTGAAAGCTATCCATGACCGCTTCGGCATTGTAAACGGGCATGTAGAGACCTGCCACTCATACACCAATGACCAGAACCTTATTGACAACTACCACCCCAAGCCACGGCGTGGGCGCAGCGCACCGCTGAATATGGTTCTGACCGAAACTGGTGCGGCTAAGGCGGTGGCAAAAGCTCTACCGGAACTGCAGGGTAAGCTTACCGGCAACGCGATTCGGGTTCCAACGCCGAATGTCTCCATGGCAATTTTAAATCTCAGCCTTAAAAACAAAACCACCGTTGAGGAGTTAAACGCGCACCTTCGCGATGTCTCGCTGAACTCGGAGTTGCAGGATCAGATCGACTACACCAATTCACCAGAGGTGGTGTCGAGTGACTTTGTTGGTTCGAGCTATGCTGGGGTGTTTGATTCACTGGCAACCATAGTGGAAGGCGATCGCTGCGTGCTATATGTCTGGTATGACAACGAATATGGCTACAGCTGCCAAGTGGTTGGCCTTCTGGAAGAACTGGCGGGGCTAAAGCTTCCCACCCTGCCCTGATAGCCTTGCCATCTTGTACAACACACGTGCGGTATCGAGTTAAGGATACCGCACTTTTTTTAGGTGTAATGGCTACGCCTCTGTATGCAACAGGGCGAGAAAGTCGGTAAAGTTCTCAGTGCGCAACGCTGCATCAACGCATCTTTGAGTGCGAAAAAGACGAGCAATCTGCGCAACTATATCTAATTGGATGCCGGGATCTTCTGCAGGAGTTAGTACTAGGAAAATAAGGTTGGCCAGCTTCCCATCGGGGGCATCAAAGTCAATCCCGCGGCAGGACATTCCCACCACCACCCACACCTGTTTAAGTCCGACAATCCGCGCATGAGGTAGGGCCACTCTATTGCCGACCCCAGTGCTCATCAGCACTTCCCGTTCCCATACGGCTGTTTCCAGCGCCGCAGCATCAATATCCCCCACTTCACTGACCGCTAAGGTCAGCTCACGAATCACCTGGCGCCGCGTTACTGCGGTCAAATCTTGCACAAACAGTTTTGACGAGAGCACCTCATGCAGCAAACACTTCTTTTCTTTGTGCAATATCAAGCGCATAAAGGGACCACTGATCATGGAGGTGACCATAGCCATAATAACTAGAGCGATAAACAGCCGTTCGTCAATAATGCCGGCGTTGAGCGCAATTATCCCCACGATAATCCCCATGGCTCCAACAGAAACCATGGCAAACCCCACTGCCAGAGACTCATCGCGCCCCATGCCGCCCCAGCGCGCTCCCAGGGTTCCACCAATAAGCTTGCAGACACAAGCCAGCAGTAGCACTACCAGCACCAGCACTGGGTCGAAATGGGCAAAAAAATCCACCTTCAAACCAATACTGGCGAAAAACACTGGAGCAAAAATAAAGGAGACAAAATCGCCAATAATTACGCGACTGCGCTCACGCAAGTGGGATGAGTCACCAATAGCAACCCCAACAATAAACGCACCTAAGATAGCGTGGATCCCGATCAACTCGGTAAAGGCCGCCCCCAGCAACCCCAGTATCAAGGCGAAACTCAGCTCGCCACTGGGCCAGCGTGTATAAGCTTGCACAAAGGGAAGCACCCGATGAATCAAATAACGTCCAAACGTCAGCATTCCGACGATAAAGATCAAGGTCATCGCCAGAGTTACTGCGATATCTGCCCCAGCGCCACTCGACCCACTTATGAAGCCAAGGATAACCGCAAATACCACCCAGCCGATGATATCGTTAAGGATAGCGGCGCTGATCACCACCATTCCGAGATCACTGCGGTACAACCCCATGTCAATCAGGGTTCTGGCAATAATGGGCAAAGCGGAAATGGAGATGGCGATGGCAAAGAACAGGGCAAATACCAACGGATCTGAATCTGGCTTGCGCCCCAAGACTTCAGGGATGAGAAACGCCGCCACAACGGCAACCGAAAAGGGAATAACGATGCTAGTCAACCCTATCTTCCCGCCGATTTTTCCCTGTTTCCACGCTGTGGATAAATCCACTTCCATCCCCGCCACCAGAAGAAACAACCCGATGGCCAGGGTGGATATGCTTTCAAGTGCTATGGCATTGACTCCATGGAGAGGAAACAGCGCCGTGTTGATATTCGGAGCGATACGGCCAAGGATGGTGGGACCAAGAATAACTCCGGCCAGAAGTTCCCCCAAGACAGAGGGTTGACGCAAGCGCAGAGCAAGCTCACCTAGCACTCTAGCCACGCACAACAGCACGGCCAGGGATAAAAACATGACTGTTACCTGATTAGAGCTAAGTGCTTCCATAACCGGACATCTCCTGAGTCGAGCATCGTATATGCCGAACTTATCTATAGTTCAAACCGTATAGAACAATACGGTACAGAGGCTGTTCGGCATAGAAACGTTATCTACGTTCAGCCTTAATGCAATAGAATATTTTTCCAGGTATCCAACGCGACCAGAATCAGCAGCGTCAGGAACATAAAGCGGATATAACGGGCGGGAAGATGCCGACATAAGCTTGAACCGAGATGAACCATGGGCACAGAGCCAAGCAGAACCGGCACGGCGTAACTCCACTGTACCTGTAGCGTGGCGATTTTCCCCGCAGAGCCCAGCAACGCCCCGATAAGCACGATGCCAAGACTCGAACCCACAGCCATTTTAAGCGGAAAGTTAAGCACTGTAACCAGCAGTGGCACCAGAACAAACCCTCCACCTGCGCCAACCAGGCCGGAGACCAGGCCGACTGCTGCGCCTACAACCACCCCCCCGCGCGAGTGCGGACGGAAGGAACCTGCTCTGTCGTTAGAGGCAGTCTTTTCCTTCGGTGGAAAGATAAAAAACGGAACTAGAACCAAAACCCCAAACACAATCAGCAACACATCAGCAGCTACATAGCTGGAAAGCACTGCACCCAACAAGGCGCACAACCCCATCGGCAGGCCGATTGTTATAATGCTAGGCGTGTGGATATTTCCGGCGCGGCGGTGAATGAATGTTCCCAGCGTCGAAGTTGCCAGCACCTGAATCATGGTGATCGCACTGACACTGTGGATGTCTAGGGCTCCGACCCCAAGCAAAGGCGGAATAGAGAGCAGCAGAGGGATAAGAACCACAGCACCACCCACCCCGAGCAGGCCGGAGACAAGCCCACCTATACAGCTGATGAAAAAAAGCGTTAAGGCCACGCAAACTCCCTGAGTTTCCTGCTTAAACCCGAACAAATCCAGCTACACGCGCTCTACAGTATCAACTATCAGGTGTTTGACAACAAAAAAGGGTGGTCATATATGACCACCCTTTTTTGTTGAAGCTGAACAAGCCGCGTATTTATGGGCTTGACTTTACCGGTGCCAAAGATCTTGGCTTATCAGTAGCTCTGCATCTGGCGCATCTTCTTCCGCAGACGACGCTGAGCCTCTTTTTCTTTACGCTTCCGCTTGACGCTCGGCTTCTCGTAAAACTTGCGACGTTTCATCTCGCGGAAAAGTCCCTCCTGCTGCAGTTTACGCTTCAGCACGCGGATAGCTTTTTCCACGTTGTTGTCCATTACTTGTATTTCCAATTCTCTTCACCTCGCTTCCGTCATACTCCGCTTTTTCTTACAGCGCGGGGTGGGTAAGTTACCGGAGCTAGACGACACTGTCAACTAAAACAGCACTGTGTGGTTGCGTTTTTTAACAGTCACATCTTCGTGCCATTGGATTGAAATATTGTAAAATTGGCCCTTAAAGTGTAGGGTTTCGCGCGTTACTGCACAAAAAGTGACCAGGAGGTAAAGCATTCCCGCTGTCACTAGGCCCATAACGGCGTTGAGGCCACAGATAAACCTACTTAGGCAAATTCCATATGCATACCCACGACGGCACCGATATCAGCGCAAAAGACGACCTTATCCGCATTCTTCCCCTTGGTGGTGCGGGTGAAATCGGGATGAATATGCTCGTGATAGAACACATGGACAGCATATTGATCGTTGACTGTGGCTTAAAGTTTAATGGCCCAGAGGCCTGGGGAGTGGACTTCATCGTACCGGACATAACCTGGCTGCAACAGCATCGCAGCAGGATATGTGGCATAGTTATCACCCATGGGCACGAAGATCACATCGGCGCTCTGCCCTTCTTACTCAACGATCTGGGCAACCCTGTCATCTTCGCTACCCCTTTCACGCTTGAGTTGGTTCGCTCCCGCCTCCGCGAACGTGGATTTTCCGGCTCCAGTCCGCTACAGGCGATCCATCCGCGCCAGCAATTTACCTGTGGCCCTTTTCAGGTTGAGCCCTTCAGCGTCGCCCACTCCATCCCAGCTGGGGTGGGGCTGGCAATAACAACCACGGCCGGGTGCATCATTCATAGCGGTGATTTCAAGCTGGACAGCGCTCCTATTGATGAAGTAGCCACCGATATTGCCACCCTGGCACGCTATGCCGAAACTGGGGTACTTGCCCTTTTAGCTGATTCCACTAATGCGGCACAGCCCGGATTCAGCGGCTCAGAGCGTTCACTGCGCCCCACTTTTGAGCATATCATGCACACATGTGGCGCAGCCGTGTACCTCTCCACCTTTTCCTCCAATATCCTCCGTATCCAGTTGGCGCTCGAAACCGCACAGCAGGCAGGGCGCAAGGTTGTCCTACTTGGGCGCGGTTTAATCAGCAATGTAAATGCTGCACGCATAACTGGACATCTGTGTGTCGGCTCTGACGTTATCATTGACATTCACGCAGCGGAGCATCTAGACAGAAACAGACTGTGCATAATAGTCTCTGGCTGCCAGGGCGAGCCCGGTAGTGCCATGCTCAGGATTGCGATGGGAACGCACCCAAATTTTGATATCCACCCTGACGATACTGTAATCATCTCCGCTCGCACCATCCCCGGCAATGAGGTCCAGCTCAACACCCTCATGAACCAGCTGAGCCACCTTGGTGCGCAGATCTACAGCGGTGCCGATGCGCGCGTACATGTCAGCGGCCATGCCTGCGCCGAAGAATTACGACAACTAATCTCCCTAATCAGACCACAATTTTTCATCCCGCTTCACGGTGAGATGCGCCACCTGGTTCAACATGCTAAACTAGCACAGGAATGTGGCGTCGCGGCGCAAAACACCCTAGTTCTTCAGGATGGGACGGCAGTGGTACTGTCACGCAACGGATTCAAAGGGGAACAGCCCATACCCTGCACTCCCAAACCCATTGAGATGCACACCCTGACTTCAATTGCGCCAACGCAGCTTCAGGAGCGTAAACGCATGGGGACAGGCGGCTGTGTGCTGGTATGTCTTTGCGTGAACAACCAATTAATGCAACTGAGCGCAGAACCGATAATCCACTTTCACGGCATCAACAATGATACAGTGCACCCGCTGCTAAGGGCCGAAATAAACTCCCGTATAAAAGAGATGCTTGCACAGTTACCCGCAGAGGTGGCGGCAGACACGCCCCCCGCACCAACAGCGACGCAGCACCCATCACTACAAATGGTTATTCAGGATATTAGCGCCAAGACCTGCAAACAAATACTTGGGTATCGGCCCCAGATCGTTCCAGCAATACTCTACCACTAAGCTAACAAAGGATGTTTTTACCATGGATATGGTCCACGCAATTTATCTTGGCCTACTACAGGGCTTGACTGAATTTCTTCCGGTCTCCTCCTCTGGCCATCTAGCCATCGCGCAGCACTTCCTCCCCGACTTTGAGCAGCCGGGTCTTCTTTTTGATATTATTCTCCACGTCGGCACCCTCGCGGCGGTAATTCTTTATTTCAATAACGATATAAAAAATCTACTCCGTGCCCCCTGGAACAAGGAACCGCAAGGCGCAGAATACCGCAAGCTACTCCTCCTTATTGTTTTCGGCTCTATCCCAACGGCGATCATCGGCCTGACGTTTAAAGATTCAATTGCCGCGATGTTTCACAATGTCTTACTGGTGGCAGCGATGCTGCTGATAACCGGCGCGTTCTTGTTTGCCGCGCAACAATGGCGCAACGGCAAACGTACAATAGACAATCTCACCTTCACTGATGCATTTATTACCGGTCTGGTGCAGGGGCTGGCTATCATTCCAGGGATCTCTCGTTCAGGTTCAACCATTGCGGTTCTGTTGTTTCGCGGCGTTGATGCCGTCACCGCTGCGCGTTTTTCTTTCTTATTGTCGCTGCCTGCCATACTTGGGGCCGCACTGCTATCGCTAGGTGACATGCAGAACCTACCCTCGGAACAACTTCCAGCCTATCTGGCTGGCGGCGCCATGGCATTTCTAAGTGGAATGGTCGCTATTCGCATGCTGCTGGGCATTCTGGCACGCCAGCGCCTACGGGTATTTGCTCTGTATTGCTGGGCTGTAGCATGTGCGGTATTTATACTATCTTAGCGCCCTGACTTAGCTGCGCATCATCTCCTTTTTTTTGAGTTACCTACCCATGGAAAAGACCCCTGACACCACGCGACTGCAACGCCTGCGGCGTGAAATTATCGCTCTAACCTGGCTGACGACAGGTATCTATCTGCTGCTGTGCCTAGTTTCCTTCAACAACGCTGACCCCTCTTTTAACAATAATCTAGCCTCGGAGCATGTCCATAATTTCGGCGGTATTGTTGGGGCACATCTCGCTGACATCCTTTATCAAGGCATCGGCGTCCCCGCGTTGCTCCTTCCACTGGTGTGCTTTTTTCTGGGCTGGCGCCTGCTACGCGCACACCCAATAAAGCTGCGCGCATACAAACTTGCTTCTTTTGCTGTCTTTGTGCTGTGCTGCGATGGACTCTTAGCCATCCGCTTGCAAAACATCCATTTGAATGGAGAAAAAATTGTTGAAGCTGGCGGTGCCGTCGGCCGCCTACTGCATAATTTCCTATCCGGGTATCTCAATACTGCTGGATCGGCCCTGATTCTGCTCGCAGGATGTACAATCTCTGCCATGATCATGACCAGATTCTCCCTTACCTTGTTTTTTGCCGGCATCAGTGAACAAATGGCGCATCGGCAGGAACAACGCCAGACCAAAAAAACGTTACAGCGCGCTGAAAAAGAAAAAAACAAAAGCGCAGAGCTGGTTATAAACACTCCAACGCCGAAGAGTAAAACCACCGAGAGAAAAAAAATCAAGGCTAAAAAACCCGCTACAGAAATGGAGATTCAGCCCCAGTTTGATTTCATTCAGAACTCCGGCGACTACCAGATGCCACCGCTGTCGCTGCTGGATTACGATGGTGAAGTCGCGCCGCCGGTGGATCGGGAAGCGTTGATGGAGATGGCACGTGTCCTCGAAAACAAACTCAAGGATTTCAACGTCAACGGCGAGGTGGTGGAAGTAAAACCTGGTCCGGTGGTTACCATGTTCGAATTCGCTCCAGCGCCGGGCATCAAAGTCAACAAAATTGCTGGACTGTCTGATGATCTATCCATGGCGCTGCGCGCGACCTCCATCCGCATTGTCGCCCCTATCCCCGGACGCGGCGTAGTGGGGATAGAAATTCCCAATGACTCACGCGAGACCCTATACCTCAAGGATATAATCGGCTCGGATCAGTTCCTCAGGCACGGGGGCAGGCTGCCCTTGGCACTGGGAAAAGATATCTTTGGCCAGCCTATTGTCACCGATCTGACTAAAATGCCACACCTGTTGGTGGCTGGCTCCACCGGTAGCGGCAAGTCCGTATCCATCAACACCATGATCCTCTCACTTCTCTACAAGGCTACCCCCGAAGATGTGCGCCTGATTCTGGTCGATCCAAAAATGCTGGAACTTTCGATATACGAAGGAGTTCCCCACTTATTGCTTCCTGTAGTCACCGATCCAAAAAAAGCATCCCTGGCACTGGGATGGGCCGTGCGCGAAATGGAACGACGCTATAAGCTCATGGCGGATAAAGGGGTACGCAACATTGACGGTTACAACAAAAAACTGGCCACAGAGCGAAAAGACAAAGAGCGCCTAGCCCGACTCGAGGCGGTAACTGCGGCGCAGGGAGATGAGACCGATTCACTAGATGCCATGGGAATGGATCCTTCTGCAGTAGCCTTCGATGCGCAATTGAACCAAACCTCCAGCACCATCGAAGAACTTGAGCATGAGCATCTTCCTCATCTAGTTGTGATTGTGGACGAGCTTGCAGACCTCATGATGGTTGCTGGACGCGAAATTGAAGAACATATTGCTCGCCTTGCACAGATGGCACGCGCAGCGGGGATCCATCTAATCCTTGCTACCCAGCGCCCCAGCGTTGACGTTATCACTGGTCTTATCAAGGCTAACTTCCCGACGCGCATATCCTTTAAGGTTTTTTCACGCATCGATTCCAGAACCATTCTTGACAGCATGGGGGCAGAGACGCTCCTCGGGATGGGAGACATGTTGTTTCTTCCACCAGGGACCGGGAGTCTGCAGCGTGTCCATGGCGCATTTGTCTCTGAACTGGAGGTTCAGCGCGTGGTGGAATTTCTTGCAAAGCAAGCCAAGCCGGAATACGACAGCGCCATCCTCACCCCCTTGCCGGAGAACGACCCAGACGCAGATAACGGTGACGCTGAGTATGATGAGCGCTGGGACGAGGCCGTCGCCCTTGTGTCTCAGGCACAGCAGGCTTCCATCTCTATGGTTCAGCGCCGCCTACGTATTGGCTACAATCGCGCCGCACGCATAATTGAGCAAATGGAAAAAGAGGGGATCGTGGGCCCATCCGATGGAACCAGCAAGGGACGTGAAGTGCTTATTTCTACCCATGAATAAATCTACCTATCCACGCACGCCAACATACAATAATTACAAAAAACTTCACAAACAGTAAAATATTGCTTGCGGTAACAGTTCTTCTCGTGATAGGTTGGCTCATATTTTCAGTTTAGTGCGGAGATCCTTTGACTTATGGTACGCAACGTTCCACGGAAATCCGGCTGAAAATGAAGTAATAGACCGATACAGATCGGCAACAAAAGGAGTTCGAAACAATGGCACAAGGTTCAGTAAAGTGGTTCAATGACGCAAAAGGTTTTGGTTTCATTGAGCAAGATGGTGGCCCCGATGTATTTGTACATTTCTCTGCAATCAGTGGAGACGGCTTCAAGTCTCTCGCAGAAGGCGACCGAGTAGAGTTTGAAATTACCGACGGGCAAAAAGGTCCTCAAGCCGCTAACGTCAGCAAAATCTAAAAAGAGAGTACCTTAAAGGTACTTGCTTTTCATTCAAAAAGGCCCTGTACTCTGTACAGGGCTTTTTTTATATCTGCATTATATCTACCCACATCTCAACCCGATTGCGCCCAACTTGACCCCTAGAGCAAGGTAAGATTTCTGCCCCGCTATTCCCGCACCCCTCTACCTTGCCCAGCGCATCTGCCTTAACTGTATAAGTAAAATCCACTAAATAGTGGCACAACCAATAAACATAAAACTGTATTTCTTTCTTAGACACGGACAATTGTCACTATTCCGACAAGCTAGAGATACATATCTGCAGTTGCGCCTAGCCGATGCATGCTATATTATGGCGAAAATTAAACGCTGTTCTACAACTTGTGATGGAGGTTTATATGGGATCAGTGAACACCGAAATTTTGTCGCGTAAAGATGGCGCAATCGGCACCATCACCCTCAATCGCCCGCAGGCATTTAACACTTTCACCATTCCGTTTGCTGAACAACTGGATGCTGCCCTCTGGGACATGGAGCATGACCCAACTATCCGCGTCATCGTAATTCGCGCGGAAGGCAAAAATTTTTCCGCCGGAATCTCCCTCGATCAGTTCAACAGGAAGCCGCAACGCGAATACCGCGACTTTCTTTATCGCATCGACGCCTTTTACCACACCCTGGCAAAACTCAAAACCGTGACCATCTCTGAAGTTAAGGGAAGCGCCATGGCCAACGGTGCTGGACTCGCCTTTGCGACAGATTTTACCATAGCCGCAAAAAGCGCTAAGTTCGGCACCACTGCCATAAATGTTGGGCTCATCTGTCTGGGGCCAGCCGTGCCCATGATGCGTATTCTGGGCAAAAAACGTACCATGGAGATGGTTCTGACTGGCCAGCCTTTTAGCGCTCAACACGCCCTAGAGCTGGGGTTGGTAAACAAGGTGGTGCCTGATGAGTTGCTGGAGGAAGAAGTGCAGCAATTTGTGCAAAAACTGCTGCATAAAAGTCCGTTAGCGCTGCAAATTGGCAAAGAGGGCTTTAATCGCATGACTGACATTCCGTATCATGCTCAGCTAGACGCTATGGATGATCTATTCGCAACACTGTGCGCGACTGAAGACGCGGTGGAAGGGGTCAGCGCCTTTCTAGAAAAACGCATTCCAGCATGGCAGGGGAGATAATTTAAAGATAGTTGCGGATTGCGCTTTATACTGTGCGGAGCGCAGTCCGCCACCTTCAAGCTTCCTTATGGAAGTGATTGCGCCGCTCATCACCGCTGATGTGCATGCCGCAATGGAGACAATGGCGCAGATACATGGGGATCGGTCCATTCATATGAAAAAAGTTGCCGCAGGCGGGGCAACGGCAAAAGGCGGTCAGATTAGCCGCCAACGCCACTACTACAACCCATATCCCGAAAAACACCCCAGCTACGCGATCAGACTGCCCGAGGTGTAGCACCAACCACATCATGGGAATATAGATAGCTATCAAAGCCCACAAAAACAGGCGGCGACGACGCAAAGAGCGCATCTGACTGGTGTAATCCATTTTTTTCTTCATATTCTCGTAGCGTACCTCTCTAGATCCACGACCCAACATTCCGCAGCCCCCGAATCCGCAGATGCTCCTCGGCAACCCTGCCCTACAAACCGCGCAGGGTTACCGTATCGGCATACGGACTTGCGGCGGCAAGGAGTTCTTGCATCATTGCCTTAGAATGAGGCACCACCACACGGGCATCTTCTGCCAGAGCGTACTCGGGTACAAATTGTTGCAACACCCATGGCCCCGCGCGCTCAATCAACTCGCCCACCGCATGGATATCCTCCATCTCGACATATCCGGGCATACATGTGGTGCGAAACTCGATCTCAATGTCAGCGGCGGCAAGAAGCGCGATGCTTGCGCGCAGAGTCGCAGCAGCATTTGTTGGCGCCCCTAGCTCGGAATAACGTTCCGGTGCTGTTTTAAGATCAAGGCTAACAAAATCTAGCAAATTTTTTCGCAACAGCGCCTCGACCACCTGTGGCTTTAAACCATTGGTATCGAGTTTTATCAGCAAATCAAGAGATTTCAGGCGCTCCACCAACTGCGGCATTGTTTTATCCAAGGTGGGTTCGCCGCCGGAAATTACAACTGCATCGATAAATCCACGCCGCGCCGCCACCATGTCGAATAGATCCTCGGCGCAGATGTCTGGATACGCCTCTGGTGTCTCTACCAGAGCAGCATTATGGCAGTATGCACAGCGCATATTGCACCCAGAGTAGAATACCAAGGATGCTATATGTGCTGGATAATCGAGTAGGCTGGTGCCTTGGAACCCCTTGATCGGCATAGATGCCCCTTACTGTCGCTCTATTTTATCAACTACGTATTCGCGGCGCTGATCGAACTCTTCCTGCTTACCTTTATTCCACTGCTGTACTGGACGGAAGAAACCACAAACTCTTGAATATACTTCTGTTTTATGCTTACATTTCTGTTCCATAGCTATACTCCTTACTTTGTTATGCGGCTTTATCCGCGTCATCGGTCGATGCCATATGGGGACAATCAAAGTGCTCTCCGGCAATATATCCATGTACCGGACAGATGGTAAATGTTGGGCTAATAGTAAAATACGGTAACTTGAAGTTTTCCGCTATGCGGCGCACCAACAGACGCGCACTGCGCCAATCCTCCAGACGCTCGCCCAGAAACCCATGAAACACAGTGCCCCCCGTATACTTTATTTGCAACGCATCTTGATGTTGCAGGGCTTGAAAAATGTCATCTGTGCCCCCGACTGGCAACTGGGTCGAGTTTGTATAGTATGGCTGCTCTTCTCCAGAGGTGCAGATGTCGGGGAACTCCTCACGGTCGCGCTGCGCCAAACGGAAACTGGTCCCTTCGGCTGGGGTTGCTTCAAGGTTGTAGAGATGCCCCGTCTGGGTCTGCAGCTCTTCCAGGCGTGTGCGCATGTATTCCAAGGTTTCCAGCGCTAGCGCATGTCCCGCAGGGGTATCTATCCCAGCACCGATTAGATTGCAGGCCGCTTCGTGCATACCGATAAGCCCAATGGTGGAGAAGTGATTATCCCAGTAGCGCCCCTGACGCGCATGGATACCCGCTAAATAAAACTTGCTGTAGGGATACAGACCGTCTTCGGTAAAACGCTCAAGCTGCTTACGTTTTATTTCAAGCGAAGCTGCTGCTAGGGCCATCAACTCTCCTAAGCGAGCGAAGAACTCCTCTTTAGTGCGCGCCAGATACGCAGCCCGAGGCAAATTCAGGGTTACCACCCCGGTTGAGCCGGTAAGGGGATTGGAGCCAAACAACCCGCCCCCACGGCGGCGCAACTCGCGGTTGTCGAGGCGCAGCCGGCAGCACATGGAGCGCGCATCTTCTGGATCCATGTCCGAATTGATGAAATTACTAAAATACGGCGTTCCGTATTTCGCCGTCATCTCCCAGACAGACCTGAGACGGTCGCTCTCCCAATCGAGCTCTGAAGTTATGTTATACGTGGGGATCGGAAAGGTAAATATGCGCCCAGAAGCATCCCCGCTCATCATAACTTCGCAGAACGCCCGGTTAAACATATCCATTTCGGCCTGAAATTCAGCGTAGGCTTCATTTTGTACCGCACCACCGATAATTACCCCCTCATGTGCCATATTGCGCGGCACGGTCATATCTAAGGTGATATTGGTAAACGGCGTTTGAAATCCGACCCGGGTCGGCACATTCATGTTGAAGATAAATTCCTGCATCGCCTGCTTTACATCTGCGTATTCAAGCCCATCATAGCGGATAAAAGGGGCCAGCAACGTATCAACACTGGCGAACGCCTGAGCTCCGGCCGCCTCTCCTTGCAGGGTATAGAAAAAGTTGACCATCTGCCCCAGAGCGGTACGAAAATGTTTAGCAGGTGCGCTTTGAATTTTTCCGTAAGCTCCAGTAAACCCATGTAGCAGCAGATCCTTCAGATCCCAACCACAGCAATACACTGAAAGCATGCCAAGGTCATGGATATGATAGTCTCCATTTTTATGCGCTTCGGACACCTCGGCGGGATAAATTTTGTTGAGCCAGTAATTACTCGTAATATTGGAGGCTATATGGTTATTAAGACCCTGCAGCGAATAGCCCATGTTGGCGTTCTCTTTGACACGCCAGTCCTCCTGGGTCAGGTAGGAATCAATGGCTTCGATTGATTCCTGCATAAAGGAGTGAGTGGCACGCAACTGTTCGCGTTGTTGCCTGTAGAGGATATATGCTTTAGCAGTACGCGCGTGTCCGGCCTCTATTAGTTCCTTTTCAACCAGATCCTGTACGTTTTCCACGGTGGGGACCTGTTTGTCCTTGAAGATAACCGTCAAGGTATTCACCACCTGAAGCGCTATACTCTGCGCTTTTTCCATATCGTGCCCACCCACAGCCCGAACCGCTTTTTTAACTGCAGCACTGATTTTATCTACTTCGAAGTCAACCAGCCTGCCATCACGCTTACGTATATATTGCAACACGATCTACCTCCCCTACCTTCCACTCTACTGATGTACTCTTGTAAGATTTCCTGCAAACGTTACCCTGCCTGCGGACGGATGGAATGTAGCAAAGGAGCGTCTATAAGTAAAGCACTACAACACAACATGTTGATACTACAGGTGCAGCAAGATACCATATGTTGTTAAAAAAAGCTGTGATTGACATTGTGGATAAAGAGAGAAAGGTGGCGTGATTACACAAAAAAGCCGGAATAATCCGGCTTTAGCTGTAGCGTGTAGCATAATATTGCTAACCTAAATTCTAGCGATTTTTGCTCTGGGCGCGCTGGTGAAATACACAGCGGAACATATCGATGCACTGGATTAAGGCAGGGATAAGATGGGAAATGACAAACAGGGCAATAAAGCCTACGAACGTCCACGCCAAAACCCCTGCTCCATCTGCCTTTAGATTAAATGCGGCAAGCCCTGCGGATGAATTCAGCAGCACCATGATTATTGCCATTGCACATACACGGGACATAAACACTCCTTAAACTACCCTCAAAAGACCAAAACTCAAATCATACTGGTCAAATCCATTTGCCCAAGTATAATTCTTCTACTCCAAGCTAGACTCGTGTTAAATTGATTAAACACAAAAATGACGCTCTGGGCGTCACTTCAAGCAACTACGTATGCGAGGAACACGCATACATAAATCTCCCCTGACACAGGAGACCTGACATGGAAAACCAACATGAACCCGAACATTCGCAGCAACTAGCGGTTATTCGAAAAAAACGCCTATTTCTATGGATTGTTTTTGCTTCCTACATCCCTGCGATTGTACTGGCCTTTACCGCAGGCAACGGGCCGCCGACGGCTACCATTGTAGCAATATTGTGGCTTATCGGTGCTGGGATTGGTGGGGTACTGGTCAGTTTCAGTCGCTGTCCGCGTTGCAACCAGTTGTTTCATATGCGCGGAGCAAGTACTTCTTGGGGACGCCGCTGCCGCCACTGCAATCTGAATCTTTGATGTGCCTGTAGATTATTTATCCACTTGACGGCGCAGGTGTTGCATTATGTGATTCTCTCGGGCGATAGCACTTCTGGCACTGGTCCAGGTGCTGTAGTACTCAAGCCCTAGGATAGTGCAACCGGAGATTATTACCGCCACAACATTGACCCGCAGAGCATGGTCAAAAGCATAGAAAATATAAAACACGCTAAGATAGCCTATATGACTCCAGCCCCGATAGCGCTCTTCCTGATCCGTAAGTCTACCTATCCCTAAAATCAGGGCCGAAAAGCTATATACAGCTAGGGCAATATTTATCATCACGGCAGAAGGTGGCTTACCCAGCAGGTCGCGAGTCTGCGGCGACAGATACAACATAATGTTGCTGTCCTGAAAGTAAACTGCCATCAAACTGATTGCGCCAAACACCGCCAGTCCAAGCAAACCTGCATGGGACAAGCGGCGCAATTCTTCTATGTGCGCCTGAATTCGTTCCAAGCGCTGTTCTGGTTGGCGCAATTCAGCATTGTCGTTTAATGGGGCAGAACTCGACATCCGCAAAATCCCTGTCCGCCTCTAGTTGCTGCGGCGTGTTATTTTCTTTTGGCATCGCGCAAATGGATCCCCAGCCTTTTAATAAGGCTTGAAAGATAGCGAAACTCCAGACAGTCTTCAGATCCGTATTCGTTTTCCATCATCCCATTGTCAACCTGCTTGGCATACTCAATGAGCCTAGTCACTGGGAGAAGAACATTACGTTGTATTACGACGGAGAGCAACCCTATTGCCAGCACCACAACAAGCAGCCACACTCCGAGCAGCCCCTTTATAATCTGGCCTAAAGATTGGTGCAGCCCATCAAGGGAGATCCCTACGTCAACAGTACCCAACAGGGCGACATTTTCAGTTCCTGGATGGCATTGCGCCGTGACGCAACTAGGCTGATTCGTTATGGGTATGGTCATGCCCAACACTTCTTGGCCGCTAGAATTTCTGAAGTAACGAATACGCTCACGCTTAGAGCTATCCAAAACCACTGCGGCGTTGTGACAGATGTTGCAGCTTTCGGCCTGCAAATCCAAGGTAATCCCCACCTCTTCACTGAGGCAGGAAAACTTTACTGTTCCCTGCTTGTCAAAGATTCGCACATGTTCGACATCGTGACTTTCACCTATGTTACTCACAAGATGGCGCAGGGCCATATGGTCACCCTTGAGCATATCATAAGAGGTGGAGCGAACTAAGGTCTGCGACATATATGCGGCGCGCTCTTCCGCTGCTTCATATACCAGACTACGCAGATAGCCATAGAGCAAAACAAAACACAGCGTGATGAACGCTGTCATCAGAATGGCGACAGGTATGAGAGTTTTTTTTGCCAACGGTTGTGACATAGGGCACCCCTTGTAAAAAGGCAGCGGAACAATCTGCCCCGCTGCCTGAAGTTACCTGAAACCAGACCAGTAGATCAGTGGTCGCCGTGCTCTTCCCAGCCAGTCCACATGGGCTTAAAGTGGGCGAATGGTGTATGTCCTAAGGTCGCAAGGTAGAAGTGGGTAGGAATAAAAGCCGTCAAAGCGCACGCCAAAAGGAAATGTACCCCCGCCACCACACGCACACCGCCTACCGCTACCAGCACATTATGCAGTGACCCCATGTTCAGCAGGATAATACCGGTTACGATCACCACAGGCACTATCAGCATCATGATAACCACGTAAGCACCTTTCTGCATAGGGTTAAATTTATTGGTCGGTGACTCCTGGTGCGGATTCTCCCGCGTCCCGGTAAAATAGTAGAAGAAGTAGTACAGTGCTTGTTTTACTGCGCCACTCTTCAGATCTTCACCGGTAGGCAGGTAGAGTTTAAAAAGCATTCTGGCAATTACACCGTAGTAAAACAGCCAAAGTACAAAAGAGACTGTAACCACAATACCTGCAGTGTGGTGCAAACTTACCGCCGCTCGGTAGGTACCAAAGATATTGATATAGTCAGGGAAGCGGATCTGCGCCCCTGAGGTGATCAGAGTGACAAAACCCAGCGCATTCAACCAGTGCCAGATTCGAACTGGCGTCGGGGTTAAATATATCCGTTCTTGCGTGGCCATAATATTAGTGATCCTTTCTGCGATTTTTACGGGTCAGGAAACGCAACGTTCCGTGCCCTACCGGCATTGCAAACCCGCCCAGTATAATCAAAAACCCAACTATATTCAGGGCGCTGCTCCTGGTGGCTCCCACCATATAGAAGTCCGGCGTGCCAAACAGAGCATCGAGGGTGGCACCTTGTGCCAACGGCAACCGCCTGTAAGTGCCATCTGCCTGTGGCAGTGCCAGGTAGGATTCCTGCATATTTTCGGGGCCAGCGGCGTGACAGTAAGTACAATCCCAGCGATTGTCAAAGGTAGTGAAGTCGTGCGCCACATCCTCAGGAGTCATCATGGCCCACAAACGCATGCCGTGCTGTGCATTGTTGGCGTAAAACGCATTGAGTTCATTGATGGAAATAATACCATCTCCATCCAGATCAATAATAGAGGCGATGTCCTCTGAACCTGTCTGCTGCTGCAGGGCAGAATAGCTAGCCAGTTCGTAATCTGTGTACGGACGATCACGATGGCGCAGGTAAAGGGTAATGGAAAAAGCATCTGATGAGCTGTGGCAGGTTATACAGGGAACCGCATCGAGATGAACTCCGGTTTCAGGCAACCAGCGTGAGTGTACCGCTTCCATATCATTCATATCATGGCACATGTCGCATGCATCATTCATCTGCCTTCCAGACAGATTGACCGGAGCATACGCTTCATGCGGGTTATGACAGTCTACACAGCTAGCTTTGTCTGCATGAATACTTGTGTCATAGGTCTTGTGAATGGAAGCATGGCAATCGTCACACGAAGAGCTAGCGTCCACCGTCTCGGCGTCAAACGGATGCTCTTCCGTTACCGCATGACACGCATCACACCCCATGTCAGCATGCGCCGTCGCCATAAATTTTACCTCATCGACATGGTTCATGTCGCCCACTTCATCCGCATAGTTGTGACATCCCAGGCAGTCAGCAGTTTCCATAGCCCACAGGCCGGTTACGCTCCACGCCGTAAGAAGCATCACAACTGCACTACATAACATAATCCGTTTCATCTTCGTACCGCAGCTCCTTCCTTCATACCATATAATTCTATGCATCCATTAAATGCAGCCGACGATCTCGTTCTGCCGACTCCCCCAATATTCCATGACCATGTTTACCTATACCGCACTTAAAACTCTTTGTACAAAACTATGCATACTGTTAAGAAGAAGGCAATCTTGTCAACCTTATAGCTAGGTCAATGCGGTTAAACCTCCCCTTAAGCGAAAGTAGGCTGGGCATTACAGGTGTCGGTGCCTAGAAACAGCCTCCACCGCACCATGATTTCGACGCAAAAGGATGCGAATTAACCCTTCAACTCAAGCTCATGCAACCAGATTTCAGCGCCTTGAACTCCACCGCTGAACCACAGCGGACCCATATTACACTGTACAGTCACAGTTTAAGAGTGTATAAATTTCACATACATTAAATTCGCACCTTGGACCGCATGAAAAAGCCCTGAGCAATGCCCACTGCGATAGTCAATAATTTTCTGAGAAAACATAAAAAACCCTGCATATAATACGAGGACTGCTAAATGCCACAATCACGCATCTTGGTCGTTGATGATGAAGCCGTAATCCGAGAGGCTTTGCGCCGCATCCTTGAAAGCGATGGCCACGAAGCTATTTGCGTAAACAGCGGACACGCTGCGCTGGAAAAGGTTCAGGAGCAAACCTTCAACCTAGTAATAACCGACCTTAAAATGCCAGGGATGAACGGCATCGAGGTACTGAAAGCGATAAAAATTCTCCAGCCCAAGGTGCCCATAATTATCATCACCGGTTACGCCACCGTAGAAACAGCGGTAGACGCCATAAAACAGGGCGCATTCGACTACCTATCCAAACCGTTTACCCCCAAACAGGTTAAGGAACTAGCCCAAAGAGCGCTGGATCACTCTAAAATCTCCGAGCCTGCAGAAGAGGCAGAGGAGGGAAAGCTCACGGGCTTTGAACGCTTCATCGGCAACAGTGTCGCCATGCAGCGGGTGTATAACCGCATAAGTCAGGTTGCGCCTACCGACAGTACCGTCATGATAAGTGGTGAAAGTGGCACTGGTAAAGAGCTGGTTGCACGCGCCATCCATGAGCATAGCCCGCGCAGAGACAAGCCATTTGTCGCCGTAGACTGCACCGCTCTTGCTGAGAGTCTGCTTGAAAGTGAGCTTTTTGGCCACGAAAAGGGTTCATTTACCGGCGCAATGCGCACTAAAGTGGGATTATTTAAGATTGCAGATGCTGGGACTCTATTCCTAGATGAAATCTCCAATATCAGTCTTACGACTCAAGCAAAATTGCTGCGCGTTATTCAGGAACGTGAAGTCACTCCTATCGGGGGGACTAAACCAGTTCCGATAGATATCCGCCTCATCTCGGCATCCAACAAGAACCTACGCGAGCTCGTCGATAAAGGTGAATTCAGGGAAGACCTGTATTTTCGCCTCAACATCATCCCCATCGATCTCCCTCCCTTGCGTGAACGCAAGGGGGATCTCCCTCTGCTGGTAGGCTATTTTCTGCGTAAATTTGCCCGTGAAATTGGCAAAGAGCTGATAGGAGTGAGCCCAGCAGCTATGGCTTTACTCGAACAGCACGATTTCCCCGGGAATGTACGCGAGTTAGAGCACATGCTTGAACGCGCTGTGGTGCTATCTGACACCGATATGATTATGCCAGCAGATCTGGGTGTGGTCGATGATGAGCTTTCTGAAAACATAAAGCTTGGCCAATACGCCCCACAGACCGCCGAAGAGCTTAAGGAGATCAAGCGTCGCCTGCGTGAAGAAGCTGTACTCCCGGCTGAGCGTATTTTCATTTTAGAGGCACTCAAACGCAACGACTGGAATATCACCAGATCGGCAGAAGAAGTGGGAATGCAACGCCCTAATTTTCAGGCAATGATGAAAAAGCTGGGCATTTCCGCGCGGGATAACAAAATCAATACCTAAACGCTACCTCGCTCCACTCCCCCCGCTTTTAAGCCAGCAAATCTCCCATGAGCAGACTAACCAGAAAACGGGTCCCCGCCCCTTCAGTACTTTCTACCTCTATGGTGCCACCATGATTTTTAATTATTCCATATGAGACCGAAAGACCAAGGCCGGTACCCTGCTGATCCTTGGTTGAAAAGAATGGATCGAATATCCTGGCTAAGTTTTCCACAGAGATACCATTGCCGCTGTCGGAAATAGCAATCATCATCTTATCGCTATCCTGCCAAGTGTCTATGCTGAGCGACCCTCCTCCTGGCATGGCATGCGCGGCATTAAGAAATAAATTCATGAACACCTGCTCCAACTGATTGGGGTCTACTTCGATCTGCGGCATATCTGCAGCGTAATTGCGATGGATGAGGATATCCTGAAAGATTGATTGATGCTCCAGCAGGGCAAGAGTTCTTTCCAGCAAAGCCTCTATTGCAGTAAGTTTTTTAGTCGGGATCGATTCCCGCCCGAAATCAAGCAATCCTCGGACAATCTCGGCGCAGCGCTGGGTTTCATGCGTTATGGTGCGCAGATCTTCGCGCAGGTCTTCAGCAATGTCCTCGCGCTCTTCCGCCATTAAGGAATAGGTCAGAATTCCAGTGAGAGGATTGTTGATCTCATGCGCGATTCCGGCAACCAGCTTCCCCAATGATGCCAGACGATCCGAGCGTGCCAGATTGGCCTGCATATCCTGGATATAGCGCGTCCTTTCCTGCACCTTGTCTTCGAGGGTGTTGGCCCAAGCCTGAACTTCCTGCCGCGACAGGCGCAGGCTCGCGGTCATCTCGTTTGCCCCAGCGGCCAGCTCTCCGAGCTCATCGTGCGATTTTATCTCAATATGTCCGCTCAGATCCCCTGCTGATATTTTGCGCTGATGTTCAAGAATGCGCCGCACCGGTGCAATAATAAAACGTTTGGTCAACACCAGCAGTTCCATAAACAGCAGAATCAGCAATACGCACACCAACACGATAAAAAAGTTACGGAAGGTGTCCACCTGGTGCATCCGCTTTTTTAGCGATATCTGCACATCGAGAATCCCCAGCAGTTTCTTGTCTGGCGGATGGAAGTGGCATGCGGCGGTAAAACAGGACGGATCGTTGTAAATTGGCTTTGTGACCCCTAAAAACATTTCGCCGTTGTCATCCTTAAAGGTCCGGCCACGCGCAGCGGATGGGAGCTCCACCAAGGGTGCCCCCTTGCTCAAATGACAACCACTACACCCCTCGGCGCTCAGTGCCAAGGTCTGTCCGTTCTCCTCTTCATCCGTTGAAAAATTTATCACTCCATCTTTATTGAAGAGGCGAATCCGCCTGATCCCCTCCATGGTTGCAAGTTCATCGATCATCCGGTGCAGCATTACATGATCGTCATTCAGCATCAGATAAAAGTTGGCCCTAGTGATGGCCTCGCTGAGATAATCCGCGTCATGCAGCGAGTTTTCCAAGGTCAATTGGCGCTGTAAGCGGACATTTATGACCACAAAAATGAATGATGCCACCAGAAACCCGGCCCCAATTACGCCCATGAATTTAAACAGCAGGGAAAATTTCACGCTTTTCATGTCAGACCTCTTGAGTACACGGGAAACAAGGTTGCCATCGTCTCAATTGCGTCCAGCATGACGGGCAATCAGCACTCCGGATGCGACGACACACAACCCCACACACACAAACAGGTAACCTAAAGAACGCGCTTCTCCAAGCCCTGCCATATCGGTCTGTGCACCAAACGCTATGAGATACACCCCGAACAATGCAGCTATGCCGCCGCCGAGGTTAAACAGAAGGGCAAGATATGCCAGCAACATTCCAAATTTTTGCATCGTAGCTCCGAACGCAGAAAGGGCCACCCAAAGTGGAGGCCCTTTCCTTATAGCATATCTTACCAGTTTTTATTAACGCCCTTATCCACCAAGGAACGAGATAACAATTAAAAAGAAGAGGGTCACTCCAATGGCTACTGCAATGAAACCAAAGGTTCGCAGAGCAACGTTATATACAGGGCTGGATTGTTTCGGTTTCAGGAACTGCTCTGTAATCCCCTGCTCCTCATAACGCCGCCACTGATCTCCACGTTCTTCAAGGAATTCTTCCTTATGCAATTCGCCGTTAAAAACCACAAAGTCCATAGGGAATTTTTCCGGACGTAAGTGGGTATTGAAGAAGTGAACCGAGAAGATAAATCCAGTCGCAAGCAACGCTTCATCCGAGTGCACAATGGTGGCTACGTTGAACACCCAGCCAGGGAGGAAGGTGCCGAAGAACGCAGGGAACCACAGCATGAGCCCTGATCCACCGATAGCAAACATACCCCAGAATACCGCGATAAAGTCAAATTTCTCCCAGTAGGTCCAGCGTTCAAACGTGGGCTTGGGCCCCTTGCCGAGGAACCAGCGTACCATCCCAGTAACATCTCGCACATCGCGAAATGTCGGCATCAATGAATCTGGCCCGAACAGGCGCTGCAGCCACATCCCAGGAAGATCTTTTCGGATGAAGAGGAAGTGGAAACTCATCACCAGCGCCATAGCAAAGTACACAAAGGTTATGACCGCACCCACGCGATGCAGATACGCGGCATTTGCGGTACCACCGAAGAAATCAATCATCACCTTTGCCCACGGCTGGCTATAAAACTTGAGCGGAAGTCCGGTAACTGACAGTAGCAAAAAGCTGATAATGACCAGCAGATGCATGAAGATATGCCGCCGCTCAAAACGCCGATAAAGCGTATGCCCATCGGGTATATGGATATGTGCTTCTCCGCTGGCAAGGGCAGCCTTTTTCTCTTTATTCTCCCTGATACCGCGAATCATCCACATGATGGAGTGGAGCCAGAACACCGAGAAGGTGCCGACTAGCAGCGTAGTCATCGCCCAGAAAGTGATAACCAGAACAGGATAACGTCCAAAATCGGAATGATTAGCGTGAGAGTAGAACATGCTAAAGAGCGAGGTAGAGCCCTCATGGCACGCGCCGCAGGTCTGATCTCGGTTGTTTATGTTGATGGTTGAAGCCGGATTTTCTTCCGCCAGCACGGCGTGGCTGCCATGACAGTCAGAGCAGGTAGCAGTAAGTTCCGGGTATCCAAGATGGTAGCTTTTACCGTGGTAGCTATCCAGATAAGTGGATACGATATCGGTGCGAATGGAGTTGCGCTCCATTTTCTCCGTATCAGCATGACATGCAATACACACATCGGCGCGGAAGCTTCTGGCTAACTTGGTATCAGCGTCAGACAGAGCGATCACATTGTGCGCGCCGTGGCAGTCGATACAGGAAGCACTATCCTGATTTCCAGATGCAACCGCCTGGCCATGCACAGACATTTTGTATGCTTGCGCATCGTGACAGACAGCGCAGGCAGCTACGGTATCCTGTTTCGCTCCTGAAGCACTTTGCAGGGTGTGGATAGAATAGTGGCACGCTACGCACTCCAAGCCCATCTGTGCGTGTACGCTGGTATCATGCTGCTCGGCGATATCAGCATGGCAGGAGGCACAGTCCACCGTGGCCGGCATCTCCTCGAGTTCCATGTGGGCGCTGACATCTTCAAGCACGTGGCACGCGATACATTCAATGCCACTACGCCCATGCGCAGACTCCATAAATTGGTGCGAATCTACCGCGCTTTCATGGCACATCAGGCAAGTCTGCGTATCCGCCATCCCTGCCTGGACTCCGCCCAACATCATAATGGCAGCGATGGCAAGCACCGTCAACCTCAAGGAAACTCCTCTCTTCATGCACAGACTCCTTTGTTCTTAAATGCTATTGCGCGTTGACACGCCTTCAATGCAACCCCTATCAACCAGGCCACCATCCGTTAACATTAGCGAATGTAGCCTACGCTGTTGCCCTAGTGTATGTTTTTTTTATACAGATGGCTTAGTATCACAGCAGCAAAGTCCAAGTCAAACCCAAACAGATCAAGGCTGCTGGTAAAAGGTTATCTTTCAATCCCTCTGGCTTGTACCCGCTTACGCACTAACCCCTACTCACCTTATGTACTTACATCACCCGAGCCACACACCTTCACATTGGCATATCTGCTAGAGATTCTACCTTCAAGGTAAAACTACGCAATGTGCTGCAGCGCATGACCTTGCCACACCAGCGGCGCAGCGCCTCATCGTCTATAAACTGGACAACATTCTTCAGTTTGGCCAACACCTGTTGATCACCCCTGTATACCTGCCCGTAGGCCTCAAGTAGACGCAACAGGTAATCACGCAACTGAGTACGGCGCTGAACTGCAGCGCTTGCTTCATCCTGACCCTCGTCCAGCCCCCCTGCTTGTTGGTAGCGGATGCGTTTAAACAACCAGGGATCGGAAACAGCTCCGCGCCCTAGCATTAGGCCAGTCGCATTTGTCATCTTCAGGAGGGCACTCCCCCGGTCGGCGCTAGTTATGTCTCCGTTGGCCACCACAGGTACAGATGTGGCGGCAACCACGCGCTGGGTCAAGGCATGATCCGCCATCCCAGTATATTTCTGCTCAACGGTCCGTGGGTGAAGGACAATAAAATCCACCCCGCACTCCTCAAACATCGGCAGCAGCTCCATTATCTGGTCGTGGCGGTCGTAGCCCGAGCGCACCTTGACCGAGAAACTGCCGCGGACAACCCGACGCATGGCCTTCAGACAAGCTTCCACCTGGCGTACATCGCGCAACATACCGCCTCCGGTATTTCCCTGGGTCATCCTACCGTAAGGACACCCTAGGTTGAGGTTTAGGTGTTGGATACCGTTGTCCTGCAAAATAGAAGCGCCATCGGCGAGAGCTTGCGCATTGTTGCCAACCAACTGCACAACCAATGGAGCCGCCAGGCGATGTGCGCTCACTTCTTCCAGATCACGCCGCGCCAATCTGTGTTTCGATGCGCTGCTGACCGACACAAATTCGGTAAAGAGCACATCTGGCGCCCCCAGCTCCATTTGAACACAGCGCATTGACGCATTGGTAAGTCCCTGCAAAGGGGCAAGCATAAGTGGCTCAGGGATATTTCCCCATGGCAGTTGCATATAATTTAAACTTATCTTTCGCAGTCGGAGTTAAATTTGGGGTATTTGAAATATTAAGAAACGTGCTTTAGCGTTCAGACCTACTCGTTATAACCTTGTTTCCCATCGCAGCTAAGGCACAAAAGAAAACGAAACTTACTGCAATCACACAGCTATTGCAAGTGTATGCATTACAAGCTATGCCAATGGTGGTTAAGCACTATACGCTAATGTCCACCAAAATGCTCACTTTATTCAAACACCGTTTGATGTAAATGCGCAATGCAGAACAGCTACCTACAAACCGCATGCTTACCTACCACGGAAATGTTTTCAAAATCTCCCTTTTGTGGCAACATATGCGTGCATAATAATTGGTAAGTTCGCGGTACAATCCTATGCGGGAACAAACAACGGATATACAACGAAGCCAACAACCCAAAAAAGAAAACATATTCTCGCAGCTACCCCCTCCATTTTCAGCGCACGCAAAACAGAATGGGACAAAATGGCAGAGACTTTTTTATTCAATGAAGATATTGGTGCGCAACTTGTAAAGATGCTGCTTGCATTTTTTGCCGGCGGCCTTATCGGTGTTGAGCGAGAAAAACATGGGCGCCCTGCGGGGCTACGCACCCACGTTTTGGTAAGTACCGGTGCCTGCCTAATGATGATTGTCTCGGAAAGTATATTTATTCGCTACGGTCACTTAAGTGCTACTGGGATTGCACGGATAGATCCCGGCAGGATAGGGGCTCAAATCGTAACGGGTATCGGATTTCTCGGAGCAGGGGTTATTCTCAAAGAAGGGATAAATGTACGCGGACTTACCACGGCAGCCTGCCTGTGGTATGTAGCAGGTGTCGGCATGGCCTTTGGTTTCGGACTAGTTGGTATCGGTATCTGCAGTACCGCACTGGCGTTCCTCGCTCTTTTCGGGTTGAAATATTTTGACCCTGTCTTTCGCAAGGATAGGTTTCTACGCTTGTCTGTGGTGTGTGCAGCAGAGGTAGATATCTTTGAAGATTTAAAAACCATCTTTCAACGCTATGCACTACGAACTACCAACGTTGAGCAAGAACTTGACCTCGAAAATCAGCGCAGGCAGTACGATTTCATCATTACCCACAGTCAAAAGCCCATGGGAAGAACCCTGATTGCAGAAATTTCAAAAATTAATGGGATAACTAAGGTGCGCTACAAATAAAAAAAGACCGCCTCCTGCCTCAGCGGGAGCGGCCTTTTTTAGCATTACTTATACTTGTTTGGTCTATTCAGTATCTAACCTGTTTCCGTCTCTAGCCTGCGGGCTACGTAGGCGGAAATCAAACTTAGTAAAGTCGCCATAGCGCCCCTTGGCGTACGCCGTCAAGACCCAATCGAGCCCCTTATTCATGGAACTAAAGGTCTTTTGTGGCGTCACGACCGCAGCAGAACGTTTTAGCCCCGGAGCCAGGTTGGCGACTACACCTTCAACGTTGCGTTCCACAGTCCCTATCATCAGTCCGGGACTATCCTCGCAGTACACTTCGTAGGTTGAAGCATCCCCACCAACGCTGTAATACAGTGTCATAAACTTAAACATGCGCTCCTGCTGGAGTTTGCGCATCGCCATGTCCATACGCGCACGTGGGACATCTTCTGCAGCAAGTTGTACATTCTGGGCAAGCCCGACGCTAGTTTTTTTAGCCGTGAGCAGCGCCTGACGATACCAGTGCATGGCCTTCTCAAGTTCGATAGCCACACCCTTGCCTTGCATATAGTAGTCCCCTAGCAGCAAGGCTGGTTGCATATCTTTGTGTTGAGCCGCCGCCTGCTCTAACCAAGTACGCGCCTCGACGTAAGCGCTGCGGTTATGGTAAAGCATCCCCAAATGCTGCATAGCAGGAAAGTAACTCTGTCGCGCGGCGAGAGTAAAGTACTCCAACGCCAATTGCGGCGCATCTTGAGCCTCGAGTATTCCGGCCTCCAGTAGCAAACCGAGATTATGTTGCACTTTTGGCTCTACCCCTTCCCTAGTGGCGAGGGTCGCGTGGGCTTTGTTAAAAAACTGCCTTGCTGCTGCAGTGTTGGTAACCAGGCTGGTTGCAAGACACGCGTAGGCACGCTCGTCAACCGGAGTGTACCCTTGAGGCAGTTGCCCCACATAGCATTCCGCTAGGAGCAGTTGCGCCCCCACCTGTTGCCTTGATGCAGCAAGACGCAAGAAGTCCAGTCCCGACTCGCGCAGCTCTTCCTTCTCCTTGCACACAAATGCCCGGCCACGTTCATAGTAGTCGTCTGTGTCGCAATGCCAGCATATTTTGTAGCTGTAATTGTACAAGACCGCCAACCCCGCAATGGTGACACACACCAGCAAGAGGAAGATATTCACCAGAAGCTTTTTTTTCGCTGTCATATAATCACCTTAGCTTTCTGTTAATATCCGGGCAGCAAGTTGTGCGCATTACCATGGCAGTCTGCGCAGCCGCTGAACTCTTCGAGCATCTCTGAAGTATGTGGAGTATTATGGCACTCCTGACACGTGGGCACTTTACCGTGGGTACCAGCATGGCAAAACGTGCAGTTCAGCATGGAGTGAGCCAGATGCCCAGCGCCGAGGTCTTGCGCCTGGGTGCTGTGACAGTAACTGCAACCCTCATTTTCAATATGGGTTCCGTAATTGAGCCCACTGACATCATGCACCGGATGACAGCTGGTACATGCGGCGTTGCTCTTGAATGGATTGTGTGGCTCCACATGACATTCGGTGCAATCCGGCACATAACCGTGCGCGCCAGCATGACAGCCAACACACCCCATATCCGTATGTGCACTGGGATTGTTTAGCTGGGCAGTCTGCGATTGATGACACTGGCTGCAATAGGGCTCAAGCTCAGCAGAACTTAGACTTGTTGCGGGAGCGTGGGAGTTTGTATGGCACACAAGACAGGTGCCCATAGGGTCCTGTTCTCCGTGGGGCGTACCGTGACATTCTTGACACCCAGGCACACGCTCCTCCCAGGTCAAGGAACGCCTGAAGTTATGGAAGGTTGCATGGCACTCACGGCATCCCATTTGATGTGCTCCGCCACGCTCTTTAAGGTCTGCATATACCGGTACATGGCACTGCGCACATTCTACATCCGTTAGCGGAGGTATCTCCTGGGTGTAGATATCCGCAAACGCCGGGATACTCACGCTCAGCAATATTGCCGCACAGACAAACGCCGCACCTGCTTTAAGCGTACCTTTTTTAAACTTGTACCTGAAATTCATTGTATGCCTCATAAGGACTCATAAGGAAATTATCGCCTACTTGCGCAAATCATGCCCACCACGGTGGCACTTGGCGCAATCACTGAACTGACGGTGCATAGCAGCATCGTGAGGTTGACCGTGACAGCTCTGACATTCCAATATCACCTTGTGGGTGCGGCGGTGGCAGAACACACACGACAGCGCGCCATGCTTAGTAGAGCTCCCTTCAATCAGGGTGTAAGCTTCGGCATGACAACTGCCACACAATTCAGGCTCTACCTTCCCTTTTTTATACTGGACATAGCTAGGACTGTGGGGCTGATGGCACTGGAAGCATTGCGCATAGGTCATTGAGTCTGAATGCCCAGAGTGACAATCGAGGCAACTGGATGCGCTGCCGTGTTCGGCATGGCATTCCGTGCAATCCATCTCGGCATGCATACTCGGATGTTGCTCCATCTCCTTACCAGGTCCAGCATGGCACGATAGGCACACCGGTTTTACTGGGGAAACAGCGTCCAAACGAATCTCCATCGGGGCATGGGGGTCATGACAGGCGGCACAATTGTCTACGCGGTAGTGAGCAGATTTCTTCGGCGCATGGCACTCTGCACACAGAGGGATTACTCCCGTTTTAGCAGGGGGGTGATCAGCATGACAGGCGCTGCAAGTAACTTTTTTAGCATGCGCCCCTCCGACACGGGCTAGGTTCTCCACTTCTGTTGCATGACAGGCTGCACACTGCTGCACAGGGGTCTTCTTGCTCCAGCGATAATCGGTCGGCTGATGTGGTGCATGACAGCCGATACAATCGGTGTAACCCATGGTGTCTGCATGCGGTTCATGACATTGCATGCACTGCATAAAATCACCCTCGGCAAGCCCGTGGCGCACGTGGCAGTCGGTACAGGCCATATCGGCATGCATGCTCGGCATTTCTTTTAGCTCCACATCCACACCATGATGACAGGTAAAACACACAGCAGGCACATCTGCATTTACCTTTGCCAGATCACCAACCCCCGGGGCATGCGTCACATGACAACGTGCGCACCCTTCCAGTGCATAGTGTTCATGTTCGGCGGGGACATGGCAGTCCGCACATGCGGGGATAATCGCCTCTGCCGCGGGAGGGTGCCCTATGTGGCAATCAAAACATCCTAACGCAGTACGATGCCCGCCGCCGTGCTCCGCAATCTGCACTGAAGGTTCGACGTGGCACTTAATGCAGTCCGCATCAAGCAAAGGCTTTTCCACCACTTCTGCCAGCGCTGATCCCGCACTCAACAGCAGCACAACAACCAGGGGCACGCAAATACACAAGCCCACGTAAGTGCTTATATCTACGCACATTCTGGTCAAATTTTTATGCACAGGCACATTGTTTATCATGACAGCTCTCATGCTAGGGTCTTCGTGGCAGCTTTATTGCTTACTAGCGACGGTGTTCGCGGTGGCAGCGCTCAGATCAACCTGCGCCCACCTCCCCCGAATCACACCAAATTCATCCTGGAATAGTCCAGAACTGGGACGGCTGCGGCACCACAAAACAAATACCGCAGCCGCCGATCCAACTACTTACTTATTTGCAGCTAAGCACTTCTCTTTATTCCGCCAAAGCATGCGGATTAACATGACATTCTACGCAGTTGGGGAACTTGATATGCATAGCCTTGCCATGGGGCGCCGCACCATGACAATCAGCGCAGGCAGTAACGTTCTTATGCTCGCCCATATGGCAGTAAGCGCAGGTGAGCTCAGAGTGTTTTTTACTTGATGCCTTGAGATCAGTGGCTACCGCACCATGACATGAAGCACATAGGACTGAGGGTAGGCTATCAGCATAGGTGACCTCAACCGGACTGTGTGCTTTATGGCATTTGGTACAGTCCGCAACTACCATCTCAGCAGAGTGACCTGAGTGACAATCGAGACAATTCAGGAACTGCCCTGCGCCTAAACCGTGCCCAGAGTGGCATGCGCTACAATCAAGTTCGGCGTGCATGCTTGGATGTTCCTGCATCTCTTTACCTTGAGCCGGATGACAGCTCAGACATGCGGGCTTCACCTTGCCTAGGGTTGAGAAATCTATCACAAGAGGGTGGTGTGGATGATGGCATCCAGCACAATTTTCCAGGGTATAGTGCTCGCTGTCTGCGGGGGCATGACACAATGCGCAGGCTGGAATCACATTTTCACCCAAGGGGGGGTGCTCAAAGTGACAATCTTGGCAACCCATGAGCGCATGAGCTGCACCGTGGGCATCGACATCCTTTACTGCATTGATATGACATTTGACACAGTCATCATTGGAGAGCATCCCCATATCCACGGCACTGGCATAAGTACCCATCGCCAGTACTAGGAAAAAACAGACGCAGACGTACCGAAAACATTTCATAGTTACAAACCTCCTCAAAACTTTAAAATTAAAAACGCACCCAGACCTGACAATCGGGCTGCGCGGCAAAATCACCTACACCTCTTTAGGCTCGGCACTTCCCCGAAACCTTGCGTAGGCATACTCCTACGAGACACCAAAGAGGACATATCAGATCTGCAAATCTACAGATGTGGCAGTACCATACCGTGAATATTGCGGCTATTGCCATAGTTACACGGGTATCCGTGTCCTCTCTTTAGCTGTGACATGTAAACAGAATCTGCTGCTGAGGTCAAGATTTCACTGCGGTAAAACTGCGTTTCAGTGCAACAGTGGCGCAGAAGCTCGCAGCCATTTAATATCACTAAAGAGCTCAAGTTTAGCTTAAGCGATAAAGCCTCAATGATTTTCTCTTGGCTCTGCTTACTTTCTCCAACTTAAATTTAAATTGAAAAAAAGGACGTGCCGTTACTTTTGCGCCTTCATATAACCGACTCCAGCCCGAGTGCACAAACCTTAGGATCTATTTCAGGCACGGTCTGGCTCGTTTGCATATCGACAAGGCATATAAAAAACGCTAGCATTGCTTTTTAGTACAACTACTTTGGCCACGTTATACACGCGAAGGTCGCCATTTAATCCACTCGGCATTGAGCAAACCAACTCCCACATACTACTTGATGGATGTACTCGCCGCTAGTAATGCAGCCACATGAATACCTAAAAACAGCAGGAGAACTGCCATGATCAATCCAAATTGGAAGACTGAAACCTTAGTCATACAGGGGGGGTATCGCCCCAAAGCTACCGAACCGCGCATAGTTCCCATCACCCAGAGCACTACGTATAAATATGAAAAAGCTGACCATATTGCGAGTCTGTTCGATCTAGACTGTGCCGACCACATGTACACTCGTATAAGCAATCCAACCTGGGCTGCGTTTGAAGCAAAAATGGCTCAACTCGAAGGGGGTGTCGGAGCGCTGGCAACATCTTCGGGGCAGGCGGCGATAGCTATGGCTATCCTGAACATCTGCAGCAGCGGCCAGCACATTGTCAGTGCCAGCACCCTCTATGGAGGAACCCATGCCCTGTTTCACAACACCTTTTCCAAGATGGGGATAGGTTTCACCAGTGTTGATCCCGACGCCAGCATTGAAGAGATTAAAGCCAAGTTCACTCCAGAAACGCGCCTCCTGTATGCCGAGTCCATCGGGAATCCTGGACTCAACGTCCTCGATTTTGAGAAGTTTGCCACGGTGGCCAGACAAATGCAGGTTCCCCTGATTATCGACAATACCTTTCCCACTCCATACCTGTGCAACCCGCTGACATTGGGCGCCAACATCGTGGTGCATTCCGCAACTAAATACATTGATGGCCATGCCACCAGCGTCGGCGGAGTAATCATCGATGGCGGAACATTCGAATGGAGCGCAGATAAATACCCTGAAATGACCGAACCAGACCCTAGCTACCACGGCCTGCGTTTTACGGAAAAATTCGGTGCGACGGCTTATATTGTCAAGGCTAGGGTTCAATTACTGCGTGATCTGGGGATGTGTCTGGGCCCAATGAACGCCTTTATGTTCAATCATGGTCTCGAAACTCTGCACGTACGCATGGAGCGACACTGCTCCAACGCCCTACAGATAGCTAAGTTTCTGGAACAGCACCCCAAAGTGAGCTGGGTTTCATACCCTGGCTTACAATCACACCCGAGCTACCCTCTGAGCTGCAAATATCTTCCCAAAGGAGGAGGTGGGGTGCTGACCTTTGGAATCAAAGGGGGAATTGATGCTGGACGCCGCTTTATGGAAGCAACGCAATTGATTGCCATGGTTGTACATGTAGGCGATGTGCGCAGTTGCGTACTCCATCCTGCCAGCACAACCCACCGCCAACTCAGCCCTGAAGAACAGTTGGCCTCCGGCGTCTTGCCCGACCTTATCCGCCTGTCGGTGGGGATCGAACACATAGATGATATCATTGCGGACATAGAGCAGGCGTTGGCTAAAAGCTGAACCCCCTTGCCTAAAACTGGGCAGAAAAAGTCCCTGAATTTATGACAGACAGAAGCGGAGAAATGTTTTATAGTGCCACTGCAAAGAACGCAACACGGCAGAGCCTTGCCCGCTAGGTTGCGATAGGTGCAGGGCGGTTTCGGTTAAAGCTCAGATACAAAACAAAGACTTCAACCTGAAATATTCAGGATGCGTATTTTCAAACATACAAACGTTAATGAATGTTGCATTTAAGTACAGGCAGGAGAGCATTGTGTCGGAAGAAAAGCACCAGAGCAAACCGCAGGGAGCAGCAGAATCGGAAAACAAATCCAGCAATAAAAATTCCTCCTCCCTGAAGGGGATTGCTACCCTGTTTGAACGCGAAGAACTTAAAGACCTCTTCATCAAATACCTTATTCTTATCGGGGTTATTGAAGGTTTTATCTTTTTTGTCAGCTTCATAAGCCAGTTAGGCCCAGAAAACGTCCCCTTCCCATGGAAGTCATTTTTCTTTGCCGCCTTCATCGTCCCGCTTACGATAACCTTCCTGCTGGGGATAATTATCCTAGGCTTTGATCGCTATTTGTACGGGCATCACCCAGACTCCGGCAAGGATGAAGGTAGCCGCAACCTTTCTACCGCCGAACAACAGAGCCGAATCCAGAAATTTCACGCGGTGATCTATGTCATACGCCAGATCCCCTTTTTACTCGGGTTGTTGCTGCTGGTCGTTCTGGCAGCTGTGGGCTACAAGCTCGACACCATCATGGCGGTGATTGGTCACATAGGGGAGGAGACCATATTTTATGTGTCGATAGCTCTGGCTGTGGTGCTTGGGGCGGCACTTATTTTAGGCACAATCTGGATGTTTATGAGCTACAACCTACGCAAAAAAAATATGGAATATCAGTATCAGTACAAAAAAGATGTGGTGGAACAGACTGGAATGATCATCCTGGATGATGAACGGATAATGGACAACAAGGGCAAACTGCTGACGGGCAATCGCCAGCGCCAGTTGTCGCATCAAAGCTCCGCAGATGATGATGACACTATCCTTATCGATAACCACGAGCAATGAAGCCGCTAGAGGGCTACCTACAGAAGACCCCAAAGCGCGCACTTTGTCCCACACGTTGATGTAGCCTTAACTTTAACGCTCACGAGAGAAACCAACCATGCATGTGAAGTCCGCCGAATTCATTACAAGCGCTACGGCTCCAGCGCACTACCCCGAAGCGCTCATGCCGGAAATAGCCTTCGCCGGACGCAGTAATGTGGGGAAGAGCTCGTTGCTCAACGTTTTGCTTCAGCGCAAAAACCTAGTAAGAACATCCTCTACCCCAGGGCGCACGCAACTCCTCAATTTTTTCTGCGTCAACTCCTGCATCAGCATGGTCGACCTACCCGGCTACGGTTTTGCCAAAGTTCCGCTTGCGGTAAAAAAACAGTGGGGTCCCATGGTGCTCAGCTATTTACAGGGTCGCCCTACCCTGTGTGCGGTAGTTATGCTGTTTGATATTCGCCGCACTCCGCGCGCTGAAGATCTGCAACTTCTGGACTGGCTTGAAGAAGGCAACATCATGACTATTCCAGTTATTACCAAAGCGGATAAGGTGAAGCGCAGCCAACATAAAGAAAGTATTGCAGCCATAGCCGAAGCAACCGGGCTTCCCACTGCTGCATTTACCCTATTCTCGGCACTGAAGCGCAGTGGCGCAGCGGAAGTATGGGAGCTGATTGAAACCGCTATAACGGATAAAGGAATGGCGCTTGAAGCCCATCCAAGCGATAGTGCCACAGCAAAACCTGAATGACCATCAACACTGAAAAAAGGACAAACAACATGGGAACCATCCACGTAGTAGGTGCGGGCATTGAGGGGCAGGAAGGCTTCAGCCAGCGAGCTCTGCAGTTAGTAGAACAAGCTGGCGTCATTATCGGCACCGCGAAACAGTTGGCCCGCTTCAGTCATCTACAGGGGAAAAAGCTGCTACTGGGCAATGAAAGTGACTTATGCGACCTCCTGCGCAGCGTAGCGCAAGAAGACGTAGTTGTCCTAACCTCAGGTGACCCACTATTTTTTAGCATCGGGCGGGAACTGCTGCGTAATATCCCCGAGGAAAATCTCGAATTTGTTCCCAATGTCACCTCTGCACAATTCGCCTTTGCGCGCATAAAGCAACCCTGGGACGACGCCGTCTTCATCTCTGCCGAAGGGTTACCGCTGCGAATGGTGGTAAACCGAATCATCGCCAACGATAAGGTTGCGGTGTTGACCCACGACAGTTGCCCTGCCAGCGCTATCGCCGAAGAGATGCTCCATCGTGGGCGCGAAGGTTACAGCGTGTACGTATGTGAAAACCTAGGTGGAAAAGATGAGCGCATTGAAGAGACAACCATCAAAGCGTTGTACAAGATGGATATATCACCTTTAAACGTGCTTATTTTTATCAAACGTTTTGACAAGAAAGCTGATCAATATCGGCCAACCCTTGGGATCGGTGACTCGCAATTTCAGGGGTTGAAAAAACAGATCACTCCCGAGGAGGTGCGGGTTATCGCCTTGGCTAAGCTCCAATTACGCCACGATATGACGCTGTGGGATATTGGGGCTGGGAGCGGGTCCCTCTGCATCGAAGCAGACTACCTCCTCCCCCACGGACGTATATACGCAGTGGAGCGCAACAACGAATACCTCGGATACCTGCGCCACAATCTGAATAAGTTTTCTACGCGCAACGTCAGAATTATCGAAGGAGAAGCCCCCACGTGCCTTGAAAACATCCCCGATCCGGATCGAGTATTCATTGGTGGCTCTGGCGGAAAACTGTGGAGCTTGCTGGAGACCATTGATGAACGCCTCAAGCCCGATGGGCGCATCGTCCTCACCGCTTCAACCCTGGATACTCTGAGTGCCGCTGCTGATTTTTTTGAAAACAACGGTTATACCATTCAGGTTACTACGATAAATGTCGCGCGCACCAACAACTACAGCGACTACAAAATATTTGAGGCGCAGAATCCGGTCAATATCATCATGGCCACGAAGAGCAACTGCGCGATACTGGACTGACTGGAGGACAGAGCAAATGGAGGAACGGCGCAAACACTTACGTTTTGAAACTCTGAATCTCGTTTACTATGTGGTACGCGGTGATGGCAGCTATTTAACCCAGGATATGGGGCGCACCATCGACGCCAGCGAGAGCGGACTACTCATGGAAACCAGGGTTCCGCTGATAGAGGGATTGCAAATCCAGATGGATATAGGCTTTGCAAACACTATTCTCAGCTTTACCGGTATGGTGATACATTCCCGCACTTCAGAAACAGGGATGCACCTTTCAGGGATTGAGTTCGACTCCTTGGACCCCGAGCAACGCAACAATCTAGTAAAATACCTCCAACAATTCAAACCTGAGGTGCCATAATGCTGCGTTCAGGCGAATAGCGCAGAGTTCTCGCAGCGAATGTGAGATCCCTCTGCTATTTTTAGCCCCAGCTAGCTATTCCTTCCTACAGTGAGGCGCTTCTGCCGCCAGCACCACTACCTTCACGCTGACCACCAGCTAAAGCGCAGCAACCGTACCGCAGAATTCAGCCGGAGGGTTTACTGCGGATTATATTACCTGTTTTAGTCAACAATCAATATTTACCCTTTGCACCCATTGTGTTAGGTTCGCCATATGCTACAATCCCTTTTGTACGGGCGCTAAATTTTCCGTTACTGGATTTACCAGGTTACGTGCCTGTCTGACGCATAACAGCGGTACCGCTCACATCGGTATTTCTGCCAAGCTTGTTTGCGCCAGGTTTTTATCCCTATTTTATGTCGGAGGAACCATGAAACGCTTAGCTCTACTACTGATGCTGCTGTGCGGCATCCCAGTGGCAACATTTGCGCTTGAGGCTAACCAGGCTGCCCAGGAAGGCCGCTTCTTCATTAACCCAATGGTTGGAGGGTTTGAGAAGGAAAGCACGTCTGGCTTTAACCCAGCAATAAACTACACTTTGGGCGGAGGATACAACTACTCAGCCAATCTGAGTAGTTACTTAAATGCATCCTTTGCGCCACAGCGCAGCGGTGCTGACAGCGACCTCTATACCGCTTCCCTCGGTGCCTTGTACCACTTCATGCCGCAAGAACGTCTAGTACCCTACCTCACCGCTGGTTTGGGGTACCTTGGAATAAATGGTAGGGATGGCTTGGGCGATGAAAACCAGGGCCAGCTCAACTACGGTGCCGGGCTTAAGTATTTTTTAAGCGAGGACATCGCTCTGAATGCAGAAGTTAAACACATGCTTGACACCAGTGGTGAGCCTAACAGCCTACTGTACCAGACAGGTCTGGTATTTTTCTTTGGCAAAGGGGTCCAACGCGATAGCGATGGTGATGGCGTGCTGGATAAGGACGACAAGTGCCCCAATACTCCCGCAGGTGTTCAGGTTGACAAGTATGGTTGCCCCCTCGACAGCGATGGCGATGGAGTTCTTGACCATATGGATAAATGCCCCAACACTCCAAAAGGGGTAGCGGTAGATAAGAATGGTTGCCCCCTCGACAGCGATAACGACGGTGTCGCCGATTACTTAGACAAATGCCCCAACACCCCCGCTGGTGTTTCGGTTGACAAGCAAGGCTGCCCACTCGATAGCGATAAGGATGGTGTGCCCGATTACTTAGATAAATGCCCCAACACCCCCGCGGGCGTTTCAGTTGACA
>Ga0265295_1000239_pt1 | contig 112611 bp, 111 predicted proteins | sample Munlansysbiofilm_FD_192503 | JGI IMG/M metagenome (GOLD analysis project Ga0265295, IMG submission 192503) | Leachate microbial communities from a municipal landfill in Southern Ontario, Canada - Methane capture system biofilm | ecosystem: Engineered > Solid waste > Landfill > Unclassified ...
GTTTTCAGAATGATATTAACAAGTATAAAGATCCCGATCGTATAGCCAAGCTGTTGGCCTGATTTTTTATACGGATCCACGTCGCGATCCAGGTGTCACGCCATCCATGCAGGTTTTATTTCAGCCGGCAGGTTACGATGAAGGTCTGGGGGCGCGATACCAGGTGCACCTGCGCTGGTCACGCTGCCCTCCGCAAAAAAACAGCTGAATTTTTAATGTTATGGAACACCCTATTGGATTAAATAAACATACACGTTTTAAACAGGAAAAATCCAATTAGAAAATATTTTTTTAAAAGGGATGCAAATCTAAATGGCGGCGCGATAAAAAGCCCGCGGCATCAAGCTGCGGGCTTCAGCGATACGGGAGGGATCATGGCTTTATCCATGGACGTGATGCGTGATATCACCGCCGGTTAAAAAAGAGCTGAGCGGCTTGCCTTCCAGGTAGTCCTTCCAGAAAGGCGAGATATTCCGCAGCCGCTGAATGACAGGCGGCAGAACGGCGATGACATGATCGATGTCCTCGTCGGTATTGTAGACGCTCAGACTGAAGCGGATCGAGCCGTGGGCCGCAGTGAAGGGCACCCCCATGGCGCGCAGCACATGGGAAGGCTGCAGGGACCCGCTGGTGCAGGCCGAACCGGACGAAGCGCAGATGCCCTCATCGCTGAGCAGCATGAGGATCGATTCCCCCTCCACATATTCAAAGCTCAGGCTGCAGGTGTTGGGTAGTCGGTTTTTGCTGTCGCCGTTGACCATGGTATTGGGGATGATTTTCAGCAGTTCCGCCTCCAGGCGGTCACGCAGGGTCCTGATGCGAGTGTTTTCCTGTTTCAAATGTTCCATGGCGAACTGGGCGGCGCGTCCCAGCCCGACGATATAGGGGACGTTTTCCGTGCCGCCGCGGCGCCCCCCTTCCTGATGGCCGCCAACCACAAACGGGGCGAAGCGGGTTCCCTTGCGGATGTAAAGCGCGCCGACCCCCTTGGGCGCATGCAGCTTGTGTCCTGAAAGGGATAGCATATCGATAGGGGTTTTGCGCAGATCGAGGGGAACCTTGCCGATGGATTGCACGGCGTCGGTATGAAAAGGGATGCCGCGGGCGCGGGTTATGGCAGCGATTTCATCGATCGGAAACAACACGCCGGTTTCGTTGTTGGCGGACATGATGCTGACCAGCGCGGTTTCGTCGGTCAGAACGGCGCGCAGCTCATCGAGGTCAAGCCTGCCTTCGCGGTCCACGCCCAGGTCAGTGACGCGATAACCGCGTGCCTGCAGTTGATGAGCCGTGTTCAGTACCGCCGGATGTTCTACCCGGGTAATGACGATATGTTTTTTTTCCGGATAAGAGTACAGGGTGCCCATGATGGCGGCATTGTCGCTTTCGGTTCCGCAACTGGTGAAGACGATCTCTTCCGGCTGGGCGCCGATCAGGGTGGCCACTTTTTCCCTGGCCTCCTGAACGTAGCGTGCTACCTGGCCGCCAAAAAAGTGCATGCTCGAAGGATTGCCGTACAGATCGCTGAAAAACGGCAGCATCGCTTCGACGACTTCCGGAGCGGTGCGGGTGGTGGCGTTGTTGTCGAGATAGACGGTTCTCATGGTTTTACCTCCTCCACCTCGATTTCAGGGCTCACGAATTCACGCAGCTTGGCTTCGACGAAGTGCTTGAGAGTGAAGTTTGCCTGCGGGCAGAAGGAGCAGGTCCCGCGCAGCGCCACCAGCACCTTGCTGCCGTCGATGTCGATCAGTTCCAGATCACCGCCGTCGGAGCGGATCGGCGGCAGTATTTCCCGCTCCAGGGTTTCCTCGATGAGGCGGATTTTTTGCAGATTGGAGAGTTTTTTCCCTTTCGGTAGTCGCTCTTCCACCGGCTCGGCCGTTTTGCTGCCCCACAGTTTCTTCAGGATATCCTCGATTTTGGGGTGGCAGGCCTGGCAGCCGCCACCGGCTTTCGTGAAATCGGTGACCTGAGCTACCGTGGTCAAGCGGTTTTCCCTGGCCACCCGTTCAATTTCCTTGTCGGTGACGCCAAAGCACTTGCAGACGATGTCGTATTCTTCCTTGACTGCCGCCTCTCCCCGATAATTGGCGATGGCGGCCTCCAGAGCTTCCTTGCCCATGACGGAGCAGTGCATTTTTTCTTCCGGCAGGCCGCCGAGGAATTCGGCGAGGTCCTGGTTGTTGACCTTCTCCGCCTCTTCCAGAGTCATGCCCTTGACGATTTCCGTCAAGGCAGAGGAAGAGGCGATGGCGCTGGCGCAGCCGAAGGTTTTGAATTTGATATCCTTGATCCGGCCATCTCCATCGAGCTTGAAGGTCAGGCGCAAGGCGTCCCCACAGGCCAGGGAGCCGACCTCACCGATGCCGTCCGGGTCCTCGACCTCGCCGACGTTGCGCGGATGCAGAAAGTGATCTTTGACTTTATCGGTATAATCCCACATAGGCTCCTCCGTGTGCGGGCCGGGGGCGCCTGGCCGAAAAGGCGGCGCCAGTTCCCGGTGGTTTCTTGAAGTTTAAAAGCCCGCGCGCGGTTGTCAAAAAGACGATCGTTTTTGCCTGCGGGTTAAGGGTTGCCTCTGTCCGGTTAAAAAGGCATGATGTCGCTGAAAATGGTCATTAATCTTATTTTTCAGGAGACGGGCAATGAAAGCTATCTTACGCACGCTGGCAGGGGGGTTGCTTGTGTGCTCATGGTTGATTTCACCGGCATGGGCCGCTGAGGACTGCCTGCGTCTGGACAACTTCTGGAGCGACGGTCCGGTCAGTGTCTTTTTGTATGAAGCCCCTCACGGTGGCCTGGAGCCGGAGGGTTCTTATGCCCGTCACAATCTGGCCGCCGGTCAGGTTATGGAAATAACCATGGATGGTCGCGAGAGTGTCTGGGCCGACGTGCGTGTGATGCATGCTGACGGTCAGCGGTGGCAGCTGGGTGCCAGGACCTGTGGTTATCGCGGAGCCCTGGCGATGCGACCAGGCCAGACCCTCGAAGTTTCCTATGAAGGCAATGCAGGTTACGCTGCCAGCAGTGCCGGTTTGCGGTGCCGGGTTCTGGACAACGGGGCGCCTGGTCGTTGAACAGTGTCGGACCGGAGAAGCGGTGTTGATTGCATTCCCGCCCGCCCATGGTCTCCACAGGAACAACGAACGCTTTGGCCAGTCCATATCGCAACGCCGGATCGTCACAGGCTTCCCTTTTTTTGCCGTTTCCTCTCGTGAGCTGTCAGGTGCCCCCCCCACCGCGTCAAGCTGGCTTCTCTCTACCCAAAACCTGCCCCGCCGCACGGCTGATCTGAGATGGCCGGGCATCCTGGTTCGTGGCACTGTTGGAGGCCTGCTCCGCGCAGACTCCAAGGGAGACACCATTTAGCATGCCTGGTTTCCTGCCAGAATGAATCCGGTACAGTTAATGAAATTGACAGGATATGTGTTTAAATATATAGCGTCGAAGAAAGCCCGATGGAGGACGAAACAAAACCATTTTTTTAAGGAGAAAAATCCATGAGAAGAAGAATTGTTTTTTCCGTCCTGTGGCTGGCGCTGGCAGCCTTTGTATCTACTGCCATTGCCGGAAATCAGTACGCCGCCGTTTACGGCGATGGCAGCCAGGCTTTTACCCTGGCAACCGGCAGCCCCGGAGAGTTGGGTCTGCTCAAGGTGCTCGGCGAAACCTTTGCGGAGCAGGAAAATGCCCAACTCAGATGGCAGAAGGCCGGATCCGGCGCCTCGCTGAAGTTGCTGAAAGAAAAACAGGTGGATATGATTATGGTGCATGCCCCTGCCGCCGAAAAGCAGGCCGTTGAAGAGGGGTGGGCCGTCAAACGAACCCTGATCGGATCCAATGAATTTTTTATCGTCGGTCCGGCGGCCGATCCTGCGGGTATTGGTAATGCAACCAGCGCGGCTGATGCCTATGCCCGCATCGCGGCTGCCAAAACCAGATTTTTTTCGCGGGGCGACAACTCCGGTACCCACAAGAAAGAATTGGCCATTTGGGAAAAAGCTGGCGTGAAACCGGAGGGAGACTGGTATATCGTCACCAATGACTTCATGACCGCCACCCTTCAGCGTGCCAACGACGAGGGGGGATATTTCATGACCGACAGCAGTACCTGGATCGCAGAAAAAAATAACATGTCGGCACTCAGGGTTTTGTTCAAAGGGGACAAGTTCATCGTCAATACCTACCATGCCCTGTGTCAGCCGGAAGGCGTTACGCCGGGGGCAGCCATCGCCGCCAAATTCATCGATTATGTCGCATCTGAGCAGGGCCAGACGATAATCCGCGACTGCGGCGCAGCTGAATACGGTGAAGGGCTGTACAACGATGCAGCCTATGCGGAGCAGTTTGGCGACTGACCGGATGCTTTTCGCAAGGGTTTTGTGGGGCGGCACGAATGTGCCGCCTTTCTCGGCGCTGAAGAATCGATTGCAGGGAAATGACTGTATTATTCTTGTGTTGACCGCGGCAGGGTGAAGGAAATGGTTGTGCCACGCTCCGGTTTGCTGTTGACCCAGATGCGTCCCTGGTGTGCTTCGACTATGCCTCTGACAATGCCCATGCCCAGCCCAAGTCCCTCCCGTGCCGTATTGGAAGCGTCCACACGGTAAAACTTGTCGAAAATGCGAGTGATCTGATCCGGGTTCATGCCGATTCCCTGATCGCTGACGGCGATATGGACCTCGGTTTCCATGGGTTGGCAGGTGATCTGAACGGTGCTGCCGGAGGGGGAGAATTTCACCGCGTTGCTGAGCAGGTTTTCCATGACCTGAAACAGCTTGCGGTCATCCACCAGCATGGAGACCGTTTCGTCGGGGAGAACGGTTTTGAAATGATGGTCCGTGCAGGCTCTCCGGTAGTCGGAGACGCAGCGTTCCAGGATCGAGCCGATATTGGCCCAGTCTTTTTTCAGGCGAATGATCTGGCCCGAGTCGACCCGAGCGAGATCAAGCAGGTCTTCCACAATCTTACCCAGCACTTCGGCTTTTTTATGAATGATAGTAAGAAATTCCATCTGCTGTTCATTGAATCCCCCCTGTTTTAACAGAACTTCCGAGAAACCGATAACGCTTGTCAATGGGGTGCGTAGTTCATGGGCCGCGGTGGAGATGAACTCGGTCTTCATAAGGTCGAGCTCACGTTCGCGGCTGATATCCCGCAGCAGGGTGATGACGCCTCGCTTCAGCCCCTCCTCGTTACGCACTGCAGCCATGTTGGCCTGCACGGTCCGGGTTTTATGATCGCGGTTATCGGGCAGGCCTATGGTCACCGAAGTCTCCTCCTGGTCTTCGAAGGCTACCGAATGCAGCCCCCCCAAAAGGACGTCGTTCTGGATCACCTGGCCGATGGGCAGGCCGAAGATGTCATTAAGGGCAGCGCCCAACATCTCTTCCGCCGACCGGCTCAGCAACATGATGCGGTTGTCCAGATCGGTAAACAACAGGCCGTCGGAGACCGATTTGAGGATCGCCTCCAGTTGCTGCCTGGCGTTCCGGGCATTGTCCAGCGCCTCTTTGAGGGCCTGCTCGGCCCGGGTCCGTTCCGAAATATCCCAGAAAAAACAAGCCATTTTACGTGATCCCGTCTGGAACGCGCGGGTTTCGTAGGTGCCTTTGATAGGAAAATCCTCGTAGCTGATCTGAGGACAGTGCCAGGACGTGCCCAGGGAGCAGATGCGCCGAAACTGCTCAGGAACCTCGGTCCCGATCAGCTTTGGAAAGGCCTCTTCAATGGTTTTGCCGACAAGTGAATCGAGCCCCTCTCCCAGAATATTTCTGGCGGCGGCATTGACGCCGGTCAGCACCAGGTCATCGGATGCATCGAGCTGATACTGCAAGACGCCCATCGGAGAGAAATGAATAATGCTGCGGAACCGTTCCTCGCTTTTTTTCAGCGCTTCTTCCGATTCAAGGCGCTGCCGCAAATGGCTCAGCAGCAGCACCACCACGCCACCTCCAAGGGCCAGAAGGCAGACCAGCACCCAGATCCCCTGGCGATAGGTCCGGAAGAAGGAGGCAGGACGGTAAAGGATGGTGCTGTTGGCCGGAAGGCTGGCAAGGGGCACCTGGAAACGCTGCAGTTGGCGATAGTCGAAAACATAACGGTTAGGGATACCGGTCTGCACCGGCAGGCGGGAAACCGGCTTTCCATGGAGAATGTCAATCACCATCCGGGCGGCGCTTTTTCCCTGGTCTACATGACTGAGAAGCTTGCCGCCGACAATTCCGTCGCCCATGCCGTGGTAATACAGGTGATAGAGGGGCCGGGGAAGGTGGGCGTTGATGAACTGCAGGCTCTCGCTGAAAGGCAGGCCGATGCCTTCCCGATCCTGGTGGGCCGAAATCAGCAGCACCAGGGTATCCTTACCCAGTTCGGCCAGGCGTTCACCCAGTGTCTGGAATGTCATGTCCGCCAGCGAAAGATGAGCCAGGCTGATTTCGGGCACCGACGCTCTGGCCGCGTAAAAGGTCCGCAGATCCGCCTGCGCGGTTGTGGTAGGGTCGGCGATGGCTACGATGCGCCTGGCTCCGGGGTGCAGTTTCGCCATGAGGGCCAGGGTTTCTTTCATGGAAACCTTTTCGGCGATGCCGGTAACGCGGGGATGGAGATTCTGTTCCAGCGCCAGGCTGGTGTCGTTTATGCCGAGAAAGACGATGGGCAGATCCCGGAACAGCCGGCTCTGTTCGGTCAGGGCGAACTTAAGAGCGTTGTCATCTCCCGCGATGATGGCGTCGTAAGCACGGATGTGGGACAGCTTATAAGTCAGGGCTCTGCGGAAAAGATGAAGATTTTCCTCTGAAGGAAACCGCTTGGTATCCATGAATTCGATGTCGAGAAGGATTCGGTGCTGATGGAACAGTCTGGACATCCCCTCAACCTGATCGAAAAAGGTAGGAAATCCCGGGTTGTAGGAACTGATAAACAGGACGCGGTGCGGTAGCGCCAGGGCAGCAGGGGTGAAACCGCAAAGCAATATCCCCAAGGCTGCGAGAAAGCAGGTGAGTCGGGGCCGGGTGGTTTTTTTATTAGTCATTTCAAGCCTTTTTCGAAACAGCGGATGCCGTGTTCCGGATTGTTTGGCGGTTGCTGCCATGACAGCGGTTGCATGTCTCCGGAGGCCTGCACCGCCTGGCCTTTGGAATTTTTTCCCAGGGCGTTGCCGACCAGCGCGGTATAAGCACAGTGGTCTTAATCATACCAGAATGTCGGGTTTTGGTGGTAAGGATCCCTCGGATTGACGGTCGGGTGTCGTGGCCATGAAACGCTTCTGATCGGCAGCTCCGTGCTACGGAATAAAACAAGGATATAAAATCCTTGGAAACGACACATCCCTTTGTTGCAAGGCTGTTGCGGTGGTACCAGCTGAAACATGGAGCAATCCGAAAAATAGTATGGAGATCACCAAAATTATGTTTTACCCTAAACTTTTTTGTGTCGTTGACGAATAGGAATAAATGGATTGGTGTGTCTGGCGAGCATGAATGCCGGCACGGCCGCTATAATTGGGGTCGGCGGGTGTGAGCCGGGCGGTGGGAAGGGGATGTCCGTCGGTGGTGCCTGTGCGGGCGCCATGAATACAGGAGGAGGCAGGTAACAGAAATGGCAAAAGAAGACAAGGTGTTAACCATCGGTATCGTGGGCGGGGGGCGTGGTGGTCTCGAAATGCTGAAGATTTTTGCTGACAGCGACAAGGTACGGGTCATGTTTCTGGTTGACCGCGATGCGAAAGCCGTCGCCGTGGCGGCCGCCCGGGAGCGCAAGATCCCAACGCCGGATGATCTGGTGGCGGCCATGCAGCAATATCGCACCGATTTTATTATCGAGGCGACCGGATCATCCAAGGTTCTGGAAATGCTGCGGCAGAACCATCGCGAGGGCACCGAGATTCTCAGCAGCCAGGCGGCTCTAATGTTCTATACCGTTGTGCAGGAAGGGCGCCGCAAGCTTAACAGCGAGATTTTCGGCAAGATCAGCCAGATTGGCGATGAGATCATCGGCAGTACGGCTTCTGTGAAAAAAGCCCTTGCGGCGATCACCCAGGTGGCTTTCAATCTGGAGATGCTGTCCATCAATGCCGCCATCGAGGCGGCGCGGGCCGGGGTTCATGGCCGCAGTTTCGCGGTGGTGGCCGAAGAGGTTAAAGCGACCGCCGGCCAGGCCAAGAACCTGCTGGCCAGCATCGAAGCGGTCAACAACAACAACATCGTCATGTCTGGCGAGCTGGAGGAGTTGCTCAACCAGCTGCACTGACGCACGGGTTCGGAAGCTTTGCCAATGGCCCCGCGCCGCTGGTTTCGGCGGCGGCAACAGGGGGCGTGAGGACACCTGTGCCTGCTCCCTGAAAAAATACACTACGTTTCCGCCATAGGCATGATACATTTATCAGCAACGGCACGATTATTCCAACGCAACCAGAAACCATGAAAGGATTCGGTATGGAGAAGGAGGATTTCATTCTTTTCAGCGGTGGCGCTACCGGGGCTGAAGCGGCCTTTGGCGAGAATGCGGAGCGTTACGGCATCGAAGAAGTCAATTTTACCTTCGAAGGGCACGGCCGGGTGCGAGAGCGTGGGCTGCGTTTTCTCAATCATGAGGAGCTTAAACATGGCGATGTGAGTCTCGGGTATGTTTCCCGGCTGATGAACCGGCGCTATACCGACAGTCTCAAAATTCGCAAGATTTTGCAGAGTATCTGGTATCAGGTGAATCATGCCCAGGAGATTTTCGTGGTCGGTGAAATTCTCCCGGACAAAACAGTCAAGGGCGGGACCGGCTGGGGCGCCGAATTCGCCAAGCTCTGCAACAAGCCACTGTTTGTTTTCGACCAGAAAAAAGATACCTGGTTTCGGTGGTCGCAGATGGAGTGGACCGCCTGCTCCGGCGGTCAGGAACCGGTTATCGGCCATGCCCGTTTCGCCGGCACAGGGACAAGGTTTTTGGAGGAATCCGGCAGAAAAGCGATCGATGATCTGTTTGCCCGGTCGTTTGCCTGACGGCATGGGTCAGGGCGCTTAGCTTTTGACCGCGACGAAAAAATCCCGGTGTCTGCCGCAAGGCATACAGATACCGGGATTTTTTTCCGAGGACAGGGATTATCCATCCCTTGGGGGGCTGGTAGGTTCGCCATCGACTGTTAGACTTTTTTCGCACAGCCGCCATTGCGGCAGGAGCTCTCTCTTGAATTTCAGGGAGGAACAGATACATATTCCCGATCAAAAGATCCAGGGCAGGATTTTCCTGGTGAGGCAGCAGCGGTTCCGGTGCAATGGCGTCCGGCAAGGGCCGCTTCCGTGTCAGTTTCTGCAGGGCGGCATGGGGGCCGGTGGTTGCCGGGGAGCAAGAATCGAACAACTTTCCAGGGGGTTGACAAAAGGGGCGAGAGACTCTTCTTCGCAGATGGGGCAGGGTTTGGGGGGATAGTCGCGGCTGAGGCTGTAGCGTCCGCAGATGGGGCATGTTTCAATCATGGTCGTCTCCTTTCCGCAGGGGGTGTGGTTCCTGCTCCTCAATCGGTTCGTATTGACGTTTGAACTCTTCCGCTGAGCAGAGAAAGGCATGGCCCTGGCTATCCACGCACAGGTAGTCACCGGGATAGGCCACAAGCATACCTTGATGGCCGTTTTGCGAGGGGCCGACAAGGGTGCGTTTCTGAATACGGTGGGCTTCGATGAAGGATGGAATCCTGCGAAAACGCGCCATGCCGGCCTCCTTGGTGATAACGCCGGAATTAAAACCCGACGGTGTTGGGCGATCATGAGCCGAGGGTTAAAATTACGTCAATGCGAATCGGTTTTTGAGGGGAAAGAGAGGCAGCGGTGCATCTTCGGGCAGGAATCGGGGCTTTTTTCGTGACGGTTATCCTGGTGGGTGCCATGTCGGGGTGCTCGGCAGCTCCGAAACTCCCCGTGTTTCTGGATGCCACGGCCTGGCCAAAGGCGCACAGCGTGGTGCTGGTCGGGATTTCTTACGATCCGGCCTATCGACCGCATCCCCAAAGTGGCCTTGAGCGGCAATTGGCGATGTGGTTGCGGCGGAAATTGCAGGCCAAGGGATTTCTGGTGACCGGACCGCCGGGCTCATGTTTGCTCCTGCGCCATGACCTGAGGGCTGTTGCCGGGACTGATTTGCTCGCCATGGCGTCGGCTTCTGCGGACCTGGTGGTGGCGGTGCATGTCGATTTCCTGTTCAGCAGCGACATGTATGGCGAGGTTTTTCCTCCACCGGAATTCGAGATTGCCGCCGAAGCCCGGGCCGTGGATGGCAAAACCGGTCAGGAACTGTGGCGAGACCGGGGTCATGCCCTGCAAGGCGGCGCTTCGGCAGTGCTTCTGGCAACTCCGGATTACGACAGGCTCCTGGGGTTGGCAAGGCTGGCGGACAGCCTGTTTGAAACCCTGCCTGACGCGGACATGCCGCCGCCGGCACCGTAGCTCCTGCCGGTTACGGGAGCCGCGGCTATTATTCCATGCCCCGCTCAAAGTTGAAAGACGAGGTTGCCGGCAGGCCGCCTTCCCGTCGCAGTGCATCCAGCACCAGTTTCCCCCGGGGGGAATAAGGGCCAAGGTGGGAAAGATCGACAATAAAGCGGTGACAGCCCATATCTTCCAGTTCCGAAAGGCGATTCAGCAGGGAAAAGTCGGTTTCCGGGCTGACTACCGTCTGGCCACCGCGTTGGGTTACCCGGTAGGCATCGTCCCGATCCGAAACAACCGGACTGTCGCTGCGCAGGCCACGCAGGGGGATGCGTGACGTTATCAGGGGCACCGAGGCATAGACCGTCATCTCTGTTGGTAGCCCCGTCTCACGCCGCAGCAGGTTTTCAAGGTTGGCGCGATCGTCTTCCAGGTAAAGGGTGATGGTCGAGATGCCGAGCTCCTTCCAGGCCAGGGCCGCCTGGCTGTTGACGGTGAACAGGCGCCAGCCGCAATGCAGTGTGACCTCCTGCATACCGTCGAACAGGGGAAAATGCCCAAGATTGTTGAGTCTGAAGTTATGAAATCCGGATGCCGTCAGGACCCGGACGATATCGCGGCTTTCCCGCCAATCGGCACCCAGCAGCACAAAAGGAATATCCCAGACAACCTTGTCTTCGCGGCCGGTAAAACGATGCCCCTTGGCCAGTTGCTGGACATTGGACGCGGTCATGGGCAGTATGATGTGGTCGACCAGCGGGTCGTTAAGCAGGTGCCCGTCGCGTAAACGGTCGATGGCTACGGTGATCTGCCGTTTATATCCGTCAACAAGAGGTGCGATCGGGAGCAGGCTGTCCAGGGCCGAGCGCAGGTGTTTTTGGCGAGCCGTGTTGCTGGCGTCACTGAGATTTTGGGCAACGGCCTGATAAAAAAGGCGCCTGATATCCTTGAGCCGGCTGGGGGGGATGACCACGGGAGGCAAGGGCTCCGAGGTGATGTCGCGCAGGCTCAAAGGCTCTTTTCCGCTGCGCTCGAAGACGCCGCGCAGAATATCGACCGACAGTGGATTGTCAGTGGCGGGAAACACCGGCACCTCGTAGGTTTGCCTGATTTCGACAGGGCCGGATCGGCCGGTCAGCGTCAGGTCCCGTCCCTGCAATGCGATGTGCAGGTCAAGCTGGTCGGGGATATTTCCGGCTTGTTGCAGTTTGCGGCGGCAGGCCGCTTCACTCATGGTGAAGGCCTGCTCCGAGGAGACCTTGAACACCGCATCGCCGATGCGGAAGGTATCGCGGAAACTGGAGGGCACGGTCACCAGGCTGCCGGCGGGGGCGGCTTTGACGGTGCTGCGTCCCAGCCGCAATTGCTTGATGGTGAATGCGGTGCCGGCCTGGTCACTTTTCGGCTGAATACGGATACGGTCGCCGATGTGCAGACGGTCGCGGCTCTTGAAGGTAATATCGCCGCCGCGCAGGGCGCTGATTTCTCCCAGAAAACGGCCCGTGGCACCCTTCATGGACGGGATGGCGATATCGGTTGGCCGCGGCCCGGGCAGAAATCCCTTGGTCGGAAGGCGTCCGAAGGATTGTTTGAGGCGGTCCTTGGCTTGCGAAAGGGACTCCTTCCGCTGAGTATCCGGCGCGTCCATCACCATGCGATAAGCCGAAACAACATTGGCCACGTATTCGGCGCTTTTCATGCGTCCTTCAATTTTGAAACTGCCGATGCCGGCTTTCTGAAGGTCGGGCAATAGATCGATTGCCGACAGGTCATTGGGAGAAAAATAGTAGCCATATTTCTGGCGGTAGCTGTAGCGCCTGCGGCAGGGCTGCGCACAACGGCCGCGGTTGCCGCTTTTGCCGCCGAGCCAGCTGCTGAACAGACATTGCCCGGAATAGCTGAAACACAAGGCGCCGTGGATGAAATGCTCCAGCTCCAGGCTGGTTTCCCGACGTATGGCGGAGATTTCCTCAAGGGTCAACTCGCGGGCCAGCACCGCCCTCTTGAATCCCATGCGCTCCAGCATCTTGACGCCAGCGGCGTTATGCACCGTCATCTGCGTCGAAGCGTGCAGGGGCAGGCCGGGAAAGTGGTCCCGCGCCATTTTCCAGACCGCCAGATCCTGCAGAATGATGCCGTCGATGCGCAGCGCCTCAAGGTCGGCCAGGGTTTCGGCCAGCTGAGGCAGCTCCTCCTCGCGGATCAGGGTATTGACCGTCACATAGATACGGCGACGCAGCTTGCGGGCATAGGCCAGCATCCCTTCGAGGTCGGCCAGGGAAATATTGCGGGCTTTGGCGCGGGCGGAAAATTGCCTGAGGCCGCAATAAACGGCGTCGGCCCCTGATTCCATGGCGGCGAAAAAGGCTTCCAGGCTACCAGCCGGGGCCAGCAGTTCCGGGTGATTCAGCGTGTCGGGCATGCTTGATACGTCGCTTTCAGGCAGAGAGTGTTCATCCGCAAAATCCGGATGAAAATAGCTGAGGCCCAAGTCCGGTGCGTTCAAGACCTGTCGGATTGGGCCTGCAACAGAAAAAAAGACCGGGTTGCCCCCGGCCAGCTTTCCGAAAATACGCTAAAGCATAACATGGCCTGCAATCCTGAGGCAACCGCTGCTAGAGGAGGCCGCGGTCCGCGAGGCTGACATAGCCTTCGCTGCCTATGATGATGTGATCGAGAACCCTTACTCCCATCAGGTCGCCGGCTTCCCTGAGGCGTTGCGTGATTTCGAGGTCCTCGCGGCTCGGTGCCGGGTCGCCGGAGGGGTGGTTGTGAACGAACAGCACCGCCGCAGCCGATTCGCGCACCACCGGCCCGAAGACCTCACGGGGATGGACGATGCTGGCGGTAAGGCTGCCTTCCGAAATGGCGACTTCGCGCAGCAGCCGATTTTTGCTGTCCAGCAGTAGTGCGATGAAGCGTTCGCGCTTGTGATCACGCAGGCGTTCATGAAAGTGAGCGAAAACCGCCTGCGGCGTGGTGTAACGCTCTCCCGGTCGTAGCGGGTTGCAACCGAAGCGGCGCGCCAGTTCGAACACCGCCAGCAACTCCGCGGCTTTCGCCGGACCGATACCGCGCATTTTCAGAAGTTCGGGAACCGTTGCCGCGCCCAGTTTTCGCAGACAGCCAAAACGCTTCAGCAGGGCTCGACCCTGCTCGAGGGCGTTGCTGCCGCTCGATGCATCGCCGTTGCGCAGGACAAGAGCCAGCAGTTCCGCTTCGGTCAGGGCTTCCGGGCCGCGGCTCAGCAGTTTTTCCCGTGGGCGTTCATTTTCCGGCCAGGTTTTGATGGCGGGCATAGGGTCTTCCTTGTTGAGGGGAAAAACATTCTGACAAAATAAATTAATTTTATCAAATAGAAAATTCTGTTGTGCATGTGGCGGCTAATCGCATCGGGACCGGAAGTCAGGGGGATCGAGGCATGTCAACTTCTTTTTCTGTCGCAGGTGTGATACGGTTAATGCAGGTTCTTTATGGCAGGAGGAAGGCATGTTCAGAAGGCCCAAGGTAGCTCTGGCTCTTGGCGGTGGCGCGGCGCGCGGACTGGCGCATATCGGCGTTCTTGAAGGGTTCGAAAAGCACGGATTGCCCATCGATATGATTGCCGGTACAAGCATGGGGGCGATCGTCGGCGCCATGTATGCGCTGGATCCATGTGCTGCGCGTCTCAAGGGGCGTTTTCAGGCATATCTCGACAGCGAAGAATTCAGGGAAACGCGATTCAATCAGCTTGCCGATCAGGAAGAGGCGGAGGCCGGCCTTTTCGACCGGCTCCTGCAGCTTGCGTGGAAGGGTATCTTTTATACCCTGGTCGCGACGCGCCGATCCTATTTCGGCGCCACCACCTCGCAGCAGAACTTTGCCCTGATGATTGACGATGGCACCTTCGAGGATGCGCGGCTGCCTTTTTGTACAACAGCCCTGGATCTGGTGTCCGGCGAGGAAGTGGTTTTTTCGCAAGGCTCTTTACGGCGCGCGGTATCTGCAAGTTGCGCCATTCCCGGCCTGTTGCCGGCGGTTCATGATGATGGCAGGATCCTGGTCGACGGCGGATGGATTGATGCGGTGCCGGTGGCGCCCGCTTTGCGTCTGGGTGCGGAGGTCGTGATTGCCGTCGATGTGACCCGTTCCCTCGATCCCTGCGGCGAACTTGGCAGTGCCATTGAAATTATCGGACGCGCCGACAGCATCGCTCGCTGGAGATTGGGTCTGGAACGCTCCCGTCACGCCGATCTTGTGCTGTGTCCTCGGAACAACGGCAGCCATTGGGCCGATTTTTCTCAATTCGAAGAGGCCGTGGCAGCGGGTGTGCAAGCGGTCGATGCACAGCTTCCGGATCTCAGACGGGTGGTCTTCGGTCAAACCTGGGGCGACCGGTTGCGCGGTTTTTTTCGTGGCACAAGTTCGCCATCCGGCACAGCGGTGCACCGGCGAGGGTAAGCGTCATGGCTGACGATCGGTTTCCCGTCGCTGCTCCCGGCCGATCAGTACCACCAGATCAGCCAGCTGCTCGGCAATCAGATCCAGAAGGTCGTCCATGGTAATGATGCCGATCAACGTGTTGTTGGCTGCGATCACGGGCATGCGCCGGATGCCTTTGTCGCGCATGCGTTTGATGGCTTCGAGCAGGCTTTCCTCTTCCCTGGTCGTGATCAGGTCGAAACTCATGACATCGCCTACCAGCAGGCTCTCCGGGGCGACCTCGTTGGCCAGAACTTCCACCACCAGGTCGCGATCGGTGAGAATTCCGACCGGGTAGCGCTGCCCGCTGCGTTCCTCAACCACCACCACGTCTCCCACGTGATGATGGCGCATCAGTCTGGCAGCCTCGGATATGGGCTTATTGCGATCCATGATGACCACGTCGCGATTGCACACCTCTCCAACCCGCATACGTCGCTCCTTCCTCGCGCCTGTTCTGGCGGCGTCAATCCGCAGGCTTGCTTTTGCGGCGCACGGCTGTAAGCCTTCGCACAACCCCTTGATTTCCTCGCCGCAACGAAAAATTGCCGGTTTCCCAACTGGATACTTCGCCGTGTGCATCCGGTGGTTTCGAACGGACACGCATTAACGGAGCAAAGGGTTCCCTTCCTAAACAGTTAACATCCTTCGACGGATCGTCAACCGCTGGCAGGGCCGGAATCGGAACTTGTCAGCCGGAAGCGAGCTTGGGGGTGTTGCTGGCAGAGTGTTATTGAAAAAGAAAGTCAGAAACCAAGAGGAAAGAGGAGAGGGCATGCGGCCTGCAGTGAAAACCCGGCCCTTAAAAAATTTCTCTGGAAAAAGCCAGGAGACAGGATGATAGTTGCCGTGTAGTGGCAGGTGCTTGAAGCACTTATTTCACGGGCGATATCACGTCTGGGTTTCCAGGACGTAGCGAGGCATTTTGCCCCGCATGATCGGTGTCATTCATCCGTTGCGTCGCCGTTTTCAGCAGCCAATACTTCTCAGGGGGCCGAGCGCACGGTGCGGTTTTGCTGCCTCATGCAATAGCCGCGGAGGAAAACAGTCCGGTCATGAGCATGTCTCCAGCTACCCATGTCAGCTGTCGGGCCGACCGGCACCCTTGCCGGCACCGTGAATGCCAAGGCTGAACCGGTGCGGGCCAGGCACGCCCCGGGAGATGAATGCAACCTTATCCCCGGAATGGATCACATGATCGAGGGCATACACGAGATGGTTGACAAACACGCCCTCGATCTTATCCATGGGTAATTCAAGCTCTTCGGCGATTTCCTGGGCAATGCGTCCTTCCGGCGGGATGTAGAGATGCACTCTGGGGGCAAGTCCCTTGGCTTTCCGGGCCGAATGCAAAAAACCAAACATGCGGATTTCGGTGTTGGGTGCGGGGTCCATGGTGATGCCTCCTCGGTCCATCGATTGTGAAAGGCTTTTTTGTCTCTATGCCAATATAGGTTCTTCCGGGAATCACGTCAAATGATTATAATTGACGCACAATATCACCTTTTGAGATGGGAAGCATGGATTCCAACGGAATGAAAATTTTTTTGGCGGTTGCCGAGCAGGGCAGTGTCTCAGGAGCGGCCGAGCGTCTGCACTGCGTGCAGTCAAATGTCACGGCCCGTCTCCGCAAGCTCGAAAAAGAACTGGGAACGCAGCTTTTTTACCGCACGCGCAAGGGGATGTCTCTTTCTCCGGCCGGAGAACTGCTGTTGCCCTATGCCCGTTCCGTGGCGCATCTGCTGCACGAGGCCCGGACAGCGCTGGTGCCATCCGTCGTCCCGCAGGGGCCACTGCGCATTGCGGCCATGGATTCGGCGGCGGTCGTGCATCTGCCCTCGGTGCTGGCCGGCTACCATCGCCTTCACCCGGAGGTCGATTTGCAATTGACGACCGGTGCCAGTGGGGAACTGATCGAAAAGGTTCTCGATTATGCCGTGGATGGTGCTTTTGTCGGCGGCCAGTTCGATCATCCGGAAATTGTGGGTCAGGAGGTGCTGTGCGAGGAGCTGGTGCTGGTTTCAAGCAGGGCGGAAAACCCTCTGCAGGGGACCCAGGATCTGGCGATTCTGGTTTATCGCCGCGGTTGTTCCTGTCGCTGCAAGCTGGAAGACTGGCTGTCCGATATCGGCCGTTCACCGGCCCGGGTCGTGGAGATGGGGGCACTCGATGCCATACTCGGCTGTGTCGGCGCCGGCATGGGTATTACCCTGCTGCCCCGCAGTTTTGTGATGCGCGAACCTTTCAGGTCCCTGGTATATGTACATGCCGTGCCGGCGCCCTTTGACCGACTGCCGATACGGTTTGTGCGTCGGCGCGATGTTCCGCCGCCCCCTGCCATGCAGGCATTTTTAGAGTTTTTGCCGGCTCATATGAGCCCTGCGGTTTGATCAATCGAGGCAATCAGAGCGGAGCACGGTTTTTCAAAGCGTTTACGGATTCGGCCTTTCCTATTACGATAAGGCAATCACCGGCAAGCAATCGCTCGTCGGGGTTGATGGTCGTGATCTGTTCCTGTCCCCGGCGGATTCCGACCAGGGTTGCGCCATACCTCTGGCGGAAATGGAGATCCGCCAGGGATTTTCCCGCAATTCCGGAGTGATCCGCGACCGGGATGCCGGCAATCTCGAAACGGTCGGTATCATCGGTATAGCATTGCAAGGCGTGCTGATTGAGGATGGTTTCCGCTTCCTTGAGGCCGCCGGGGTGCCCCATGATCAGCAGGCGGTCCGCCGGGTAAATGCGAAAATCCGGCTCGAACTCGTAAAATATCCGGCCCCCCCGGCTGATCGCCAGCACCGAGGTTCCCGTTGCCGACAGCGGAATATCCTGAATGGTCTTGCCGGCCAGCACCGCATCCGTCTTGATCCGCACCTCGACAAAGGAGAGGGGCCAGTCGATGGATTCCGGCAGAAAATCCATGGCGTAGGTGAGCGCATCGGCGGCTTGCTCCGTCGCATCCCGAAAAGGGCGCAGAACCAGGTGCGCGCCGGCATCTTCAAAGGCCGCGGCTTCCTGACCGGTGGTTGCCGTCAGCGCCACCTTGCCGCTGAAGCCGTCTTTTTTGAGATTGTGGATCAGGGCCAGATTCATCTCTCTGGACCGGACGGTGCTGACGACCCAGCGGGCTTTTTGCAGGGGCAAATGCTCGTGCATCTCCGGGTCGGCCATGTCGCCGTAGACAACTGGCACGCCGCGTTTGCGCCATTTGTCCAGAGCGACAGGGTCGAAGTCGACTCCCAAAAGGTTCTTGCCGCGACGTAAAAGATAATCGACAAGACCGCTTCCGTAATTCCCCAGACCCACCAGGACCACATCCACGGGCAAGCTTTTTTCGAGGGTGTCCCTGGCAGCTTCCCGGTACGGGTTGCTTCTTTCAAAAATCCGCAGGGGATTGGCAAGCAGCCGATAGAGTTGCCCCGAGTACAGAATCATGTACGTAGAGATAGAAATGGTCACAACGCCTACCAGGGTGATAAGCCCCATGGTTTCTTCCGAAATGTGGCCGATGGCAAGGCCCAGGGCCGCGACGATCAGCGAAAACTCGCTGATCTGGGCAACCGTGAGTCCGGCCAGCAGCGCGGTTCGGCGGCGATACCCCATATACCCCATAATGGCCAGTACGATCAGCGGGTTGCCGACAAGCACGAAAGTCGACAACACCAGAGATTCGCCCAATTGAGACCCGACCATGGACCAGTCAAGCCGTGCGCCGAGGTCGATGAAAAAAAACAGCAGAAGAAAGTCCCTCAGGCTTGTAAGCCGCGCGCCGATCGAATCGCGAAAAGCGGTGGAGGCCAGCGACACACCGGCCAGAAAGGCCCCGACTTCTTTACTGAAGCCGAGCATTTCGCTGGCCGCGCCAAACAATACGGCCCAGGCGATGGCAAAAAGGCTTAACAGTTCAATGGAGTGGGCAAGCCGTCCTGCCAGTTGCGGGATGACGAATTTCATCAACAGGGCGGTGGCTCCCAGCAACCCCAATCCTTTCGCTGCGATCAGCAGTACCTGCAGCAAGGAAGCACCGTTGCCCGAGGCGGAGGCGGTTCCCAGGGTGGTGAGACCGACCAGGGCGAGAATCGCCGCGATATCCTGCACAATCAGAAATCCCAGTGCGATCTGGCCGTGCAGCGAGTCGATCTCCTTTTTGTCCGACAGCAGCTTGACGATGATGATGGTGCTTGAAAAGGTAAGCGCGACGGCGACATAAGCGGCGTTGAGCCAGGCCATGCCCAGTGCAAGGGCGATCAAAAACCCGATCAGGGAGGTGAACAGGATCTGTCCGAGGCCGGTGGCGAGTGCTACCGGGCCGGTGGTGCGGATCAGGGTCAGGTCGAGTTTCAGTCCGACGATGAACAGCAGCAGGGCGATGCCGATATGCGCCAGCAGTTCGATCTGTTCATAACTGTGAATGATCCCCAGAAAGGACGGTCCGGCCAGGATGCCGGTGGCCAGGAACATGATGATCAGCGGCTGACGCAATTTCTGGCCAATCATGCCGGTCAATGTCGCCAGACCCAGAATCGCGGCAATTTCTACAAAGGCGTTGGCATGGGGCATTTTCGGGCACTCCTGGGGATCGTTATTTGAAAACGCAAGCAACTTCGGTCTTCCCGGTGCAGGGAAAACCGCCTTCGATTGTAGCAGGCCCTGTTTCAGAGGAAAAGCTCATGATGCACGCCGGACGCGAAACGGGGCAAACCGCCGGAATTACCGGCACACGGATTTGCAGGAAACCATGGCAGGTAGTGATTGCCTGGTCTGGTAAATAGCGGGCGTGTGGGGAGGCCTGACTTCAGGCAACGTGCACAAAGGGATAGCGATGGGACAACGTGCGGGTGATGAAGCCGATGCCGCAGCGGTTGCCGACCGTCTCGATGGCCAGCACCGCGTCCGGGGATTCAAAGTCGATCTGCCCGGAATGCCCCAGGTCGGCCAGTTCGTCGAGGATGAAATTGTCCAAAGCCTGTTCTATGTCCGGGGAAACGATCTGTCCCTTGAGCCCCCGTCTTTCAAGGCGCACATAGAAACGATGCTCGCTCATTTGCGGCAGGTAAGGGCGGATAGCCTGGCAGGCTTTGGCCAGAAAGTCGTCCAGGTCGAAAGTGAACACCTTGTCCAGTGGCACGATGCGGCTTATGTCCTGAAAGGCGATAACCCGCTCCTGGCGCTGCTGGTGGATCGTTTCCAGGAAACGTTGGACATCCGCCACCCGTCCCAGGGCGACGCCGTGAAATTCGGTCTTGTGAAACTCGCCGTATGATGCGAGTTCCTCCAGCATCTGGCGGTAGTGTCCATCCTGGGCCATGGTGACAAGCACGTTGAATTCCCACATAAACCATCCCTCCCGGCTGTTATCTCAGTGTAGCCAAGGTGGCGCGGATGGCAAGCATCGAATTTTCTTGTAGCTGGAGGCCTGGAGCTGGCAATGCCAGAGGCGTTGCAACGGTTTTTGCTATACTTCGGGGATACTGAACGGGAGGCGCGTTTCCATGTCCGAAGTTTCCAATGATCGTGAATACCGCAGGCGGGCCTTGGCCAAGATTCATATCGCCAAAAAAGAGCTTGGGCTGAGCGATGAGGATTATCGTGAGCTGGTGCGTTCCGCCGTGCCCGGCAAGGAATCGGCAGCTGACCTGACCGATGGCGAGTTGCGCCAGCTTCTCGACCGTCTGGCGCAGCTGGGGTGGCGGGCACGGCTGCCAAGGGTCGCGGAACGTCCCCTGCCGCCGATGGTCTGGAAGGCGCGCGAACTCTGGCTGCAGTTGTACCGCGCCGGCAAGGTGCAAAACCCGAGCTGGGCGTCCCTGGGAAGGTTTGCCAAGCGCATGACCGGAGTTGGCGATCTGCGGAGCTTGGACGTGAAACAGGCCACCGTGATCATAGAGGCCCTCAAGCGGTGGCTGGAGAGGGCGGGGTGACGCGAAACGGGGATGGGCCTTCCACCGTAACGGCCGCAGAGTACGCCAGGAGGATTTTTTTTGGGGTGATCGCTCCCGGCGAACCCTGCATGTTTCGCGGTAAATTCTACTTCGTATCCATCCGGAAACTCCGGATCAAAACTACTTCAGTTCCTTGCCGATACTGAAGGCCTGTCCCAGATAGTCTCCGACGCCATGGTAATTGCGCAGCACTGGCGTGAAGATTATCGGCCGCACCTTTTCGATATGAGGATAGCCTTCGGGAGAAAGGACCGATTCATCCGCTTTGACATCCATGATCTCGCCAATGAACAGGGTATGCCCTCCGACCGCAACGGACTGCTGGAGCCTGCATTCCAGAATCAGGGGAAACTGTTCGACGTAAGGCGCGTCAACCAGTTCGCTCTTGACCGGGGTCAGGCCGGTGGCGGCGAATTTGTCGGTATCGCGGCCGGAGGCGATGCCGCAGAAGTCTGCTTGCCGTGCAAAGCCTTCGGTAGCGACGTTGACGGTAAAGGCCTTGCGGTCGAGGATGCTGTCATGGCTGTGGGTAGCGGGACGCAACGCCACGGAAACGCAGGGTGGTTTGGAGCAGCAGATGCCGCCCCAGGCGACCGTCGCCAGGTTGGGCTGGCCGGCTTCATCGAAGGTGCCGACCAGCCATACGGGGGTCGGCTGTGCCAGGGTGTTGGGGCCGAGAGATTTCTTCATGGTTACCTCGCGTGTATTTCGAAGGATAAAAATCAGCTGCTGAAGAGTGCGCAGAGCTGCGGAAAAATGCCGGAAAATCCGAAACGGTTTTCCCGCCCCTCTTTACTCATACAGAAATGTCGAGCGGTGCGTGGTTTTATTCCGCGCGCGCCGCGGTCGCCCCGGTAAAATCGTCAGCCATTTATTTACCGGGTCAGCTTGTTCAGGGGCACTCCGCCGACACCGATGTTTTCGATGGGGTTTTCATCGATAACGACGATGAATTTTTCGGCCGGAATGCCGGTCGTTCCGGCTGCGGCTTCGGTCAATCTGGCGATCAGTTGTTCCTTGACTTCCGGACTGCGGGGGGAAATGGTGAGAGTGATAATCGGCATGCTGTCCTCCTTAAAAAAATTGGTACGGTTCCAAAAGAGGTTATGAGGATGCCGGAGGCATGTCAAGACCGGGTGGCGATGATTGCCGCCCGCAGGGGCGCCTGGTAGCCTTCGACGGTTTTGGCCGGATCGCCGGGAGTGAGGAAGTCGGGCAGTGATTCCGTATTCACCCAGGATGTGGGGCGTTGTTCCTCTGTGGTGGTCCAGGTACGGTCGATGCAGCGGATATTTTTAAAACCGGCTCTGGCCAGCCAGGCTTCCAGACACGGCACGGTCGGCAAAAAGAAGACGTTGCGCATTTTGGCGTAGCGATCACGGGGGCACAGGGCCAGGTCTTCATCGCCGTCGAGGACCAGTGTCTCCAGCATCAGCTCGCCGCCGCTACGCAGCAGCGAAGCCAATTGTTTGAGGGCGTCGTGGGGCGACCGCTGGTGATAGAGGACCCCCATATGAAAGACCGTGTCGAAGTAGCCATCCATGGGCGGCAGCTCCTCCAGTTTGAGCGGCAGGCAATGCACGCGCGGTAGCTGCATCCAGTGCTGCAACAGCACATACTGGCAGAACAGCGGCGGGTACGGTTCCAGGCCGAGGGCCAGCCGGGGGGCGGCGTCGGCCATGCGCATCAGATAGTAGCCGCAACTGCAGCCGATATCCAGGACCCGCCGGTCGGGAAGCGAGGCCATGTGGGGTGCGATGCGTGCCCATTTGAGATCGGAGCGCCATTCCGTATCGATGTCGATGCCGAAGATGCGAAACGGTCCCTTGCGCCAGGGTCGAAACCCCATGAGAATATCGAACAGAGCTTTGCGCTCATCCTCCGAAACATCTTCTTTTGTGCCGATAACGATCCGGCCGTCTTCGATCGAAATTTCGGAGGGTCGGATGCCCGGTACCTGCGCCATGAGTTTGCTCAGCCGCCGTACATTGCCGTCGATACACGCCAGATAGTGTCCTTTTGCCGCGATCAGTTCCTGCAGCGACGGCTGCCAGGGGCCCGGGCCAATGGCATGGACAGCGGCGTTCAGCAGGTCGATCATAAAGCATCCTTCAGGGCGATAAAGCTGGCAAAGTTGAACCATTTAAGCCAGATATCGACAGCTTTGAAGCCGACCCGCGTCAGCCTTTCCAGGTGCGATTCAACGGTTTCCGGGATCAGAACATTTTCCAGCGCTTCGCGCTTTTGGCTGATTTCCATTTCCGAATAGCCGTTTTCAGCCTTCAGCCGGTAATAAAAATTTTGCTGCATCTGGCTGAGTCCGAGGTGGGCATGCACGGTCTTCTCCGTCAATAGCAATATTCCGCCTGGCACCAGCGCCCTGTGGATACGGCTCAGCAGTTTGCGGCGGTCATCCGGTGGAATAAACTGCAGGGTCAGGTTGAGGATCACCACCGAGGCGTTGCTCATCTCAACCTCGCGGATGTCGCTGCAACTCAGATCAATGTGTGCTCCCTGCGGCAACTTTTCCATGCGTTCCCGGCAGACCCTGATCATCGGCTCGGAATTATCCACACCGATCAGGGTAAAGGACTGATCGCCTTCTTTCATGGACGCACCGATGGCCAGCTCCAGGTTGCCGGTGGAGCAGCCGAGATCGTATATGCGTGTTCCGGATCGATAATAATGGGCGGCCAGCTGAGCCTGGCGGCAGATCAGTTCCCGATAGCAGGGCACCGAACGGCTGATCATGTCATCAAACACCTGCACCACCGAAGCATTGAACTCGAAGGGGGGTACCGGCTTCTGCGGTCGGGAAAACAGGGCGTCTTTGGTCATGGGCAACTCTTTTTCGTGGTGATGGGCCCCTGGGAGAGCCGCAGGGGATTATAGCAGAGATGAAAGGACCCGACAGTTAATTTTATCCGTTTGCATGTCGGTGCTGGAAGTTTACAATAGTGAGGAAAGAGTATCTTTTCCCAAAGGAGGTTTGTAATGTTCAGGCATTTTGGGTACGTGGCTCTGGTGTTGGCACTGGTGGCGTTTGCCGCAACCCCGGTACGGGCCGGTCGTGGTGGCGGGCAGGGCGGTGGCGGAGGATGGGAAGAGTCCCCTTCCAATCGGCAGTCGATGGAGGGCGCCACCCGAGGTCTTGAGCGCGCCGGTGAGCGTCGTGCCGAGCAGGCTGAAGAACATGCCCGCAGTGAAGAGCATGCCGGTTCCCGCGACATGAAAATGGACAAGGAAAAAATCAAGGACAAGGCCGGCAAGGGCGATAAGGAGTCTCTGAAGAACATGGATCGTGACCGCGAGCGGTTGCATGACGTGGCCGAACCGAAGGACAAAGGGAAGGAAAAGGCCAAAGAAAAAGCCGCGGGCGGATCGGACGACAGGGATGCTGACCGGGACAGGGATCGCGATCGGGATCGCGTGATGGACGAGGATAAGGCTGCCGGAAAAGGGAGCAACAGGCCTGCGGGGCAGGATGCCGACGGTTCCGACCGCGGTAAAAAGCGCTGGTGGTGGCCTTTCGGCGAATAAGAAGGATTCCGATGCTGATTGACAATCTCAAACATGGAGTCCTTTCCAAAGGAGGCAGGGTGGTGAACCACTGACCATCGGTTATCCCTCCGCCAGCACAGGAATTTCTGTGATTTTCTCGCGGGGATGGGTCTGGTTTCTACCCCAGAGACATCCCCGTCCTTTTGGACGGGGATGTCTGCACCAGGATGCTGCAATAAAATATCAATGCACTTTTCAAAACTTCAAGTAACTGGGTTGTCATGAAGACAGACCGGCTTTTGAGGGGTATGCCCTCCTGATGTGGCATGGCGGGACGGCAGGTACCGTCAGCGGCGCAGGTTGGTGCCGCAACGGGGGCAGGTCAGGGCGCTGGTAGTCGGGACCTTGTGGCCACAGGTAGGACAGTTGAACCAGAATTTGCAATAGCGGCACTGTTGTTCGTTCAGGCCCTGCTTCTTGCCACATTTGGGGCATTGACGGTACATTTTTCGTTGGCTCAGGTAATCGGCGAATAACAATCCGCAGCGTGGGCACTCTTCCTTGCCGGGGCTGATGGTGGCACCGCAGGCCGGTAGCGGGCAAACGAATACGGTTTTGCAGGCACTGCACCAATACTTGCCTTTTTTTTCTTCCTTGCACACAGGACACTTTTCCATAACATTCCCTCGGGAAAGGCCGGAGGTGACTGATCCCAAAAAATATCGGGTGACCCGCCGAAGCGGACCACCCGATGAGATCACGCTTTGTTGATTACGATCAGTCTATCTTGAAGAAGGCGACTTTGCCAGCCTTGCAGACGGTGCACGGATCCTGCGGCTCAGCCTCAAGGGTGTTGCCGCAAACCTTGCACACCCAGTAATCGCATGTCACGTTTTGGCCGAGGTCTGCCAGGGCTTTTTCGTAGAGTCCGGCATGCACTTTTTCCACCTCGTTGGCATAGCTGAAGGTGCGCTCCGCCGCCTTGAAGCCTTTCGCCGCCGCTTCCTTGATCATGGGCGGATACATTTCCTTGAACTCATGAGTCTCCCCGCCAACAGCTTCCTTGAGGTTCTCGAGGGTTGATTTTATGCCGTCCAGGGCGCGCAGATGCGCATGAGCATGCACAGTTTCCGCCGCTGCCGCGGCACGGAACAGCTTGGCGACCTGGGGGTACCCCTCCTTGTCGGCCTGTTCCGCAAAAGCCAGGTATTTGCGATTGGCCTGGGATTCTCCGGCAAAAGCCTCAAGGAGATCCTGTTCGGTTTTGGTGCCTTGCAGATCGGACATATGCATGAGCCTCCTCTGTGAATGTGGGGGTGAAAGACGGAACACAGCTGGCTCCATTCTCATAAATTATCCCGGGCCTGTCAACCTCCTCGTCAAGATCCGCAGAGAGATACGCACGGATTCGTAAAGATGGGGGCCGAGAGCATCGGCCACGAAGGCCTTGGCGTTTAAGCGTGATGATGGCAAGAATTTGAAAAGACAGAGATTTTTGATCGGTGGCATAGGCAGGAACCGGCGGCGTTTCAGGCTCGGCGAGGATTTTTGCTGCGTGTCTGTTTCAATCGGATCAAGGCGGATTCGACTTTGGCGAAAGCCGGACTCTTACGATCCATTTGTGCCAGATTCAATTTGAACTTCTTGGCCATTTCATTCACCACCGCCAGCGGTTCGGGGTTGGCTTTATCCCATATCGGGCGCAACTCGCGCAGAAAAATATTGGCTGAAGCGGGCTCCATGCCTCTCAGGGCGGTCAGGCGGTTTTCGAGGTCCCGGGGGCTTTCGGCCATGCTGTGCAATGTGTTGAGACTGCCCTGGTAATATTGCTGCAGGGTACCGCATGTTTCCATGATATGGCTTGCAGTCACTCCATCGTGGCGGACATAGCCGCCCTCGCGCATGACCGGGTGTACAAGATAGCTCCATCCTGCCCGGGTGATACTCAAGGGATCGAGGAGTCGGTATTTCTGGAAAGTCCGGTAGGTTTTTCGTGCAATGTCCCTCGATACCGGTCCGCCGAATAGCAGGGTAGCCAGCAGCCATTTGAAAAGTTCGTGATCTTTGCCGCTTTGCAGATCGATGCCGAGTTCTTCGGAAAACAGGGGAAAGGTCAGCAGTTCCTGGATAGTCATGCCTTCTCCTTGGGCAAATTTATTATTTTCGTTTAAGCATGCATGGAACATGCCGTAATCATTAGCTAAAAACTATTCCGACAATGCCTCGCGCGGGGCTGGCATTTTTCGCTTTCTGCCTTGAAAGGCAGGACTGTTCGCCGGCGAGTATCCATCCGGAAACTCCGCATGAAAACCAGCGAGGAAAATGGGGGAACGGTGGCTCCGGGAGAAGCTTTTTAGGGAAGGATATTTTGGCCGGTTTAACATGAGAACAGACGGGGCAGGGCAAGGCGATCCGGAGCATGACTGTTTTTGCCGCTGCCGGCGGTGATTTCACGGAATGCGGGGTGACACGGCAGGATTCATCTGCTTCGATGGGGCGCGAGGGAGTACATCGCCATATCGATCCCACAGCGTCGACAGGTCGTTTTGCCGGCCTGCAGGCTATTGCAGTAAGGGCATACCCTGTCCTCCGGAGGAATGGTTGACGACATCGGCTCGACCCGGCACAGGGCACCGGCTTTTCGGAACAGATTCCAGCAGCGCCAGGCGGCTTTGGCGTCGACGCCGGAGCGCACCACGGGTTCTTCCGAGAAAAAGCGTTCCAGCGCCGCGGGAGGAAAACAACGCATTTTTTCAAGATTTGCGCGTACCTTCCGGTGGCTCATTCCCGGTGCGAGGCAACCTGTAAAAACAACCTTGAAGCGGTTTATGTTCATGTACTTTTCCCTTATGCGCCGATGCGAAAAAACTCTCGTCTGTCAATCCGGAAGAAGTCTTCGGGCATAAAAGAATGTATCATATTATAATTTAAAAAAACAAATAAAAATAATTGTTAATGACCAAGGGGGTGTCGCGGCGGGCTTTGCAGCGAAACAGGAATAAAACAGGAACCAAAGGCCGATCGGAGCCATGTGGTTTTTTTGATTGGAAAATCGGAAGGTTATGCTGCCAGCGGGAGGATCAGGCGCCGCGGCCGCTCTTGAAGCGTTTCAGCCAGATCTGGAATTCCTTTTCCTCATGTTCCAGCTCGAAAGCGTTGATCAATCCGCGGCGCAAAGCGACGGCCACGGCGCGGTTGCGAAGATTGAAGGCATCCCCGAATTTATCGCCCTGAAACTGTTCCTGGTCGACGCCAAGTTTGCTGTACAGGGAGTTAAGGCGGCTCTGCACGCCGCGTCGCGACAGGTAGCGCCGCTGTGCGATGAGATTGTCGGTGAGCCCCAGGGAGATGTCGAGCAACGCTTCGAATTCGATATCGGAGAGCGCCGTCTGGCTGTGACCGGCCCGGCCCTGGACCTTGCGTACTTCAGGGTCGATCCAGCATTGTTCCTCAAGTAGAACGGTTTGGATGGCGGACAGGATGCGGTCGCGCGGGTTGGATTTCAGGATGTAGCCATAAACAGTCTCCGGCGGTACGATGCGCGACAGGGTACGGACATACATTTCGTCCTTGAACTGGCTCCAGAATACGATGCGTGCCTGTGGTTTGCGTTGCCAGAGGTTGCGGGCCAGTTCAATGCCGTTCATTTGGGGCATCTGGATATCGCTGATCAGCAGAGGTTGCTCCTGGTGCAGGGCCAGTTCCAGCGCGGCCATGCCATTGGGCGCGCGATCGACCACGCAGGAACCCTCCCAGCTTTTGATCAGCTGTTCGAGAAATTCAAAATCCCGTGGGTTGTCTTCCGCTATGATGATATGCACCTGCGTCATTCTTGTCCGCCTTCCCGGGTGTTTGCCAGGACTGGCAAGGTTAATTCAAAGCGGGTGCCGCTGGAAAAACGGGAATTGCACCAACGGACCTGCGCGCCGATGGTTCGTGCGCGCTCACGAATATTGTTCAGCCCCCTGCCAGCGCGCAGGGCAACCTCTTCAAGATCGAAACCAATACCATTATCCTCGATGGACAGAACCACCTGGCCCCCACAGAGGTTGAGGTTCACCTCGTAACGGGACGCCCGCGCATGTTTGATGACATTGTGGATGGCTTCCACCGCGATCCGGTACAGGGTCAGCTTCTGTAGCCGCGTCAGGTTGGCAGAGTCGACCGCGGGACAGATATACAGGTGGTATTCCGGCATATCTCCTTTGCCAAGATGCCGCTCAAGGTGGGATTCAAGGGCCGCGCCGAGACCAAGGATGTCCAGCGTCTGCGGATGCAGGTTGTCCATAAGCTGGCGCAGGTTGGCAATCGCCCGCAGCAAATCTTCTTCGAGGGTGCAGACTTCGTTTTTGAGGTCCCCTTCCGCCGGCAGGCTTTGCAGCCCGCGCAGAATTCCGGACAGATCGCAGAGGGTCTGGTCGTGAATATCCATGGCGATGCGCCTGCGTTCCTCTTCCGCGCCTTCCAGCAGTTTTTCCGTGCCCACCACCCGGATCAGCTGGTCGGTCATGTGATTGATGGACAGAGCCAAGTCATCGAGCTCATCGCGAACCGTATCCGGCGCGGGCGGCGGTTTGAGGTCGCCGCGCACGATGCGGCCGGCACTGTCGCTGAGGGTCTGCACGCGGCGCAGAATGCCGCGGGCAAAAAACAGGGACAGCAGCACACCGACAGGAATGGCGGCACCCAGCACGATCACGGACACCAGGGCCGCCCGGTCGGTCAGTTTGTCCAGGTCGTTGCTGTTGGGTGGCGGCGAATCCTTGCGCATCTTTCGGGTCTGATCATTGAGGCCGACCATGTGCGGCCGCAGCTGTTCCAGGGCCGCGGTGAATGCCCATACATTGAATGCGTCCTTGTCGGGATACAGGGCTTCGACGGCGCGCATCAGGTCCTGCCCCTGGCTTTCGGAAAGGGGCATGTATGTGCGCACGCGATCAAGGCCGCTGACAAGGTGGGCGTAAGCCTGGTCGAGATCTGCGAGCAGCGCATCCAGATTATCGTAGCTGGCCTGGCCGTTTTTAACCAGATCCTGGTACTGGCGAATCGCATCCTCCATTACCCGGGCGGCAATGTTGGCCTCGGTAATGCCCATGAGGATCGCACCGATCCCTTCGGCCTGTTCGCGTTTATGGGACAGATCCATATAGGTGTACTGCAGAAAAACCAGTAGCAGGGTCATCAGCAGCAACACCGCCGCGGGCGCAATAAGTATCTGATGTTTGAGGGTCAGGCGCATGGTCCGCAACATACCATAAAGCTGGCGCCGATGCACTGTGCTTCAGCACAGCCCGAGAGCGCACATTTAACGAGTCTTCATTCGGAAAGGTCCGGTTTTTGTCGGGGTGCCGCCGCCCCGCGAAAGGCGGCCCAGGCTTCCTGCTCAAGCTCTTCCGGGCAGCGTTGATAGCGCGGCGAATGGTGAAAAACCTTCAGCCGCCCCACCCCGGCCATCCGTGCCAGCCGTCCGGCCTGCCAGGCGGTAAGGTGGTTGCGCTGGCGGGCCCTGTCCAGATCACGATGAGCGAACATGGCTTCAATGGCCAGCAGGTGAACGTTTTGCGCCAGTTGCAGAATCCTTCGAAAATTGCCATATACCGGAGAGCAGTCCGTGACGTAGACGATTTTCATGCCCGGTTCGGTAGAAGAGATGTGCGCCCGAAGCCAGCCCAGCGATAGTTTGCGGGTGCGACCGCCGTCAAGCGGTACCGAAACGGCGACATCGGGGTCGGTGCCCCGAAAAACAAGGTCTTTGAAGTGGCCCAGCCAGGGGCCGGGATGGAAACCGTGGCGATGCAGGGCGTCTTTGTGGATGGCGATGTGTATCGGTTCTTCCAGGGAGAAGGCCAGCGAATCGATGTTCCCGTGCGCAAGGCGCACGGTCCGGACCTGGTACCATGGGTTCTGATACAGAAGGCCGTCGTGGCAGGGCAACAGGCGCTCGGACCGCGGCCGGAAAGCCTCGGCAGCCGGGAAGGCGACTTCCCTGATGCTGTTACCCAGCCATTCGCGCACCTTGAGTACAAAGGGATAACCTTCGACCAGGTTCCAGGTGTAGCTTTGCAGTCGTGCCGCAATCTGGGCCGCCAGCCCCTTGGGGCCGTATAACAGCAGATCGATATCCCTTGCCAGGAAGGTGCGCAACAACAGGTCGAAGCCTGCCAGGTGATCGATGTGGGCATGGGACAAAAACACCAGCCGCGTCTTGATCAATGCGCCGGGGGGCAGTGCATGCAGATCGCCGCAGTCGAAAAGCAGCGCCTCGCCGCGGTGGGCGAGGCGCACGTGCAAGGCCGGGTCGCCAAAGGGGCCGTTGACCAGTCGGGGGAAAAAAACCGATCTCACCGATGGGCCCTCCTGACTGGAAGAGAGAAAAAGGAAGGGGGATTGCCGATTCAGGCTATCGGGTCCGGACCGTTGCGTAAAGGGTCTGATCCCGCCGCTGGACAAGCAGACGCACCAGCTGGTTGCTTTTTGAGTTTCCGAGCAGGGCGTGCAGGGCTGCCGCGGACTCTACCGGCTCGCCGTTCAGCTCCAAAATCACATCTCCGGCGTGCAAGGTGCCGGCGGCGGGTCCATCCGCCTCGACGGCGGCAACCAGCACGCCCTTTTCAACGGACAGCCGGTAGCGGGATTTGATCTCCGGCGTGATGTCGATGACGGACAGGCCCAGAAGGTTTTTGCTTTTGGCGACTTCCCTTTTTGCCGGCTGCTGGTCCCGGTCCTGGGTGCCAATGGTGACGCTGGCTTCTTTTGTGCGCCCGTCCCGGAAGAGTGTCATGCGCGCCTTGGCGCCAACCGGCAAGGCCGCTACGATTCTGGGCAGATCGCTGAGGTTTTCAAGGGTCTGTCCATTGATTTCAAGGATAATGTCCCCCCGCTGCAGACCGGCTTTGCGGGCTGGCGAATCGTCCTCCACATCAGTGACCAATGCACCCCGGGCCTTTTTCAGGCCAAAGGATTCAGCCAGCTCCTCGGTTAGCTCCTGAACCGTGACGCCGATCCAGCCCCGCACCACATGGCCGGTTTCCCGAAGCTGCGGGATAATGCTTTTTGCGGCGTTGATGGGTATGGCGAAACCGATGCCCTGACCTCCGGCCACAATTGCCGTATTGATGCCGATCACCTTACCGGCTTCGTTGAACAGCGGACCGCCGGAGTTGCCCGGATTGATGGAGGCATCGGTTTGAATGAAATCGTCATAAGGCCCGGCGCCAATCACTCTGCCTTTGGCCGAAACGATGCCGACCGTGACGGTCTGCTCCAGGCCGAACGGGTTGCCGATGGCCATGACCCATTCCCCGACCTTGAGTGTTTCGCTATTCCCCATTTCGGCGACCGGAAGTTCTTCCTGTCCGACGTCGATCTTGATCAGTGCCAGGTCCAGCTTGGGGTCGAGTCCCTGTACGGTGCCGTTGAATTCCCGGCCGTCGGAGAGGCGCACCTTGATGACGTCAGCGCCGTCGACGACGTGGTCATTGGTAAGGATATAACCGTCGGCAGAGATGATGAAGCCCGATCCCAGGGAGCGTTCCTTGCGGTCCATGGGCTGGCCTCGGAAAAACCTGTCGAAAAATTCTTCGAAAAATTCATTGTAGGGGGACGGCTGCCCGGGGAAGATGGGTCGTTGAGGGCGGATGGTTTTGGAGGTGCTTATGTTGACGACCGATGGTTTCAGGCGGATCGCCAGCTCGGCAAAGTCGGGTACGGCAAAAGCCGGTATGGCAGTCAGCAGCAATGCCACAAAAACGGACAAGGAACGGAACAAGGTCTTCATGGATGTCATCCTCCTGAGTGATTGCGGTCGCGTCGCCGGCCCTGCGCGCTTAGGCGAAAAGGGCATGCACGATGTGAAAATTTAATCATTCGGTAAGGATGTGTCAATGTGCACAAAGGCAGGGACGGGTGCGGTTTTGCCCCACGCCTCGATTGCGGAGGATACGGTATGCGGCTTGCTGGCGGATCAGGCTGTTGTGGCGTCAGGGCCGGGGCCTTTGCGCGGCAAAAATACTGTGAAAACGCTTCCCTCGCCTGGTTCCGAAGTTACTTCAACCTGGCCGCCATGGGCTTTGACGAAAGAATCAACGATGGCCAGCCCCAGGCCTGTGCCCCCGTCATCGCGATTGCGTGCCCGATCCACCCGGTAAAAACGGTCGAAAATGTGCGGCAGGTGCTCGGCGGGAATGCCAATGCCAGTATCGGAAACGGTGACAATCGCGTCGTCGTCGTTTACCGACAAGGCTATTTCCACCCGGCCACCATCGGGGGTGTAATTCACCGCATTGGCAATCAGGTTGAGGAATACCTGGCGAAGGCGCATCTTGTCTCCGAGAATGCGGATTTCCTCCGTGACATTGGGGTGCAGCACCAGATCTATGGATTTCGGTTGTGCCAGAGAACGGCCCTGCAGATAGAGTTCCTGGAGCAGATCGCTGAGACTCATCTCCCGGATGGCCAGAGGTTTTTCTCCGCCCTCGCTTTTGGCCAGCAGCAGCAGATCTTCGATGATGCGGCTCATGCGGTCGATCTCCTCCATGCCGGATTTAAGAACCTTGCGAAAGTCCTCGGGGGTCTTGGCCCAGCGCAGGGCGACCTCGGTTTCCCCTCGGAGGATGGTCAGGGGGGTGCGCAGTTCATGGGAGGCATCGCCGGAAAATTGCTTGATTTTACGGAAAGACTCTTCGAGGCGTTCCAGCATGGAGTTGAAGGATGTGGACAGTAGCGTGAGTTCGTCGCCTGAAGAACGCACCGGCAGGCGGTGGGAAAGATTATCGACGTTGATGCGACGCATGGCTCGGGTGAGGTTTTCGACGGGGGCCAGGGTGCGTCCGGCCAAAAACCATCCCATCATCGCGACGGTGAGCAGGACCAGGGGGCTGAAAACCAGCATGGTGGTTCGCAGTTCCCGCAGCGATTCATGAACCAGGCCAGTGCCAGTGCCGATCTGCAGGAACAGCATATCCTGGTTTTGCAGGGGGATGGCCAAAGTCAGAAGGCGCATGGGGTCAACGCCGGCCGTGTCGTTGCTGGTCTCAAGCAACATCCCATGGCTTGCAGCGCGTTGCAATGATGCCATGTTGATGGCGGGACTGTCGTCGATGCTGCCGTATTCACTGCAAAGGTTTTGGCCCCGGGCATTCAGCAGCCGGAAAAAATGCCCTTCGCGATGGCGCCGTACAAATTCGTAGAACGAACCACAGCGCTCCGGACCGGAAAAGCCCTGCGCAAGCGCAGGGCCTTGTTCGGTCAGCTTGATGAGGCGCTGATCGGCCTGCTGCAGCAGGCTACGGGAAAGCTGATGGTGCCAGATAAAGCCGCTCATCGCCAGCACCATGACGATGGTCAGGGAGTACCAGGCGGTGAGGCGGAATCGCAGGGAACGGAAGAACAATCAGCCCTCCTTGAGGACATATCCAACGCCGCGCACGGTATGAATCAGCTTTTTATCGAAATCCCGGTCGACCTTTTTGCGCAGGTAGTTGACATACACATCGATGATGTTGGTGAAAGAATCGAAGGTGTAGTCCCATACGTGTTCCGCAATCATGGCCCGGGTAAGCACCTGATTGGGGTTGCGCATGAAATATTCCAGCAGGGCGTATTCCTTGGCCGTGAGATCGATCTCCTGATCAGAGCGCCATACCTTGTGGCTTACCGGGTCGAGGCGCAGGTCGGCGAAATAAATTTCGGCCCCGCGGTCCTTGGCGCTGCGGCGCAGCAGGGCCTTGACGCGGGCGAGCAACTCACTGAAGGCGAAGGGCTTGGTCAGATAGTCGTCGCTTCCCGAATCAAGGCCGGAGACGATATCTTCCACGGAATCCTTGGCGGTCAGGCACAGCACCGGCGTGGTTATCTCCTTGGCTCGCAGTTCCTTGATGACTTCGAGACCATCCTTTTTGGGCAGCATGAGGTCCATCAGAACAATGTCGTAGGGGTTGTTTTCGGCCAGGAACAACCCTTCCTCTCCGTCAAACGCCACATCCACGGTGAACTCCTCTTCCTCGAGACCCCGCTTGATGAAGCTGGCTACCTTTTTTTCGTCTTCTACAACGAGCACGCGCATTGTCGCTTCCTTTCTTCCGGCGATGGAAACGGTTGACATAAAAATTGGTGCGGTTTTCCGCTAACGTTTTCTCCTTGAATGCCACAGTTTTGCTGTCCAGTACCCGCTGCGATCATGAATCAGTGCCCATGAGGTTCGGCGCGACATGGCGGTTCATGAGCTCACATTAAAATGGTAGCAATAAAAAAACTTCGTGCAAGTCACTTTTTTGAAAAAGGCAGGCGGCGTCATGCCGCCCGTTGTTTCGCTTCTGGCAGGGGGTACCGACGGTTGGGGGCCTTGGTCGTGGCATGCATTATTTGTAAAAAAATATCACCAAGGGTATTTGCCTCATTAAATAGCTTGGCGGATTACACTCCACTAACAAGTGTTTTGTCAAGTATTTTATTGCCATCACCTGAGTCATTTGGTAAACAGTGCGCATGAACGAATTCTGGCTTGAAATCCTCATTGCCGTACCTGCCGCCGGCATTGACCTGGTCTGTCATGAAATGACGGAACTCGGCTCGACCGGCATTACCGTTGAAGAACGCCCTCTCGACACCTTCGTGATTCCTGACCCGGACGAGGGTGTTCCGGAAATCCTTACTCTCAAGGTCTATTTCCCTCCCGATCTGCCCGAGGCCGGTCTGGCGCAGCGGGTTGCGGAGCGTCTGGCCTGTCTGGTTCCGCTGGTTCCGGGACTTGAGCCGGTGGTTCCCCGGCTGCGTCGCATCGGTGCCGAAGACTGGGCCGAAAACTGGAAGCAGCATTTCGGCATCCTGCGCATAGGATCGCGGCTGGTGGTTCGTCCGACCTGGGAGGATTTTCAGCCAGGCCCCCGCGACGCGGTGCTTACACTGGATCCCGGCATGGCATTCGGAACCGGAAGTCACGCAACGACCCGTTTGTGCCTGGAAGCTTTGGCCGAGGCATACGAAGCTTGTCCGGGGCCGCAGCGGGTGCTGGATGTGGGCACCGGTTCAGGCATTCTCGCCGTTGCCGCCGCCCTGCTCGGTGCGCGCCAGGTTCTCGGCTGCGATATCGATCAGACGGCCTGTCAGGTGGCGCTCGATAATGCCCGGCAAAACAATGTCGCGCAGCAAATTGCCGTCACTCTGGATCCGCTTGAATCGTTGCCGGGTAAATTCGATATGGTGCTGGCCAACATTCTGGCCGAGGAAAATGCACGGCTTGCCGCTGCGCTGGTCTCCCATCTGGCACCTGGCGGCGTTTTGATCCTGTCCGGCATTTTGCAAGAAAAGGAGCAGCTGGTCATTGATGCGTTCGCCGGACGGGGGCTTGCGGGACCCGACATTCGCCGTCGGGAAGAATGGTCTTGCCTGTGCTATCGTAAGGAAGCCTGAATGCATCGGTTTTTCATTACCCCGGAAGCTCTGCGCGGCGAGCAGGTCACCCTCACCGAGGAGATCGTGCATCATCTGGTGGTTCTGCGGCTTTCCGAAGGAGCCGAAATTGTTCTGCTGGACGGTCTCGGCACCCTCTGCCACTGCCGGCTCACGGGGCTTGCAAAAAAAACCGGCACGGCTACGGTTCTGGTCCGGAGCAAGGAAATCGAGCGGAGCTTCCCTATCGAATTGATACAGGCCCTGCCCAAGGCCGACAAGATGGATCTGATTTTGCAAAAGGGTACCGAACTCGGCGTTACCCGCTTTCTTCCCGTGCAGACAAATCGCAGCGTCCCGCGACTGGAGCCGAAGCGTGAGGAGCAGCGGCGGCAGCGCTGGCTGCGCATTATCCGCGAAGCGGCACGGCAGTGTCGCAGGCCCCTGCTGCCTCAGCTTGCGCCGCTGGCGACCCTTGACAGCGCTCTGGCAGGCTGCCAAAGCGCGTTGCGCCTGATGTTGTGGGAGGAGGGCTCGCACGCGCTTGAATCGGTTCTGCCACAGCAGATCCCAGCAGGTGCCGCGGTGCTGATCGGCCCGGAGGGCGGCTTTTCCAGCGAGGAGGCCGCTGTCGCGCGGCGATTCGGGTTTGTGCCGGTGCGGTTTGGACCGCGTATTTTGCGAAGTGAAACAGCCGGCTTTGCAGCCGCAACCATTCTGCAATACCGGTATGGCGATCTGGGCGGTGCGCAGTCCTGACATGCGGCGCGCCCTTGCCCGGTGGAGGAAATGACATGAAGTGTCCAAAGTGCGGTTTCCAGAGTTTCAACTATCTGGGCACCTGCAAGAAATGCGGTCGGGACCTTTCCGGGATACGCGACAGGTATCGCCTTGGCGATCCGGTGCAACCGCCGTCCTTTACGGGCCGCCCGGCCGTTGTGGCGCCCCTGGCGGATGATCCTTTCGAAGCCAGCCTCCCCGATGAGAGGGAGATTTCGACCGCCGCCGAGCAGGCGGTTCTGGAAGATGAGCAGGTCGAACAGGACCTGGTTGCCTACCTGGATGAAACAGGCTCCGGGGAGCCTGCTCTTGCAGCCGACCTCGATGCGGATTCAAGCCGCGGCCGGGAGAGCGTCGCGCCGGCCACGGATGACGGTTTTGCCGATGACCATGGAACCGCCGCAACGGGATTCCCCGACATGCCATCGCCTTGCGCCGATAGCGAGCTTGCCACACCTGCAGCGGTCCAGATGCAAGAGGCCGACAGGGAACCGCCGATGGACGATGATGTATTGCTGGACGATTGGCTGCTGGATGGCGAGACACCTGCCTGGCGGCGCAGTGAGGCAGCGGATTTTGAAGAAGGGACGGCCAATGCGCGCGGTGCTGAGCCGGACGCGGTTTTCGCCGCCGCATCGGAACAGGACGAATGGCTTGCCGATGAGGATTATGCGCCTGCTTTGCGCCGGGCTTCCCTGTCCGCGCGGATGTTCGCATTTTTGCTCGATGCCGGTTTGCTGGTAACCATTTTCGCGCTGTTTGTTCTGGCAGGAGAATATCTGCGGGCTGGTGGTGATGCTTTTATCTGGCCGAAACCGCAAGCCGTGGCTGGCCAGGCCGGACCATATTTCCTGGTGTTTTTCGGGCTTTCCCTTGGATATTTCACCCTGTTTCATTATCTGGGAGGTCAGACGCCGGGGAAAATGGTCGCTTCGCTGCTGGTTGTTGATGTTGATGGCGAACCGCTGCAACTGTCGCAGGCTTTTCTGCGTACGGCGGGAGGGCTGCTGTGCCTGCTGCCCCTGGGTCTCGGTTTCTGCAGCGCACTGTTCCGCCGCGACGGTCGGGGCTGGAACGATCGGCTGGCCGGCAGCATGGTTATCCCTGCAGGCCGGGATCAAAGCGCTGCCGGCGGCAACTCGCAACGGCCGTAGCCAAAGTCGTTAAGATCGGTCAGTCTATGGCTGGATCAGTTTTTTGCGCAGGATGAGAATTTCCAGGGCGCAGGCCGCCTTCCCCAGAAGCTGCTGAAGTTCGGCCACGCGATCGAACAGGCAGAGACCGCCATTTTCCACATACAGGATGCCGACCGCGCGTTTGGCAACCACCAGCGGCAGCAGGACAGCTTTTTGGGGCGGTGCTCCCAGAGCCTGTTGCAGCATGGCCCGCAGGGGCGCCTCGGCGAGCGGACCGAGAAACGGACTTTGCCCTGCAAGCACGGATTGCAGGAGTGGGCTGTCGGTGATTTTCATGCCGACCTTGCCGATTCCAGGTCGCCGCTGATGGCCGCACAGGGCCCGCCAGCCGAGCAGGGTGCCGTCACGTTTCAGAAACAGCGCCAGGCGCTCAAATTGGCCGCACAAGTGATCCATCAGAGCGTCCGCCACATCTTCACGGCTGGCAGCCGCCGCCAGGCGCTGCTGCAGTCCGGTCCCGGCTCGGGCGGCCGCGGTCCCGGCTTCATCCTCGACAACCTGTGCTTCTTCCAGCAGGGATTCGTCCAGTTCCTCGGTTTTGGGAAACGTTTGCTCCAAAGATTCGGCGGCGACAATCCGCGCCATCAGGGAGGCTTCGGCGGCTGGCAGATCTTTGCGATAACAGCGGCCGATGGCTTGCAGAAGACGGGCTTCGGGGGCGACCTGGGGCATCAGGGGGTAGCCTGTCAGGTCGGCAAGATTTTGCAGCGACTCCTGGTCGCTGGGATCGGCCATGGCAACCAGCAGGCCCTGCTGCACGAGTCGCAGTGGCAGGGCCCGGAACCTGAGAGCCTGCTCCATGGACAAAAATTCGCGCAGCACGGGAGGCAGCTCCCGCAACTGGTCAGGATCGAAATAAGCCCGCCCAAGCATGCGCGCAACGATGCGGGCCATCCGCTCTTCGCCGATGGGTGAGGCAACAAGCACGCAGGTACTCAGGCACATATCGGCATGCCGGGCGTTTTGCCGTATTTCCTCGGCCAGGTGTTTGGACAGGCTGCCGTTCCGAACCAGCAGTTCCAGCAGGATGCTCGCCATAGTGTGTTCGATGGCGGGCGCAAACTCTCCACGCCCCCATCCCTCCTCTTAAATCATAAAATTGTTGAGGGCCGTACCTGTCGGGTCGGTCAGCCCATGCGCAAGGCAATAAACTCGTCAAGGTCGCGGCAGCGCAGATAAGGATTGTGCTGTCGTTCAAAGGCGATGGTGGAAAATTTACGGGGGCCGTAATCATGTCCGGGAAATATCAGTGTGGCGTCCGGGTAGGCGGCCAGTCGGTGCAGGCTGCGGTACAGGGCCTCCGGATCGCTGCCGGGCATGTCGGCCCGGCCTACCCTGGTGACGAACAGCGTGTCTCCGGTCAGCAGGGCGCCTGGTGGATTAAGGGTGATGTCCGCCGGCGTATGGCCAGGGGTGTGCAGGATGGTGACGGCCGTATCGCCCACCATCAGTCGGTCTCCGTCCGCGAGCGGCCTGTCGGGTTTTGGCAAGGCCAGCGCATGGGCCGCCAACCGCGCCCCGGTGGCTTGCAGGATCATCCCGTTGCCGGCAACGTGGTCGCGGTGGCCATGGGTGTTGACCAGCCAGGTCAGGCGCACGCCGTGTTTTTCAATGGCATCGAGCAGCTTTTGGGGTTCCAGCGAGGGATCGACGGCCAGACCCTGACGGCTCGTGGGGCAGAACAGGAGATAGGCAAAGTTGTGCATCTCGCCAGCCGGAATCTGAAGGATTTCCAGGTTCCCGAGTTTCATTGTTCCTCCTCTGCCCGCGTCAGGTCAGAAATCCTCCGGATGGTTCCGTTCATTATACAGAAGGTTTCCCCGGTGGCGCGCACCACCCAGCGGTCTCCCTCTTCCGGGGGCAGGGGAAATTCACGGCTGCCGAGGTAGATCTCCTCGCCATCGAGCCTGCCCCACCATTCCAGGGCGCCGGTCTGCCAGATTCTGGTTTTCAAATTATATGCCATGTAACGTCGCTCCGGTACAGATAAAAGTTGTCTCATTGTACGCCAGACGAGGCTTGCCGGTCAATCAGATGACCCTTGTGGTAAATGATGAATTTTTCTATAATCAGTGGTTCCAGAAAGATCCTATACACGAGAAGGGAAGAGCCTTGCCATGAAATTCGCTAAAATGCATGGAGCCGGCAACGACTACGTTTATGTCAATTGCTTTGAAGAAATCATCGACGACCCGGTCGCCATGGCCCGCACGGTCAGCAACCGCAACTTCGGTATCGGCTCCGACGGCCTCATTTTAATCCTGCCCTCCGGGAAGGCCGATGTGCGCATGCGCATGTTCAATTCCGACGGCAGCGAATCGGAGATGTGTGGCAACGGCATCCGCTGCGTGGCCAAATATGCCTATGACCATGGCATTGTGGATAAAAAGGAGATCACCGCCGAGACCGGGGCCGGCATCCTTACCCTGCAGCTCTTCACCAACCCGGACAACCGGGTGGAGCGGGTCCGTGTCAATATGGGCAAACCGCGTCTCAGCCGTGGCGAAATCCCCATGACAGGCAACCCGCGGGAGCAGGTCATCAATCAGGAACTGAAGATCCTCGACCGGACCTTTCACATTACATGCGTGTCCATGGGCAATCCTCACTGCATTATTTTTGTCGACAATGTCGACGAATTTCCCGTTGCCAAATACGGCCCGGTCATCGAAAATCTCGATCTTTTCCCCAATCGAACCAACGTCGAATTCATCGAAATCATATCTCCAACCGAAATCAAACAGCGTACCTGGGAGCGAGGCGCCGGCGAGACGCTGGCCTGCGGCACCGGTTCCTCGGCGGTTACCGTTGCCTGCGTCCTCAACGGTCGCACCGAACACCGTGTGCTCAATCATCTGCTGGGGGGCGATCTGGAGATGGAATGGGCACAGGACGGCAGCGTGTATATGACCGGACCGGCGGTACAGGTTTTCGAAGGGGATTTTGACCCGCGATGACCTGTCCCATGTGCATGCGCTGGCAGGAGCAACCGGAACTGCGCATCGCTGAATTTGAGCACTGCTACGCCATGCTCAATGGTGACCAGTTTTTCCCCGGATATACCCTGCTTTTTACCAAAGAGCACGTCACCGAGCTGTTCCATCTGCTGCCGGCCGCGCGCGCCGGCATCATGGAGGAGATCAATCGGGTGGCGGCGGCTCTGGCCGCCGTTTACCAGCCGGCCAAAATGAACTATGAACTGCTCGGCAACATGGTGCCCCACATGCATTGGCATCTGGTGCCGCGGCAGACCACGGACCCGCTCTGGCCCAGGCCCATCTGGAGCGAGCCTCACAACGAGTGTGTTCTGTCCGCCGCACAATACCGGCAGGCCATTGGGCGCATCCGCCTGGCCCTCGGGCTGGCCGCGGGTGACAAGGAATAGTTGCCATGCAGTGTATCCTGTTTGATCTCGACAATACCCTGTATCCGCCCTGCTGCGACCTGTTTTCGCTCATCGACACGCGCATCAACCGCTATATGCATGAGGTGGTGGGTATTCCCCTGGAAAACGTCGACAGCCTGCGCCGGCGGTACTGGCAGGACTACGGCGTCACCATGCGGGGACTCATGCGGCATCACCGGGTCGACCCCGAGGATTACCTGCATTACGTTCACGACGTGGATGTGCGAAGCCGCCTGCAGCCTGATCCGGAGCTCAGGCAGGCGCTGCTCTCGCTGCCCCAATCCCGGGTTGTTTTTACCAACAGCAGCCGTGCTCATACCGATCGGGTACTCGATGCCCTGGGGATAGCCGATCTGTTTGACGCGGTGTTCGATATCCGGGTCGCTGATTACATGCCCAAGCCCTATCTTGAGCCCTATCAACGGGTTCTTGACCAGCTCGGCCTGGCCGGCAGCCAGTGCGTCATGGTCGAAGACAGCGTGGCCAACCTCAGGCCGGCCAAGCAGCTCGGTATGGCGACCATCCTGGTCGGCGATGCCGTTCCGGAGTCCTTCGTCGATCGGCACCTTGCCGGGGTTGAGCAGTTGCCGCAGGCCCTCGCATGCTGGGCATCCTGTGGAACCGGTAGCCCGGCGAGAGGTTACTGAATGTTGCTTGGCGCTCATGTATCCATTGCTGGCGGAGTCAGCCAGGCATTCCGGCGCGCGGCAGCCATTGGCGCTACGGCTATGCAGATTTTTACCAAAAACGCCAATCAGTGGCGCGCCGCACCCCTGCCCGGAGAGGAGATCGAGGCCTTTGCTGCCGCCAGGCAAGAGGGGGGCGTAGCGGCAATCATCGCCCATGACAGCTACCTGATCAACCTGGCCGCGGCCGACGGTGAAAACCGCAGTCGCTCCCTGGCCGCATTTCTCGACGAGATGCGGCGCTGCGCCGCTCTGGGTATCGATCATCTGGTCATGCATCCCGGCGCCCATCTTGACGCTGGGGAAGATATCGGTTTGCGACGCATCGCCGAGGCGTTTCGCATTATCTTTGAACAGGCACCGCCCCAGGTTGTGGTGTTGCTGGAAAATACCGCCGGCCAGGGCAGCTACCTGGGCTACCGTTTCGAGCACCTTGCCGCCATCATGGAGCAGGTGCCGCAGGGGCGTTTCGGCGTCTGTTTTGATACCTGCCATGCCTTCGCCGCCGGCTACGATCTGTCATCCGAGGAAGGCTACCATCGCACCATCGCCGAATGCGAGCGGATTTTCGGCGCCAGCCGCATCGCTGCCATTCATCTCAACGATTCCCAAAAGGCCCGGGGTTCCCGTGTCGACCGGCATGCCCATATTGGTCAGGGTGCGATTTCCATCGATGCCTTTGCCGCCCTGATGCGGGATGCCCGCTTCGCCGCGGTTCCCAAGATTCTTGAAACCGCGCCGGGAGAGAACAACCGGTGCCATCTGGAAGAGTTGGCCCTGTTGCGGCGTTTGGCGGAGGTGCAGGCGTGAAAGCGGTGTTGCAGCGGGTGGCGCAGGCTCATGTCAGCGTGGATGACGAGATTATCGGTGCCATCGGGCCGGGGATCCTGGTATTGCTCGGTGTGGAGCAGGGAGATACCGCACAGCATGCCGCCGCACTGGCAAAAAAAACGGCCGAGCTGCGCTTGTTCGATGATGCGGCTGGTAAAATGAACCTGTCGGTGGAGGACACCGGCGGGCAACTTCTGGTAATTTCTCAGTTCACGCTGGCGGCCGACTGTCGCAAAGGGCGCCGTCCGGGCTTCAGCCGCGCGGCTCCGCCGGGCGAAGCCAAGGCTCTCTACCAGGACTATATAGGACAATTGCGCGGCCGGGGCCTGAGTGTCGCCACCGGCCGTTTTCAGACCATGATGCAGGTGCATCTGGTCAACGATGGACCGGTCACTTTGCTGCTCGACAGCCGCGGGGTTTTCTGATGAATGCTTTTTCCATGGAACAACCGCCCAGCCGCAGCGCCAAAAAGCGCGCGGCCAAAGCCGTGGAGGAAACCGCCGCCGATCTCGTTGTTCTGGGTGACGCGGATTTCCGTCGCTTGACGCTGGCTGGCGAGATTCTCGAGGCGGTTGACGAAGTCCGCCGCATCAAGGCACACAGCGCCCGCAAACGTCAGCTCAAGCATCTGGCCGGGCTGTTGCGACGGGATGAGGACAGCCTGCAGCAGGCCGAGACCTTTCTTGCCGATCTGGCTCATGGCCGCCAGCGGGCCGCGGCCGATTTTCATTTTCTGGAGGAGCTGCGCGAGCGGCTCTGCGATCCGGCGCGTTTCGACGAAGCGCTGGAAGAGGTGCGGCGTGAACTTCCGGAGGCCGACGCCGGGAAGCTCCGGCGGCTCGCCGAAAGCGTCCGCAACCATAAGGACAAGCGTGCCTTCCGGGAGCTTTTCCGGTTGTTGAAGGAGGCTCATCCCGGGCACCTCTGAGTTGCATGGCCGCCGCGAAGAACAAAAGGACCGATGCGTCAACACCGGTCCTTTTGTTCTTCGGTATGATGGAGACCGTTGGGTCGGCGGTCTCAGAGAGCTTTTTTGATAAGCGTTTCGAGTTGCCCCTTGGGAACGGCGCCGACCACCTGGTCGACAATCGCGCCGTCTTTGAACAGGATCAGCGTCGGGATACCACGTACACCATAGTTGCTGGGGGTAGCGGGATTCTCGTCGACATTGATTTTGGCGATCTTGACCTGACCGTCGAATTGCTCGGCCAGTTCTTCGATGGCCGGTGCGATGGCTTTACAGGGTCCACACCATGAGGCCCAGAAGTCGACCAGAACGGGAACAGAGGACTTCAGCACGTCCGCTTCGAAATTGCTATCGGAAAGATGCACAACCTTGTCACTTGCCATCGATGTTTTCTCCTTTTTAAAAATAAGACAAACAAGTCTGCCAAATAATCCTGTATCGGTTTATCTCCATCATAAAAGAGCCGGGGAAAAAAGCAACCGTAATGTTTTCCCTCCACAGGCAGGGGGCGGCAGCTAATCCTTGACACGCCGCATGGCCCAACCTATCATTCTTCCAAATTCGCTGGCAAGGGTACAGGATCATGATGTTACAGGATAAAATCAGCAAATCCCTGCGCGAGCACACCGCAGTGCTCGAAGAAACCTTTCTTATGCAGGCCAACGAAATGGTGACCTTTGCCGGTCAGGTGGCGGAGGTTTTCAACCGGGGAGGGCGTCTTTTGGTGCTTGGCAGCGGTTCCCTCGGCTCCATCGCCAATCTGGTGGCGAACCTGTTCCGCTATCGGCTGAATATCGAACGTCCGGCACTGCCGGCCCTGTCCTTGTGCCAGGATCTGCCCCTCGCCACCTCCCTTGCCAGGGAAGGGCGCATCGGGACCTATTTTTCCCAGCAGCTGCAGCTCATAGCCAGCGAAGGCGATGTGGTACTGGCCTTTGGCGATGTTTCTCATAACGAGGCGCTTCTCGAAGGTCTGGCCGAAGCCCGGGATCGTGGGTGCGTCACCGCCGCCCTGTTGCCGGAAAAGGAAGCCATCCACGGCGACGGGCCTCATTATCTGTTCCGGTTGTCCACCGATGCCATCGGGCGGGCGGCGGAGACGGGGCTGTTTTTAGGTCATTTGCTGTGCGAGCTGGTTGAAGGGGAGTTGTTCGGCATCTGAGCTTCACCGCATCGGGGCGCAACGGCATTCTCCGGAAACATGCCGGATTCCGTTGAGGAGTAGATCGTGTTCGACTATCCCGTTTTCCTGCAACTGCGGGGCAAATGCTGTGTCGTGGTTGGCAGCGGTCCGGTCGGTATGCGCAAGACACGCGGGTTGCTTGCCGTCGGCGCCAAAGTGCGTTTGATCAGCCCGACGCTTGAAGACTGGCGCTGCGGCGAAAATATCGAGCCGGTGCGGCGCACTTTTCGCGCCGGGGATCTCGATGGGGCTCGCCTGGTGTTTGCCGCTACCGGCGATAACGCCAGCGACCGTGCCGTGGCGGCCGAGGCCCGGCGCATCGGCGTTCCCGTATGTCTGGCCGCACTGCCGGAGGAGGGGGATTTCAGCCTGCCGGCCATCCTGCGCCGGGGCGATCTGGGCGTGGCCGTGGCCACCGCTGGGGGCAGTCCCGCCCTGGCTGCCGAGGTGCGGGATCTGCTGGCGGACCTGTTGCCGGGCTCCTGGTCTGTGGTCGTGGACATCGCCACCGCGCTGCGCCGACGCAAGCCGCTCGATGCGGGGGGCGCCGCCTACGGTCGCGAAACCTTGCGCCGGCTGCTGGACGGTCAATTGGTGGCGCTGCTGGAGGCTCGGGATGCCGCGAATGTCGATCGCTTGCTGCAACAGGTGTGCGGCCCATCCTGCACCCTCGCAGCTCTGGGGATAAGTCTGCCGGAAAGGAACCCATGACCATCGACAGCCTGCTGTTTCGCACGACCCTGGTTGTTTATGCCCTGGCGACAGGGCTGTCCCTGGCCGACATTTTATGGCGGCGTCAGATTCTCGGCCGTTTTGGCCGCATGCTGTTGTGGGGGGGATTCGGCTTTCACAGCCTGAATCTGACCATTCGCTATCTGATGTCCGGCTTTCCGCCACTGACCAGTTTCCACGAATCCCTTTCATTTTTTGTCTGGGCCATTATCGGGACCTTCCTGTTGTTCCATCTGCGTTACGGCCTGCCGGTGCTGGCGGCTTTCGTGTCCCCTCTGGCGGTGGTGCTGATGCTGGTCGGCAGCGCCGTTTCGATGACCGTCGTGGCACCGTCTCCCGCATTGCAGAGCTGGTGGCTACCGGTGCATGCGGTTCTGGCGTTTGCCGGCGATGCGGTTTTTGCTCTGGCGGCGGTGGCGGGCAGCATTTATCTTTTGCAGGAACGGATGCTTAAAAAGAAGAGGGTGTCTTCCCTGTTTTACCGCCTGCCGTCCCTGCAGACCCTGGACAATCTCAACTACCGCTGCCTGACTATCGGCTTTCCGCTGATGACCCTCGGTATTATCACCGGCGCCGTCTGGGCCGATCGCGCCTGGGGAGCCTACTGGAGCTGGGACCCCAAGGAGATATGGGCCCTGATCACCTGGTTTTTGTACGCGGCGTTGCTTCACGGACGGCTGGCCATAGGCTGGCGCGGGCGCAAGGCCGCCATTCTGGCCATTATCGGTTTTGCGTTGTTGCTGTTCACATTCCTGGGGGTCAATTTGCTGCTTTCGGGGCTGCACGGCTATGCTGCTTTGGGAGCCGCCTGATATGTCGACAAGGAAATCTGCCATCGCATGAATTTTCTGGTTATCGGCCTCAGTTACAGGACCGCTCCCGTGGAACTGCGGGAGCGCCTCGGTTTCCCATCAGAAGATCTGGCAGGGGTATTGCGTTCGATCACGGCCCTGCCGAAAGTTTCCGAAGCAATGATTCTGTCGACCTGCAACCGGGTTGAGCTATACGCGGCCAGTCAGGATCCGGCCGCCAGCGGCGAGCGGCTACAGCGATTCATGGCCCAATACCACGGTCTTGACGAAGAGCAGCTCAGGCCGCATCTGTATATTCACAGCGGCCGGGACGCGGTTCGGCACCTGTTCCGGGTTGCGTCCAGCCTTGATTCCATGATTCTTGGCGAACCGCAGATCCTCGGCCAACTCAAGCAGGCTTACGGTCTGGCCGAAGCGGGCTGTACCGCGGGGCCGGTATTCAACCGTCTGCTGCCGCGGGCTTTTGTTGCCGCCAAGCGGGTACGCAGCGAAACCGCCATCGCCCAGCATGCCGTTTCGGTTTCCTATGCAGCGGTGGAACTGGCCCGCAAGATCTTCGGCGAACTGGCGGGCAAAAGCTGCATGATTGTCGGCGCCGGAAAAATGTGCGAGCTGGCGGCTCGCCATCTGGCAGGGCAACAGCTTGGCGAGGTGCTGGTTACCAACCGCACCCTGGCGCGCGCCCAGGACCTGGCCGAAAAGTTCGGCGGCCGTGCCGTGCCGTTTGCCGAGTTTCCCCTGTATCTGGATCAGGCCGATATCGTGCTGACTTCCACCGCTGCGGGCCTGCTGCTGACCCGCTCCCGACTCGAGCAGATTATCCGCCGCCGTAAAAACCGGCCCATGTTTCTTATCGATATCGCTGTGCCGCGCAATGTCGATCCGCAGGCCAACCAGATAGACAACCTCTATCTTTACGATATCGACGATCTCAACGGTGTCATCGAAACCAACTTGCGCGAGCGCCGCAAGGCGGCCAAAAAGGCCGAGGAGATCATCGAGCAGGAAATCCTTCGATTTTACGGGTGGCTGCGCAGCCTCGAAGCCGCGCCGATGATTGTCGCGCTGCGCCAGCAGGTGGAAGAAATCCGCCGCCGCGAGACCGAGAAAACCCTCGGCGCTCTGCAGCATCTGGATGCGGCCGACCGCCGCGCCGTCGAGGCGCTGACCCGCGCCATCGTCAACAAGGTCCTGCACTCCCCTTTAAGTGTTCTCAGGCGTGCCGGTGACGATATTACCGGTGAAATTTATCTCGAAGCAGTGCGGCGTCTGTTTGATCTGGACCCGGCACCAAAGACTGCTGCGGCACAACAGACCGAATCCGAGGATACTCCGAAACAGGATATTGTCTTATGAATGCCAACGTTTTGCGCATTGGCACCCGTGGCAGCCGTCTGGCGCTCTGGCAGGCCGAGTGGGTACAGAGCCGGCTGCAGGAGTTGTACCCGGAGCTGACCGTCAGACTGGTGCCGATCTCAACCCAGGGCGACAGGATTCAAGATGTGCCGCTGGCCAGAATCGGCGGCAAGGGACTGTTCGTCAAGGAAATAGAGGAGGCTCTTTTTGACGGGCGCATCGACCTTGCCGTGCATTCCATGAAGGATGTGCCTTCGGTGCTGCCCACGGGCCTGATTCTGGCCTGCATCCCGCAGCGCGAGGATCCTCGTGATGCGTTGATTAGCCGGAACGGCCGCGATTTTAGTCAACTGCCCCAAGGGGCGCGTATCGGCACCTCGGCGCTGCGCCGGCAGGCGCAGTTGCTCTACCGGCGCCCGGATCTGGAGATCGTTCCGCTGCGTGGCAATGTTGAAACCCGCCTGCGCAAGATGGAGGAAGAACATCTTGACGGTATCATCCTGGCCGCCGCCGGTCTCAAACGCCTGGGCCTGATGAGACTCATCAGTGCCTGTCTGCCCCCGGAACTGAGCCTGCCGGCCATCGGACAAGGCGCCCTGGGGCTGGAGTGCCATCAGGATAATGGCTGGGTCCTGGAACGCATCGCGCCCTTGCATCACCCCGCCACGGCGCTGACGGTGTCCGCCGAGAGGTCTTTTTTGCGCCGCCTGAATGGCGGCTGTCAGGTGCCGCTGGCAGCCCACGGCACGCTGGCGGGCCAGACCTTGACCCTGACCGGACTGGTAGCCGGGATCGATGGCCGCTGTCTGCTCAAGGAGACCGTTGCCGCTTCGCTGAGCCAGGCCGAGGAACTCGGGGTACACCTCGCCGAAAAGCTCCTGTCAAAAGGCGCCGACCGTATTCTGGCTGCTCTCGATATCCGACCGAAACCGCTGGGATCCTGATCATGTCCGAAACAACCTCCGCATCCAAAGGCATCGTTTATCTGGTCGGCGCCGGACCTGGTGATCCCGGGCTGTTGACCGTGCGCGGGTTGCAATGCCTGCGTCGTGCCGAAGTGGTGGTCTATGATTACCTGGCCAACCCGCAGCTGCTTGAGGAGGCGCCCGCCGCCGCCCAGCGCATCTATGTGGGTAAAACCGCCGGCTACCATCACCTCCCGCAGGATCGCATCAACGCCCTTCTGGTTGAAAAAGCCCGTCAGGGCAAAATAGTGGTGCGGCTCAAGGGCGGCGATCCCTGCCTGTTCGGGCGGGGTGGCGAGGAAGCTTGCGAGTTAGCCGATGCCGGACAGCGGTTCGAGATTGTGCCGGGCATTACAGCGGGGTTCGGAGCGGCCATCTATGCCGGGATTCCCCTGACCCACCGCGATTTTACCACCAGCCTGGGCCTGATCACCGGGCACGAAGATCCGGCCAAAAAGGTGTCCAGCCTTGACTGGTCCAAACTCGCCACCGGGGTCGGCACCCTGCTGTTTTACATGGGCATGGGCAACCTGTCCACCATCACGGAACAGCTCATGGCCCATGGCCGTTCTCCGGACACACCGGTGGCGGTGGTGCGTTGGGGCACCACGCCGCGTCAGCAAACCCTGGTCGGTACCCTGGAAAACGTCTCCGAGCGGGTGCGGAAGGCCCGGCTGGGGCCGCCGGCTATCATCGTGGTGGGGGAGATCGTGACACTGCGTCAGCAACTGCGCTGGTTTGACAACCGGCCGCTGTTTGGCCGGCGCATCCTGGTGACACGGGCGGCCGGTCAGGCGGGCAGCCTGTCCGAGGGGTTGCGGGCCGCCGGCGCCGAGGCGATCTGTTGCGCCACCCTGGAAATTGTGCCGCCGCCCGACTGGCAACCTCTGGACGCCGCCCTGGAACGATTGCCGCAGGTGGATGTCCTGGTGCTGACTTCCGTCAATGCGGTGCATTATTTTTTCGAACGGTTGTTTGGTCTCGGGCTGGACAGCCGTGCGCTGCACTCTGCCTGCATTGCCGCCGTGGGAGGGAAAACCGCCGCCGCTCTGGCGGGATACGGTTTGCGTGCCGACCTGGTGCCCGATAGACAGTGTGCCGAAGGGATGCTGGCCGCGCTTTTGAAGCGGGGGGTGGCCGGCAGGCGGATCCTGTATCCGCGCAGCCAGCTCGCCCGCGACCTGCTGGTCACGGAACTTCGCGCCACCGGTGCCGATGTCTCGGCGCCGGTGGCCTACCATACCCGTAAACCCGCCTCGGCAGAGGAGCATCTGAGCCGCGCTCTGGGCGACGGGGTGGATGCCGTGACCTTCACTTCCTCTTCGGCGGTTGAGCATTGCCTTGAGCTTTTGGAGGCTGACGGCCGACAGCTGCTTTCGAAAACGGTCATTGCCAGCCTCGGTCCGTTGACCAGCGCCACGATCCGGCGCCATGGCCTGCGGGTGGCCGTGGAAGCCGCCGTGCCGACCACGGAAGCATTGATCGAGGGTTTGGAAAAGCATTTCGAGGGAGTCGACGGCCCTTTTCCACCGTGACGGTGTCAATCCGCTAAAAACCATGGAGCCGAAGTGTCGCATAAGTGCAATAACGCCTGTGCGACTCTACTCTGGCGTAATTTCAGGAGCAATCCATGCATTTCCCCGAGTACCGGGCGCGCCGCACGCGCCGTACGCCGATTCTGCGAAACATGGTCCGCGAGACCCGTCTGTCGGTGGACGATCTCATCTATCCTTTGTTCTGCGTCGAGGGTGCGGATGTCTGTCACCCCATCGGTTCCATGCCCGGTGTATGCCAGCTGTCCATCGACCGGTTGGTCGCGGAGGCCCGCGAGGTTTGGCAGCTCGGCATTCCGGCGGTGATTCTGTTCGGCATCCCGGATCGCAAGGATGCTCTGGGTAGCGCGGGGACCAGTGACGACGGCATCATTCCCCGCGCCGTGCGTGCCCTTAAGCAGGTGCTGCCGGAATTGATCGTGGTCACAGATGTCTGCATGTGCGAATATACCGATCACGGTCACTGCGGTGTGGTTCGCGGCCAGGACGTGCTCAACGATCCCACCCTGGAGCTGTTGTCCCGGCAGGCTGTGGCCCATGCCCGCGCCGGGGTCGATATCGTCGCGCCCAGTGACATGATGGACGGGCGGGTGGCGGCCATCCGCCGCGCTCTGGATACCGAGGGATTCGACCAGATCCCGATCATGAGCTATGCTGTCAAATACGCCAGTGCGTTTTACGGACCGTTTCGCGAGGCGGCGGAATCGGCGCCGCAATTCGGCGACCGGCGTTCCTACCAGATGGATCCGGCCAATCGCCGCGAAGCTTTGCGCGAGGCCCGCCTCGACGTGCATGAAAATGCCGATTTTCTCATGGTCAAGCCGGCCATGGCTTATCTCGACATTCTACGTGACCTGCGCGAGGCGTTTGATCTGCCGCTGGTTGCCTACAACGTCTCCGGGGAGTTTGCCATGCTCAAGGCCGCGGCGCAAAGGGGCTGGATTGACCACGATCGGGTCATGCTGGAACTGCTCACGGCCATGAAGCGCGCCGGCGCCGATCTGATCATAACCTACCACGCCAAGGAAGCGGCTGGCCTGCTCCGGCAGGACCAGTCCGGACAGGAACCTTAAGATCATGCCGGATACGATCCGCGACGACCAATCTCTCAGCCGCGCTGAAACCATCACCGCCGTCATTCACTATTACCGTGCGGAATCGGCGCGCGCTCTGGCCTGGCGGGAGCGACTCGACCGCACCACCAACTGGGCGGTAGCCGCAACCGCGGCATTTCTCGGTTTTGTGTTCAGCCATCCGGAAATTACTCATGCCGCCTTTGTGTTCGGTCTGGTGATGGTGTATATCCTGCTGTTTGTCGAAGCGCGCCGGTTCCGCTTTTACGATGCCTACGAATACCGCGTACGCCTGCTGCACCAGGAATTTGTTGCCAGGCTGCTCAAGGGCCGGCTCGATTTTTCCGCTGAAGCACAATGGCGCATTGATCTGGCCGAGGACCTGCTGCATCCCCGTTACAAGATGGGAGCACTGCAGGCCATCGGGCAGCGGGTTCACGCCAATTATATTTATCTGTTCGCTGTGCTGCTGGGTGGCTGGCTGCTGAAAATCAAGCTGCATCCGCTGATCGCGCGTTCCTGGGACCAGTACCTGGAACAGGCTTCGGTCGGCGGGCTGCCCGGCTTCTGGTCGTTGCTGTTCATGGCGGTCTTTGTCCTTCACCTGTTTTACCTGCGTCATGTCGGGCAGCGGGCCAAGGGCGGCCGTGACCTGATCTATCCCCGGCAGGGCGGCTGACGATGTTACCTTCCACACCTGACACCATGATGGTCCGGATATATACTGCATGATTGAATATCACAAGGACACCCTCGCCAACGGCCTGCGCCTGGTGACGGTGGAAATGCCCCATCTGCACAGCGTCGAAATGGTCTGTCATGTCGGCGTGGGCGGTCGCCACGAGCGTCCGGCACAGGCCGGCATTTCCCATTTCCTGGAACATATGCTGTTTCGCGGCACCTGCGACTATCCCACGGGACTGGCCCTGGAGTCGGCTTTTGAATCTCTCGGCGGCACCGTCAACGCCGCCACCGACGGCGAAACCACCTGTTACCATTCGCGCCTGCACCCCGATCACATTGCCGAGGGAGCGGTGCTGTTCGCATCCCTGCTGCGCCGCACGCTGCTCAACGACATCGACATCGAGCGCCGCATCATTATCGAAGAGGCGCTGGAGGATCTCAACGAATCCGGCGAGGAAATCAACCCGGACAACCTTACCAGCCGCCTGATCTGGCCGGATCATCCTCTGAGCCTGCCGATTGTCGGCACCAGGGAATCGATTGCAAATCTGAACCGGGAGGACCTGCGACGCCATCTCGAAACCTGGTACACGCCCGGCAATACCGTGATTGCCGTGGCCGGTCAGGTCAGCCGGGCCCGGGCCCTGGCGGCCGTCGAAGCCGCTTTTGGAGATTGGCAGGACCACCCCGTCCCGGTTGCGCTGGCCGCTCCGCCGCCGCGGAACGACGGCCCTCGCACCATTTGGACCCGGGACGCTGCATCGCAGATCCATGTGCAGCTGGCGTTCTGCGCGCCTGGCCGCAAGGATCCGCGTACTCCGGCGCTGCGTTTGCTGCGTCGTATTCTGTCCGGCAGCAGCTCACGCCTCATGGTGCGCCTGCGCGAGCAGCTGGGGCTGACCTATCACGCCGAGGCCAATCTCGGCCTGTACGACGACTGTGGTGTTTTTTCCATCGATCTGGCGGTCGCTCCGTCCAGCCTCACCCAGGCTCTGCGGGAATTGCTGCAGATGCTCGACAACCTGTGCAGCCATCCCGCCAGCGACGATGAGCTGCAACGGGTAATACGCTCTTTTATCTTCGAACAGGAATTCAGCCTCGACCAGGCTGACAATCGTGCCGGACGTTTTGGCTGGGGCGAACTGGTCGGCTATCCCCTGACCCTGGCCGAGGAATGTCGCCAGGTACAGGCGCTCAGCGCCGCGCAGGTGCGCGATGTTGCCGCCGAACTGTTCTTGCCCCAGGCGCTGGCCGCGGCCTTTGTCGGGCCATTCAAGACCCGGCAGCGCGACGCGGCGGAAAAGCTGCTGACGGCATGGGCGCAATAGCCGGTTCGATGGACCGCTCCGAAGTGGCGCGAGTCTCCATAAACAGATCCAGCGCCGGCCGGGGCAATTTTGGATATCTTGAAATTCTTCAGGCGGTTGATGGGAGGTTGTGTTGAGCGTGCGGATTGAAAAACTGCAGGAAACGGACAAGCCACAGGTCATGGCGTTGCTGAGGCAGGTCAACATGCATCATGTGCCGTCCCCGGAAATGCCCCGGATCAGCTGGGAAAACTATTTCGTGGCACGCATGAACGGCCGGGTCGTCGGATTTTGCGGCTACAGGATATTGTCGGATACCGAGGCCAAAACCGAGCTGATGGCAGTGGACAGGGCTTGTCGCGGCATGGGGCTCGGACTGCAACTGCAGGCTTTGCGGATGCGGGAGATGGCGCGGCAAGGCGTCAAGACACTGATCACCAATTGTGACCTGCCGGAAAGCATTGCCTGGTATAAGAAACATTTCGGTTACGAGGAGATCGGGCGCCTGAAGAAAGAGCACGAATTCGGATCGCCAGACATCGGTTACTGGACGACCCTGCGAGTTGATCTGGAGCGGTGGTCAGCGTCCGGAAAGGATGAACAGGATGAGCGACCATGACGATCTGGAAATGCCGTATCCGGTCACGCCTTATCCGAAGCTGATCATCAATGCCGCGATTACCGGCATGCTGCCCATGCGCAAGGATTCTCCCCATGTGCCGCTGTCACCGGAAGAAATCATCGAAGATGCGGTTCGCTGCATCCGGGCCGGCGCCTCCATCATTCATCTGCACGCCCGGGATGAAGATGGGACGCCGACCTACCGCAAAGAGGTTTTCGAACGGCTGATTCTCGGCATCCGCACACATTGCCCCGAAGCGATTCTTTGCGTATCGACCAGTGGGCGCCGGCACAATAGCTTCGCCTGCCGATCCGCGGTGCTGGAGCTGGACGGCGCGGCCAGGCCCGATATGGCCAGCCTGACCATGGGCTCGCTGAATTTTCCGCGACAGGCTTCCGTAAACTCCCCGGAAATGATCGAAGCGCTGGCGCTGGTCATGAAGGAGCGAGGCATTGTGCCGGAAATCGAGATCTTCGAGCCGGGCATGATCCATGCGGCGAAGGTGCTGAGGCGGCGCGGTATTCTGAACGGTCCGCTGTATATGAACCTACTGCTCGGTTCCCTCTATACTTCCCCCGCGACCCTGTTCGATCTCGGCTGCATGGTCAGGAGTCTGCCCCGTTCGGTTCACTGGGCGGCGGCGGGAATCGGGCGTTTTCAACTCAAGATGAACACCGCCGCCATCCTGATGGGCGGACACGTCCGTGTCGGCCTGGAAGACAACCTGCATTACGATGCTTCCCGGCGGCAGCTGGCAACCAATGAACAATTGGTGCGGCGGATTGGGCGTCTGTGTTGCGAATTCGGCCGTGAAGTGGCCGGCCCGATCGAGGCGCGCGCACTGCTCGGGTTGCCTGCGGCACAAACACCGGCATGACGGAACATGGCAAGGTGGAAACCGCCGCAACCGGCGGTATTCGGGGATCAGAGGAGAGCTATGAAACGAATTCTGATTGGCAAGCTGGCGTATGATGATTGCCAGCCCGGGGGGGCCCGGGTTATGGCGACGGTTGGCGGCGAGCCGCTCTGGTTCGAGTCGTCACAGGCGCCGCTGCGATTGGCGCCCGAGGGGTACGGCAGCGCCCTGCTGGTGCCGGCAATGTGTCACGGGCGCGACCTGGTTTTTGAGGATCCCGTGTGTCCTGTGTGGCTGGCGAATGTCCATGAGGTGATGGGGTATTTTTCCAGCTGGTGGGGGTGGAAGCCGATAAACATCGAGGCGGATACCCGCGAGGCTCGCCAGCCAGGCTCTCCGGGGAAGCTGACGGCGCTGTGTTTTTCCGGCGGAGTGGATTCTTTTTTTTCGCTGCTCACCTATCCGCGTCCCATCGATACGCTGGTGTTCATTCACGGTTACGATATCCATCTGGAAGATGAAGACGGCGCACGCCTTGCGTTTGACAATGTGCAGCGGGTTGCCGCCGAAATGCGCCTGAATGCCACCCTGGTCCGCAGCAATTATCGCAAACATCCGATTGCCGGTAAAAAGTACCGATATGCCTATGGTGGTGCCATCGCGGCGGTTGGGCATTTACTGGACCAGGTTGGCGAACTGGTGGTGTCGTCGGGAATGCCGCAATCGGAAAGTTTCCCCAACGGAAGTCATTGGCAGACGGATCCGCTCTGGTCTTCGAGCGATATGACAGTGAACTACTTTGGCGCGGGTTCCACCAAAAACGATAAAATCGGCGCCATTGCGGCCCATCCTCTGGCGCAGCGCCACCTGCGCATCTGTCAGGAGAACTTTTATGGTTCCTTCGCATTGTCCAGGCAGTATCTCAATTGCGGGCAATGCCAGAAATGCGTTCGCACCCTGCTGGTCCTGGAGCAGGAGGGAAAACTGGACGATTTCGTGAATTTTGCCAATAAAAAGCACCTTGACGCTTGTCTCGACCGGGTCATGCAGGTCGATCCGGTTTTTATCAGAGCCTATGACGAGATCCGCCGTCGAGGGGTCCGCCCCGAAACGCAGCGGGCGATCCGCGCCCTGATCCGCCGCAGCAGGGTCCTTAACCGCATGGAATGGGCAGGCAGAAGGGGGCGCAAGGCGGTTTTTCAGGTTCTGCGCCTGATGGATGCTCTTGAACGGAAATGTTTTTATCGCCAGTCCAGTTAGTTTTCATCCGGAAACGGCCCTTTTCCGCCGTGGCGGCGTCAATCCGCAGGCTTGCTTGTGCGGCGTACCGATGTACGCCTCCGCGCAACCCCTTGATTTCCTTGCCACAACGAAAAATTGCTCGTTTCCCATATGAAAACTACGCTGGTATCCATCCGGAGTTTCCGGATGGATACCCCGGATGGATACCAGTTAGCATCCATCCGGAAACCCCGGATGGAAACCTGTTAAACAGGAGCAGTGTCGCGCGGGAAGTTTCGCGCTTCGAGCAGGAGCAGGCGGATTGCGCTATAATGCCCGAAATCGGGCAGGCAAGCTTGAATCGATCCTCGGACATACGTTAACGTGCCGCTGGCTGTCATGCGTCGGGCAACAGGCCGCAACGCGGTTTGCCTGACCCTGATATGTCCCGGGTTGTTTAACCCGTTTCCCCGCTGCACAGCCTCCCCCGGGGCCAAACCGTTTGTTTTTTTCTTCAGTGTTTCCGTGTATGCGTACCGCCTCCCTTCCTCCGAAATCCTTTCGAGCCCTGCGTCCCACAACCTTCATGGTGTACTCTCCGCTAAAAAGTCCCACGGCAACTCAAAAAGCAGATTGTTTTCTAATTTTGAGTTGTTAAGATGTAGCCATGGAATATGCGCGAATCTTTTGGCGGCAACGCGCAAGGAAAGTTCCATTTCGAACAGGTTGCCGAAAGACGGCTTTAATAGAGACTTTTTGGATCGTGTATGGAGGAGGTTTGTGTATTGAACTGCCTACTTTGGAGAAAGGAATCAGCATGCAAAATCTGACAAGAAAGGGTGCGGCGGTTTTGGCGGCCTGCGGATTTCTGGCGGGGTTGCTGGCGACGGCTGGTCCCGCGGCGCGGGCGGCTGATATCGATCGGGAGTTTCTGGGTTTGCATGATGGCCAGCAGGTTTATGGTTTTGATGCGACGTCGGAGACTTCGCCTTTTGTCAATGGGGACAACTATTCGATCATGGCCGCCGGGGACGTTACGGGCAGCTATACGAATGTGCGGTATTCCGTTTTTGGTCTCTACGCGGATGCCGCCGTCGATTTGCAGAATTCCGGGCTGATCCAGCTCACAGCGGTTGGCGGCGTGCCTGCTAACGATTTTTCCGCCTATGGCGAAATGAGCGCCTTTGCGATTGTCACCGATGCGGCAGTCGATAACCGTGGCGATCTGACGGTGGATGCCAGCGGCGCCACCATCAACAACACTGGCACTCATGCCTACAGCCGTTTGTATGCCTACGGCATCGAAGCGCTGGGTACGGTGACCAACGAGGGAGCCGTTACCGTGACTGCTACCGGTGGCACCGCCGCGGCCACCACCTACGCATATGCCGGCAGTTGGGCCTACGGCATCGAGTCCAACACCGGGATCAGCAATTCCGGTGACATCGACGCCAGTGCCAGCGGCGGCACCGCCAGTGCCAGCGGCAGCGATTATGCCACGGTCATCGCCAATGCCGTCGCCGAAGGTCTGCGCTCTGAATCTTCCGAGGCGATCATTGCCAACAGTGGCGATGTGACGATAACGGCCAGCGGTGGCGATGCCACCGTTGCAGGAGATTTTCTGTACAACAGTGCATCGGCAACGGCCTATGCCGCTGGCGTCCTGTCCGAATCCGCCACGGGCCTGCTGAGCAACAGCGGCGATGTGACGGTAACGGCCAGCGGCGGCAACGCCGTCAGCCGGCGCGCTTATTCCACCGTTGTCGCACGGGCGCTGGGGCTGGACTCCGACGGCCCGGTGGACAACAGCGGTGCTGTTGCCGTGACTGCCGAGGGTGGATCGGTCACGTCTGTCTACAACGACGGCCTGGCCAATGCTGAAGCGTATGGCATTGCCTCCGGCGCCACCGTAACGAACGACGGGCCGGTCACCGTCAGCGCGACGGGAGGCAGCGTCAATGGCGATGATGGCTACGCGAGGGGTTTTGCCTACGGCATCGACGCGGCAGATGCTGTCACCAATGGCGCCGGCGGGGCGATAACCGTGAGTGCCACCGGTGGCACGGCCGAGGCCAGCGACGAAGCCAGTGCCTACGTTGAAGCTTACGGTATTGCATCGGACGGTGTCGTGACCAACAATGGCGGCACGGTTTCCGTGACCGCCCAGGGTGGCAGCGCCACCGCCGGAACCAACCGGGCGGACAGCTATGCCGAAGCCTGGGGGCTTGTGTCCCAGACCTCGGTGAACAACAGTGGCACGGTCAGTGTCACCGCCCAGGGCGGGGAGGCATCCTCCGACAATGGTTATGCGGAGAGTTACGCGCAAGTTTGGGGCCTGTCTTCGGTTGGCGATGTAAGCAATAGCGGCGCCATCAGCGCCGCCGCTACCGGCGGCACCACGCAGACGGCTTCGGAATCGGAGTACGGTCTTTCCTGGACGGAAGCTTACGGTATTTACTCCGATGGCGCGGTGCTCAACAGTGGCGACATTGCCGCTACCGCCACCGGTGGAACGGCAGATGCCTACTTGGATGCCTATGCCGAGGCGCGGGCCTGCGGTATCCGCGCCCTGGCCGGCGTTGACAACAGCGGCGCCATCAGCGTTGCCGCCCAAGGTGGCACGGCCTCTTCGGATATCTCGTTTGCCGACCACGAAGCCGAAGCTTACGGCATATCAACCGAAGGCGATGTGCGCAACAGCGGGGCCATCAGCGTGACCTCTGCCGCCGGCAGCGGTATCTCCACTACCGGCTATGACACCTATGGCTATGCGGAGGCTTCTGGTATCGAAGCGGGCGGGATCGTTGACAACAGCGGTTCCCTTTCGGTAACTGCCACTGGCGGGCAGCTTGAAGAAGATGGCTACGGTTATGTCGATGCGGAAGCCTACGGGATATCCGCCGGCAATGACGTGTCCAACAGTGGTGCCATCAGCGTCGCCGCCACCGGCGGCAGCGTGACCAGCGGCAGCGATGTCGGCTACGCCGAAGCATTCGCTTACGGTATCGATACAGCCGGGTCTGTTGTCAACAGCGGTGCCATCACCACCTCGGCCCAGGGAGGAACTGCCAGCGGCGCACTTTCCGATGCAGACGGCGATGCCTATGCCGACGCCTGGGGCATCCGGGCTTCCGACGAGATCGTTAACAGCGGTACGATTGCGGTCACCGCAACCGGCGGCACCGCGACCGCTGATTCCTCCGAGCCCTACGCTCTTGCTATAGGTCTGCAGGGCGGATCGGTTGACAATACCGGCGATATCACCGCAACCGCAACCTACGGCGAAGGTACCGGGCTGGATCCTTTTTCAACTGCGTTTGGCGAGGCCCATGCCGGGGCCGCCGGTATTCTTGCCACCGGCGGCGATGTCATCAATGGCGGCAATATAACGGTGCAGGCCATGGCACCGGATGATCTGGACACGGCAGCCGTGGGCATCCTGTTTGCCGCCGACGGTAATCTGACCCAGAACGGTATGATTCGGGCATTTGGCGACAGGGCCTACGAAGTGGCAGTCATGTCCGGTACCGTCACCTTGCTCGACAGCTACCACATGACCCTGGACGGTGACCCGACCGTTGGCTCCCTGTTTGTGAATGATGGCGCCACCCTGGATATCAATGGTGCTGCCTTGAGTGTTTCCGCACTGAGCGGTGAAACCTTGTTCAACACCGAATATCAAATTTTTGAAACCGAGGAGGGCAGCGGCGCCGTCGCCGGAGCTTTTGGCGCGATTTCCGCCGTCAATCCCTCCATAGCGGTGCTATATCATGACCAGGCCACCGAGGGGAGCGTGGACGATACCGTTTCGCTTGCCTATGGTCCCGCCGCTTCGCCGCAACTGGAAGCCGTCGGTTTGCTGCGGCAGGCCTTCACCCTGTCCTCCGACCTGGTCGGTCACCGCATCGTCACCACTTTTCTGCGCCACCGCGCGGACGCGGGCGTGCCGCGGCTGTACGCTGCCGCCGGTACGGTAGCGGGCGATGCCGGAGGGATATATGCTACTGGCGTCAACAGCGGTTTTTTCTTTTCGCCCTATTACGCCAATGTCGACAAGGACGCCTCACCGGTCGGCTACGACGCCGATCTGGTCGGGTTTGTCACCGGACTGGAGCGGCACGCCAACGGCAATCTGTACGGGTTCCATGTCGGGTTCGGGCATGCCGGCCTCGATTTTACCGGCAACGGTTACAGCCGCAACCAGGAAGACCAGGAAGTTCTGAGTGCCGGCCTGCATCTGATGGGGAGCCGGAACAACTGGACCTGGCGCGGTCAACTCACCGGATTTTATGGCTGGCACGACTATGACGGGCTGACCGGGGTCGGCCTGGAACAGCGTGAAAGCGCCGATTACGACAGCTGCGGTTTGCGGACCACGCTGCTGGCCGGACGTGTTTTCAGGCACGGGGCCCAACTGCTGTTACCGGAAGCCGGACTGGAATACCTGTGGCTGCACCGTGAAAGCTTCACTACCGATGCCGATGACGACGCCTGGGATATGCGCAGTGATGCCATCGACGAGCATCAGCTCAGCGCCCTGGCGTCGCTGCGCTGGCTGACCACCCTGCAGGCCGGGGACGTGGAGGTCACCCCCTCGCTGGCTGCCGGGCTGCGTTTTTTGATTACCGACGATGAAATCGACGCCCACCAGTCGATCGCGGGCAGCGGGCCGGTGACGGTCAGGGCAGATCAGGACGAAGTGACCGGCACGGTTTCCGCTTCGCTGCGTTTGCGGAAAAATCAGCTGGCCTCCGAACTGGCCTATGGTGGCGAGTTCGGCGATGAGACCACCATGCACAGTGCCTGGCTGCGGTTCAGCTATCTGTACTGAATCATCAAAAAGGGCGCGGCGAGCTCTCGGGTTGTAGCGGTTCGCTCTGCTCGCTGATTCTGTTACGCTACAGGGGTTGTCTCTTTCCTCGGGGAAAAGGACAACCCCTGTACTTTGTTGCACTGGTCAATGTTTGCCGGATTTTGCAAAGGAGCGCACCGAGTGCCGGAACAGGTCCCGGGCGATCTGCTGCAGCTCCGGCGAACATTCGGCCTGGCGAAAGTCGCGATTGGCGGCAAACTCCCGCCAGAACCGTGGCAGCTGTTCCATGCGATGCGCCATGCCGCCATCCGGATCGGGATTGATGTAGTACATGCGCTGAATGCCTGAATTGATGATTCGCGTCAGGCACATGGGGCAAGGTTCCGTGGAGGTAAACAGGATCAGGTCGCCGCATTGGCGCGGATCATTGGTGGAATTGGCGCCGCCCTTTTTTTGCACCCGGTCCTCGTAACGGTTCAGCAGGTCCATTTCGGCATGCATGTCGCTTCGAAAGTGGGGGCGGTATTGCCGGTTGCGCCCGGTTTCGACCAATTCTCCGGTCCTGCCGTCGACCAGGCAGGCGCCTATGCCCCCCGAGCCTGCTTTCAAACTGATGATGGCCTGTTTGACCACGATCAGGCCGAAAGCATCATCCCGGTAATAATTGTCCGGCACATAGGCCGCGATGCGCGCTTCCAGGGCCTGGATGCTTTTTTGCAGAGTCGCATCATCGCCGCGGGCGATGCCGGCAAGGATAAAAACGGACAGCAAGGATACAAATGTGATGGCAAGCAAAGACCTTCGGACCATGGGGCCTCCATGCGGCAGGGTAAGATGTCGGGGATTTTAGCAATCTTTGCCGGAGGGTAAAAGGTTTTTCCCTGAAGCTTGCCTGCAGACAGGTGCTTGGCGGCGTTTCCGGGCAAGCGTGGCGGGCGTTGGATAACAAGGCCACCAATGAAAGCGCCCCGAAAACCTTCTTCGGGGCGCTTTGCATTGCTCTGCTTCTTTGTGATTTCCCGTCGTGGGAAACTGTCTCGGATTACCCGCTTTGCGTAATCCGTGAAATTTCAACGATCAGATTGATAAAAACCTCTCCATCTGGCCCGGCGGATCAGAGATCGTCATACCATCTTCCTCCTTTTGCCTTGAAGAAATCCTTTATCGTTCAGCTTGGTAAAACTATACCACAAAATCGAGACGTGCAAAACACCGGGAACCAACATCGGTCAAGGTCGCCATGGTTTTGCCTTGATGCCGAGATCCCGCCAGTTCTGCCAGAGAATATCTTCGAGTTTTGCGGCGCTCATTCCTCTGATCGCGGCCACTTTCTCCAAAATGGCCAGGAGCAGATCGGGCATGCCGATCTGCCCGGCCTGCCAGCGGTAGCCGTCGGGATTGTCCGTCTCCAGAAGGATGCGGCTCAGCGGCAGCCGTTCGGCGATACTGTGCGCGATACGCGGGTTGAGAATATCGACGCCAACTGTAAAATAACAGCCCGCCGCCAGGTATTCCTCGATCAGTTCGACCGGTCCGCCGTACCAGTGGATGACCGGCGTAACGATCCGGTAACGGCGGATCATCTCCAGCACCTCGGTTTCGGCGCCCCGCGTGTGCAGGTTCATCGATTTGGCATGACGCTGCGCCCAGGCGCATTGGTATTCGAAAACCTCGAGCTGGTCCGGATAGAGGCGTTCGTCCTTCACGTAACGAAAATCGAGGCCCGCCTCACCGATCATGGGGGTCTCGTTCAGGTAAGGATCAAGATCATGCAGACGATCGGCATACCGACTGGCCTCCCAGGGATGAATGCCGAAGGCCGGGACGATATAGGGGCAGGCTTCTGCAATCTCCCTGGTTTTCAGATATGCCGGCACATCCATGGCAACCGCCATGGTCAGGATGCGATGCCGTTCGATCTGTTCGAGGGCCTCGGGCAAGGCGTCGGTGTACCAGTCGATGTGGGCGTGGGCGTCAACCAGCATATGATATCCGGACCGTTTAAGGATTGCGGCTGATTTTTGCGGCTTTTTCAACCAACGCTCCGGCGATGGCACAGGGAGAGTCGGAGGCATGGTCGAGATCGATGATGGAATCGGGATGGCGTTTGGACAGGCCGAACTGGTAGGTCTTGTCGTAATAATCCAGCAGTGCGTGGGTGGCTGTGGCGTAGTCGCCGGCGGCGATCGCTTCCAGGGCGATGCGGGTGCGCTCGCCGCCGAGGCGTTTGCTGATGGCCCGTACTGCGTTGCCCAGTTTTTCGGGAGACACCGCGCCGTAGTCGCTGCACAGGCGCGTCACGCGGGCTTGGCGGGACACCTGGATACGCATCACCAGGGCTTCGCGCATCTGCCGGAAAAGGCCCTCGGGGACGCTGACATGGCCGATTTTGCGGCTTTCGTCTTCGATCCAGATGGTTTGCCCGGGATCGAGGACCCGCATGGCGTCAAAAAGATCGTTCTCGAATTGCTCGGTGGTGGGCTGTGCAATGTTGTCCACCGCGCCGAAAGCGGATCCCTTGTGGTGGGCCAGTCCTTCGAGATCGAGGATCTGCTGGCGGCGGCGTTGCAGGTTGTGCAGGATTTCTGTCTTGCCGCTGCCGGTCATGCCGCCGAGCACCAGCAGGCGCAACGGGGTTTCGAATCCCGTCATGACGTATTTCCGGTAGGCCTTGTACCCGCCTTTGAGCAGTCCTACCCGGAACCCGGCTTTGTCCAGTAGCCAGGAAAGGGACTCGCTGCGCATGCCCCCGCGCCAGCAGTGAATCAGGATATGCCGGCTATCGGTGTGGCTTCGGACCCGGACGATATATTCGGCCAGCCGGGGCCCGACAATCTCCAGCCCGCGCATGAAGGCGCATGTTCGCCCCTGCTGTTTGTAGAGGATACCGATTTCATGGCGCTCCTCGTCGGAAAAAAGCGGCAGATTGTGCGCCCCGGGGATATGCCCCCTGGCGTACTCGGATGGGCAGCGAACGTCGAATACCGGGTATTGCGCTGCCTGTTGCAGAAAGATGTCAGGATTCAGAGGCCTTGGGCTCATGGGATCTCGGTAGGGCCGGTCAGGCCATCAGGGATTGTATTTCTTCGGAGCTGAAACGGTAGCGCTCCTTGCAGAATTCGCATACGACTTCGGTTTCTTCCTGCCTGGCGGCCATTTCCTGCAATTCTTTCCTCCCCAGAGTCTTGAGCATGCCGAGCACCTGGCCACGGCTGCAGGTGCAACGAAAAACCAGCGGCGTTTCTTCGGTGCGGCCGAGGGGAATATCGGCGAACAGCTCTTCAAGGATCTGCCGGGGGCCCTTGCCTTCGCGCAGCAGGGCCGTGATCGGCGGCAGCGCCACCAGTCGTTTTTCAAGCAGGGCGATGAGGGCCTCTTCTCCATCGGGCATGGCCTGTACTATCAAACCGCCGGCTGCGGAGACGCGGCCGGCGCTCTCCAGATACACTCCGAGGGCGACGGTGGATGGCACCTGTTCGGAGGAGGTCAAATAATAGGCGAGGTCTTCGGCGATTTCACTGCTGTAGAGCTGAACCATACCCCGATAGGGTTCCTTGAGACCGAGGTCCTTGATAACATGCAGGAACCCGGCGCGCCCGACAGCGGCCGGCACGTCGAAACCTTTATCCGTCGGGGCAATGCCGGATACCGGTACCTTCACCGAGCCGCGCACCTGTCCGAGAGCGTCGGTCTCGGCATGCAGCCTCTGCAGCGGGCCGTTGCCCTCTACCATCAGTGCCAGGCGCTGGTCGTTTTTGAGCAGGCTGCCCATGAGCGCCGCGCCGGTGACCAGCCTTCCCAAAGCGACGGTGGCGGTTGGGTCGGTGCCCTGCCGGCGGCAGATGGCTTCGACCAGGCCAGTGGTCACCGCGGCAGTGGCGCGCAGGGTACCATCTTTGGTGGCGACGCGGATGAGATGATCCTTCATGCGAATTCCTCGTGTGGTAAGCGATACGGCGGTACCGGAAACTTGCCCGGACGGGTCATTGCGGTTATAGTCTTGCACGACGGCGGGCTCATGCTACCGGAAAGGGTCCGCTTCTGACAAGACTTCATATTACGGAGGTTGGCATGAAAATCATCCTGCCGGTGGCGGGCAAGGGCACGCGGCTGCGTCCCCACACCCACACCCGCGCCAAATCCCTGGTGCAGGTGGCGGGCAAAACGGTCCTCGAACATATCATCGAACGCCTCAAGGTGCTGGCCGCCGAGGAGCTGATTTTCATCACCGATGAAAACGGCCAGCAGATCGAAGCCTTCATGAAGCGCTGTTTTCCCGATCTGAAATGCAGCTACATCGTGCAGAAAGATCGTCTCGGTCCGGCGCATGCCGTTTCCCTGGCGGCGCCACGTATTGTCCCCGGCGATGACGTCCTGGTGGTGTTCAATGACACTATTTTTGTTACCGATCTGGGTCGCATCCTCGATTTGTGCGCCGATTGCGACGGCCTTATTTTCTCCAAGGAAGTCGAGGATTATCAGCGTTTCGGCGTCAACGTGATCCGCGACGGCATTATTGTCGACATGGTGGAAAAACCGGACACGCCGATTTCACGTCTGGCCCAGGTCGGACTTTATTATCTCAGGGATGCGTCGGGGTTCATGCGCTATCTCGATCAGGCCATCCAGGCCGGCGACACGGTCAAAGGCGAATTTTACCTGCCGGCGGTATTCATGCGCATGATCAGGGACGGACTGCGTTTCCGCGCCCCGGAAATCGACGCCTGGCTGGACTGCGGCAAGCCGGAGACGCTGCTCGAGACCAACCGTTATCTGCTGGAGCAACGTCACAGCTGCCGGGGGGAACTGGTGGATACAGTTGTTATTCCACCGGTTTACATTGCCGAGGGGGTCAAGGTGAAAGGCAGCATAATCGGCCCCTACGTCTCTCTGGCCACCGGTACGGTTGTCGAGGCCAGCATCATCCGCGATTCGATCATCAATGCTGATTGCCATGTCCGGGATGCCAACCTGCGTTTCAGCATTCTCGGCAATGCCGTGAAGCTGTCCGGTTCGCCGCGCCGCATGAATATCGGTGACGATTCCCTGATCGAAATAGACAGCTGACAGGCCCTGGCCGGCCCGCTTTCCAAAACGGCGGAAAAGGGCACGGCCTAATCGATGACGGGGCGTATCTCCGAAGGCTCCGGATCGCCACTATCTTCCGTAGCGAGCCATCGGGTTTGCCGGGGTGGCGGCGCGGCCAGGCACAAGCCAAGATAGATGGCGGCAGCCAGGTCGAGTTCTTCCAGGGAAACCTGTTCGCTCCAGGTGTGGGCGGTTTCCAGGGCGCCAGGTCCCAGCAGCAGGGGATGGCAGCCTTTTTCAAAGAAAAGATTGCCGTCCGAATGGGAACGGAAAGCCGTGAATGCCAGCGGCCGTTCCAGACGGGAATATATGCCGGGCAGTGTGTGACCCGGCCAGTGGTCGGTGCCGAGATCGTAACCGCGGTTCGCCCAGGGGATATCCACCTCCAGTTCCAGCCCATGGATATGTCGGCTGGCGCTGGCCAGGCGGCGGCGCAGCGTGGTTACGGTTTTTTCGAGATCGAGGGAGGGGGGCAGGTGCAGATCGATCAGGGCTTCGCAACGGTCGGGAACCACGAAGCCGGCCCGGGACGAGTTCATTTCACGGATGGAATAGACGAGCCCCCCGTCAGGTCTGCGCAGCAAAGGTGCGCGGCCCAGGTGCAAAAGCACCTGCAGCATCGACTCGATGGCGTTGTGCCCGTGTTCCGGCAGGGAAGTGTGACTGCGGCGCCCGCTGGTGGTCAGCACTACTTCAAGGTAGCCATAATGTGAAAAGCAGGCCTGCAGGCCGGTTGGTTCTCCGATCACCACCCAGGCGGGCCGGTGGTTGGCGAGAAACGCCAGGCTGCCGGCGCCGTCCTCTTCTTCACCCACTGCCAGCAGCAGTCCCACCGAAGGACGCTGCTCGGGCGGCAGGTGTTCCGCCAGGGTCAGAAAGGATTCAATCATGGCCGCGCACCCGGCTTTCATGTCGGCGCTGCCGAGCCCGCAGAGAATACCGCCCTGCTGTCGGGGGCCCCGTTCCTGCAATTCAAAATCGGCCACCGTGTCGACATGCCCGACCAGGTAGAAATCGGGTTCACCCTGTCCCATGACACAGCGCAGGTTGAAGCGGGTTTCGTCGAGACAATCCCGGTGTACCTCGAGCCCCGCGCTTTGCAATATCCCTTCGAGATAGCATTGAATATCCTCCTCCTTGCCCGAGGGAGAATAGATCTCCACCATCTCCCACAGCATACGGTGCAGCCGGTCGCGGCACAGGCGCCCGCGCAATGGTTCCCAACGGTTCAGCATGACGCTCCTATTTTCTGCGCGAGCGTGTCAGGTTGAGACTGAGGTAGACATGCTCGCGCGGGTTGCCGAAGCCCTGTTTGCGGAAAAAGCCGAGAGCTGCTTCATTGTCGGCAGCGGTGTCGACGATGATCATGCGCACGCCCTGCTCCCGCATGCGGCGCCGCAACTCCCGGAACAGCTCGCGGCCGATATGGGCTTTCTGCACCTTCGGTCGCACTCCAAGCCACACCAGGTAGCCGTACTTCCAGGGCCCTCGCTGTTTTTCCACCGTTGTGCCGAGGGCGAAGCCGACAATTGTTTCGTTGAGTTCAGCGACCAGGCACAGTTCACTGTCCGAGTTGAACAGGGTGGTGATTTCATACTCGTCCCAGGTGCGATACAAGGTCGGCGAAAACTCGGCGGTAAAGACTTCCTCGCCGATGTGAAACACCTCGGATAGATCATCAATGGTCATTTCGCGGATCTCGAGTTTGCTTTCCGCTGGAGAAACGGGTGCCGTCATAGGTTTTTCCCTCGTCATTGAAACATCGCCATTCGTATTCTGGTCATCTGTCTTTGTCCGGGTTTTTTGTCTTGGGAGCCAGCCCCTGAATATTATAGCAAATCAAACGATTTGAACCGCTTGCGCGGGCAATGTGTTGCCGTTATGATAACTGCCGGATCGTTCCTGATGCAGCGCGAGGTGTTCATGTCTGAAATGATTATTCAAAGTCTGCCCTATCTGGCGCCACCCCTGCTGGGGGCCATGATCGGTTACGTTACCAATTATATCGCCATCCGGATGCTTTTCAGGCCCTTGCGGGCCTGGCGGATTTTCGGACTGCGCGTGCCTTTGACCCCCGGCATCATCCCCTCCAGGCGGCAGGAACTGGCGCAGCGCATCGGCGACATGGTCGGCAGTCATCTGGTGACCGCCGAAGAGGTGGCCGGGGCGTTGCAAAAGCCAGGCTTCCAGGGCGAGCTGCGCCAGGCGGTCGCCGGCAAGCTCGGCGCTTTGCTCGACAGGGACCTCGGTCCGCTGGCGGAGCTGGTGCCGGACAAGTTCAAGGAGCGTTTTCGGGAATTGACGCAGACCCTGCGCTGGAAGGCGCTCAGGGCGCTGTTTGAATACCTGGAAAGTCAGCCTTTCAGGGTTCGCCTGGAAACCTGGCTGCAAGAAAAGGAAGAAGACCTGCTGGCCAAGGAGCCGGCCCATATGCTCGGTGCCCTGCAGCGCGCCGCCCTTGAGCGCCATCTGCGCCGCAAGGCGGCGGGCTGGCTGCAATCGGAAAAGGTCGCTCGGCAGGCCGGCCAGCTGGTCGACGAACAACTGCAAAAGCTGCTCGAATCGGACCGTCCGTTGCGTGAATTCGTGCCACGGGAACTGTTGGAGGGGGCGCGGCAATGGATCGAGGAAGAGCTGCCCGCCCTGGTGGAGCGGCTGCTGACCCTGCTGCAGGATACGGAAGTTCGTCAACGCATCGCCGAGCGGGCCAGCGAAGCCCTCGCAGAATTCACCGCTTCCCTTGGCATGATGGGTGGCCTGGTATCGGCCTTTCTTACCCCTGACAAGATCGCCAGATACCTGCCGGGTCTGCTCGACCGGGCGGCGCAGGAAATTGAATGTTGTCTGGCGGAGGAACAGAACCGCAGGCGGGTTGTCGAGGTGGTTCGGGAGCGTCTGGAATTGCTTCTGGAAAAGTCCCCGGCCACATTACTGGCCGGCATGTCCTGCGGTCGCATCGCCCGTCTGCGGCGTTTCGTGCGGGCCCGTGTTGTCGTCGCTCTGCGTAGCGATACCGCCGGCAAGGCGGTGGAGACGCTCGTCGATCGGTTGCTCGACCCCCTGCGGCAGCGCCCCCTGGGGCAATTGCTGGCCGATATGCTCCCGCCGGGCGGCCTGCCTGTGGCCCGGCGCGCCCTGCACGAGCGGCTGCTGCACGGGCTGTGTTCGCCGGCGGCGCGGCAGGCGGTCGACAGGGAGTTGGCGAACCTGGTCGAGACCCTGGTTTTCCAGCGTCCCCTGGGGCGCCTCTCGGCGCGCATGTCGAGCGAAGTGCGGCTGGAACTCGAAGACGGATTGACCGCGCAACTGGGTGAAATGCTCTGCAGGGAAGTGCCGCCACTGGTTGATTCCCTGAATGTCCGCCGCATGGTCGAAGACAAGATCAACAGTCTCGATATTCTGGCGGTGGAAGGCCTGCTGCTCGGCATCATGCAGGAGCAGTTCAAATATATCAACCTGTTCGGCGCGCTGTTGGGCGGCATCATCGGTGCGATGAACCTGCTGTTTATCAGTGCCTTCTAGCCATTGAGGCTGGCTTTTTGCCGTCGGCGTTTTTGCCGGAAAGCGCTATCGGCCACCAATTTCGGGTATGCTTTTAAAGTCCACTGCCGGTTATGCGATGAGTGGCTTTACACCGGAAACGCGCTTTTGCACATCGGTTTCGCCCCGATACCGGCGCCGGACCCGTTTCGGGTGGGGGCCAAAACGCAACAAAAACACAACCCGGAAAAGGTGTTCATCCGTTGCGAAGCAGCCAAATGATGAAAATATCCCGTGGCAAATACCGGTTTGCATGGCGTGTCGGCAACCGCTTTCGTCTGCTGGTCGACGGCGACCGTTTCTTCCCCGTGATGCAGGACAGCATCGCCGCCGCGCGTCGGTATGTGCTGCTGGAAATGTACCTTTGCGAATCGGGCAAGGTTGTTGACCGTTTCGTGGAGCGATTGCAGGCTGCCGCCCGGCGCGGTGTGCGGGTCTGCGTGCTGCTCGATGCTTACGGCGCTCTGGGGTTGCGCCGCAGTGACCGCAAACGGCTCACTGATGCCGGCGTGGAACTGGCTTTTTACAACCCGTTGGGTTTTTTCCGCTGGCGCAGCAACCTGTTTCGCGATCATCGCAAACTGCTGCTTGTCGATGGCGAGGTCGGTTTCACCGGCGGCACCGGCTTGACGGATGCTTTCGATCCCGGTGTGGCTTCCGGATCCTGGTGGCACGAGGCGATGCTGGAAATTCGCGGCCCCTGCCTGGGCGACTGGCAGGCGCTTTTTGCCCGCACCTGGAACCGCTGGGCGCAAAGCCCGCTTTCCGAGGTGCCCGGCGGTTCCTGGGCCCAGGATGAGGGCGGCCGGGGCCGGGTTACCCTGCAGAGGGGCATCAAGGGCCGTTCTGAAATCATCCGGTCCTATGTGCGTCAGATACGCCGCGCGCGCAGCCGGGTCTGGATGGCGACGGCCTATTTCGTGCCGTCCTGGAAGTTGCGTCAGTGCCTGCGCCGCAGTGCCCGCGAGGGCAGGGATGTGCGGTTGCTGTTGCCCGGTGCCCTGAACGATCATCCGGCCGTCTGGTACATGGGCCGGCGCTACTATCACCGCCTGCTGAAGTCCGGCGTCAGGATTTTTGAATACCAGCCACGGTTTACCCATTACAAGATGTTGATGTGTGATGATTGGGTCAGCTTCGGCTCCTGCAATGCGGATGCCTGGAATTATCGCTGGAACCTCGAGGCCAACCAGGAGGCCGTGGATGCCTCTCTGAGCACGCAGGCAGCTGCATTACTGGAAACCGATTTCGGTCGCAGTGTGGAAATCCGGCTGGAAGACTGGGTGATGCGTTCCTGGCGCAAAAGGCTGCGGGAGTGGTTCTGGGGCAAGGTGCAGGCTTTGCTGGGCTGGTTCAGTGACCGGAAGCGGCGTATCGGAGAGGATGACCCCTTTTGATGGGGCCGTTTCACTTTTGTCCCGTACTTTCCCGACCTGAGCTCCGCAGGCGGTTGAAAAACCGCCTGCAGAGCCGCGGAGAGGTTGACGGCTGCCGTCACCAGTTCCAGTCGATGCCGGCATTGGCCATGTGCAGGTTGCGGTTCCTGCCGTTTTCGAAACCGAAATTTTCCACCCGGTCGAATGCATAGTCGAAGCGCAGGGTAAGTTTTGGCGAGCAGTGCCACTCCATGGCCAGCCCTGGCCTGAAATGTTTTTCCGCCGTGCCGATACCGGCGGAACGTTTCTGGTGATCAAAGTTGAACGCCAGCCTCAGACCGAGGGGGAAATAAGCCTCCAGTTCGGCGAAATAATCCTCGGCGGTGCCGCCCATGGCATGCCCCATGATCTTTTGCTGGTAGGTGTAGCCGGAGGTGTAGAGGCCGTGGCGGTACCAGATATTGCTGTCGAGGCTGGTGTCGGCATACTCCAGGCGCAGGCTCAAACGTCCGCTGGGTTCGATCTGGGGCAGATAGAGTCCGGCCAGATAGGCTTTTTTGGAGAAGAACGGAATAAACCCGGCAAAGTCGGCCTGGTCCTCGCCGCCGAGTTCGCCGTACAGTTCGGCATTCCATAAAAACGGCAGCTTGACCCGCGCATCGATGGCGGCTACCGAATTGCTGGTGTCCTCGTCGCCACTGAGATTTTCGCCGCCGATAATGGTCAGAAAGTCGTCAAAGTCGATGCCCGGCCGCCCCTTGCCGCCGAACATGACGGTGCGGCACAGGCCCAGTTCCAGCCAGGAGGTCGGCTTGAGTCCAAGGCGCATGCCCCCGAAATACGGCTCCTCCACGACGCGGTCGTCATCGAGACGCGCCACAAACAGGTCGAAGCGGAACGGTCCCAGGTATTTGAAAACCCAGGGCAGGATCACCGGCGTGGGGTTGGTGAGCCGGATCATGTCCAACGGATCGGCGTTGTTGGTGAGCACCAGAGAGCCGTTGCGGCCTTGCCCCCACCACAGGGATTGACGGCCAACGGACAGGTCGACCGGGCCCAGACCCAGGGTCAGGCTGCCGCCACGCAGACGGATGCCGGTGTTGCCATCTTCCTGGGCTCGCAGCAGCGGACGCCATTCGGCCAGCAGCCAGCGTCCCAGTCGCGCATCACCGGCAAGGGTGACTTCAAGGTTGTGGTTTTCACTGTAATCGAGACCATCATGGTTGGTGATCAGCGAAAATTGCCGGGCGTTGGTGCCGGGATACAAGGAATCGGCGCCATCCCGCAACACATAGTCAAATTGCATTTCGCGGATCGGTTTGAAATAGCTGCCGGCTTTTTCCGGTCCATTGCGCTGTTCCTGAATTTCCTGGCGAAATTCGGTTTTAAGACGGGCCACCAGTTCCCGGGCAACGGGGGGCAGAATCCTGTCCCGACCGGCTTCGATGACCTCGATGGTCTGGCGGGCGGCTTCGGCTCTGCTGAAGGGGCGGTCTCCCTGCAGGGCGGTGTCGACCAGGCTCATCCCCGCCAGTTTGTCCAGGGCAGGGTAAATCCAGCTGTCGAGGGGGATAGCGGGACTCGGCGCGGCGGCAGCGGGGAGGGCCCACAGCAACAACAGGGCCAGGGTCATGATCCAGCGTCGTGACATGAAAAAAGCCTCCTTTTAGCCCCTGGTGGCGAGGCAAGCAATAACAACGGCAACACGGCGGCTGCAGGGGTGTCGAGCGGTACGACCGACGGAACTCTGCTTTTCCGCAGAGCTATGGATGGGGTTTTGCTAGCACAATTTTTTAAAAAAAGCAAACAAAAGCCCTGGCCACGGGTGGCTGGAAGCTTGTTTCCAGGCGCTTCGAAAATCAAAGCGTAACCTGCTGCAACGGGCCGACAATGATTGGCAACAAAGGGGTACCGATGAAAAAAATCCTGATTCCGCTGTTTGTCATCCTGATGCTGGCGGCAGGTTTCGCTCTCTGGCATCTGCGCCGGCCGAAAGCGCCGGTCGAGGTTCTGGAAACGATGGCGGTCGATCGCGGAAAAGTCAGGCAGGTGCTGGAGCAGACCGGCATCGTCAAGGCCCAGGTCGGTGCTATTGTCAAAATCGGCGCGCGCGCCACCGGCACCATCGAAAAGATGCTGGTGCAGGTCGGGGATCCGGTAATCAAAGGGCAGCTGGTGGCCCGCATTGACAGTCGCGAGATCCGTTCCCAGGTCGCCGAGGCCCGCGCCCGTTTGCAGGCCGACGAGGCCGAGCTGCGGCGGGTGCAGCGTGTCGACCCGTTGCATATCGAGGAAGCCCGCGCCGAGCTGGCGCTTTCCCGGGCCCAGGCTGAATATCTGCGCAGCAACTACCGGCGTGTCGAGGCTTTGGCGGCGGAGGGAGTGGTTTCCCGGGACGAACTGGAAAAGGTCCGCCAGCTGGCCGAAGTCGAAACAGGTCGTGAGTCCGCGCGCCGCACGGCCCTGGAGCGGCTGCAGCGGGAATTCGAGGAGAACCTGCGCCGGGCGGAACTGGCGGTGCGGGTTACCCGGGCCAATCTCGAAGCTCTTCAAGTGCGTCTTTCCTATACGGATATCCACAGTCCCATCGATGGCGTGGTCAGCCAGGTGACCGCTCAGGAGGGTGAAACCATCGTTGCCGGGCTGCAGGTCGCCAACCTGATTACGGTGCTCGATACCTCCCGGCTCGAGATGTGGATCTATGTCGACGAGACGGATATCGGTCATGTCAAGCTTGGACAGACCGCCGAGTTCAGTGTCGATGCCTACCCCGACAAAGTGTTTCGCGGGACCATACAGGCGGTTTATCCCGAGCCGGAAATCCGCGAAAACATCGTTTATTACAAAGCCCTGGTGGCTGTTTCCAAAACGGAAGCCGCCTGGCTGCGTCCGGAAATGACGACCCAGGTACAGATCGTGGTGGCGGAAAAAGACCAGGTTCTGCGGTTGCCCAACACCGCCCTGAAATGGGTCGATTCCCGCCAGGTGGTGTTTCATGTACAGCCCGACGGTAGCGTGCGGGAAGTCTCGCCCAGGCTTGGTCTCACCGGTCTGCAGGAGAGTGAGCTTCTCGGGGGGCTGCAGGAAGGCGATCTGGTGGCGACCCAGGTGGTGCTTGGCGCCGCTGACGGCAAACGGGGAGGCGGGCCATGAGCGATCCGCAGCCTGTCATCCGGTTGCATGCCATCGAGAAGACGTTCATGCTGGGCGATCTGAGTGTCGAAGTGCTCAAAGGCGTCAGCCTTGCCATCGACCCCGGCGAGTTTGTGGCTTTGCGTGGTGCTTCCGGTTCGGGCAAATCGACACTGATGCATATCCTCGGGCTGCTGGATCGCCCTTCCGGCGGCCAATATTATCTGCAGGGCGAGGACGTCGCCGGGCTGCCCGACGATCGTCTCAGCGAGCTGCGCAACAGACTGTTCGGCTTCATCTTTCAGACCTTTTATCTGATCCCCTACATTTCCGCCCTCGACAACGTCATGCTGCCGGGACTTTACGGCACCACCCCGGCACGGCGCCTGCGACAGCAAGCGGAGCGGCTGTTGTGCCAGGTCGGACTTGAGGAACGCATGCATTTCCGCCCGGGACAACTTTCCGGCGGTCAGCAGCAGCGGGTCGCCATGGCCCGTGCGCTGCTCAACGATCCCCAGGTGGTGCTGGCGGACGAGCCGACCGGCCAGCTCGACTCCACCACCAGCACGGAAATCATGGCCTTGCTGCAGTCGATCCACGCCCAGGGGCGCACCGTGGTGCTTGTCACTCACGACGCCGCCACGGCCGGCTACGCCGGACGGCAGATCGTGCTGAGTGATGGACATGTCCAGGCTGGCTGAAATATTGACTGTTGCCTGGCGATGCGCAGGCATGGCGTGGCATGCCTTGCGCGCGGCCAGGGTCCGCAGCCTGTTCGTGATAGCGGGGGTGGCCCTCGGTATCGCTTCTTTGACTGTCATTGTGGCCGCTGTCGATGGTGCCGAGCGCAAGGCCAACGAGATGGTGCGGGTGTTCGGCCCCGACGCTGCGCTGGTGCTGGGCGGCAATATCGAAAGTCGGGCCGTGGGTCAGCGCACCCTGACCCTTTCCTACGAGGATGCGGCGGCGCTGAGACGGTCTTTGCCGGGGGTCTACCTGGTGGTCCCCATGCGCGCCAAAAGCAATGTGCAGGTCCGTTACGGCGGGCGCGTCACCCAGGTTCCCGTGGTGGTCGGTACCACGGAAAGTTACGCCCGGGCCTGGGACTGGCCGCTGACGGAGGGGCGGGACCTGACCAGGGATGATCTGCGGCAGGGCGCCAGAGTCGGCCTGATCGGCGATACGATCGCCCGTGAACTGTTCGGCGACGAATCGCCGATCGGTCGTACCGTACTGATGGATCGGTTCCCTCTGCAGATTGTCGGCCGGTTGAGTTATCGCGGCGTGGTGGGTGGCGGCGGGGCCATCGACGACCGTATCATCATCCCCATTACCACCCTGACCCGGCGTTTCAACCTGGATCGCAAATACTTTCGCGCCCTGCGCGTTAAATTCCATCACCCGGAATCCATGCCGCGGCATGTCGCCAATATGCGCAGCCTGTTGCGCCATCTGCACGGCCTGCGGCCGGAAGAAATGGACGATTTCAGCATCCTTACCGCCGACGAGATTCTGAAATTTCTGTCGACATTCAAGGGGGGGCTGGTGCTGTTTCTCGGTGTGACCGCCCTGGTGGCCATGGTGGTCGGGGGTTTTGTGCTGGCCAATCTGTTTTATCTCGGTGTCGATGAGCGCCGCTCGGAAATCGGACTGAAAATGGCGCTTGGGGCACCGCGCTGGGCGATATTGACGCAGATTCTTCTGGAGGCGGTGATCCTGACATCGATTGGCGCGCTGTTCGGCATGGGGTTGGGCATGGCCATGGGGCAGTTGCTGGCGCGGCTGGAAATCCTGCAAATCCTGTTTTCCTGGAAAGTTTTCGGTTTTTCGCTGACTGCCTCACTGGTCATCGGTTTGCTGTTCGGTCTCAAGCCGGCGCGGCGCGCGGCATCCCTGTCGCCCATCGATGCCCTCAAAGGCAACGGCTGAGCATAGACGGCGTGGAGCAAGGGCATGCTGCTTAGCATTAAAATTGCACTGGCATCACTACGTGCCCATCGTCTGCGGACCCTTCTGGCCATGCTCGGCGTGATGCTTGGCGCCCTGGCCCTGACCGGTGTGCAGCACATCTCCCGCGCCATGCTGCTCAAGGCCGAGCAGGAAACCGCCAAGCTCGGCAGCAATCTGTTCATGGCCCGCACCGGTCAGCTCGCCTTTCGGCCCGGCCGATCGGGCAGAGTGCGCCATGAAGCGACCACCTTTACGCTGCAGGATGCCCGGGATCTGGCCCGGGCGCTGCCCGCGGTGCGCAAGTCGGCACCGTTTGTCAGCGTCACCCTGCCGATACGCTCGGGCAACCTGAGCATCAACTGCCAGCTGGTGGCCACCTGGCCCGACTATCGGTGGGTGCGCAACGCCGTGCCCGAAGTCGGGCGTTTTCTTTCCGCCGCCGACGAAAACCGCCGTGCCAGGGTTTGCGTGCTGGGGGCCAGTATTGCCAGGCGCCTGTTCGGCAGGTCGCGGGCCGCCCTCGGACAACCGGTATTTTTTCATCGGGCGATGCTGCGGGTGGTGGGGGTGATGCAACCCAAAGGCGCCGATATCGCGGGTGCCGATCAGGACGAACAGGTATTTGTGCCGATGGACACCTATCTGCGCCGCATGAGCAACCAGACCTGGCTCAGCGGGGTGTATCTGCAGCTTGGCGACGAAGCCGATATTTCCGCGGCCAAACAATCCGCCGCCGAAATTCTGCGGCGCAACCATCGCATCGGCCCCGGAGAAGAGGACGATTTTTCCGTCCTGACCGCAAAGGACACCATGGAGGTCCAGCAGCAGGCCCTGAACCTGGTCGGTACCCTCGGTCTTATCAGCTCCTCGGTATCGTTTACCGTTGGCGGTCTCGGCATTCTATCCATCATGGTGCTGCTGGTTCGCGCCCGGCGACTGGAAATCGGCGTAAGACGGGCGGTGGGCGCCCGGCGGCGTGATATCGTGGGCCAGTTTTTGCTGGAGGCGGCCATGATGGCGATGGCCGGCGGTCTTTCAGGCGTTGGGCTCGCATTGGGACTGGTGCTGCTGGTCTGCCGGATCGGCGGACTGCCTTATGTCTTCGAGCCGTCTCTGGTGTTGCTGGCATTGGCCGGTTCGGCGCTGCTGGGGCTTGTTGCGGGGGCCTATCCGGCCTGGCAGGCGGCGCAGGTCGAGATCCTCGAAGTGTTGAAAAGTGAGTGAGGTTTGAGTGCCGAGGCTGGTGCATAAAACCGGGGGCGCACGGGATTACCAACCGGATGCGCCCCCGTGAGGAATCAGGCCCCTTGCAGCGATCGATGTGCGGCTTCGATGGTGCGATCGATGTCTTCGGGGGTATGCGCCAGGCTCACGAACCCTGCTTCGAACTGGGATGGCGCCAGGTTCACGCCGTTATCCAGCATGTTTCCGAAAAAGGTTGCAAAAACCCTGGTGTCGCTGGCTCTGGCATCGGCAAAGGAGCGCACCGGGCCGGCCTGGAAATAACAGCAGAACATGCTGCCGACCCGCTGCAGGCAGGCCGGTACACCGGCCGCTGTCGCTGCCTGCCGCAGTCCTTCGGCCAGGCAGGCGCTGCGTTCTTCCAGTTGCTCGTAAACACCTTCTTCACGCAGCAGTGCCAGGGCGGCGAGGCCGGCGCTCATGGCCAGGGGGTTTCCCGACAGGGTGCCAGCCTGGTAAACACCGCCTTCCGGTGCCAGTTGCCGCATGATATCGCGGCGTCCTCCGAAAGCTCCCACCGGCATCCCTCCGCCGATGATCTTGCCCAGGCATACCAGATCACCCTTCACCCCGTAAAGTTGCTGAGCGCCGCCGTAGGCGACCCGAAACCCGGTCATCACTTCGTCGACAATCAGCAGCATGCCGTGCCGGTCGCACAAATCGCGCAGTCCGCTCAAAAAGCCCGGCTGCGGTGGAACGCAGCCCATGTTGCCGGCGATCGGTTCCAGAATAATGGCCGCCAGGTCGGCCTTGTGCTCCTCCACGAGGGCCTTGACCCGGTCGAGGTCGTTGAAAGGCGCGGTCAGGGTATGGCGGGCGAAATCCGCCGGCACCCCCGGCGAGGCCGGTATGCCGAAGGTAGCCACGCCGCTGCCGGCTTCCACCAGCAGGCTGTCGGCGTGGCCGTGATAACATCCCTCGAACTTCAGAATCTTGTTGCGGGCGGTAACGCCGCGCGCCAGGCGGATGGCGCTCATGGCCGCTTCGGTGCCGGATGAAACCATGCGCACCTGTTCCATATTGGGGAACGCGGCGCAGACCTGTTCGGCCAGATCGATCTCCAGGGCGGTGGGGGCACCGTAGGAGGTGCCGCGTCCGGCCGCCTTGCGGATCGCCTCGACGATTTTGGGGTGGCTGTGTCCGGCTATCATCGGCCCCCAGGAGCCGACATAGTCGATATACCTGTTGCCGTCGGCATCGATCAGGGTGCTGCCTTCTGCCCTGTCGATGAACAAAGGATGGCGGCCGACGGCTTTGAAAGCACGAACCGGGCTGTTGACACCGCCGGGAATGACCCGGTTCGCCCGTTGGAAGAGTTCAAGGGATCGGGAGCAGGGCATGGCAAACCTTTTCTGTAGAAAAAAACGATAAACCACAGACGCATCTTCGCGTTTTGACTATCACGCGTTTAAAAGCCTGTCAAGGACGGATCTTTTGCAGCTGGCTTGCGAGCAGGAATTAGAAATTGCCTTGAATCCGGGGCTGCGGTAAGCTTTCCTGGCCCGGGCGGACCATCCGCCGGCTGGAGGAGCCTCATGAAAGACCTTCTTCTGATACTTTTCGGAGCGGTTTTCGTCAACAATTTCGTCCTGGCGCGTTTTTTGGGACTGTGTCCTTTTCTCGGCGTGTCCCGCAAGCTGGAAACCGCGCTTGGCATGGGCATGGCTGTTACCTTCGTGATGGTGGCGGCGAGCGCGTGCACCTGGTTGCTGCACTACCTGGTGCTGGCGCCATGCGACCTGGGTTATCTGCAGACCATCGCCTTTGTCCTGGTTATCGCCACCCTGGTGCAGATGGTGGAAATGATCGTGCGCAAGTCGTCGCCGGTCCTGTATCAGGCGCTCGGTATCTTTTTACCGCTGATTACCACCAATTGCGCGGTTCTGGGCCTGGCGGTTCTCAACATTCAGGAAAATTACAGTTTCGTGCAGAGCCTGGTGTTCGCCTTTGGCGCGGCCGCCGGTTTTACGCTTGCCCTGGCGCTGTATGCCGGGCTTCGGGAACGTCTGGTTTTGTGCCCGGTCCCGGCGGCGTTTCGCGGTACGCCCATCGAGCTGATCACGGCCGGCCTGCTGGCGCTGGCATTCATGGGATTTGCAGGGATGGTGCAGGCTTGAAAGCGGTGCGGATATGATTGCCGCGACGGTCGTTCTCGGAGGTCTTGGCTGCCTTGCCGCCTTGCTGCTGGCCACCGCCTCCCGGCGTTTTTCGGTGCGAACCGATCCCCGCCATACGGCCTTGCTGGAAGTGCTGGCCGGCTCCAATTGCGGGGCCTGTGGTTATCCCGGGTGCGATGCCTATGCCCGTGCCTTGCTTGCGGGCACAGCGGCTCCCGATCTGTGCCGGCCGGGTGGAACGGAAACGCTGGTACGCATCGGCGCGATTCTGAATATTGCGACGACTCCCCGCCAGTCGCAGGTGGCCGTGGTTCGCTGTCAGGGAGGGCGGCAGCAGGCGCGGCCCAAGTACGATTATCGGGGATTGCACGATTGCCGCGCCGCGCAGAAGCTTGCCCAGGGGCCAAAGTTATGCCCTGCCGGCTGCCTGGGGCTGGGCAGTTGCGTGGAAATTTGTCCTTTTGATGCCCTGTTCATCGATGATCGTGGCCTGGCTGCGGTAGACCGCGGCCGCTGTACCGGATGCGGTCTTTGTGTGTCTGTCTGCCCGCGGCAAGTGCTGACTCTCGCTCCGGCCGAGGCCACGGTGCACGTCCTGTGCAACAGCCATGACCCCGGTGGCAAGGTCAAAACGTATTGCGAGGCGGGGTGTATCGGCTGCCGACTATGTCTCAAAACGGCGCCCGGCTGTTTCATGATGGAGGATTTCCTGGCGGTGGTCCGTTACGGAAAGGAAGACGCCGTCACGCTGGCCGCGGCTGCGCGGCGTTGTCCCACTCATTGTATTCGGGAGATTGCCGGCACGCCCGCCGCTGGCAATGTTTCGCCGGAGCAGGTGCTCTGATGGCGCGGGGTTTTCCAGGCGGTATCCATCCGCTATCGCATAAATCGGCGACCGCCGATATCCCCAGTGAAACCTGTCCGTTGCCCGATGAACTGGTGATTCCGCTGGCGCAGCATGTTGGCTCTCCCGCCAGTGTCTGCGTCCTTGCCGGTCAGAGGGTGACGCGGGGGCAAACGATCGGCCGTGCCAACGGTTTTGTTTCGGTACCGGTACATGCCCCCACCTCGGGGCTTGTCACAGCGGTGGAACCGCGCCCCCATCCTTGCGGGGCACAACTGCTCGCGGTGGTTTTGCAACCGGATGGCGACGATGCCTGGGGCGAGGAATATCTTGGTCAGGGGTTTCATGTTCTGACCGTGGAGGCGATGCTCGAGCGTATCCGGGAGGCCGGTGTGGTCGGCATGGGCGGAGCAGCGTTTCCCACCCATGTCAAGCTGGATCCCCCCGAAGGCAAACCGATCGACACGGTGATCGTCAATGCCGCGGAGTGCGAGCCCTGGCTGACGGCCGATCGCCGCACGCTGCTGGAACAGCTGGAAAAAGTCCTGACCGGGGTGGAGGTGTTGCAGAAAATTCTGAACGCCAGGCATCTCTGGATCGGATTGGAGGACAACCAGCCGGATACGGCCCAACGGCTGGCTTCCCGCTGTCGCCAGCGTGGCATCAAGCTGGCTGTGCTGCCTGCCCGCTATCCGCAGGGCGCGGAACGGCAGCTGATTTATGCCATCACCGGGCGACGCGTGCCGGCGCGGGGGCTGCCCATGGATGTGGGGGTTCTGGTGCAGAACGTCGGTACCGTGGCCGCTCTGACCGATGCGGTTACCAGGGGGCGGCCTCTTATCGAACGCATGGTGACGGTTGCTGGCGGTTGCGTCGAGAAACCGCGGAACCTGCGGACGCGCATCGGCACGCCTGTCGCGCATCTGCTGGCGTATTGCGGGCTGCGGGATGCGCCGGCCAAGGTTATCATGGGTGGCCCGATGATGGGTGCCGCCCAGCACAGCCTTGCCGTGCCGGTGCTGCGCGGTACCAGCGGCGTGCTGGCGTTTCGCCGGGAGGACCTGGTGGACGGGCAGCCCGGTCCCTGTGTACGCTGTGGTCGCTGTGTCGCGGTCTGCCCCATGCATCTGCTGCCGACCTATATCGCCGATTACGCTCGCCGGGACGAACTGGCGCTGGCGGAACGCTTTGCGGCACGCAACTGCATCGAATGCGGCAGCTGTTCTTACGCCTGTCCGGCCCGCATCCCCCTGGTGCAGTCGATCCGGTATGCCAAAGGAGCGATTCTGGCCCGGCGCAGGAGAAGCTGATCCCATGGATAACCGGGAACATTTGCTGATCGTTTCACCTTCTCCGCACCAGCATTGCGGCCTGACCACCGAGGGCATGATGGCATCGGTTCTTCTGGCCTTGCTGCCGGCGTGCGGCGTTGCCGTCTACCTGTTCGGCCTGCCGGCATTGCGGACCTTGTCCATCTGCGTGGTCACGGCGGTGATCGTGGAGGTTCTGTGGCAAAAGGCCTCCGGAAAACAGCCTTCGTTCCGGGATGGCAGTGCCGCCCTGACCGGGTTGCTGGTGGCTTTTAATCTGCCGCCGTCAAGTCCCTGGTGGCTGGCACTGCTGGGTTCACTGGTTGCCATTGCGGTCGGCAAGCAGGTGTTTGGCGGCCTGGGGCACAATCTTTTCAATCCTGCGCTGGTTGCCCGCGTGGTTCTGCTTGTTTCCTTCCCCTCGTTGATGACCCGCTGGTCGGCGCCACAGCCCGGAAGGTTGCTGGCCGATGCCGTTACTGCGGCAACCCCTCTGGGCGAAATGAAAAGCGCCCTATGGCTCAGCGGCCGTTTGCCGCCGGGAGCGGGGGGTTCGCTGACCGACTATCTGCTTGGCAACATGGCCGGATCCCTGGGGGAGGTTTCGTTTGTGGCGCTTTTGGCCGGTGCTCTGTATCTGCTCTGGCGCCGCGTGATCAGCTGGCATATTCCGGTCAGTTACCTTGCCACGGTAACCATCCTGTCCGGCCTTTTCTGGCTGGCCGATCCGACCCGTTTTGCGCATCCAGGCGTACATCTTTTGACCGGAGGATTGATGCTGGGGGCGTGTTTCATGGCGACCGATCTGGTGACGTCGCCTTTAACCGGGCGCGGCATGCTTCTGTACGGGTGTGGCTGCGGGCTCCTCACCCTGTCGATACGCCTGTTCGGAAGCTATCCCGAAGGCGTGGCTTTCTCGATTCTTTTCATGAACGCCACAACACCTCTTATAGACCGCTACCTGGTGCCGCGTCCTTTCGGCTCCCCCAGAACATGGGGGACGCCATGAAGGAGAGTTTGCGCTACGTGGTGGTTCTGACGCTGATTACTTCCCTGTCCGGCCTGTTGCTGGGAGTGACCGAACGCTGTACCCGCGAACCGATCGAAAAACAGCAGGCCGGTCAGCAGCTGGCCGCCCTGCGAGCGGTGCTGCCGCCGGTGGATAACGCTCCGGATGAGGATTCGGTGACGCTTGCCGATGGATCGGCGCGGCGCACCGTCTATTATCGCGGGCGCCGCCAGGGGCGTATTGTCGGAGTTGCGTTCAGAGTGACATCGGATAAGGGATATGCCGGGCCCATCGCCATCATGATTGGCGTTGCGCCGGACGGAACCCTCACCGGGCTGGAAATTCTGCAGCAGAACGAGACGCCGGGATTGGGAAACCGCATTGTTGCGTCGGAATTTCGGGATCTTTTTGTCGGCAAGGGATTGAACGGTTATCGCTGGCGGGTACGCAAGGATGGTGGCGATTTCGATCAGATCAGCGGCGCCACAATTTCCTCGCGGGCCGTGGTGGAAGGGGTTGCCGAGGGGCTGGAGCGGTTTCGTCGCCATGCCGGAGTCATTCTCGCGGATAGCGGAGAGCGGCCATGAGCCATGCGGATGTTTTCGTCAGGGGGATTTGGAGCAACAACGCGGTTTTCAAACTGGTGCTCGGCATGTGCCCGACCCTTGCAGTTACCACCACCGCCGGCAATGGTCTGGGGATGGGCCTGGCCACCACGTTTGTGCTGTTGTGTTCCAATGCAGCGGTATCGGCGCTGCGCCACCTTATTCCCTCCAAAATCCGCATACCCTGTTTTATCGTCGTCATCGCAACGTTTGTCTCCATTGTACAGTTGCTCATGGAGGCTTATGTGTTCGCGCTGTATCAGGCCTTGGGCATTTTCATTCCGCTGATCGTGGTCAATTGCCTGATCCTCGGTCGCGCGGAGGCCTTTGCCTGTCGCCGCCGGGTGTGGGAAGCCGCGGCCGATGGTGCCGGCATGGGGCTGGGATTCACCCTGGCCCTGGTCTTGCTCGGAGCGGCGAGGGAGCTGTTGGGCAGCGGCAGCCTGTTTGGTTTGGGCGTTCCGGGCCTGCAGCAGGCGCTGCCACCGGTGTTGTTGCTGGTGCTCCCGCCCGGTGCTTTTCTGGCACTGGGGTTCCTGCTTGCGGCGATCAATGGTTGCAGAAACCGCAGGATGCCTCCAGGTAAACCTTGAAGGGACAGGCTGCAGCGCCGGCCTTGCCGCGGACGATTATGGATCTTACTGATTTTGCAACCCGTATTTCTTGATCTTGCGATGCAGGGTGTTGCGGGCGATACCAAGGGAGCGGGCAGCTTCGGTGATGTTCCAGCGATGCTGCAACAGGGTGCGTTTGATGGAGGCAGCCTCCGAGTCCCGCAATGCCTCGCTACCAGATGAGGAAAGCCCTTTCTGACGCATGACGGCATACAGGTTGGCTTCGAGCCCCCGCAGGGAATTCAGCAACTGGGTCAATTCGCCGTCTGAAAGCTGGGACAATGCCTCCGGAGTGCCGTAATGTTCCCAGAATCTTTCCATCGGCGGTTGGGCTTGGTGCGACGAGACTTCGCAGGCGGGTGCGGCGGTCATGGCCTGTTGCCCGTTTTGCGCGGCCGAACGCGGTTTGCTGGCGGTCAGCTTGCCGGAAAAATGTTCGGGAAGAATGACCTTGCCGTCGCACAACGCTACCGCCTGGCGCAGCGTGTTGGAAAGTTCGCGGATATTGCCCGGCCAGTCGTACTGGCACAGCAAATCGAGGATTTCCTCCGAGAGGGTGAGGGTCGGGTTGAACTGCTTGACGAAATATCTGGCCAGCATTGGAATGTCCTGCGCCCGGGAACGCAATGGCGGGATGACCAGCTTGACCACGTTGAGACGGTAAAAAAGGTCTTCGCGAAATTCCCGCCGCAGCATGGCCTCTTCCAGGTCGACGTTGGACGCTGAAATCACCCGAACGTCGCAATGGATCTGCTTTTCCCCGCCCAGGCGCATGAATTCCCCTGTTTCCAGCACGCGCAGCAACTTGACCTGAATGGCCAGGCTGGCCTCGCCGATTTCATCGAGAAACAGGGTTCCCTTGTTGGCCATCTCAAAAATGCCACGGCGCATGTTGCCGGCGCCGGTGAAGGACCCACGTTCGTGGCCGAAAAGTTCGCTTTCCAGCAGGTTGTCCGACAGGGCCCCGCAGTTGATGGGGATAAACATCTGATCGGAGCGGGCCGAAGCCGTATGAATGAATCGTGCCAGCACTTCCTTGCCGGTGCCGGTTTCACCCTGAATCAGGACGCTGATGTCTTTCGGCGCAATTTTGTAGGCCAGGGAGACGAGATGCCGCATATCGGGGCAGTTGCCGACCAGGAATCCGGTCGATTTGGCCAGCTCACTCCATTCCTCCTCTTCTTCCCTGGGGCCCTGGCAGCTGACCGCGGTGGCTTTTTCGATCAGCCTTTCGATAAGCTTGATGTCTTCAAAGGGTTTTTCCAGATATTCGTAAGCGCCCAGTTGCATGGCCTGCACTGCGGTTTTGATGGTGCTGAAGCCGGTCATGATAATGACCTCGCAGGCAGGCTGCCGCGCCTTGATATGTTTCAACAGGGTCAGGCCGTCGGTGTCTGGCAGCTTCAGGTCTACCATGGCCACGTTGTAGGTGCCGCAGTCCAGAGCCCGCAGCGCTTCCTCTTCATTGACCGCGGTAACGGTCCGATATCCTTTTCTTTGCAGCAGACGCCGGAAAAATGTACAGACAGATTCCTCGTCATCGATGATCAGGACACTTACCTTTGACAAGATTACACCACCTTTGGATTTAGATATTCAAATCGTAAGCCGGACCTTTTTTGACCGGCAGGCGCAGTGAAAAACAGCTGCCCTGGCCGCAGGTGCTTTCCACTTCCAGAGAGCCTCCGTGTGCTTCGGCAATGCCCAGGCTGACGGACAGCCCCAGCCCGGTTCCTTTGGATTCTTCCTTGCTGGTATAAAAGGGCGTGAACACCCGCTGCAGGTTTTTCGCCGGGATCCCTATGCCGTTGTCTTTTACAGAAATAATGATCCACTGTCCATTGCTATTGCATTCACAGCGTGATGTCACTTCGATGATCTTTTCACGGTCGACGCCAGCCAGGGCATCCCTGGCATTGATGAGAAGATTGGTCAGAACCTGCTGAATCTGACGCCCGTTAGCCTTGGTAAAGGGCAGATTGGGATCAAGGTTTTTGCAGACGCTGATCTGATTGCGATCGATCTGATAATAGATGAGGTGCAGGACGCGTTCGATTTCCTCGTTGATGTCCGTTTCCGCCATGGGCAGGTGGTCCTGGCGGGAAAAAGTCAGCAGATTCTGAATAATACGCTTGCAGCGCAGGCCGCAGTTGACGATGTCTTCCAGCGGTTCGCGGATTTCCCGGTGATTTTCAAACTCGCGATGAATCAGCTGCGCGGTACCGATGATCACGGTCATGGGACTGTTGAGTTCATGCGCGACGCCGGCAGCCATTTCGCCGATGGCGGCAAGTCGTGCCGAATGCATGAGCTTGGCCTCCATGTTGGTTTTTTGCGTGACATCCTTGATGATGTGGGTAATGGCGGTGAGGCGTCGGTTTTCATCCAGGACCGGATAATAGAAGAGGTCGAGGACCAGGCCGGAATCGGTTTCCAGCCGCTTGAAAACCGGTTTGGGATCCTTCTTGAGCGTTTCCATGGGGCATCCCTCGCAGGGGACGTCACGGCCGTAAAGACGCGCATAGCACTTCATTCCTCTGGCGCCCGCCTGATCCGAAACCATTTCAGGCATTTGCCGGCCGTTGTCGAGCAAAATATTGTAGTCCGGGTCCAGCAGCAGAATCGGGTCGGTGACGGCCTTGAAAGTGGCTTCCCAGCCCTGCTGCGCCCGGGATACCTCCTTGTAGAGGCGGGCATTCTGGATGCTGATGGTCAGGTGGTCCGCAAGGTGTTGCAGAAACCCGAGCTCTTCTTTGGCATAGGCATTTTTCTGGGTGCTCCCGACCAGCAGAAGCCCCTGAATGGCGGTGCGCATGAACAGAGGTGCGATGGCCATGCAGCGCAGATCCCTGGCCAGCTCCGGATAGACCCTGAAAAATGGATCGGCGGTCTGTGCCGGCTCGTACATGCGCACCTTACCAGTGCGCATCGCATCCCAGACAAAGGAACCGGCAGGGATAACCGGCAGCCGTCGCGGCTTCAGGGGGATCACGGCGCGCATGCTGAGATCGTCTCCCCGCAGCAGCGCCAGGGCCAGGAAGTCGCAGGGCAAGGCGCGGTGCAATTGCCGGTAGGCCCTCTCGATCATATCTTCGGTGGACATCTCAAGGTTGATGTCCCTGGAAAGTTGATGGAGGATTTCAAGTCTGCTGTTTTGTTTGAGGATTTCCGCATTTCGCTTTTTGAGTTCGACGTAATAATTCAGCTTCGAGGAGTTGACCCCCGTCAGATTCTCAATAAGCGATTTTTTATCGAGCATGGTCCCGACCGTTGCAAAAGTGGATTGGCATGAAGTTGTGCATAAATCCGGCAGGTTACGGGAACGTGCGAAGGACGTTCTTCCCGCCTGCCGGGTAACCGGCGTCCTAAAAAGCCTTGAGAAACAACTGTTCGATATCCTCGGCGGTCGCGTTGCGGGGATTGGTCACCAGACAGGCATCGTTAAGGGCGTTCTGGCTCAGGGTTTTGATGCTTTCCTTTTTCAGGCCGACATCGGCCAGGCTTTTGTGCAGGCCGATGTCCCTTGTCAGCCTGCGCACCGCTTCGATGGCCTGTTCCGAGAGATCCTCGCATCGATCCTGATCCGTTGCGGAAGCCTCGATCTGTCGGGCTATTTGCGTAAACTTCTGGCGGCATTCGGGAAGATTGAACTGCATGACATGGGGCAGCAAAGTGGCATTGGTCTCGCCGTGATGGGTGTCCAAAAGGCCGTCGATCTGGTGCGTCATGGCATGCCCGGCGCCCAGGATTGCATTCGAAAAGGCTATGCCGGCATTGAGGCTGGCCATGGCCATGTTGTTGTTTGCCTCGGCGTCATGGCGGTCGAACACCGAACGTTTGAGGTTGCCGAAGATCAAGCGGATGGCATTGAGGGCGTGAATGTCGGTCAACGGGGTCGCGGCCAGTGAAACGTAGGATTCAATAGCATGGGACAGGGCATCGATGCCGGTGGCCGCGGCGAGCCTGGGGGGTTTGGTGTTGAGCAGATCCGGGTCGATGATGGCAATGTCGGGAATCAGTGACTTGGAAATGATCGACATCTTCAATCGGCGCTGGTGGTCAACGATGATGGCGAACTGGCTGACTTCCGAACCGGTACCCGCGGTGCTTGGCACAATCACCATGGGCGGCAGCGGATGGCGGATTCTGTTCACTCCTTCGTAATCCTGCAACTCGCCGCCATTGGTCGCCAGCATGGCGATAGCCTTGGCGGTATCCGCCGGGCTGCCGCCTCCCACGGCCACCAGCGCATCGCACCGGGACCGCAAGTAGTGGGTGACCCCTTCGGCGACTTCAAAGTCCTTGGGATTGGATGTGATGGAGGAAAAAATTTCGTATTCCAGCCCGGCGGTACGCAGATAGTGCAGCGCCTTGTCGACCCAGCCGGCTTCGATAAGCCCCTGGTCCGTGACGACGAAGACCTTGGACGCACCACTGCGCGCGGCACTATCTCCGATCTGGCTGAGTGCCCCCTGCCCGAAAATGATTTCCGGCGTGACGAATTTCCGAATGCTCACGGCATCTCCCTCAGGGTACGGGTTCATCACTGGTCCAGCCGACGGTGGAATGTTTCGGTGGTGCCGGGTTTATCACAAGGAGGCTCGAACCCGCCCCGATGCAAACAGAAACGGGGCATTCCATCGCAAACGTCAACCGAAACGGCCGTATGACGTTTACAGTATAGTGATTCGGCAGTTGGAGTCAAAACAAACTTTTTCAAAGCCGGAAGCCAAAGCATGCAATATCAAAGTAAAAACCGTTCATTCCATCCTCCGGGCGGGTCGCGTCGCCAGGCGGAGGCCGCCGGAAACGCGATATGAAAAACACGCCCGCGTTTAGGGACGTCAGAACGCTTCCATGGCGATATGGGGACTCAGCATGTGGACCTTGACGACATCGCCTACATTAAAGGAATCCTTGTGCTCCGGCAGCAGGGCCAGAGCATCGGCACGCACCATGGTTTTGAGTATCCCGGTATTCTGGTCGCCGGCGCAGCTGGCAAAGTATCTGCCATCGCGAACGGTAATTTTCACCCGCTGAAAGTTGAGCACGCCAAGCCGTTTTTTGCTCAGACCGGTTTCCAGAACCGCTTCAAATTCCTGCTTGATGACCCGCGCATGCCCCATCATTTTCAGCAGCGCCGGCTTGACCAGCTCTTCAAAGGTGATCATGGTCGACACCGGGTTGCCAGGCAGGGAAAATACCGGCTTGTCATTTTTTAAGGCAAAGGTGGTCGGCCTTCCGGGCTTTATGTCGACTTTGCAGAACAGGGTTTTCGCCCCAAGTTCGTCCAGTACGGCGCGCACGAAGTCCCGGTCGCCTGTCGAGACCCCCGCGGACGTGATCAGCGCGTCGGCCTTGAGCCCTTCGCTGATTTTTTCCATGTGGCTAACACGGTTGTCCGCCGCGATGCCGAGCATCATCGGTTCGGCGCCGATTTCCTTGAGGGCTGCTGCCAGCGCCAGGGAATTGCTGTTGATGATCCGGTCCTCGGCGAGCGTATCGCCAATTTCCACCAGTTCGTCCCCCGTGGACAAAACAGCGACGCGGGGTTTGCGATACACGGATACGAAGGCTTTTCCGTAGGAAGCCAGCATGCCGATTTCAGCAGGGCGCAGCAGTGTTCCGCGCGGAACGATACATTCTCCCATCTTGACATCTTCGCCACGGGGTCGGACGTGGGCGCCGGGTTTCACCTTTTCATGAACCAGGATATCCGTCCCATCCAGGGTGGTTTCCTCGACGGGAATGATAGCATCGGCTCCCTGGGGCAACGGCGCGCCGGTCATGATTTTGATGGCGGTGCCGGCTGTGACGATTTTTTCCGAAGCGCCTCCTGCGGCGACAAAGTCGATGACCTGAAGGCGGCCGGCTTGCTGGCAGTCCTGACTGCGCACGGCATATCCGTCCATGGCTGAATTGGTCCATCGCGGCATATCCCAGGTCGCGGTGAGGTCTTCGGACAGAACGCGGCCGACAGCATCGGTGATCAAGACCCTCTCCCGGCCAAGGAGGGGAACGCTGTCAAGAATAAGTTTTCTGGCTTCATAAAAGCTCGGCATGATGAATTGGTCTCCTTCGAGCGTGATATTTATCGTCCGTCCGGCATGGCTGCGTGAACTGGAATTGCCCGCGAGACGGCATCGGGCACCCACCCGCACAAATTGCCGCCCATGGTTTGTCGCCATCGAAGACGGCAGGCATGGGCGGGATGTATTATGTACAAACAAGAATATGACGAATAAAACGACGTCTTTGCGAAAAAAGCGCCCACGGCGATGCGGTTCAAGAAAACTCTGCTAAACCGGCAGTCGTCGTGCTTGAGAGAGCCGCGGAAGCTGGAGTTCTTTGAAAACAGAAGATTCGGTGGACAATCGTTTCGGTCAGCAGGGCGCGGTGGGACAGGTTTCGCCTGTCACCGAAACGCCACAGATCTCCCGTGCGAGGCGCAGGGATTTTCTTCGCGCAAAACCTTGCCCGGGCGCCATCGGCCCCGTCGGTAATGCAGCCTGAATAACAGTGTTCGAGTTCGACACTTTTTCCGGGGCGGACAGCGCTGCGATAACAGTCATGTCCGTCCGCGAAAAGCAGGCCGTCCTTCACCAGGCCCCTGAACGGCCTCCCAAGTTAGAATAATGTCGGGAATTTTTCAACCACAAACAAAAGCGGCAACAGTTTGCCCGGGTTGGCGGAGAGGGCGGCGATGCGGTACGATTTCTCCCTGGTGTTCCAAAACGATACGGAACGCAACGCGATTGATATAATGGATAACTTATGGAACATGGGCGATTCACGCTGGCTTCACCGTATTCCGGCTTGGTTTCAGGCTGGTTTCAGTAAAAAGCGAACCGTGTTTTGTTTTTCTTGAAGAGAGTTTTGCCCAAGGCGACAGGGGTTGCCCAGTTCACCCAGTGGCGAGGCGATTAAAAGTTCCACCGTTTTGTTTATGCAGGAAACATCGCAAGAGTTGCTGGCACCCTAATTGCTATTGTCAATAAACCGCGACCCGGAAATTCAAAAACGGTGTTTTGACAAAAAGTAAACAAATGCTTTATTTGAGTCGAGTAATCGCTACATCGTGCGGAAGGAGGTGACTCACCAGAGACGCGGTATTGTGATTTGAGCTGTCTTTGAATTTGTGTCGGCATTACGTAGTAAGATTTTCAAGCGGATGTTCCACTTAGTGTGTGAGAGCTTGGTGCTTTCACAAAAACTCATCTTATGAGGAGGATTCATCATGCCCGTTGTAAATCTCGCAGAAACTACTTTCGGCTTCTTCATTCCTAGCGTTACCCTGATGGGCCCTGGTTGTGCCAAGGAAGTCGGCCCCAAGGCGAAAGAGCTGGGCGCTAAAAAAGCGTTGATCATCACCGACGCCGGTCTCCATAAAATGGGCGTGTCCGAAAAAATCGCCGGTTATCTGAAAGAAGCTGGCGTCGATGTAGCTATTTTCCCTGGTGCCGAACCCAACCCGACCGACCAAAACGTCGCCGCTGGCTTGAAGGCATTCAAGGACAACGGTTGTGATTTCCTCGTTTCTCTGGGTGGCGGTTCTTCCCATGACTGCGCCAAAGGCGTCGGCCTGGTTGCTGCTGGCGGCGGCAATATCCGCGATTACGAGGGCGTAAACAAGAGCTCCGTGCCTCTGACTCCCCTGATCTCCATCAACACCACCGCGGGTACCGCTTCTGAAATGACCCGCTTCTGCATCATCACCAATACCGATACCCATGTCAAAATGGCTATCGTTGACTGGCGTGTAACCCCGATCGTGGCGATCGACGATCCCATCCTGATGCTGGGCAAGCCCCCCGCACTGACCGCCGCTACCGGTATGGACGCCCTGACCCACGCCGTGGAAGCCTATGTCTCCACCATCGCCACCCCGATCACCGACGCCGTTGCTGAAAAAGCCATCCGTCTGATCGCCCAGTGGCTGCGTCCCGCCGTTGCACTCGGCTCCAACATCGCTGCTCGCGACGCCATGTGCTATGCACAATACATGGCCGGCATGGCCTTCAACAACGCTTCTCTGGGTCACGTACATGCCATGGCTCACCAGCTGGGCGGCTTCTACAATCTGCCCCACGGCGTCTGCAACGCCATCCTGCTGCCGGCCGTCTGCGACTTCAACCTGATCGCCTGCCCGGATCGCTACGCTGACATCGCCCGTTTCATGGGCGTGCCGACCGAAGGCCTGAGCATTACCGAAGCAGCCGCTGCCGGTATCGAAGCCATCCGCGAACTGTCCGCTTCCATCGGCATCCCGTCCGGCTTGGCCGAACTGAATGTTAAAGAAGCAGACCTCAAGACCATGGCCGAAAACGCCATGAAAGACGCTTGCGGACTTACCAACCCCCGTAAAGCTACCCTGGATCAAATCATCGGCATCTACAAAGCTGCCATGTAATCATCCGGTTTTACCACTATCGCGCCCGCGTTTTCGCGGGCGCGATCTCAAAATTTTTTGTGTTCAATATTGCGGAGCAATGGAAAAGTTTTCTGTTGCTCCTTTTTTGCGTTGAAACATCCTGCGGGATATAATCACAGTATATGTTCCACGGAGAAATCCTTCGGCGTGTCAGTTTTCGCCATTTGAAATGTGGTTGCCAGTGTCTGGCATGAGGGGGGGGCGTGTGTCGGAGAGACACCTTGCGTTCCCGCGAATCAAACCCACAAATGGAAGGAAGCCGAAATGAACAAGGTTATTCGTGTCGACATGTCGCAGTTGACGGTCAGTGTTGAGCCGGTCCCGACACGATGGGCGGGTCTTGGAGGCCGTGGCCTGACCTCGACCATCGTTGCCGAGGAAGTCCCTCCCGGGTGTCATCCTCTCGGGCCCAACAATAAACTGGTGTTTGCGCCGGGGCTGTTGTCCGGGACTCCGGCAGCCCAGTCCGGCCGGCTTTCGGCGGGCGCCAAAAGCCCCCTTACCGGTACCATCAAGGAAAGTAATGCCGGTGGAACAGCGGCACAGCAGTTGGCTCGCCTCGGGATCAAGGCCCTTATTGTCGAAGGCTTGCCAGCCGGGGACACATGGTATCGCCTGCATGTGACGCAGCAGGGCGTCTCCATTGAATCCGCCGCCGAACTGGCGGGCAAGCAGAATTTTGCCGTTATCGATAAGATGATCGATACTTACGGCCCCAAGATAGGGGTGATGTCCATCGGTGTGCCCGGGGAGTTGCGTATGTGTGCCGCCAATATTTCCGTGAAGGATCCCGATCAGAAAATCCGCAGCCATGGCCGCGGGGGGCTGGGCGCGGTGATGGGGGCCAAAAGGATCAAATGCATTACGATCGATGATGCCGGGGCCGGCAAGGTGCCCATCGCGAATCCCGACAAGTTCCGCGAGGCGGCCAAGATTTTCGCCAAGTCACTGCTCGATCATCCGGTCAGTGGCGAGGGGTTGCCCACTTACGGCACCAATATCCTCATCAATATTCTCAACGAAGCCGGTGGCTTGCCCACCAAAAATTTTCGCTACGGACAATGCGCTCACCACGAAAAGATCTGCGGTGAAACCATGCACGACACCATTGTTGCCCGGGGTGGCAAGCATAAGCATGGTTGTCATGCAGGCTGCATTATTCAATGCTCTCAGGTTTATGTGGACAAGGCGGGAGGGTACATCACCTCCGGGTTTGAATATGAAACGATCTGGGGACTTGGCGCCAATGCCATGATCGAGGATCTTGACGATATCGCGATCTGCGATCATCTTATGGACGATATCGGCATTGATTCCATCGAAGGAGCCGTGCTGCTGTCCGCTGCCATGGAGGCGGGCATCATTGCCTGGGGGGATGGCAAGGAGTGCCAGCGTGTGTTGCGGGAAGAGATAGGCAAGGGGACGCCCTTGGGGCGGATTCTTGGCAACGGAACCGCATCGGTGGGCAAGGCCTATGGTCTGGTGCGGGTACCCGTGGTAAAAAATCAGGGTATTCCGGCTTACGATCCGCGAGCCGTCAAAGGTATCGGCGTAACCTATGCTACCTCCACCATGGGGGCCGATCATACCGCGGGCTATACCATCGCCACCAACATCCTCAAGGTTGGCGGCTATGTCGATCCGCTGAAGAAGGACGGACAGGTCGATCTGTCCCGCAACCTGCAGATTGCAACCGCTGCCGTGGACAGTACCGGCATGTGCGTGTTCATTGCTTTCCCGGCTCTGGATATCCCCGAGTCTTTTACCGCGCTCATCGATCTCATCAATGCCGCCTATGATCTGAGCCTGACGGCTGATGACGTCACCGAGTTGGGAAAAAACATTCTCAAGCTGGAACACGACTTCAACATTGCCGCCGGGTTTGGTCCCGCCGATGACCGCCTGCCGGAATTTTTTTCCTATGAAGCGATTCCTCCGCACAACGCTGTCTGGGATTTTTCCGATGAGGAGCTCGACGCATTCTGGGATTTCTGATAATCCCGGATTTCTGACCAAAAGGGCATCCCGAGGGTGCCCTTTTTTCAGGTTACAAGACTTTCAAAAGCCATGAACAGAGTTTTCGGGCGGGTCACGGCGAACAGCCTAAGACGACGGTTTTGCTTGCATAATCCTTGATGGAAAGGTAGATTCTTCGCGTAGGTTTGGCGCGAAGGCCATGATCGGGCTTGATGGCATGCCGCCATTTGTTCCGGGAGACAGGGGGAAAATTACAATGAAGGTAACGGTAAAGCTGTTTGCGGGTTTTCGAGTAAACCGTTTCAAGGTTGCCGAACGGGACGTCCCTGAAGGTTGCACTGTAGCGGATGTGCTCGCCGAACTGGCGATCGAACTCCCTGAATTGGGCGTAGCACTGATCAACGGACGGCATGTTTTGCCGGAGCAGGTTTTGCAGGACGGGGAAACCGTTTCCCTGTTTCCCAAAGTTGGCGGAGGGTGACATGGCAGAACTGCTGAGCTGGCTGAAAGAAAGAGCCAAGGACGACCTGCTGCTTTGGGCAGATCAGCTGTCAGCCGCCAATCGGTTTAAAATAAGTGTCCGCGAGGTCGAGGGCGTCGCTCTTGAAAACGGCTTGTTGCCAGCTCGCTATCAGCGTAACCGCAATATGTTTTGCCTTGACGATCAGCTGAAGTTTTATAGAAGCAAGGTAACGGTTATCGGTTGCGGAGGGCTTGGCGGCTACATTATCGAAGAGCTTGCGCGCCTTGGGGTCGGCACCATCGTTGCGGTGGATCCCGATGTTTTCGAAGAACACAACATGAATCGCCAGCTGTTGGCCACTCCGGATTTTCTGGGAATCAAAAAGGTCGCGGCTGCGGCGCGTCGGGTCGACAGGGTCAACCCCGCCGTGGAGCTTCTTCCCGTGGGTCTGGCTTTTAGCCGGGACAATGGCAAGCAGATACTGGAAGGCAGCCAGGTTGCGGTCGATGCGCTCGATAGCATTGCGGTGCGTCTGGAGTTGGCGGAGGTCTGCCAGGACCTGGGCATTCCCCTGGTGCACGGTGCGATAGCGGGCTGGTACGGATATCTGATGACCCAGTTTCCCGGCGAGCGGACCTTGCAGAAATTCTTTTCCCATAATTCGCAGGAAGGGGGGCTGGAAAAGCAACTTGGAAACCCCTCCTTTACGCCCGCCGTTGTTGCCAGCCTTGAGGTAGCCGAAGCCTGCAAGATCTTGCTGAATCGGGGGACTCTTGCCCGCCGCCGCTGCCTGTCCATCGATCTCTACGATATGGAATTTGTCGAGATTGAATGCTGATGGCATCTCGAAAATTCCATTCCGTGGACCTGTCCCGTATTTCCAGGACCCCGCAATGCTTCGTGGCTGTATTATTTCCATAAAGGTGGCAGGGTAATTTGTTCCGAATCGAAGCCGGCCATGAGCCGGCTTTTTTTGCCCCTTTCCCATCTGGAAACTCCGGTTGAACATTAGTTGATTTCGAGACTATCGCTTTGGATGTACACGATTGGGGTGCGTCCTGTGCGGTCTCTCCTGCCGTAGTTTGAGGCTGCAATGCTCCATTGATTTTCCCCGCAAACGTTCATGGTTTCATGCTCTTCCCAGAGTTCCCTTGGCGGCGCATTTGTTTGAAACGATGTTTGTATGCCTTTTGAAGAAAATTGTTAAGTAATTAAATGGGTTTTAGGTCCTTGATTGTTGATTTTTTTACAAATCGCCATTGAATAGGTGTTTTTCCGTTATTAAAAAAATTCCGCAACCTGTAGACCAGACAAAAAATCAACAAAATACTGTTTTAAAATTGAAGTATTTTGTTTCAATGAAATTGATCATAAGTGCTACTGAAAAAGTTTTCTGGTGATAATTTCTAAAAAATTCTTTCAAAACAACCAACTTTTTATTAGTTATAAAAGTATCGTATACATTATAAATTCTTTTTGTATTTGCATTTGAAAAACCCGATAACTTATCAAGTTATAGTCATTATTTTCTAGTTGACGCATTTTCGTATACGAAAAATATTTTTTAATACCCTTTGGGATATTTCGAACGTAACGTATACGGAAACAATAGTTTAAAAAAATGGTTTGATTTGTATTTTTCATTGTAGTAAGTAATTCGGGCAGTTTTGGTTGTGTGGGTTATTTCCATCAACGCTCAATCTAGGAGGATTAATCATGCCAATTGTCAACCTCGCAGAAACCACCTACGGCTTTTTCATCCCCAGCGTTACCCTGATGGGTCCTGGTTGCGCCAAAGAAGTTGGTCCCAAGGCCAAAGAACTCGGCGCTAAAAAAGCCCTTCTCGTTACCGACGCCGGTTTGATGAAAATGGGTGTTGCCGATACCATCGCCGGCTATGTTAAAGCCGCTGGTGTTGACGTCGTCATCTACCCCGGTGCCGAGCCCAACCCGACCGACAAGAACGTGCATGACGGCGTTAAGGTTTTCACCGACAACGGCTGTGACTTTATCGTTTCTCTGGGTGGCGGTTCTTCCCATGACTGCGCCAAAGGCATCGGCCTGGTTACCGCTGGCGGCGGCAACATCCGCGATTACGAGGGCGTGAACAAGAGCACCGTGCCCATGACTCCCCTCATCGCCATCAACACCACCGCGGGTACCGCTTCCGAAATGACCCGCTTCTGCATCATCACCAACTTGGATACCCATGTCAAAATGGCTATCGTTGACTGGCGTGTAACGCCGTTGATCGCTGTTGACGATCCCGTTCTGATGCTGGGCAAGCCCCCCGCACTGACCGCCGCCACCGGCATGGACGCTCTGACCCACGCTATCGAAGCTTATGTTTCCACCATCGCTACTCCGATCACCGACGCCTGCGCTGAAAAAGCCATCCGTCTGATCGCCCAGTGGCTGCGTCCCGCCGTTGCCATGGGAGCCAACATCGAAGCCCGCGACGCTATGTGCTACGCTCAGTACCTGGCCGGCATGGCGTTCAACAACGCCTCCCTCGGCTACGTACACGCCATGGCTCATCAGCTGGGCGGCTTCTACAACCTGCCCCACGGTGTCTGCAACGCTATCCTGCTGCCGTCCGTTTGCGATTTCAACCTGATCGCCTGCCCGGACCGCTTTGCTGACATCGCCGACTTCATGGGCGTCAACACCGAGGGCCTGAGCGTGATCGAAGCTGCCGCCGCCGGTATCGAAGCCATCCGCGAACTGTCCGCTTCCATCGGCATTCCTGCCGGTCTGACCGAGCTGAATGTTAAAGAAGCAGACCTCAAGACCATGGCTGAAAATGCTCAGAAGGACGCCTGCATGCTGACCAATCCCCGCAAAGCTACTCTGGATCAGGTCATCGCTATCTACAAGGCAGCCATGTAATCATCGCCCGTATCGACTTGCCGAATGGTCACTGCGTGACATCCGGACGGTCAACGAGCAAGGTACGATCAGGAGCGGCCGGGAGCAATCCCGGCCGCTCTTTTTAGTTTGCCTCCGCAAAGCCTGATCCGATTGACTCCCGGCGAAAGCCTGTGGTTAAATGCTCCCCTATGAACGGTTGCCGCCGATCCATTACCGCCTATCTGGCCCTGGGGTCCAACCTCGGGAATCGTCTCGCCTGTCTGCGCGGGGCGAGACGGGCGTTGCATCGGCCACCGCTGATTCGGGTCGTGGCCGCATCCCCCATCTATGAGACCGCGCCGGTCGGCGGTCCGGCAGGCCAATCCCCCTACCTTAACGCCGTTCTCCGAGTGGAAACCCTGCTTTCAGCGGCCGAACTGCTGGCTGAGGCTCTTGCCGTCGAGAAACTTTTCGGCCGACGTCGCACGGAACGCTGGGGGCCTCGCACTCTCGACGTCGATCTGTTGCTTTTCGGCGACGAAATCCACCGCCAGGCGGATCTGACGATTCCCCATCCCCGTTTGCATCAACGCGCCTTTGTGCTTGTTCCTCTCAGGGATCTGTCACCCGGCCTCCTCCACCCGCTGCTGGGGCAGACCGTGGAGGAAATGATGGCCAGATTATCTTCTCCTGCGGGCATTCGCTGTCTGCGCGATCAATGGTGAGCCGACTATGCTTCGTTTGATGTGGCTGTTTTTTCTTTTTCTGCTATGTTATTACCTTGTTACGGCGGTATCCGGACTGTTTAAAAGCAGTACCCACCGACCCCCGCCCGCGAAAAGCCCGGAGGGAGAGGTCATGGTGCGCGATCCGCATTGCGGCACCTTTGTGCCTCGCAGCCTGGCTCTTAAAAAGGTGATCAAAGGACAAACCTACTATTTCTGCTCGCAACGGTGTCTGGAAAGTTTCGATCCTGCCGATGCTTCCGACACGTCTCAGGGATAAAAAATTACCCTTTTCCCGAATCCATCCTTGTCACCGCTAATCGCGGAAGGAGGTCCACATGAAATTTTTTATCGATACCGCCGATATCGAACAGATTAAAGCCGCCCACGACATGGGGTTGGTCGATGGCGTCACCACCAACCCTTCGTTGGTCGCCAAAACCGGCCGCAAATTTACCGATGTACTGAAGGACATAGTCGCCCTTATCGACGGCCCGATTTCCGCGGAAGTGGTTGCGACCGACGCGGAAGGCATGGTCGCCGAGGCCCGGGAATTGATCCAGTATCATCCAACCAATATCGTCATCAAGATTCCCATGACCGGAGAAGGACTCAAAGCCACCCGCGCGCTGGCCGCCGAGGGCATCCGTGTCAATATGACCCTGGTCTTCTCTCCACTGCAGGCGTTGCTGGCGGCCAAGGCCGGAGCTGCCTATGTCTCCCCCTTTGTCGGCCGCTTGGACGATGTCGGGCATGACGGCATGAGCGGGGTTGGGGAAATTCTGACCATTTTCAAAAACTACGGTTTTGAGACCGAAGTGATTGTTGCATCGGTGCGCAGTCCGCTGCATGTGCTCAGGGCCGGACTGATGGGTGCTCACATCTGCACCATCCCCTACGGGGTCATCATGCAACTCACCAAACACCCCTTGACGGATGTCGGGATTGAAAAATTCCTGGCGGACTGGAATAAATCCCAACAGTGAGGGGGCGGGTTCGTCGACCGCTTCTTCAGAGGCACCGGTTATCGTCATGAAAATGCATGAGTATCAGGCCAAGGAGCTTCTCCAGGGCTACGGCATCCCGGTGCCCCGCGCCCGTCTGGTCGATTCCGCCGATGCGGCGGCATTGGCTGCAAAAGCGCTGGGCGGGGCCTGTGTGGTCAAGGCGCAGATTTATGCCGGTGGGCGGGGCAAGGCCGGCGGGGTGGTTCGGGTGGATAGCGCCGATGCGGCGCGCGTTCTGGCCGGCCGTCTGCTGGACAGCCATCTGGTGACGTCGCAGACCGGAGAGGCGGGGTTGCCGGTCAACAGCCTGCTGGTGGAAGAGCTTGTTGCCGTGCGCCGCGAAATGTATCTCTCTGTGACCCTTGATCGCGGTGCCGGGCGTTATTGTCTGATCGCTTCGGCCGAAGGTGGCGTCGATATCGAACAACTCGCGCGCCAGTCTCCGCGGCTTGTCCGGCGCGTGGTTGTTGACCCGCTGATCGGGCTGCGCGCCTTTCATGCCCGGGATATTGCCCGGTTTCTTGGTCTGGAGGGCCGGGTGGCGGAAACCGCTACCAGCATGATCCTGTCGCTGTATCAATGTTTTCAGGACAAGGACGCTTCTTTGATAGAGATCAATCCGCTGGTGGTGACTGAAGATGAGCGCCTGCTGGCGATGGATGCCAAATTTACGGTTGACGACAGTGCCCTGTTCCGGCAGCCGGCTCTTTCCGCGCTGCGTGATGACCGGCAATTCGAGCCGCTGGAGGTGCGGGCTGCGGCTTCGGATATTGCCTACATCAAAATGGATGGCCGTATCGGATGCCTGGTAAACGGCGCGGGACTGGCCATGGCGACTCTCGATATGCTTGCCGAGTGCGGCGGGCAGCCGGCCAATTTCCTCGATGTCGGGGGAGGGGCCGACCAGGGCAAGGTTGTGGAGGCCTTTCGCATATTGCTCGAAGATCCGATGGTGGCGGGTATCCTGGTCAATATTTTCGGTGGCATCATGCGTTGCGATCTGATTGCCGAAAGTCTGGTCGCCGCCGCGCAAGAGAAGGATTGTCGCCTGCCCATCGTGGTTCGCATGGCCGGGGCGCGACGGGAAGAGGGGCGTAAATTGCTCGAAGGTTCCGCATTAAACATCGTCTGGCAGGATTGTCTGGAATCGGCAGCCAGAACCATCGTCGGACGTATTGCCGCGTCTGCCTGAAGGATCGACAGCATGGCCATTCTTATCGACCGCAATGCACGTATTCTGGTCCAGGGGCTGACCGGCAGCGCCGGACGCCACCATGGTTTGTCATGTCGTGATTACGGCAGCCGGATCGTGGCTGGCGTCACGCCTGGCAAGGGAGGTTCGCAGGTGGAAGGCATTCCCGTCTTCGATACGGTTCTGGAGGCGGTGGAGCATACCGCGGCCGATGTATCGATGGTTTTTGTGCCGCCTCCGGCAGCGGCGGAGGCAATTCTGGAAGCCGCGGATGCCGGCATCCGGCTGGGGGTCTGCATAACTGAAGGGGTACCGGTTCAGGATATGGTGCTGGTCAACAGGGCACTGGCCGGTCGCCCCATGCGCCTGCTCGGTCCAAACTGCCCGGGTCTCATTACCCCCGGCCAGTGCAAGGTAGGTATTTTGCCCGCCGACATTCATCGTCCCGGGCATATCGGCGTGGTGTCTCGTAGCGGGACTCTGACCTATGAAGCGGTTCTGCAATTGAGCGAGGCGGGATTGGGTCAGTCGACCTGTGTCGGGATTGGCGGCGATCCGATTATCGGGACGTCCTTTATCGATGTTCTGGCGCTGTTTAACGATGATCCTGAAACCGCCGGCGTATTTCTCATCGGCGAAATCGGAGGGTCCGCGGAAGAAGAGGCCGCGCATTGGATCCGTTGCCACATGCAAAAGCCGGTGGCGGCTTATATTGCCGGGGTCACGGCGCCACCTGGAAAACGCATGGGTCACGCCGGTGCCATTGTTCATGGCGGATCGGGCCTGGCCCGGGACAAAATCGCGGCATTGCGTGGGGCCGGCGTGGTGGTCGCCGAGAGTCCGGCCCGCATGGCCGATGCCATGCGGCAGGCGCTGGAACCCAATGGGGGCCATCCGCGACAAGCCCCATGATGGTTGACTTTGCGTATTGCCTGCACGTATCATGAAAAGTCAACAGTGGCTCTTTTTGGCCTGGGTCCTGCCCAGGTTTATTTCATAACAGGTTGATTAAATGGCAATTTTACCTATCCGACATTATCCCGATCCGGTCTTGAAGCAAACATCGGCGCCAATCCAGAGCATCACCGAGGAAATTCGAACCCTGGTGGCGGATATGGCCGATACCATGTATGCCGCCCCCGGTGTCGGTCTTGCGGCGCCCCAGGTGGGTATCAACAAAAATCTGATCATTATCGATTGCTCTCCACAGGAAGAAAAGGATCTCATTGTCGCGATAAACCCTGAGATCATTGCGCGCGACGGCGAGAGCTTTGAAGAGGAAGGCTGTCTGTCGGTGCCCGGTTACTACGCCCGCATCGAGCGTAGTGCCAGGGTCAAGGTCCGTTATCTTGATCTCGCGGGGCAGGAGGTGGTCCGGGAAGCCTCCGGGTTGCTTGCGATCGCCTTTCAGCATGAAATCGATCACTTGCACGGCCTGCTGTTTGTGGATCACCTTTCGTCCCTGAAAAAGGGCATGTTTCGCAAAAAATACGAAAAACTCCGCCGGCAACAGGAGCACGAATTGTGATGATCGCGCCAGCGGCTATCCGTACTGTTTTCATGGGGACACCGGAGTTTGCTTTGCCGACTCTGCAGGGTCTGCTCTCCGCCGGGGTTGATCTTTGCGCCGTGTTTACCCAACCCGACCGGCCCCGGGGGCGGGGCAAACTGCTTGCTCCGCCGCCTGTCAAGGAGATGGCCGTGGCCCACGGCCTGCCGGTATTCCAGCCGCAAAAGCTGCGCGATCCGGCGGTGGTCGAGACCCTTCGGTCGCTGCGCCCCGACCTGATCGTGGTGGTGGCCTATGGTCAGATCCTCCCCGCGAGCATTCTTGACATTCCGCGCTACGGCTGCATCAACGTGCATGCCTCTCTGCTGCCGCGATATCGGGGCGCCGCGCCCATCAACAAGGCGATTGTCGATGGAGAGCAGGTCACCGGCGTCACCACCATGCTTATGGATGTGGGTCTGGATATCGGCGATATGCTGGTGAAGCGTGCCACGGAAATCGGCATCGAAGAAACGGCCGGACAGTTGCATGATCGACTGGCGCTGCTGGGCCGGGAAGCCATGGCTGAGACGCTGCGGCGATTGTGCGAAGGTACCCTGCGGCCGGAGCCGCAGGATGATGCACAGAGCAGTTACGCGCCCATGATGAAAAAAGAGGATGGACGCATTGACTGGCGACATCCAGCCCGGGACATTCACAATCTGGTGCGGGGATTGAGCCCCTGGCCGGGAGCGTTTACCTCCTGGAACGGCCAGATGCTGAAGCTTGGGCGCACCCTGGCGGAAGAAGGGCCTGACGCCGAGCCGGGTACCGTGGTCGCGGCGGATGGTTGCGGGGTCTGCATAGCTTGCGGGCAGGGCGTGTTGCGGGTGCGCGAACTGCAATTGGCCGGCAAAAAAAAGTTGCCGGCAGGTGATTTTCTGCGGGGGGCCAGCCTGTCGGTCGGTACCCGCCTGGAGACCGGACATGGCTTGCCCGAAGGAAGCTGACAAGGCTTGCGGTCATGCCTGCTCGGCGGCATGCGGAAAAACCGGAGCCCCGGAAAGCGCACTGTCCCAGCAACGACCGTTTCTGATTCTTCTGGCGCTGGTCGGAGGCTTGTTCGCCTGCGGCGGATTCCTGGTCTGGTGGTTGCCAAGTATCGGGTTGTCCGCCATCCATCCCCGACTGCCTTACTGGTTTGGCCTGGCCGTCCTGACGCTGGTTGCCGTGATTGTCGGGGGATTGCTTCTTCTGGCCCTGAGCATGGTGACCGGCCGTGACCTGTTTGTTTTTCCGCAATTGCGCGGCATCGTGATTCGTTACCTGATGCCGGCGGTTATCGCTATCGGTGCGGTCATGCGGCTCGATCGCGATGCTTTGCAGCGTTGCTTCATCCACCTGAACAACCAGCTGGTGTGTTCCCGCAATCCCCGTGTGCCGGCCGACAGGGTCATGATCCTGTTGCCCCATTGCCTGCAACTTTTCGATTGCTCCATCAAGGTCACCGGCGATGTGGATAAATGCGCGCGTTGTGGCCGTTGCGACATTGGCGATCTGGCTACTCTTGCGAAGGAGCGTGGCGTAGGGCTGGCCGTGGCGACCGGCGGAACCCTGGCGCGCAAGCTGCTTATGGAAAAACGTCCCCGGCTTGTCATTGCGGTGGCCTGTGAACGCGATCTCGCTTCCGGGATTCGTGATGCCTATCCTCTGCCGGTCATCGGCGTTTTCAATACCCGCCCCGAAGGACCCTGCTTCAACACTCGCATCGATATCGAGGCTGTCCGGCAGGCGCTGGATGCGCATGTCGTCAGTGCGTAGAGATATCCGCGATGCAAGTGCTTCAGCGAATCAGGAACGCGCCTGCCTGCTTTGGTCAGGCCTTCCGGCCCTTTCGGGGGTGGTCGCGACAGGATGCAACCCAAAGAACGCCACAAAAGAGAGGTGAACCATGAATATTTTGAGGACGGTACTGCTAATGACCGTGCTCACCCTGTTGCTGGTGTGGGCAGGCGGCATGATGGGCGGCCGTGGCGGCGCATTGATCGCGCTGGTACTGGCGGCGGTCATGAACCTTGGTTCCTACTGGTTTTCCGACAAGATTGTCATTGCCATGTATCGCGGGCGCGAGGTGAACAGCGGCCCCTTGTACCATGTGGTGCAGGAGCTCTGCGTGCGCAATGGCCTGCCCATGCCGAAGGTGTACATTTTGCCCCAGGCGACGCCCAATGCGTTTGCCACCGGACGCAATCCGCAACACGCCGCCGTGGCGGCGACCGAAGGGATTCTGCAGATCCTCTCCCGGGAAGAACTGATGGGGGTCATGGCCCATGAAATGAGCCACGTGCGCCATCGGGATATTCTGATCGGATCCATTGCCGCCACCATTGCCGGGGCTATTTCCTACCTGGCCCACATGGCCCAGTGGGCTGCCCTGTTTGGGGGCTTCGGCGGCCGGGATGACGATAACGGCAATCCGCTGGGGCTGTTGCTGCTGATTATTTTTGCGCCGCTGGCCGCCATGCTGGTGCAGATGGCCATTTCCCGCTCCCGTGAATACGCCGCTGATCGGGGTGGTGCGGCTTTGTGCGGTACGCCCCATTATCTTGCCAGCGCCCTGCGTAAGCTGGAGATGGCCAACAGTCGGGCGCCCATGCCCAGGGTCAACGAGGCCACGGCGCATATGTTTATTGTCAATCCGCTGCGGGGTGACGGTCTGAAGTCTTTGTTCTCGACCCATCCGCCGGTGGAAGAGCGTATCCGGCGTCTTGAGAACATGGTCATGCCCTGATGAGGGCATTCTGACGGAATTTTTATTCGGGGGCATGGCACAACATGCCCCCGCCTTGCGTCCATGTCCGGAAAGGAATACTCCTGGTGGTTCGGAAAGATCCGCGTGACATTGCCTTTGACGTGCTCGAGAGAGTACAGCATGGGGCCTTTGCCGATCTGGCGCTGGACGGTGCGCTGGAAAAGCTGCCCGACATGGACCCCCGGGACCGGGCTCTTGCAACGGAACTTGTCTACGGCGTGCTTCGCTATCAGGGGCGCCTCGATTTTGTCCTGCAGCAGGTTTGCCAAAAACCCCTGGCCAAGGTCGAAGCCGCGATACTGATTTTGCTGCGACTGGGGTGTTATCAGCTCCTTTTGCTGGAGCGGATCCCGCACCATGCGGCGGTTTTTGAAACCGTGGAAATGGCCCGACGCCTGAAACTGCACAGGGCTACCGGATTTATCAATGGCATGTTGCGGTCCGTGGTGCGTCAGGCCGGCATGTTGCCCTGGCCTGACCGACAGGCACAACCGCTGGCCTACCTGGAGTGCGTGCTTGGCCTGCCCCGTTGGCTGGCTGCTTGCTGGCTGGACAGTTACGGTGTCGAAGAGGCCTGTGCGCTGGCCGAAGCCATGCTGCAGCCCGCTCCCTGCTGCGTGCGCGCCAATACTCTGAAAATAACCCGCGATGATCTGCTCAAGGCGCTGGCGGAGGACTCATGCGAGGTGCGCCCGACCTGTTTTGCTCCGGAAGGGGTGCGTATTCTGCACGGTAACATCCGGCATCTGCCGGGGCACCGTGAAGGATTGTTCCAGTTGCAGGATGAGGCCAGCATGCTGATCAGCCACCTGCTGGATCCCCGGCCGGGGCAGCGCATTCTCGATGCCTGCGCGGCGCCGGGCGGCAAGACCACGCACATCGCCGCTTTGACGGGCAACCGCGCCACCATCGTGGCCCTCGATCTGCACGCCCGGCGGATAGAGCTGCTCATGCGCGGCGCCAGGCGTCTCGGCTGTCTGGGGATTGAAGGCCGAAGCTGGGATTTGACCCGCCCCGCCCCGTTCCTCGAACCGGAAAGTTTCGACCGGGTGCTGGTCGACGCACCCTGTAGCGGCCTCGGCGTTTTGCGCCGAAACCCCGAGATTCGCTGGCGTCGCACCGCTTCCGATATCAGAGAACTGGCTGGCCAACAAGCCGTTATCCTGGAGAATACGGCATCGCTGTTGCGGCCGGGAGGCCGACTGATTTACTCCCTCTGCACGTTCACTCCGGAGGAAACGGAAGGGGTGGTGCGGACGTTTCTTGCAAAACATCCTGATTTTGTGCGCTGCGATCTGCGCGCCACGACCCCCGCCGAATGGCATGAACTCTTCGATGACGCGGGCAGCCTGCGCACCATGCCTCATCGGCATGACGGCATGGATGCCTTCTATGCGACAGCTTTCGAAAAACGCGCCTGATCCGGCGGCGCCCTTTGTTTCCAAAACACGGAGTACATCATGATCAAAATCGCTCCTTCCATTCTGTCCGCGGATTTTTCCCGTCTGGGAGAGGAAATTGCCGCCATTGAATCCGGCGGCGCCGACTATGTGCATGTCGATGTCATGGACGGACATTTCGTCCCCAACATCACCATCGGGCCTCTGGTGGTCGAAGCGGCACGCCGGGTTACCGATTTGCCCCTGGATGTGCACCTGATGATTGAAAATCCCGACAGTTACATTCCCGCCTTTGCAAAGGCCGGCGCCGATATCATCACCGTGCATTACGAGGCCTCCACGCATCTGCACCGCACCGTGCAGCTGATTCACAGCCTCGGCAAAAAGGCCGGCGTCTCCATCAATCCCGCCACGCCGGTCAGCTGTCTTGATATTATCCTGGAGGAACTGGAACTGGTGCTGATCATGTCCGTCAATCCCGGTTTTGGCGGCCAGCAGTTCATTCCCGTGTGCCTTTCAAAAATCGAGGCTTTGCGCAAGGAGATCGATCGCCGTGGCCTGCCGGTCGAGCTGGAGGTGGACGGCGGCGTCAAGCTGGACAACATCGCCCGCATCGCCGCGGCCGGTGCGGATGTGATGGTGGCGGGCAGTGCCGTGTACGGTACCGAAGACTACGCGGCCACTATTGCCGCTTTAAAGGCTGCCTGCGGGGTTGGACGGTGAAGCTGGAGCCGGAACAGGTCCGGCAAGACCTGTCACGGCATACCTGCCGCCGCGTCGATCGGGGCGTGCTGAAACCGGCGGCCGTGCTGCTCCTGTTTTATCCAAGGCAAGGCATCGATACCATTCTGTTTACCCGTCGTACCGAGCATCTGCCGCATCATGCCGGAGAAATTGCTTTTCCGGGCGGCCGCGCCCAGCCCGAGGATGCAGATCTGTGCGCCACGGCGTTGCGTGAGACGGAAGAAGAAATGGGCGTGCGCCAGGAAGATGTGACGATCCTTGGGCGTCTGGATGACTTTATTTCGGTGTACGGTTTTCATGTGGTGCCCTATGTTGGGAGCATCGCTGCCGGCTACCCTTTTACCGTCAACCCTCAGGAGATTGCCGAAGTGATTGAAGTTCCTGTTGACAGGTTGTGCGATCCGCGCATTTATCACACCGAAAGCTGGGAACATCTCGGACGTCTTTACCCTGTCTGTTTCTTCAATGTGGATGGCTATCGGATCTGGGGATTGACCGGGGCGATTCTGCGTCAGTTTCTGCAACGCACCGGGCTGTTGCCACAGGGCCATCCTTGCGGAGCCCGGCCATGAAACGCGCCGCTTGCGGTTTTCTGGAGCGTCTGGAGCAGGGTGTCATTGTTGGCGATGGCGCCATGGGAACCCTGCTCTATCAGCGGGGGATTCCCCTGTCCTTTTGTTTCGAATGCCTCAATCTGCGGCAGCCGGATGTGGTGCGCCGGATTCACCGGGATTATCTGGCGGCCGGGGCCGAATTGGTGGAGACCAATACCTTCGCGGCCAACCGGCTGCGATTGACTGCCGCCGGTCTGGAGGAGCAGACGCGACAAATCAATGCCCTTGGTGCACGACTGGCGCGGCAGGAGGCTGGTCGCCGGTTTCTGGTTGCCGGCGCCGTAGGGCCGTTGGGCAGGGCGCCGGGCGAGACCGCGGAGTTGTCACGGGAGCAGCGGGCCGCCCTGTTCCGCGAGCAGATGGAAGGGCTGGCGGAAGGTGGCGTGGATCTTCTGCTGCTGGAAACCTTTGCCAGCCTCGAAGAACTGGAACTGGCAGTTGCCGAAGCTGGCGGCACGGGTCTGCCGGTGGTGGCCCAGATGGCGTTTTTTGAGGGGGGCAAAACCCGCGAAGGGGTGACGGCCGCCGAAGTCGCCAGACGTCTGGTCGGAGCGGGTGCATCGGTGGTCGGGGCCAATTGCGGGTCGGGGCCCCGCGATGTGCTGGCGGTGCTGCGCACCATGGCGACACAGGTAAACATTCCTCTTTCCGGTTTTGCCAACAGCGGCTTTCCCGAATATGTCGACGGCCGTTACATCTATCTGGCAACCCCCGGGTATTTTGCGGCGCGCGGCCGCGAAATGGTGGAAGCCGGCGCCTGTCTGGTTGGTGGCTGCTGCGGCACGACCCCCGAGCACATACGCGCTCTGGCCGCCGCCGTGGCCGGGTTCAAACCCCCAATACGCAGGATAAAGCCGCAGGTTGCAGCAGTCGCTCCCGCAACCGTTGCAAGGGACACTCCACGGCAGGGTTTTCTGTCCGATTGGGGCAAACGCCCTCTGATCACGGTCGAGCTCGATCCCCCGCGCGGCATGGATTGCCGAAAAATTCTGGAAGGAGCCCGGCGCCTGGCGGTAGCCGGCGCCGATGCCATCAGTCTGGCGGAAAACCCTTTGGCGCGTATCCGCATGGGAAACATTGCCCTGGCCAAACGGATTCAGGATGAAATCGGCATCGAAACCATCATCCATGTGACCGGCCGGGATCGCAATCTGATCGGTCTGCACTCGGAACTCATGGGTGCGCATCTGCTTGGGCTGCGCAATGTGCTGGCGGTCACCGGAGACCCTGTGGCCGTCGGTGGAGAATCCGGCGCCAGCAATGTCTTTGACCTGAACAGTATCGGTTTGCTGGAGCTTGTGAGGGCGCTTAACAACGGGCACACTTTGGTTGGCGGGGAATTGGGGGAGCCGACCCGATTCAAAGCCGGTGCCGCTTTCAACCCCAATGTGTCGGACATGGACGCCCAGTTGCGCCGATTGGGGAAGAAAATCGCCGCCGGGGCCTGTTTTGTTCAGACGCAGCCGATCTATTCGATCCCGGTGCTTGATGCCATGCTCGATGGGATGGCGGATGTCGACATACCCGTGCTGGTAGGGATTTTGCCCCTGGTGAGTGAGCGCAATGCGGAGTTTTTGCACAACGAGGTGCCTGGCATCCGGCTGCCGGAAGAGGTTCGCCGGCGCATGCATGGCGCCAGCGGAGAAGAGGGTGTGCGCCGGGGCCTGGCCATTTCCCGGGAACTTGTCGAGGCGGGTCGCGGCCGGGTGGACGGGTTTTATCTCATGCCGCCGTTTGGCAAGGTCGACATGGCTCTGAGCCTGATCGAGGCTATCCGGGTCTGATATCAGTCTTCGAACATCCGGTCCAGGGTTCCGCTTTGCTCAAGGGCATGAAGGCTGTCGCAGCCGCCTACCCAGGCATCTTCGATGAAGATTTCCGGAACCGTCGCATGTCCCGAGCGTTCTCGCATTTCCTGCTCCAGGAGAGCGTCGTCGGTGACATCGTATTCGATGAAGGTGATCCCTTTGCGGCGCAGCAGCTCTTTGGCTCGCTGGCAGTGGGGGCAATAGTTTTTTGTGTAGACTTCGATTTTTTTCATGGCGGCAAATTTGATCACTTGATATCCGGGTTGTCATATGCCATGCCCGCACACAGGAGAGAGCATGAAAACAGTATACCTTCTTCTGCTGTTTTTTGGGATAGCCGCTTGTGCCCCCGTCCTGCAACCACGGCCAGCCGACAGTTTCGGTGAAAACTATCAGGAATTTGCCAAGCGTCTGGTCTGGCAGGATTATGATAGTGCGGCGGGTTTCATGGCGCAGGACTACCGGCATGATTTTCAGGAAAAATTTCCTCAGCGCGGGGATATACGCATCCTGGAAATACGCCCCGAAGAGGTGCTGTTTGAAGACCCTGAGCAGCAGCGAGCCGTTTGCCTGTTGCGTATTGACTATTACCGTCTGCCATCCAACACCCTGAAAAACCTGAAAATCCGGCTGGAGTGGGAATTCCGGGAGAAGGGCTGGAAAATTGTCAGCCCCTTCCCTGACCTTCCCTGACCCGGTTCCGTTTTTACTTGTCGAGCACGGCTTGATATGGCTTGCCTTGCAGGGGGGTAAAACCGTGACGGGCAAAGATCGCAGCAGCTTCGCCTCCTTTCAGGAAGGTCATGAATACCTGCAGTGCGGCGCTGCGGGGACTGCCGAGCATTCCGGCCATGGCAAACACGATAGGCTGATGACTGGACTCGGGGGCCAGAGCTGCCACCGTGGCGTTGTTGGCCAATGGCGCATCCGAGGCAAATACCAGACCGGCATCCACATTTCCCGAGTCGACATAAGCGAGTACCTGACGGACGCTTTTACCATAGATCATCCGCGGTTCCAGGTTTTTCCAAAGTTGCTGGTGTTCGAGGGCCTGCCGGGCGTAACTGCCGGCCGGCACCATCTCCGGGAGACCGATGCTGATGCTGTGCGCATGCCTGGAAAGATCAGCGAAGCCTTTAATGACGTGTCGTTTTTCCTTGGAAACAATAAGCACCAGACGATTGCCCAGCAGGGCGCAGGAATGCCTGGCGTCGGTGTGCCCGGCATCGATAAGGGCCTGCAGATGTTGTATGCCCGGTGCCAGGAACAGATCGACCGGGGCTCCCTGTTCGATCTGCTTGCGCAAAAATCCGGAAGCGGCGAAATTGAGTTCCAGGACAACGCCCGGTTGTTTTCGCGCATAGGCTTTTTGAATGTCGAAAAGAGCATCCTTCAGGCCGACTCCGGCCGATATGTGAAGAACGGTCGGTTTGTCTTCCCGGGCAAAGCCCGGTGTGGGGATCAGGGCTGTGGCCATGATGAAAAAGGCAAGCATCCATCGCACGATTGCGCAGCGCATCAAACCTCTCCTTTAAAATTTGATCGACCAGTCGGCATGCTCGGGCATTGCCGGCTTGGCCCGGTAGCAGGCCCTTACAAACCGAGGCCTTCACGTTTGCGGACGATATTCTCCAAAGCAGCCAGCAGCGCATCGATATCGCTTTCTGTATTGAACAGTCCCGGGCTGACACGGATCGTGCCACTGGGCAGCGTGCCGATGCTGCGGTGAGCATCCGGTGCGCAATGCAGGCCGGTGCGCACGCAGATAGCGTATTGTTCGTCCAGAAAAAAACCGATTGCGGCCGGGTCGCGACCGGTGATATTGAAGGACAGCACGCCGCCCGCCTGGGCGGCGGACCCGGTACCGTAAAGACAGCAACCGGGCAGGGAACGCAACCCATAGCACAGCCGCTCCAGCAAGGCCGTTTTATGCCGCAGAATTCGATCCGGACCGGTTTGTGTGACGAACGTGATGCCGGCATGCAGGCCGGCCAGTCCCGGCGTATTGATGGTACCGCTCTCCAGACGTTCGGGCAGTTCGTCCGGCATGTGCCGAGACATGGAGTTCCCTCCGGTGCCGCCGAAAATCAGCGGCTGTGGCGCAAGCTGCGGCGCTACGTAGAGGATGGCGGTGCCGGGCGGCCCTAAAAGGCCCTTATGCCCCGGAACGGCCAGCAGGTCGATGCCCATCTCATGGACATCGACAGGCAGTATTCCCGCGCTCTGTGCCGCATCGACCATGAACAGTATCCCCTCGCGACGGCACCAGGTGCCGATTTCCTCGACGGGCTGCACGGTGCCGGTGACGTTGGAACAGTGGCTCATCACGACCATGCGGGTTGGTCCTGTGCCACGGTGCGCCGCCTCGCGGATGGCGCCCGGCTCTATGCGTCCCTTCGCATCGGCCGTCACCCGCACAACCTCGATCCCGTGGGAAGCAAGGGCGTGCAGGGGGCGACTCACCGCATTGTGTTCCATGGTTGAGGTGATAACCCGGTCTCCGGGTCGCAGCGTGCCAAACAGGCCGATATTGATGGCTTCCGTGGCGTTGGCGCAAAATACCACGCGCAGGGGATCGGCGATGCCGAAAAACCGGGCGACGGTCTCCCGGGTTTCCAGCACCAGCCGCCCCGCATCCAGCGAAAGCTGGTAACTGCCGCGGCCCGGGCTGACTCCGAGATTCCGAAAGGTTGCATCGACGGCGCGGTAAACACTGTCAGGCTTGGGAAAGCTGGTTGCGGCGTTATCGAGATAAATGGCCACGTTTGTCTCCGGACAATATCAACAAGATGGTACTCTCAGGTTTCCTGCAAGGGGAAAACCTTCTGAAAAAGCCCTTTTTTCTTTCGATAGATGCGCTGCGGGGGCAGTTCCTGCCGGGCAAGCTCCGACAGGACCAAATTTTTGTCGGACATCGCAAACCGCAATGCCAGCGCGCAGCCTTCGGCCACCTCGCGCGGTGCCGGAACCAGCCGACAGGACAGCGCGGACTTGCGCAATATCTGCTCCGCTTTCAGCACCCTGGCCGGGGAATTGAACAGGGCCAGCAGTTGATCGTCATTTATCATCGGTTTGCGTCGTCCAGGTTCACACAGGCTTTTTATGTTAGTGGGCGAAAGGGCAAATGCGGTCCAGGTTCATAAGTGAAGCCACCCCGGCGATGGTGTTGCCGAAGAAAACCAGTGGCTTGCCGGCTTCCTGAAACTTTTCTATCAGATCGTTGATGCTGCCGTTCACGACGGTGGAACCGGTGGCGACACCCACGTCACAGAATTCGATCAATTTTTCCAGATCTTTTTCCCCATCCCAGACCATGACATCACAAATCTTTTCGGATCTATCCACGAAACAAAGGCTGCGGTGTAGCAACGCCGCCGTAAATGGTTCGCCGGAGCTGGGTGCCGACAGCTTGGTTGAGAAGAATTCCGAGTTGTTCTAATACCGGTTTTGCTTGCATGACGATCTTTGACAATCCGTTTCGCTTCTTTTCCACAGGGTCACGGTTGTTCCAGCGAAACATAA